>JACCDQ010646630.1_pt1 | contig 57480 bp, 54 predicted proteins | sample 7446031 | NCBI WGS metagenome assembly JACCDQ01 (sample SAMN15323442, study PRJNA562643) | freshwater metagenome | isolation source: river surface water | place: USA:Blue River Watershed | collected 2017-08-17
CGATATTGCGTAAATCACCCGTAATTAGGTTATCCATCGCAATTACATAATGTCCTTCTTTGATAAATCTATCGCAAAGGTGCGAACCCAAAAAACCCGCACCACCTGTTATTAATACTCTTTTCATTCTTGGTCAATTATCAATTATCAATTATCAATTATCAATTTTACTTGTATAATTGATTGATAATCACTGTTAAAAAAATAATTGTTTCTAATTTATTCTTGTTTTTTTCAAAATAGCAAACAGGATTTTTCCAATCTCATCCACATCTTGAAATATACTTTCATAAACTTTTAGGTCTATATAATCAGTATCCTTTAACAACGAAAGCCAATATTTTGTTTCTAAACTTTCTTTGTAAGCTATTGACATTTTTGAAGAAAAATCAGCAGTTGAAATTGCCCCGTTTGCTTCTGCAATATTTGCTCCAATAGAAGTTCCACTTCTTAAAAGCTGCTTAGATAAAACAAATTCTTTCTTATCATCTTTCAAATATTGATATGCCTTCACTATTCTAATTGCAAAATTATATGCTTTAGGATATAATGTGGTATCAACAGCCATAAGTAAAGAGATTGTTATGAAATACTACCTAATTGATAATTGTTAATTGATAATAGTATCTCTACCAACCGAGAAATAAGTATAGCCTAAATCACGCATATCTTTTAGTTCGTAAAGATTACGGCCATCAAAGATAACTTTATTTTTGAGAGCAGCTTCCATTTTATCGAAATCTGGTGTACGGAATTCTGGCCATTCGGTCATAATCATCAAGGCATCAGCTCCTTCAATTGCCTCGTAAGGGCTTTTTGCGTATTTTACTTTTTTACCAACTACACCACGCACGTTCTCCATTGCTTCTGGGTCATATACTACCACTTTTGCACCTGCTTTACGCAATTCTTTGATGTTGTATAATGCTGGAGCTTCACGAATATCATCAGTGTGAGGCTTGAAAGCCAATCCCCAAAGAGCAATTGTTTTTCCTTTCAAATCACCATCAAAGTATGCCTTCACGTGCGGCATCATCTTGGTTTTTTGTTTTTCGTTTACTTTCATTACTGACTTCAAAATTTTGAAATCGTAATCATACTCGTTAGCTGTTTTTTCTAAAGCCTGTACGTCTTTCGGGAAACAACTTCCGCCATAGCCAATTCCTGCAAATAAGAAACGCTTACCGATACGGCTATCCGTACCGATACCTTTACGAATGGCATCAACGTCGGCACCTGCTTTTTCACAAAGATTAGCAATTTCGTTCATGAACGTAATCTTCATTGCCAAGAAAGCATTAGCTGCGTATTTTGTCATTTCGGCCGAACGCTCGTCCATAAAGATAATCGGATTGCCCTGACGCACCAACGGAGCATAGAGTTTTTCCATTACTTTTTTAGCTTTTTCAGAAGTTGTACCGATAACTACACGGTCAGGCTTCATGAAATCTTCAACAGCAACACCTTCACGCAAAAACTCAGGGTTTGATACTACATCAAACTCAACTTTTGCATTCTTAGCTACACGTTCACGTACTTTTTCGGCTGTGCCTACTGGTACGGTACTTTTATCAATAATTACGGCGTAGTTTTCGAGCAATGGACCGAGGTCATTGGCTACTCCTAAAATATATTTTAAATCGGCAGAACCGTCTTCGCCTGGAGGTGTCGGCAATGCCAAGAAAATCACTTGTGCATCTTTGATACCTTCAGCCAAATTTGTTGTAAATTTCAAACGTCCTTCTTTCGTATTACGGTCAAAAATTACATCTAAACCTGGCTCATAGATGGTTAATTTTCCTTTGCGAAGTTTTTCAACTTTACGCTCATCAATATCTACACAAGTAACTTGATTGCCTGTTTCAGCAAAACAAGTACCCGTTACGAGTCCTACGTACCCTGTTCCTACTACTGCTATTTTCATAAGGTGAAACCCCCAGCCCCTAAAGGGGAGTTTTTTATATCTTTGAATCGTCTGAAAGGGGCATTTACAAACGACTGGATTTAATATTATTTGGCTTTTAATTTGTAGGCACAAATGTATAACTTTTTTTAGAAACAAAAATTTTATTCAAACAAAAAAAATAAAAATATTTTTCAAAAAAACACCCACTTAAAGAGACAAACAACGCATTAAGTCCACTATTTTTAAACGTAAGTGTCATTTTTTACAAGTCAGCCAGAGTGGAAATTATGTAAAAATTTAAGATTATTGTATTTAATTTATAGATAAAGTTAAAGCTATACTTTACAATAATTTAGGAGATTTATCGCTATTAATAGAATTTTCGTTGGTTTTAGCTTGCATAGACAAGCTATTCTTTCGTAAATTCACCACTTAAATTATTTGACAATCCTAAAAAGAACATCAAACATTGAATAGAAGAGATGCCATACAAAGAGTTGCCTACCTGATGGGAGGTGCTTTGTCTGCCCCAACAATGATTGCGATGCTCGAAGGCTGCAAATCTAATACTGCAACCGAAGCCGCAACCTCTTTTGCCTTATCAACCGACTATAAAAGCTTGGTTGCCGAAATAGCCGAAATCATTATTCCAAAAACAACAACCCCAGGAGCTAAAGAAGCAGGTGTTGGGCCGTTTATTGAAATGATGTTGAAAGATTGCTATACGGCTGCTCAACAAGAGCATTTTGTGAAAGGTCTTGATGCACTCGAAGAAGAAGCTAAAAAAGCGAATGGTGGTAAAAAGTTTTTGGAAAGCACACCCGAACAGCAAACGGCTCTTTTGAAAAAATTCGAGGTGATGTCGAATGAGGAAGCTAAGAAAAACGAAACGGCTAAGAAAATGGTTGATGCTGAAACTGGTCTTACGAAGGAAAGTAAAGGCAAGACTGAGGCTCCGCCAACACCGTTCTTTAAGTTAATGAAAGAATTAACGCTACTGGGGTATTTCACGTCAGAAATTGGTTGTAAACAGGCATTGGCTTATGTAGAAGTACCAGGAAAGTACGAAGGTTGTGTAAAAATGACTCCAGGGCAAAAAGCTTGGGCATTGTAAGAAAGTCAAAAAGTCAATAGTCAACCGTCCACAGAAAATTTGACTATTGTACAACAAAACCACTGTGGACTAATAGACTAACAAAATACTAAAAATAATCTATTCAATCTGATGAATATTCAAGGTAAAGAAAAAGAGAAAATGACTTACGACGCCATCGTCGTAGGTTCGGGGATATCAGGTGGCTGGGCTGCCAAAGAATTATGTGAGAAAGGCTTAAAGGTTTTAATGATTGAGCGTGGACGTGATATTAAGCATGTGGAAGGTTATGAAAATGCGATGAAAAATCCGTGGGATTTTCCGCACCGTGGAAACATGGATAATATGGCTCGTGAACAATATTGGGCGAGTGTTCGTACGGGTTATACAGGTCGTGAAGAACACCGCAATATGTTTGAAAATGATAAAGAAAACCCTTACGGTGAGAAACGTGGATTCGACTGGATTCGTGGGTACCACGTAGGTGGTCGCTCATTAATGTGGGGACGCCAAAGCTACCGTTGGAACGAGCGTGATTTCACGGCCAACCTCGAAGATGGACACGGTATTGACTGGCCTATTCGTTATAAAGATTTAGCTCCGTGGTATAGCTACGTTGAGAGTTTCATCGGTGTGAGTGGTTCGAGAGATGGCTTAGATGTATTACCCGATGGAAACTTCCAAACACCAATGGAAATGAACTGTGTGGAAAAAGAGTTTAAATCAAGAGTTGCTAAAAAGTTTGGTGGTCGTGCCGTTACAATCGGCCGTACGGCTCACTTAACTTCACCGACTAAAATCCAAACAGATTTAGGTCGTGCATCTTGCCAATTCCGCAATGCGTGTATGCGTGGCTGCCCATATGGTGGCTATTTCAGTACACAATCAGCTACTTTACCAGCTGCCAATAAAACTGGTAATCTGACATTGACTACCGATAAAATCGTGCATCAAGTAATTTTCGATGATGAAAAAGGTAAAGCTGTTGGTGTAAAAGCCATCGACCAAAATACAAAAGAAGAATACGAATATTTTGCAAAGATTATCTTCTTGAATGCTTCGGCAATCAATTCTGCATGGATTATGATGCAGTCGAAGTCGAAAACTCACCCGAATGGTTTGGGCAACGAGTCTGACCAACTTGGACGAAACATCATGGACCACCACTTAGCCGTTGGTGCTTCGGGTACTTTTGAAGGAATGGAAGATATGTACTACTATGGCCGCCGTGCCAATGGTATCTATGTACCACGTTTCACAAACTGGGGTAGCGATAAAAAACGTGACTTCGTACGTGGTTTTGGTTACCAAGGTGGAGCAAGCCGTTCGAGCTGGGGCCGTGGTGGACAAATGGATGGTTTCGGTGCTGACTTTAAAGAAGCCATGACACAGGTTGGGCCGTGGTCGTTTAATATTGGTGGTTTTGGTGAAACATTACCAGATTCAAACAACCGTTTTACACTTTCTGACAAAAAAGATAAATGGGGCTTACCAGTGGTAGAATTTGATGCAGGTTGGGGCGAAAATGCCTTGAAAATGCGTGTAGCCATGATGAACGAAGCAGCAGAAATGCTTGATGCTGCGGGCATGAAAAATATTCAGACTTATGATGACCGTAGCAAAAATCCAGGTATTGGTATCCACGAAATGGGAACTGCCCGTATGGGACGTGATGCAAAAACGTCGGTATTGAATGCCAATAACCAAGTTTGGGGTGCAAGCAATGTATTCGTAACTGACGGTGCTGCCATGACTTCAGCATCTTGCGTAAACCCATCGCTTACATACATGGCTCTTACGGCTCGTGCAGCAGATTTCGCTGTGAGTGAGTTGAAGAAAATGAATTTGTAGTAGAGTCAATAATCCATGGACGATAGACCATAGAGAAAAAAACAGCGGATTTGCCTTTTGGTGAGTTCGCTGTTTTTTGTTTCAATCAAGCTTTTCATAAATATTTGTATTGCTCAAGTCGGAAACTTGTGCTACAATACTGAACCATTCATGCAAAAACGCCCCAAACACCGTACTTATACGAAATATATTTTGCTTATTTTCTTGCTTGCCTCGGCGGCAATGTATGGATATTTTATGAAGCGAACACCTATTTTGTGGGGGTATCATCAGTTTTATTTTACACCTAAAAAATACAAAAACACACTACATCAATTGGCTGATGAACGTAAGCAGTTGACTGCTGGCAGTGAAAATCTCAGTCAGACATTTATTCGTCAGTTTCGCCGTTTGATGCCTTTTTGGTATGGAACTCGTTATTCGTTTTACGGGAAAACCCAAACTCCAGGCGAAGGAAAAATTGCCTGTGGCTATTTCGTAACAACGGTTTTGGAAGATTTAGGCTTGAATGTGGAGCGGAATAAACTCGCACAATTGCCCTCGGAGGAAATGATTAAAACGCTCATTGGAAAAAAATCTATACGCAGATTTAGTGGCTATACGCTCAACGATTTTCTGGTGGGAGTTAAAGAAACAGGAACTGGGCTATACGTAGTTGGGCTCGATACACACACAGGTTTTCTACTTTACCAAAACAACGAAATGCGTTTTATTCATGCCAGCGGTCGGTTTCCGTTTGCGGTCATAAATGAGCGAGCCAGTGAGTCAATTATTTTGGGTAAATCGAAATACCGAATCATTGGCAAATTGAACGACGATGAAAAGGTTTTACAGAATTGGTTGTCAAATCAATCATAAACATTATATTTAGCAATACAATCCTAAAAACCTACTATGAAAAACATTCAACTAATACTAACTTATTTATTCGGTGCTTTTATGCTTTTTGGTGGCATCAATCATTTCATTAAACCCGAAATGTATGCACCATTTATTCCTGGTTTTTTGCCGAGTTTATCTATCAATTATCTGGCAGGAATCGCCGAGATTGCAGTGGGTGTGGGCGTTTTTATCCCTCGTTTTCGCTCAATAACTACGCTCGGAATTTTATTAATGATGTTGATTTTTCTACCGCTTCATATTCTTGATGTATTCAAAGAAAATCCCGCCATCGGAAGCCATCAGGCGGCTATTATTCGTTTACCATTACAGTTTTTATTGATTGCTTGGGCGTGGTATATTCATAAAAAATAATCCTAAAAAAACTCGTATTAAGCAGTTACGTGCTTAATACGAGTGAAACTATTTTTTACTTTTCTAAGAAACTCTTCACGTTTTCTTTCAAGGCTTATATTCTTTCTTTTCAAAACAAATGGACTGAAATGTTCGGAAAAGACAATAAGCGAAAAAGAGGTTAGTAAACCTGTAATCAAAAATCCGATTAAAATGACAGTTTCCATAGTTTTGGGTTATTTTAGTGATGAATATAAACCAAGCTGTTCCTTCAGGCTTTTCCTTTCCGAATCATGCCAACCAAGAAAGAAACGATAGCTAAAACCAATAATATGTGAATCAGCCCCGAAGCACTGTAAGCAAATGCTCCGATGAGCCACCCGATAACTAAGATTACGGCGATGATGTACAAAATTGAACGCATAGTTTTGATTGTTTAGATGTTATAAATGTTTTTTGAGGTATGTGTTTGTGACAAACTGCTTGATAAAATAGTTGTTCCAAACCTTTTTGCATTAAAATTTGGGGAAACAGCATGGCAAGAGAGACGAAGCATGAGAAAAAAAATTCCCAATTGGGGTATTGGTACAGAATTTTAATCAAATAGATTGTAATTGATTATTTACTTTAATTATATGCTGAAAACATACCGACTTATCAAACATACCTTTGAAGGATTTTCAAATGATAATGCCTTTAAATTGAGTGCTTCACTATCCTACTATACTTTATTCTCATTAGCTCCGATGATACTTATATTTTTATCGGTAGTTGGTTTTTTCTACGGCCAAGATGCTATTAGAGGCCAACTTTATGGACAAATAGATGGTCTTATCGGGAAAGAGGCGGCATTGCAAGTGCAAGAAATGGTGCAACACGCTCAGTTATCGGGCAAAACAGGTTTTGCAGGAGTGGTTGGAGTTATTATGCTTTTTATTGGTGCAACGGGGGTTTTTGCAGAAATCCAAGATTCTATCAACTTGATTTGGTCGTTGAAAGCTAAACCCAAAAATGGCATCGTTAAGTACTTAGTTAATCGTTTTTTGTCATTTTCACTAATTGTGTCTTTTGGTTTTTTGTTTATCGTTTCGTTGTTGGTCAATACATTACTCGATGCTTTTAGCCAACGTTTGTCGGTGTATTTTTCAGAATCAACTATTTATATATTTACTGTTATCAATTTGGGAGTCATTTGGGTGGTGATGACAATCTTATTTGCGATAATATTTAAAGTGCTACCCGATGGAAAAGTAGCCAATAAAGATGCTTTGATGGGGGCTGGCGTAACGGCCATGCTATTTATGGTTGGTAAATACGTAATTGGATTTTATTTAGGCCAATCGAATATATCTGATATTTACGGTGCGGCAGGTTCGGTCGTAATTTTGCTTACTTGGGTATATTATTCATCGATGATTTTATACTTGGGTGCTGAATTTACGAAAGTTTATGCCATTGAATTTGGCGAAGGAATAAAACCCGCCTCTTATACTGTTTTGATAAAACAAACTGAAATTGAAGCTACTCAAAAGAATGTTGATACGATTGTAAAATAAGTTAATTACGTAATTTTTAGTCAGTTAGTTATATTTACTACGAACTGGAAGCGACCGAGCGTCGGCCGCCGTCGCTTGGCTCGCTTCACAGAAAATAATAAAATTATGAACACAATAGCCAAACAAATAGGTGTAAAAACCTTACAAGTACTTAATTGGAGCTTTTTTATGGTTATGGTTGCCACCAATTACTTAGCGAATGCCCTGCCATTCAACAATAAAACAACCAAACAATTATCTGACCAATACCCTAATCTTTTTGTGCCAGCAGGCATCACATTTTCTATTTGGGGAATAATCTATTTACTATTACTGTTTTTTTGTGTGAAACAAAGCAAAAACCTTTTTAGTAAATCGCCTGACCCATCGACTAATGCTTTGGTGGATAAAATCGGGCTTCGATTTATAGTAAGTTGTATCCTCAATAGTCTCTGGATACTCTACTGGCACTACGAACATCTATTTTTTTCGGTAATCATCATGCTTTCGTTGCTTATTACACTCATTGATATTGTTCGAAGAATTAATTATCTAAGTAAAAACCACGAAATTACTATTCCGACAGTAGCAAAGGCGGCTTTTGGTACTTACTTAGGCTGGATTTGTATTGCTACCATTGCCAATATCACGGCGGTATTGGTATTTTTTGGTTGGGGAGCTTTGGGGCAAAGCGAAACCTTCTGGACTTGTTTGATGGTATTAATCGGAGCAATAATTGCCAGTTGGGCATTGAGTAAGCTCAATAATGCTTTTATCGGGGCAGCCGTTTTATGGGCATTCGTAGGAATCATTATTCAGCGAATTGGGGCGGTAGAATACCATCGTTTCATTGTCTGGACAACTGTTTTTGCTATCATTATTGTCAGCACAAGTGTCATTATTGAAACGACTAAAGCTGCTTTTCAAAAAGCTTAACTGATACCCTGCAAAGCAATAGAAGCCTTGCAGGGTATCAGTTTACTGGTCTTTGAGCAAAGGAAACGCAATTGTAAAAGTAGTTCCAACACCCAATTGTGAATCAACCTCTACTCGTGCATTGTGTGACTGCAAAATCGTGAGAGTAGCTGCCAAGCCTAAACCTAAACCATTGGTTTTGAGCGTAAAATAAGGTTCAAAAAGCCTGTTTAGGTTTTCTTGACTAATACCTACACCATTATCTTTGATTGTTACGAAAAAATAATCAATCTGAACACTCGTCAGAATCGTCAATATTCCCTTTTCGGCCTCCATTGCCTCAAGGGCATTGATGATAAGGTTTAAAAAAGCAATTTTTATCTTCGATTGGTCGAGGTTAAGCGTACAATCTTCGCCAAAGTTTTTTACTAAAGTGATTTTTTTTAGGTTAATTCGGTCGATGGCTTCGCTCAATGCTCTTTCAATTAATTCGATTATCGAAATTGAAGTCAGTACCGTTTCTTGTGGCTTGAACGACTCTAAAAGTTCGGTAATGAGTGTATTGATTCGGAGACTATTTCGCCTGATAATATCCGTAAAAAGTTTTAGTTCTTCATCAGGCAACTCGGGTTCAAGTTGGTCAAGTGAAAGATGAATATTGGTTAAGGGATTCCGAACTTCGTGGGCGAGTGTTCGAGCCAAACGTGCCGTTGAAGCTGATTTTTCGGCCAGAAGGCGGTCTCGTTCGAGCTTTTTTCTGGAGGTAATATCCTTAATTACAATGAGGTAATAATTATTCCCCTCACTATCATTCTGTTTACTCCCACTCAGCGAACAAAGTACTCGTTCGCCGCTTTTATTGACCATCCAAATCTCGTAATTTTCTACTGAGTTATTAATTTCCAGCATTTGCTTAAAACGCTGGTATCCATCAGAATCAGCAAAAAAATCTTGAAAATTGAGATTAGAAGTATCGGTATTTTCAAAACCTAATAAATCGTAGGCAGTTTTATTATAATAAAAAATCAAACCTTCCGCCGATTTCAAGACAATGGCTTCTTTCATCTGCTCGAAGATGCTTTTCAAGCGGGTTTCATTTTCACGCAAACGTTTTACAGCCTCTGCACGCTCAAGAGCATACCTGATACAACGGTCGAGTTTTTCGGCATCTAAATCAGTTTTTACCAAATAATCCATTGCACCCAATCGCATAGCTTCATTATCGACCTGTTTATCTCCTTTACCTGTGAATAAAATCACAGGAGTATTGATACCCATTTCAATGACAGCCTTGAGCAAATCAATACCCGTTTTTACTCCCAAACGGAAATCAAAAAAACATAAGTCGAACTTAACATGTGAGAGTTGCTTGACACCTTCGTTGAACGAACTGGCCCAAACGATATCGAATTGCTTCGATGGAATTTCCTTTAAGTACTCGGATGTCAGATAAAAGTCATCTTCATCATCATCAACAATTAAGAGTTTAACGGGTTTATTATTCATTTTTTTGCATTTTGTGGAAGTTGCACAATATCGAGCCAGTAATGGCCAAGTGTCTGAGCAATCTCAATGAATTCGGCAATCGCTACGGGTTTCGTAATGAAACTATTGATACCCAGCTCGTAAGTTTTCAAGACATCTTGTTCGGCTTTTGAGGTAGTAAGAGCTACTACTGGAATCATTTTTAATTTTATATCTGACTTTATCTCTTTCAACGCCTCTCGCCCATCCATTTTAGGCATATTCAAATCGAGTAGAATCAACGATGGCCTTGGGCAATCTTCTGGATTTACGTATTTGTTTTGTTGTTTTAAATAATCAAGTAATTCAAGTCCATCGTTCACAAAACGAATATCAACCAGCAGTTTACTTTCTTCAAAAGCTTCTCTCGTAAATAGTTGGTCATCTTCGTCGTCGTCGGCTACTAAAATCACCAATTTCTTGTTGTTGTTTCCCATCGTAATTATTTGTTTTTTGTTGTTGGCAGATAAAATATAAAAGTTGCTCCGACTCCTTCTTCTCCTTGAGCCATTATATAGCCACTATGTGACTCTACTATTTTCCGACAAATAGCTAAGCCCAGGCCCGTTCCTTCGTATTCGGTGCGGCCGTGAAGACGCTGAAAAATGGCAAAAATTTGGTCGGCATATTTGGAATCAAAACCGATACCATTATCATTAATAGTAAACCGATAGTATTCAAGTGTGGGATTGAGTTGTGGAATTTTATGATACTCTTTTTTAGAAACCTTTTCAGCCATGATATGTACCACTGGCGAAAGTTCTGGTTTTCTGAACTTCAAGGCATTTTCGATAAGATTCTGAAACAGTTGTTGCATCTGCACCGCCTGTGCCTCAATCATGGGCAACTCTCCTACTGTAATCTGAGCATTTTCGCTTTGAATTTTTATTTCTAAATCATCAATGACATTTTTTACCACCTCATTGAGAGCTAATTGCTTGGGGGTTTCGATTTCTCTTGATGCCCTTGAATAAGTCAATAAATCATCAATCAACGTATTCATCCGTTGGGCGGCATTTATCATTCGGTCAATAAAAAATTTACCTTCGTCGCCCACTACATCTTTGTATTTTTTTTCGAGACGCTCACCAAAGGCTTTGATTTTACGAAGCGGCTCTTGCAAATCGTGCGATGCAACATAAGCAAATTGTTCGAGTTCTTGATTACTCCGATTAAGAGCAGCCACTTGCCTTTCAAGCTCTCGGCGATACGTTTCTATTTCGGTCAAATCGGCCGTTACGCCGATGGCTCGCTGCATTCTACCATTTTCGTCGTACTGAACCCTTGCCCGAAGCATCACATTCTTAGTAACTCCCGTCGAATCAACAATCCGATGCTCAATTTCGTAGAAAGGCTTTTTCTCGGCCAATACTTGCCGAGCGTATTCTCGCACACGCTGTACATCTTCTGGATGCACAAAATCGGGGTAAAAATCAAGCGGAACAATACTTTGAGGATAATGAGAAGAATCTAACTCAAGCAAATTAAATAAACCTTCTGAGCATCTAAAATGCGATTCGTTGATATTACACTCCCAACTTCCAAACTTAAAGATAGCTTCGGCTTCTTCCATTTGTGTATGTTGGCGTTGAAGCTGCAACATTTGGTCGTTACGCTCTTTTTCTACTTTTATATGAAGGGTATTATCAACAACCGTTCCCATTACAATCGTAGTGTTGTTGGTCATAATAATGTGCATTCTTAAAATCACATATTTAGTTTCGCCTTTCATATCAATTATTGAGTGCGAAATCTCATAATACGGGACCTTAGCGTCAATTTTGCCGTATGCTTCGGCTTCTACTACTTCTCTCTCTGAAGCAGGTACAAAGCTTAAATAAAAACCTCTGGGTACTTTACCATCAGGAAAACGTTCTTTTGGAACTCCGAGTAACTCAAAAAGGCCATCAGTCCATTTGACAAAATTGCTTCCGTCTTCCATTTCCCACGAACCATACTGAAAGGTCCGCTCAGAATCTTGAATGTGAAATTGTTTAAACTGTAAGATTTCCTCTCGCAGAATCTGCTCAGTAATATCTTCGGCAATCAGCATAATATACTGATTTTTACCCTCTTGATTTTGTTGTAGAAGACTGGCGGTGTTTTTGAGCGTACGAATTTCTCCATTTTTATGACGAAAAGCCATAATAAATTCGAAATTTTCGCCAGTTTCCATTCTATAAAATCGTTGCGAAATATCTTTGGCAAATGCTTGCATATTGGCATGTACCATAATTGGGCCAAGCGAATTGCCCATTTGCTCAATATCTTGTTTAGAGTAACCTAAAATATCAGTGATACGGTCGCTGATAAAAACTAATCTTTGTTGCTCTAAGTCAAGTACATAAATGAGTTGAGGCAAGATTCTAACCAAACCTTCGATTTGCTTCCCAATCAGCGAAAGGCCAAATGCACTGCAACTCAATTTAGAATTCTCCATGCCGCTCAGCTATTCAGATTTATTTGTTTCATTTTGTTATAAAGCGTTTTTCGGTCAATACCTAACACCTCGGCAGCCTTGGTTTTATTGAACTTCACTTGCTTCAATACACTCAGAATCATTTCATACTCGGCATCAAGAGCCGTTGATTTCAAATCGACTTTTGTGGGTAACGGAATATGAGTAGGTGCTGCCGTGACTGTCTGTGGCGGTGAATAATACCTTGAGGTATCCTGCACTGAAGCCGAAGCTACCACATTACTTGGCTCATTGAACAGCAGGCGACTATAGACTATAATTTCAAAAGGTAAAGTACCTACCTCAACCATGTCTGACTCCGAAAGTAAGGTGGCTCGGCGAATGACATTTCGCATTTCACGCAAATTGCCTGGCCATGGATATTCCTGAAAAGCTCGTATTACTTCTTGCGAAAAACCTCTTACCTTTTTACCAAGTTCTTCGTTGGTTTTATCCAAGAAGAATTGAGCAAAAAGGACCAAATCTTCTTTACGCTCACGAATGGGAGGTACATCAATGTTAAACTCATTGAAACGATAATATAAATCTTCACGAAACTTACCCTTACGAGCAGCCTCGATGAGGCGTTCGTTTGAGGCCACTATGAGACGAACATCAACTGTCATTTCTTTATTCCCACCTATTCTTCGCACTTTACGCTCTTGCACCACACGCAATAATGACACCTGAATATCGTAGGGTAGATTGCCTACTTCATCTAAAAAGAGTGTCCCGCCATCAGCCATTTCAAAATGGCCGATTTTCTGAGCTAATGCTCCCGTAAATGAGCCTTTTTCATGCCCAAAAAGTTCGCTGGCTGCCAAATCTTTCGAGATAGCACCGCAATCCATCGCTACAAATGGCCCAGCGGCACGCTTGCTTCGTTTATGGATTTCGAGAGCTACAGCCTCTTTCCCCGAACCACTTTCTCCATAAATTAATACACTATAATTGGTCGGAGCTACCAAATCTACTTGCTTGTATAAATGCACCGATTCGGGACCTTCGCCGAAGATATAATTGGCTTTTTTATCTTTTCTGGCAGATGGTGTGATTTTATTATCAGAATTCTCAACAGAACGCTCGGTAATGTGTACATAGTGCGTAGGCTGGCTCAGAGCCTTCTTGATTGTAAGTAAAATTTCGTCAGGAAAAAGTGGCTTAGTTATATAATCATACGCCCCTTGCTTCATGACATTAATAGCAATTTTTATATCAGAATAGCCCGTAATGATAAGTACAGGCACGTGCGGCAGTTTCTCTTTGATGCTCAATAGAATCGTAGCACCGTCCATATCTCCCAATCTAAAGTCAGTCAGAACTAAATCAGGAGTAAAAGTATCTAAGGTAGCCAACCCAGTAGTACCATCATGAGCAATGGCTACATCAAAGCCATTTTTGCTCAAAAACCGACGTAATAGCAGACAGATATCAATATCATCGTCAATAATTAAGATGCGTTGTGTCATAGGTAAGTAAATTTAAAGGGGTTATTTATTTTGGGTAATTATAAAGTTCGACGAAGTGTTGATGGCAAAATACCGAGTATTTCACGGTACTTTGCCACCGTCCGACGGGCAATCTGATAACCACGCTGAGCCAATAATTCGGTCAACTGAAAATCGTTCAGTGGGTTATTCTTATCTTCTTTAGTTATCAATTCTTCTAAAACCAATTGTATTTGGCGGTTAGAAACTTCTTCGCCACTATCGGTTTTCATGCCCTCAGTAAACAAATCTTTAAGATGAATAATGCCGAAAGGGGTTTGAGCATATTTTCCGCTCGTAACGCGTGAAACCGTCGATACATCCATCTTGATTTGGTCGGCAATATCTTGCAAAACCATCGGTTTCAGCAATCGGACATTACCCGACACAAAAAACTCTTTTTGAAGTTTTACGATGGCCTTCATGGTTTTCAGCATTGTGCTTTCTCTTTGCTGAATTGCCTCAATAAGCCAATTAGCTGCATTAATCTTGGAATTAAGGTAACTATTAGCTTCCTTAGAACCTCCCAGCGTTTCTGAATAGGCTTTATTGATACTTAAAGGTGGAATTCCTCGACTATTGAGCGATACTTCAAGTAGCTCACCTTCTACGGTAACGATGTAGTCAGGAATTACATTATCTTTTACGGTCAACGTAGTAGCGGCTTGGCCACCTACCACTGGTTGTGGATTTAGGGTAGCTATCAAAGCCACTGCCTCTTTGATTTCGTCGAGACTAAATGTACATAAACGCTTCAATTTATCATAGTTGCGAGTGGCCAATTCATCGAAATGGTCTTTCACTAAATTCTTGGCAATGGCTGCATTCGGACATTGACTGCGTTCTAATTGCATCAATAAACACTCCTGCAAATTACTCGTTCCTAAGCCCACGGGTTGAAGTTTACGCAAAATATCTATCAAGTATTGCATTTCGGCATCATCAATAAACATTCCGCTCGAAAACGACACATCATCTACCAAAGAATCAAGGCTTACCTGAAGATAGCCCTCGTCGGTTAGTGAATCGACTAAATAATCAGCCAAAAATCGCTGGCGTTCGGTATCAACCAATAAATGAAACTGCTCTTTTACTTCATCTCGCCAGCCGATGCTTTCAACAAGAGTTGGGGCAAAAAAAGTATCTTCATCCGAATAATTATTTACTCGAGTGCGGTAATCGGGTAGGTTATCGTCATTGAACTCATCCCAATCCATGTAGTCTTGTGTGCGGTCTTCGGTGCTAAAATTTTCTTCGTCTGAGTCGTCATTCAAGTTATTTACTTCCTCTAAAATCGGATTTTCCTCCAATTCATTTTTTATGTATTGCTCAAGTTCGAGTGAATTCAACTGAAAAAAATTCAATAATTGAATCTGAGCAGGCGAAATCTTGAGTGTCTGTTTTTGTGACTGAATGAAGTTAAGCATAGGAATAATTTTTTTATAGGCTAAGTTTTCTTGATATAGAAAAAAACATACCTAATTATCAATGCATTGGTTATCTAAATTAGCCATTTTTAGAAAAAAATTATGATATAAGTCAGAATATACATAGAATTGCCTTGTTTTTATGCGATTCATGACAAAAGAAAAGCCAATTAGGAATAGCCATACAAAGTAATATTTATTGAGAGAGTAACCATTCCCCAAAATGAAGAATTTTTTCCACAACACACTGGGCAATATTTTCCCCAACAATCTATCCTTCTTCACCCTGCCGAAAGCTTTATTAAGTTTTGTTTTTTCGATTGTGATTAGTATTACAATGCTGAGCTTTTTGAGTTGGATAACCTACAGTAATCTTCAAGAAATGGGTAAACGCACCGAAGACGTAACGCATACCTATCAAGTACGATTTAAAAATAAAGAATTAATAAAACTTTTGGTAGATGCCGAAACTGGGCAAAGAGGATACTTACTGACAGGCAATGAAGACTTCCTGAACCCCTACCACGAAAGTCAAGAAAATATTGATTCAACGCTGCACCAACTCACAGCACTTATAAAGGATAATAGCATTCAATATAAGCGTTTAGACTCGATTAAAACTATGACTGAGCTTCGGCTAAAAGCAATGGATGTAAACATCGAACGTATTAGAGGCGGGAAATCGGTTGATACACTAAAACTCTATGTAGGAAAAATCTATATGGATAAGATTCGTAAACTTAGCCAGAAAATTGATACAGATGAAGAACAAGTATTACAGCATCGGAACGAACTCCAAAGCGATAGTGACAAAAAGATGACCTACTATTTACTTGGCTTATCGGTTGTAACATTGGCATTTTTAGCCATCTTTTTTCGATTATTATACCTCGAACTTAAACAACGCATTGCATTACAAACTACGCTTGAACATAAACTGACTGAAGTAGAACATACCAATGCAGAGTTGGAGCAGTTCGCCTATATTACATCGCATGATTTACAAGAACCACTACGCAAAATCAGGGCTTTTGGTGAGCGGCTTTATACTCGCCAAGCAGATGAACTCAGTGAAGATGCTAAAAATAATATTCTAAAAATTAACCAGTCGGCCAGTCGAATGCAACTGTTAATCAATGACTTACTGACTTTTTCAAGAATTACTAACATAAAAGATGATGTATTTGATGAAATTGATTTAAATTGGATTTTGAACGAAACCAAAGAAGATTTTTCGGAATTGATACACCAGAAAAAAGCTATGATTTACAGCAAGCAATTGCCAATAATCAAGGGTATTAGAGTACAGTTAATGCAGTTATTCAATAATCTGATTTCAAATTCTTTAAAATATAGTCGCCCCGACGTTAATCCTGTAATCGAAATAAAGTATAAGCAGGTGGTGGGAGAAGAAATTCCGAGCGTGGGGCCTTTGCAACAAGAAAAGGTTTATCATAAGATAACTTTTATGGATAATGGAATAGGTTTTGAAGAGAAATACAGCGAAAAAATCTTTACGATTTTCCAACGTTTACATAACAAAAATGAATACGAAGGAACAGGAATTGGATTGGCTATTTGCCGAAGAATCGTAACAAATCATAATGGATATATAATTACCGAAGTAAAAAAGGATTATATTGGTGCAATTTTTCACGTATATTTGCCCTATTAAATTCGACAACGATGAACCGAAACGCCTCTATTTTAATCTGTGACGATGACGAAGACGATTTATATTTAATTAAATCGATTTTCAATGACACCAAGTTTAGTAACCAAACCGTGTACCTAAAAAATGGTACAGAGCTGCTGGAATACCTTCAAAATCAGAAGAAAGAAACTTCGGTGGGGCTTGTATTATTAGACCTAAATATGCCCAAAATGGACGGCAGAGAAACACTCAGAATCATTAAGAATAACCCCGAATACAGACGTATTCCAGTGGTGATTCTGACAACTTCTAACGCCCCGCAAGATATTGAGAAATGCTACGAACTGGGAGCAAATTGTTTTATGACTAAACCTTCATCGTATGAAGGTCTAAATGATGCAATCAAAACGCTTAGCAAGTTTTGGCTCGAACTAAGCTATTTACCTATTAAGAGATAATTCGTTGATTTACTGGCATTTACTACTTCAATCTTTCTGATTGGCAATCGGTTTTTCGGTTGCATTTTTAAGCCAAATCAGTCCTTTTTCAACTATCGTTTTCCCGTTTTTTTGTACCATATTGGTAGCCGCATTACGCACCAAAAATGGTACAACTAATTTCGGGAGCCACCCTGCTCTTGCCAAAATTGTACGTCTCAGAACTACGTCAACCCCTAAACCAATACCCAAAGTTAGTAAACCTTTCTTGGGCGAGGTTAATACATCGTTTAAGACACCTACGGCTTGTCGAGCTGGGTTCAATTCTTCTTTAATAGCCGTCATTTCATTTTTCATGCTTATTTTCGATAGTTGTATTTGATTATGAAGCCTGGCTCTTTCGGCTTTCAAATCATCAATGGTTTGAATATTATTTTTCATAGTAAAAATTGCGGATAAGGGTATTGATGATTGGCAACTTGATAAATTTCTCTCGGATGATGAATAAAAATAACCCTAAGACTCCATAAATTATACCCACTACCAAGAACCCCAAAGGAATATTGCCGAGTTTTTGGCCAATAAACCAAGCCAAACTCAAACTCAGAAAAAATATCATTAAACCACCCGCAACCCCAATAATGAGTGCAGAAGCAAGATTTGATACCGACTTAGCCGCCTTTTCCGAGAAATCTAATACTCCTAAGTTCCAGCGAGCTTCGGCATATTCGGTCACGGCATCGAACCAATCGCTGGCTCGTTCCTTGATTTCGTTGGCAGATTCTACTACTTGCATTGTATTGTTCTGTTTATAATATTAAGAAACTGAGCGATGACACTTCATACACTACCAATCAACTTTTTATGTCATCACTCAGTCTAAAAATCATTAACTATTAAGCTGTTACGGCATCTTTTGCCTCCTCAATATTATCTTGCAAACGGTCTTTTAGTTCAGCTACTTTGCCAACGGCTTTAGACTTTAAACGTTTGGCCGAATCTTCGATATTTTCTACAGAGTCGCTGTACTGGCGGCCTCCACGCTGAATAGCGTCTAATAAATCAGTGGCAAAATTATTAGCGGCTTCACGCATTTTTTCTCTGAGGTTTGCACCTTTCTCAGGAGCAAATAATAAACCTATGGCAGCTCCAGCCGCAGCGGCCGCTGCAATCCCTATGATAATTTTTGAATTCTTTGTCATGGTGTTTGTCATTTAGTGTTGAAATTAAATAAAAGCATTACTATCTGAGGTTAATAAAAAGACTATTCCAATTTAGTTTTAGTAGCTAAATGGGTGGATTCGGGGTGAGTTTTCTACAATTTGAGCATCAAACCAGCTTCTACAGAAAAGATTGAATTTTTACTGGCATGATTTTTTAGGCATCATTCATAAATAAGCGAGGTTTATTTTGATTCTATCAGATACTTCTTTTATTTTCATTTAATTAAACGTTTAATTGACACCAATCATTTGTTGACCATTAGCCGTTTGGATACTATTACAAAATACTTCTCTATTAATAAATATAATGAAATGAATGAGGATGGATTTAAAAGCCTATATCCGAAGGCATTGATAGTAGATGACGAATTAGATACTTGTCTGCTGCTGGGAATGCTTCTTAAAAAATTCGGAATACCTTCGCTTAAAGTGCATACTTTAGCCGATGGCTATGAAAAGCTAATTTCTGAACAACCACAACTAATTTTTTTGGATAATAATTTACCTGACGGCACAGGCATTGAGCGTATCGAATCATTTAGACAACAACTTCCAAATGCAAAGCTTGTGATGATTACAGCTATTAGTTCGCTACGTGAACAAGCATTGGCTTTGGGAGCCGATGGCTTTATTGAAAAGCCTTTAGATATACGCAAAATTGAAAGCGTATTAAGTTAAGCACTACTCGCTACACAAATTTACACATCAACAGTTGCCTATAGAGGTCACTCGAAATGCCATTATAGATTATTCGTAGGCTACTAAATCCACCACCCATTAAATTAATCATTTTGTAAGAATTCAAAAATCTTTAAGGCCATCCTTTGGGGTATACTCCCTTTCAAAGCATACTCTATTATTAAACAAAATCCCCTAAGAATTAGCCTCTTAGGGGATTTTGTTGGAAGGTTATTTGAGTTGGACTAATCGAGTTTTTCCTTGATGTCTTTCTTAATCTCTTGGGCTTTGTCGGCTACTTTATCGCCAATTTCTTCGGCCTTATCTTTGGCTTTTTCCCAGGTTTCTTTAATCCCATCTTTCAAGTCTTCCCATTTATCTTGGGCTTTCTCGGCCAATTCTACGGCTCCTATTTTTGCCTCATCAACTTTTTCTTGCAGTTCGGCTTTAGCTACATCAGCTTTTTTCTCAAGTGTTTCGGCTTTGTGTTGTGCAGCTTCTTTCAGTAATTCTTCTTTTGTGTTTGTCATGATTAATAAATGTTTTCAGTGTGAAATGATTATAAAATACAGTTAAATTGTCTTGGGTAAAATACAGACCAAGGCAGTTTGTATTTTCGGGGTATATGATTAAAATGTAAATCCGATATGTACCTGTCCGACTGAATTTTTAGAATCTCCTAAAAAAGTACGAGCCGATTCGGTGTTTGCAATTTGTTGTAAACCATGATTATAGCGAGTACCAACCATCAGTTTTCCGAAGTAAATATTTAGTCCAGCCGAAAGGCCGTAGTCGAAACTTTTGTAATTATCTTTATTCAATAGCACCTCGCTCGACGAACCATTATCTGATTTGCTCTTCGATGAAGCATTCACCAAATATCCACCATACGCACCTGCCTGAATATCAATTACATTTCCGATTTTGTAGGTAAGCAAGAGCGGTACTTCGGCATAGTCTAACTTAAAAGTAGTTTCGCCCTGAAAAGTATTCAAGATATTGTATCGAGCAGTTGTTCCTTTGGTCGAGTAGCCAATTTCGGGTTGCAAATACAAGATTCCTTTGATAATCGGAACTTGCGTGAATAGTCCTACATTAAAGCCGTAGCGTGGATTTCGGTCGTTTACATTATCAATGTAAAGATTCGAGGCATTGAAACCTCCTTTAATTCCTGAGCGTGCCGTTTGTGCTGTCGATGTGGTTACTTGAAATAAACCCAAGACTGCAATAAAAAATGTGATTATGATGCGATTTTTCATATTCTTTGTTCGTTTAAATAAAAAGTTGGTAATAAATTTTATAAAAAGTTGTGTGGTAATTAGTAGTACTTCTAACCCTATGTTTTCTTTACTTTAAGCTTAGTGGCGAACCAGCCTCTTTTTTCATTTGTTCGCTGGCAAAAATTCCAATTTCCACACGGCGATTTTGTTGACGGCCTGACTCAGTAGTATTACTGGCAATCGGATTTCCTTCACCCATACCAACCACTTTTATTCGGTTGCTTGATATACCTTCGGCAATCAAGAAGTTACTTACTGCTCTGGCACGCATTTCTGATAACTTTTTATTGAATTCGGTTGAGCCTATACTATCCGTATTCCCTTCAACCAAAAGTTCGATTTGTGTATCTTTTTTTAGGTTATCGGCAACGGTTCTCAAGCTGGTTTTAGTTGTTGGCAATAACACCGAAGAACCAAAATCAAAGAGAAGGTTATTATCCATCGTCAGTTTTACGCCCTCTCCTACTCGTTCAACTTTAGCGTTTTCGCCTAAGCCTTCTTTGAGCTTTTCGGCTTTTTTATCCATTATATCGCCAATGACTGCTCCTGCTGCACCGCCTACGGTTGCACCAATGATTGCTCCGATGGCAGTATTATTTTTGTTCTTTCCGATGATACCTCCAATGACTGCTCCTGAGCCTGCACCGATGACTGCCCCCTTCTGTGATTTTTTAAGTGGAGTCTTCTTTTGAGTTTGAGCCAACACTGGCTCTGTGCTAAATGTCAATAATGCACTTACGCACGTAATAGCTATGATTCTATTTGTTTTCATGATTGTGTTTCTTTATGAAAGTTTGGTTCGATGTATTATTCATAGAAAATATCATTCCTGTGTATCGTAGAAATAATAACAATACATAAACTACTAATAATCAGCAACTTATAAATAAAACAATTTCTTAAAAGTGGGAAAAATGTAGAATCTATGCCCCACTTTGGGACAAATAACTAAGGAAAAGAATAACGAATATGAACACTCAGAAGGCATAAAAAAAAGCCATGCAAATGCACAGCTCTTTTTGATTTTACCTATTATATATACTTAAAAACAACCACTTACTAATCTATTTTTTCTTGCATGGCATCAATCTTATCATTGAGGTCGCTTTTGAATTGCTTCCAGTCACGCTTGATGTCTTTGCCAATTTCGGTCATATCATTATCAAGCTCTTTTAAGTTTGATTTTAATTTATCACGACGAGCTTCCAACTTTGCTTTTTCTTTGCTGGTTGCTTTCTTGATTTTACCATCAAGCTCATCTAATTCATCATTGATTTTATCACGACGTTCTTCAATTTTTGCTTTCAATTCTTTACGAGATGCCTCAATATCATCGGCAGTTTCGTTGGCTGCATCTTTTACAGCAGTTGCTGTATTATCGGCAGTATCTTCTACTTTTTCTTGTGCATTCTGAATTTCATCAGCAGCTTCTTTTTTCTCACTACGTGAGCAACTGGTTAAAGAAAAAGCTCCAATAGCACATAGTACAGCAATAAGTTTGATTGATTTTTTCATTGTATTGTTTTGTTTTAGAGTGTGTATAAAATCATAAAAGATTCATACCACTCCAGAAAAGCAGTTTTTTGGGGAATTAATTAAGGAAAGCGAGTATTTTTTTCTACAAAGTGTGGTTGTTTTAACGTATCACAATCATACGCTTGACCGAAATCGCACTTCGGGTTTGTAGGGTATAGAAATAAACGCCAGTTTCTAAGTTAAGATTATGAAAGTCGTAACTGTATTCTCCTTCAGTTTGGTATTCGTCAACTAATCGGTGGCGTTCTGTTCCCATGATGTCGAGTATTCGGAGCGAAACATGACTTGCACGCTCTAATTTGTACGTAATTTTTGTGTAATCGTCAAACGGATTGGGAGTATTTTGGTTTAATTGTGCTTCGGTTACAATTTCCTGTTCACTACCCGCAACCAAAGCCACAACTGCATTATTCGATGGAAAACTTTCATTATGCAGTCGGTCAATGGCCGTAATAGCATACGTATATCGCATGGCTTTCGGCGAAACATCAGCATCAAAAAAAGCTGTTGTATCTTTATAAATGATGCTTCTGATTGCCGCCGAATTTGTAATGTCAACGGCTTCATTATCAGCAAAACGATACAACACATAGCCTCTAATTTTCTCTAATTCGGTTGTACCTACAACTGGTTTTTCCCATTTAATTTGTAAACCCGTATTTGTCAAATTCGCCGTAAGATTTTTTGGCGAAGATGGCGAAATGGCATCTTTCCACGCCATTTGGGGCATCAATGCAGGTGTTTTATAAATTTGTGTAATGAGCGAATCACGAAACCCAAGTAAGTTTTTATTGAGCGTATTGGTGTTATAAAAAATGCTTCCCTGCACTTTGGGAGTGTTTCTCACGAGTCTAATCTGGGTTGGCATTTGCGATGGGTTCTGCCAAGCGGCCGCATCGGTCGAGTTAATTCGGTAGGCTGCATGACCAATATAAAGATGGCGGTCGAATACGTTATTTGCCCACCAGGGCACCAAAATCGCAAAATCAGCTACTGCCAAACCAATATTCCAATAAAGTTGTGGGGCAACATAATCAACCCAACCCTTTTGCAACCAAAGCCTCGAATCACAATAAACATCGCTATAACTCTGCAAACCACTCGTAGCCGACCCCAACGGCTGTGCAGTAGTTTTATTTTGCCAAATTCCGAAAGGCGAAATACCAAATTTTACCCACGGTTTCACCGCCTTTAGGGTATCAGCAATGGTTTTTACTAAGATATTTACATTATCTCGTCGCCAATCGGCTCGGTTTAAAATTCCTCTCGAATTTCTGTTATAAGTTGCCGAATCATTGATAGTTAGTCCAGTCGATGGATATGGATAAAAATAATCATCGAAATGCACACCATCTATATCATATTTGGTAGCAACTTCCATCACTACTTCGGTTATGTGTTTGATTACTTCGGGTTTTCCTGGGTCAAGCACACGCAGGTTTCCGTAGGGCAAAAGCCACTCGGGGTGCTTTACGGCTACGTGTTTGGCATCTAAAACCGTGGTATTCACATTCGGAATGGCTCTATATGGATTAAACCACGCATGAAACTCAATACCACGTTTGCGGCATTCTGCCACCATGAAAGCCAGTGGGTCATAGAATGGTTCGGGAGCCTTGCCTTGCTTTGAAGTTAGGTACTCCGACCACGGAGCTAATTCGGAGGGGTAAAAAGCATCGCCATTAGTACGAATCTGCACCATCACGGCATTAATGCCCGCCTGCTGGTGTTGGTCGAGTAGTTTGATAAACTCCGCTTGTTGTTGAGCCGATGTTAGGCTTTTGCTTGAAGGATAATCTATGTTATTGACGGTGGCTATCCACGCTCCACGAAATTCTCGTTTGGGGGTTTGGGCCTGCGTATAGAAAGTAAAACAAATAGCAATAAGTATAAAAGTAAAATACTTCATTAGAAAGGAAAGTTTAGTAAAGCACGTTTGTTATCAAAAACATGGCAAAAATAGGCTTTTTTCGTAAGAAAGCCCCTTGTTTTCGGTTATAAAGAGAAAAACGCTCGCTTTCAGTAGAATCATTTTTTGCGGTGATTACTATTTTCCCTAATTTCGGGCTTCTTATTCAACAACAAAACTATGCTTATTATTGACGCCCATCTGGACATTGCGATGAACGCCATTGAGTGGAATCGTGACTACCGAAAATCTGTTTTTGAAATCCGTGACCGAGAAAAAGGGCTGACCGATAAACCCGACCGAGGCAATGGGGTGGTTTCGTTGCCCGAACTTCGCAAAGGCAATATTGGATTGGTGGTGGCTACGCAGTTGGCTCGCTACGTTGCTCCCGATAGCGTGATTGCGGGCTATAATTCGCCCGAAATTGCTTGGGGAATTACACAAGCACAATTATCGTGGTATAAAGCCATGGAAGATTTGGACGAAATGGTGCAAATCACGAATCTCACGGCACTGGAAAATCACCTAAAGCTTTGGCAAGATGAAAGTATCTCGAACGAAACTAAGCCAGTTGGCTATATTTTGAGCCTTGAAGGGGCAGATTCGCTCATCAATTTATCGTATTTAGAAAAAGCCTACGCCTATGGTTTGCGTGCATGTGGACCAGCCCACTACGGGCCAGGACGCTACGCACCAGGTACAACGATGTCAGGCGGATTGACCAAAATGGGTCGAGAATTGGTGAAAGAAATGGATAATTTGAATATGATTCTCGATGTAACGCACCTAACCGACGAAGGATTTACGGAAGCACTCGAACTATTTAAAGGAAATGTTTGGGCAAGCCACCACAACTGCCGCTCATTGGTGGACTACCAACGCCAACTAACCGACGAACAAATAAAGATTTTGATTGAGCGTGGAGCGGTTATCGGCGGTGTGCTTGATGCGTGGATGCTCGTACCCAATTGGACTCGTGGCAAAGATACGCCCCAAGAACGTGGCGTTACGCTCAATAATTTAATTGACAACTACGACCACATTTGCCAGATTGCGGGTAATGCCAACCACATTGCCATCGGTAGCGATTTAGATGGCTGTTTTGGTACCGAACAAACCCCTACGGACCTCAAAACCATTGCTGATTTACAAAAACTACAAGGTTTATTGGCCAAAAGAGGTTATTCGGAGCAAGACATCGAAAAGATTTTTCATGGTAATTGGTTGCGTTTTTTGAGGAAGGCTTGGGCGTGATTAAATTCAAACATTAGCACTTGGGTACCTATCTAAGATTTACCTTTGAATAAATAAAACCCACATTGATTTCACAAAGTTTTGACATTACAAGCGAAAAGCATTAACATTGGGTATTCTCATCTAAATCTTTATTATTTATGAAAAAAACTATCCTCTTGCTTGCTTCGTTTAGTTGTGTTTCGTTTGCCACTTTGGCTCAGTCGTTCATTCCTGCTTTCGACCGTTTTTCGGGGAAAGAAGTTGCCTATATCTATTTAGAAGATGGCTCTAAAATCGAAGGAACTATTGATGACCTCGACCGTAAAAAAGGGCTTATTGAAGAAGTAACAATTTTACCGACTGGCCAAAAAAAGAAGAAAACATACGAGCCAAAAGATATTCAAACAATGTATCTTCCAGCCAGTGGCTATTTTAAACTGGCGAATGCAATGGAACAAAGTTTCAACGCTCAAAAATGGAAAAACAACAATGTAAACATGGACATCATTAATAAGGGTTATGCGTATTTCGAGAAAGTAAAAGTAAAGATTAAAAACGATACCGAAGACCTTCTAATGCAAATGGTAAATCCATCGTTTTCGAGCAAAATCAAAGTTTTTCATGACCCAAGAGCTCAAGAAAGTATGCGTTTTGGCGTAGCAGGTATCACGATGGCTGGGGGCGATGATAAATCATATTATGTACAAGTTGGCAATGAAGTAGCCGAAAAAATCAAGAAAAAAGAATACGACGACGAATATCTGAGACTTTACAAAGATTGTCCAGCACTTTTGGCAAAACTAAAAAGCGACCACCGTTGGACAAATTTCGATAAACATCTGCTTGAATACACCACTTCATGTAACTAAAAACGAAGCCTACAAAATCTTTCTTTACGACGAACTTTTCACAGAGTTCGTCTTTTTTTATCTTGTCTATACAACATTTTGGCGTTTTATTAGTAGATTTGATTTCTATATTCAACCTATTTCATAATCTACAATATGCAAGATAAATCAACAAGCAGAAGGAGTTTTATCAAAAGTTCTGCAATCGCAGCCAGTGGCTTTTTTATTGTTCCACGCCACGTTCTCGGCAAAGGCTTCATCGCTCCAAGCGACAAACTCAATATTGCGTCAATAGGTGCAGGTGGCAAAGGTGCATCAGATATTGCCAATGCCTATAATAACGGCGTAAACAATGTAGTAGCCCTTTGCGATGTGGATTTTGCCCGTGCCAAAGGCAGTGTCGATAAATTCCCGAATGCCAAACGCTATCAAGACTTTAGGGTGATGCTCGAAGAAATGAAAGGCGATATTGATGCCGTAACAATTTCTACACCTGACCACCAGCACGCAGTAGCGGCTATGGCTTGTATGCAAATGGGCAAGCACGTATACGTACAGAAACCACTCACGCACGATATCTACGAAGCTCGTAAACTAACCGAAGCGGCTCGCCAATATAAGGTAGTTACACAAATGGGAAATCAGGGTTCATCAAACCCAACTCAGAAAGTAATGATGGATTGGCTCGATAAAGGTTTAATCGGAAAAGTAAGCGATGTGCATATCTGGACAAACCGCCCCGTATGGCCACAAGGCAATCCATTGCCAACTGATAAACCACCTTTGATTGAATCAATGGATGCCAAAGGTTGGGATTTATTCATCGGAACGGCTCAATACGTTGATTATCACCCACTTTATCACCCTTTCAAATGGCGTGGATGGTGGAATTTCGGTACAGGTGCATTGGGTGATATGGGTTGTCACTTGATTGACCCTGCTTTCCGTGTTTTAGGTTTGGGCTACCCAACCGAGGTAGAATGTAGTGTTGGACAAGTATTCTTGAAAGATTGGCAAGCAGAATATAACCCAGAAGGTTGTCCGCCATCATCGAGTGTACAAATCAAATTCCCAGCTACCAAACGCAATAACTCGCCAGTAACCATGTATTGGACTGACGGTGGTATTCGTCCGTTCCACCCAGAGTGGATTCCTGCTAATGAGCCTTTGGCGGAAGCAGATAGCTCAAACGGTGTAATCATGATTGGTACAAAAGGTATTATGACGTGCGGAACGTATGGTAATACACCAAAAATATATTTAAAAAATGGCGAAAAAATAGAAATGCCAGCTCCTGACCCGAACTTCAAATCTTTACCAGAGCATGGGCACCAAGCATCATGGGCAGAAGCTTGTAAGACTGGTTTCAATAGCAAAGAGCATAAGGCACTTTCGTCATCATTTGATTATTCTGGGCCGTTAACTGAAACTGTTTTGATGGGCAACTTGGCTATTCGTAGTTATATGCTTCGTAAATCAAACGGCAAAAATGGCTTCAATTATGATGGTCGTAAGAAACTCCTTTGGGACGGAACAAATATGAAAATCACGAACTTCGACGAAGCGAACCAATTTGTACAACGTCAGTATCGTCCAGGTTGGAAGTTGGTTTAATAGAGTGCTGAATTCTGAGTTGAGAGTTCTGAGTTAAAAGATTACAACTCAAAACTCTACTCTCAGAACTCATAACTCTTTAAGAGTTTCAAAGTCTCCGACTTTTGTCAAATACATGTAATCAAGTAGAAGGGCATTCGTATTGTTTATCAAGCGATGTCCTTCTACAAATGGTACTACGTGGGTCGTAATTCGCTCGAATTCGTAGTCGGTTCCCATTTCTTTGTTATTCATGGCAGCTATTTCTTCTCCTGTCATTTCAATCTCACTCGCAAATAAATAAATTGCCTCATCGCTCGTGCCTGTTGATGGAAAAACTCTCTTTTGTGGAGAAAGGTCGATTATTTGGCTTTCCGAAATTTCTAAGCCTGTTTCTTCTCTTACTTCTTGTATGGCAATTTCGAGTGGCGTTTTTGTGCCATCAACCATTCCTGCGGGATGCTCGTACGTGAAGCCACCTTCAGCAATACGGCGTTGTTTTACCAAAAGCAAAAACTTTTCTTTTGTTTCTTTATTTATCAAGCAAATCAATACACACACAACTTCTCCTTTCAGAAAACAAATTGGTGGAATTTTATCTCCTTCGGGCGTTTCGGCATCGAGCATCAACAACGAAAAAAGCACTTCGCCATTGTAGCGTCGGCGAGTATAATGTTCATCTACTTTATTGATTTTCAATCCATTAGCAATCAGATTACTTTTCCAAAGTTTAAATTTGTGGGCATCTTCGAGTTTTTCGAGTATCATTTGTTTGAGCTTTTTTAGTATCAGTTTCTGTATTTGAAAACAAAAGTAAGCATTGAAAGTTAGAATATCGGTAGGGAAAATAAATAAGTGTCGAACAAATAAATTTTGTTTCACGACAGATTTAATGCCAATTTTGTTGTGAAAAAGAGACACTCAGCATCGTGAAAGAATATACCAAAAACCAACTCGCTCTCCGAAACGGACAAGACAAAGATGATATTTGGGTGGCTTATAAAGGACAAATTTACGATGTAGGTAGCTCTCGATTGTGGAGGAACGGCAAACATTACGAACATTGGGCAGGGCAAGATTTAACCGAAGAACTGGCCGATGCCCCGCATAACGAAGCCGTTTTTGAGAAATTTACAATCATTGGAAAGTTGGTTAATTAATTAGAGGAGCAAGAAATAAAATGTCGATAACAAAAGAAGAAGAATTAGTCGGAATGCAAGCAGCAAGTGAGGCTGTGGCCGTAACACTCCGAGAGATGGTAAATTATGCCAAACCTGGCATGACAACCAAAGAATTAGACGATTTTGGCGGACAAATACTCAAAAATTTTAGAGCAAAATCAGCACCCAAAGTAACGTATAATTTCCCAGGATTTACCTGCATTAGTGTCAACCAAGAGTTTTGCCACGGTATTCCATCGGATAAAAGAATCTTACAAGAAGGCGATTTAATTAACATTGATGTATCGGCCGAAGTCGATGGCTTTTTCTCTGATAATGGCTGTTCGTTTATTCTCGGAAATGATATTCATCAACACCAAAAACTTGTTGATGCTTCTAAAGATATTTTACGCAAGGCTATTGCCAATATCAAAGGCGGAGTTAAAATTTCTGATGTTGGTTTTTTGATGGAAACCGAAGCAAAGAAAAGAGGCTATAAAGTAATCCGTAACCTAACAGGCCACGGCGTTGGCAAAAGCCTGCACGAAGCCCCCAAAGAGATTCCGAATTACAGAGATAAATACAATACTACCAGATTTCGTAAAAACTCGGTAGTGGCCGTAGAAACATTTATTTCAACGGTTTCAACAGAAGCTGTCACTCAAAAAGATGGCTGGACGATGGTCGGAAATAAAGGCGGCTTTATGGCACAACACGAGCATACAATTCTTATCACTGACGGAAAACCGATTATTTTAACTGAAAAAAATGATTTGTGGAGTTGAGAAAATCACCGCATAATCAATCAACATAATTATTTTAATTTATCATGAAACTCGTTGAATCAATCATACTTTTTGCAAGCTTGGCGTTCTTGACCATGTTTGTTGACCAAGCACTTTACAAAGGCGTTCCGCTAAAAGATAGTTATTTCTTTTTGATGTTTGCCGTGGCAGGATTTTTTTACTACACCTACCGCCGTGGACTTAGAATAATGAAAGAGAAGAAGGAAGAAGAAACCAAAACGGAGGTAAAATCAAAGAAGATTGAAGAGAGACTTAAAAGAAAATAAGCAAAAGCGGTAACCAAAATACCATTTCGCCGAGCCAACGATAACGTTCGTTTTTTGCCAATTTTGCTTCAAAAAAATAAATCAACACCGAGCAAAAAGCCATGAGACTTTCTATCAAAAATACTTTTTGAAGAAATAAATTACTGGTCAAAAAATGAGCGATAATAGTTAAAACAAAAACACCCAATATTAAATAAGTACAATTAGTCTTGCCGAGCTTCTTGGCAAGATTTTTTGTTTCTGGATATGCTTGTGATTCATAAAAAGAAAAAATCAGAATACTCTGATGCACCAATAAAAAGAAAATAAACCCAGACAAATAGGCTTGCCAGTCAAGCGTTGGTTTGGTACTAAAAGCACTTCCTACTACACAAAGGCTATAAATTGCCGAAGTAAAAATTTCTTTAAAATACTGATAATTAGCCGATTTTGATTTATTCTGTAAGATGTAAAAGTAAGTTAGTAGTACAAGTGAAAGAGCAATACCAAAGTAAATAACATTTCGGGGCAAGAAAAACGCTACAATAGCCGCAATTAAAAACAAAATAATAATACCTATTTGTAGATAATATTGATGCCGAAAATGGAATTGATGCCGAGCATCTTCAGGCTCAGACTTTAGGTTATCGAGCAGTCGGTCGAGTATATAGATAATCCAAGTGCAGATACCCAAAATCAACATCGAAGGCAGATTTGCCACACCATTTCCATCGGGTATTTTCCAAAACATCCAACTGCTTGCCACCGCTCCCACTACCACATCAAGGCTTAGATAATGCAGTGTTTTTAAGAAATTATTTTGGGTTTCAACCATCAATCATTCATCATTTTTCATCCAACATCAGAAGCTCATCTCCCACCGAAATCTTCCCTGTTTCAACAACCAACAAATTCTGCCCAAATAAGATTTTATTATTCACGTTTCTGTACTGCGTCAGCGTTCGGAGTGGTTCTTTTCCTTTCTCGGCAGTTTCGGGGTTAATCGTCGTCAAAACACACCTTGCACAAGGCTTTACTCCTACCAGTTTGGCGTTTCCGACTGTGAAATATTTCCAAGAATCTTCAATGTGTGCTTCGCCTCCAGTAAAAACAAGATTAGGCCTAAAACGCTTCATCGAAACGGGTTCTTCGAGCTTTGCATTGAGTTCGTCAAGCCCCGTTTGGCCAATTATCAAAATCGGATATCCATCCGAAAAACTCGTATGCTCTTCTTTTGTGATTGAATATTTCGGGTCGGTCAACCTTATCGAATCATCGGGTTGGTAAAACAAACTACATTTTTTGCCCAAAACTGCCGTAAACCACGCATCGGCTTCGTTACTCACTCGGATTCCACGAACCACATCATCCCAAATCGTAATCTGCTCATTTACATCGGTTTGTGGCTCAAACGGAATCTGCAAAGGAGCAATTCTTTTCAATCGGTGTGTCACTCGTAAACCCGTTTCTTCGATAGCCACATCAATCAAAGCCATTTGTTCATTTTGGCGTTGGGTAATAAACACATTATTTTCATCGGCAAGTACCCAACGGCGGTCGTATTTTAGGCCTCGTTCTTCAACAATGGCTTCTTGTAGGTTTATTCCGCCCAATGATTTGATAGGATAAATCGTGATTTCAGAAATATTAAAAGACATAATTTGTTTTCTAAAATTAATAGTTAATTACTGATGAATTTCTCTTATTGTAAATTTATATAACTGACTATCAGTCTTTTATTAGTCATTCACCAATCGAATTATTCGTCATTCGTATTAAACACAACAATTCTTTGAAAAAATCGTTTGATTGAATAGGTTAAACTCATAAATTGAGTCAAAATATTAAACCCTAAGGACAACCCTAAGGTCCTTAAATGAATTTTAAAGATGAAAAGAATACTGCATATCATTACCATCTTGCTTGTTTCAAATTCGGTTTTTGGACAAATTCAGACCTATAAACGTGGACTTTCGAGCTTCGATAAAGGGCAATACGAATTGGCCATCAAAGATTTGACGAAGGTAGTAAATATTGCCGAAAGCGAGAAAGCTAATCTTTATCATAAAATAGCCGAAGCCTATCGTTTATCGAACCGTTGGGTAGAAGCCGTACCGTTTTATCAGAAAGCTTTTGAGGCAAAACTTACCAATCCAGAAGCTCATTTCCACTATGCGTTTGCTCTGAAAGCCGCAGGAAACTATGATTTGGCTTTGAAAGAATTACAACAATTTATCGACTCGAAAAGTACTATCAAAGCCTACAACGAAAAGGCATATCGTGAAGTAAATACGCTCAAAACGATTGATGATATTAAGAAAAAACAAAGTGTTGTAGAGTTCAAAAATCTTTCGCAACTCAATACCAAAGGCTCAGAATTTGCCCCGATGGTACTGGGCGATGAACTGATTTTTACGGCTTCTCGTAAAAATAAAATTTATGCCAATGGCTTGCCCTATGTGGGACTTTATAAAGTGAAAATCGATAAAACGATTAGTGAAATGGGCAAAGTTGAGAAATTTAGCGATACTGTTTTTGATGAAGAACGCAACGAAGGAACACCTACTTTCTCGCCCGATGGCAAGACGATGATTTACTCTCGTGGAAATACAGGTAAACGCAAAGACCTTTCGCCTGATATGGATTTGTATATTTCTCGCTACGTTGATGGTAGCGGCTGGACCGAACCTCGCTACGTAAGTGCTTCTGATTCGGCCAGTTGGGATGGCAGCCCTGCTTTCTCTCGTGATGGCAAAACGATTTATTTTTCATCGAACCGTCCTGGTGGTTTTGGTGGATTGGATATTTATCGAGTAAACATGGATGCGTCGGGGCGTTTCGGAAATCCCGTGAATTTGGGCAAGGAAATCAATACTGCGGGCGACGAAATGTTTCCGTATGTATCAGAAGATGGTAAACTCTATTTTGCCTCTGATGGCCACCCTGGGCTTGGCAAACTCGACCTTTTCTTGGCAGTGCGTGCAGGAGGAAAAATCACGGTTGAAAATATGGGTATTCCGTATAATTCAAACATGGATGATTTTGGTTTGGTTATGAGCAAGCGAGGTGATGTGTTTTTCTCATCAAACCGTGCGGGTGGTTCGGGCGACGACGATATTTATTATTATGAAGCTCCGAAAAAACCAGATTTAGCCGATAACGATGACCCATCGAAAAATCCATTACTTGCACCAAAAACTGGGAACCCTGATAGCACCAGCAAAGCCCTCGAAATCAAGACCGTTAATTATTATTTAGTCGGAACCATTACGACCAAAAATGCGTCAAATGCTTTTGTTCCGCTTGATTCGGCACGTGTGAGAATCGTAGATACTGATAAGGATAATGAAGTAATTACGGAGCTAACCACAGGAAAAGATGGTAAATTTGGCCCAATCAAATTAAAAGCCGACGGTAATTATTTGGTGATGTCGAAGAAGCCAAATTTCTTAACAAACCGTGAAGAGTTTTCGATGAATGGCCGCGAGATTCCGCAGTCGTTATTGAAAAAGCCTGTCACAGATACAACCTTCTATACATCGCTCAATTTAGAGCCTGTTTTTGTCGGAAAAACATTCAGGGTTGATAATATCTACTACGATTTAGATAAATGGGATATTCGCCCAGATGCTGCCATTGAGTTGGATAAATTGGTACAAACCCTCAACGATAACCCACAGATTAAGATTGAGTTAGGCTCTCATACGGACTCTCGTGCAACCGAGATTTACAACCTTCGTTTATCACAAAAACGTGCCGAATCAGCCATTAATTATATCGTATCGAAAGGGGTTGCCCGTGAGCGTCTATCGGCCAAAGGTTACGGCGAAAGTGAGTTAATTATCAAGAATGCTAAAACCGAAGAAGAGCACCAAACCAACCGCCGTACGGAGTTTAAGGTCTTAGAAATCGAGTAGAGCAATTTTCAAAATTGTTCGTAAAACCAAATTACCAGTTTCAGCGTTTATATATATGAGCGTGTCAAGCCCGAGCCTGACACGCTTTTTTAATCAAAATCAATCAGAAAAGCTATGAGAAAAACATTTGTTGCCAGCCTTACGCTGAGCGTTTTTATTTTTATATTATCGTGTAGCACCACTACCAAACCAACCGAAAAAGTGGTTGACACAACCGTTTACGGCCCAACCGAAAAAGCCTACTTTGCATCGGGTTGTTTTTGGTGTGTAGAAGCCATTTTTGAAAGTTTGAAAGGCGTGAAAGAGGCAATTTCGGGGTATAGTGGTGGGCATACAAAAAACCCAACGTATGAAGACGTAAACACCGAACTAACAGGCCACGCCGAATCGGTTGAGGTAATCTATGACCCAAAAATTATTTCTTACGAAACACTTTTAAAGGTTTACTTTGCTTCGCAAGACCCCACCCAAGTAAAAGGACAAGGGCCAGATAAAGGAGATTCGTATCGGTCGATAATTTTTTACCAAAACGAAACCGAAAAAACGTTGGCCGAAAACTACAAAAAACAACTTGATGCTTCGGGAAAATACAAAAAACCGATTGCGGTAGAAATCGTACCTTTTAAGGTTTTCTGGAAAGCCGAGGGTTATCACCAAGATTACGAGCGTAATCACCCCGAAAACCCTTATGTTCAAAATGTTTCGATTCCGCGTATCGAACGTATGAAAGCCCAGTTTCCTGAGTTATTGAAAACAAAACACTAAAAAATTACAACTAATACTTTGCCCCAAAGCACCGTGTATAAATTACATGGTGCTTTTTTTCGGCAAATCCTATTTTTTTAAATATTCTACGATTAACTGCAAACTATAATACTAAAAAGCTTTCAAATTATTTTGAAAATACAGAAAAAATTATTTACATTTGTAAACTTGAAGTGAACCATACCCATAAAGAATGAAAAAATTAACCTTAGTCGTCATCACAGGCGTACTGTTGTGTTATACTTATGCACGTGGGCAAAACCCAACGTCACAACTGCCTGTTTCTGTACTTGTTATTGGTAATGATACTAAAAACAACACTCCAAATACCGAACAAGTAATTACCAAATATTATTCTGCCAATCGCAAAGAGGTGAAAGTGCCTCAAGATGCTGCCTTTTACAGGGAATTTAAACAAGTAGCCGAAAAACTCTACCAAGTATGCGAATACCGCATCGACCGTCGGCCTTCGATGGAGCTTTATGTGACCAACACAGCATACGATGTAAAAAATGGACCTTACCGCTTATACTACCCCGATGGAATCTTGATTGACAATGAAGGAATGTATAAGAATGATGTCCAGATTGGAAACTGGTATTATTACCACCGTAGTGGTAAAATAAGCGGCAAAGAAATCTATGAAGACGGCCTACTTGTAGATGCCGAATACTTTAACGAAGATGGTAGTAAGCTCATCGATATTACGGCTGCCGTACGTGAAAAACCCAGTTTTCCTGGTGGAGTAATAGAAATGGATAAATTTGTGCAGAAAGTGATTGAACTCCCCGAAGAAGTAGTGAAAAATAAAATCACGGGTAAAATGGCTATAGGATTTATCGTAGAGCCCGATGGTTCATTATCAAACCCCAAAATTGAGCTCTCGCTCAATCGTGTCTTAGATGAAGCGGCCTTTAAGGTTCTTGACCAAATGCCTAAGTGGATTCCTGCAAAATCACATAATCGCCTTATCAGAGCAAAATATACCATGCCAATAACGATTACTATCCGAAAGTAATTAAGCTGTTTGTACCTAATAATCTATAAAAAATAGCTACAACCCACAACTCTTGTATCTATACTCTTAGGAAAAGCCCAAAGGGAACTTTGGCATAGTTTTTGAAAAGTTATTGAACGGATACAAAATGTATCCCGAAATTCTTTTCATCCAAGAATTTACGTGCTTAACATACCCAAAATAATTAATTACATGAAAAAGGTTTTCACCTCTGCCATTGCATTGAGCTTTAGCTTATCAGTTTTTGCTCAGACTTCTACCTCCGAAAGTTCTCTTGTATATGCCAAAGCATCAGAAGTTTCGAGCTCTCAAATAGACCTAACTTCAAATGATGTAACAAGAAAATACTTCAACGTTAATCGTGAAGAAATAAAGTCGTTAGATGGAGCAAAATTTATTCAGATTTCAAAGAAAAACAGTAGAGGCTCATGGGATGTAGCCGAGTTCTTTGCTGATGGATTCTTGCGTATGGAAGGAACATTTTTGGATGAAAAATTAGAAACTCGTTCCGGAAAATTCAAGTTTTATCGTCCGAGTGGCGTACTTGACTATGAAGGTGTTTATCAAGAAAACATTCCGACTGGTGAATGGAAATTCTATTTTCCAAATGGTCAGATGAGTAGTTTAGAAGTATATGAAAACGGAAATAAAGTAAGAGAAGATTACTGGAATGAAGATGGTACAAGCCTAATCAATAAGTCTTTGGGCGAGCGACTATTACCAATGTTTAATGGTGGTCAGCTTTTAATGAGCGAATACCTCAAGAAAAACTTACAGTATCCAGCTGAAGCAGCAGCCAATAAGATTGCGGGTAAGGTTGTAGTTAGTTTTTGGGTAAACGAAGACGGAACAATTGCTAATCCCAAAATAGAAGAGTCGCTGGGAGCTATTTTTGATAACTCGGTTTTGAAGATGGTAAACGAAATGCCGAAATGGCTACCTGCCAAGCACCATAATCGCCCAGCAAAGCAGATGTATATTTTGCCAGTTGCTTTTAGTTATAACTGATAAACGATATTTTCTTTACGTGTCCCCAAGCTGTTACCCTTCGGAGTGGCAGCTTTTTTTATTTTTCAAGAAGTCGTAAAATCCACACTAATGTTTTTAATCTAATTTTAATCTCAATATTAAATTTGGTAATTATTCAAATAAACTATTAGAATATTTTAAGAAACTACTATTTTTTAAAATTAAACTCTTGTTTTTAGCTCATCTAATTTATTAAATTTGATTAGATAAAAAACCTAAGCTACTATACGTTTGAGTTATGCGGATATTTTTGCCCATACTGTGGTTAATGCTGATTGTATTGAGTTTCAATACATTTAGCCACTCTTATGAGCAACACTCACATTATTCTAAAGCTTTATTTTGGTCGAAATCATCTACTAAGCATCCATCAAACAAAAACACTCAAGTATATTTTCTTGCTGAAGAATTTGAAGAAAATGTAGAAGAAGATTCGGATAACGAATCTGATATTCAGTTTTCGGATTATGACTTACCCAATACCTTCAATAGCAATCGTTTTACCACTCAATTTATACAACATTTTGGCTATACTCTTATAGCACCAGCATATACTTCCCTTGCCTACAAGCAAGCTAAATTTATCACTTATCAAAATATCCGAGTCTGATTATTGCTCGTATATGGGTTAGAGATACTTTTCTTTTAAAGTGAGTCTTACACTCTAATTCAGCCTTCTACTCTTTCATTCAACCTAATTTATACAGATTAAAGAGTTTTAATCTCTTTTTTAAGTTGATTTTAATACCTCATATTTTATTTGCTTATAATTCAAACCGAACAAGGATTTAGAAGAGCATTGGAAAGCTTCTTTCGAGCCTATTTTCGTTTTTATAATATATTACTTAAAAACCTTCCTTCATGAAAAAGAACCATTCAAGCGAACCACTCGGATTCGATGAACACGAGCTTTTGCATGAACTCAAGCACTTTTTGCCTGCACAAGCTCCGCTCAAAGACTTTGTTCATCACAATACGCTCCACGCTTTTCAAGATTTGAAATTCTATGATGCACTGCGTAGAGCCTCTAAAATTTTCGGATATAAAGTATCACTCTCGCTTGAAGAGTATCGTTCACTTTACACAAAGGAGCAAATCAATAATGCTATTTTAGAACGAGCCATTGCTGAAAGAAAAGGCAAAGGAAGCGTTGAAGAGTGGAAAGCTAAAGCTCTTTATGGCAAGTATGATGAATCTATTCATCCGAAAGTTGGTATGCTTCGAGCCAATTGGAAAAAGAAATACTACATCGACCTTGACCTTTTGGTGCATCCGCTCTTGTTCAGAATTTTGTGTAGCTACCTCGACCAAGGTATTTCGATTTGGCGTTTTCCTGATTCTAAAAAGGGCTTTTTGGCTTCCATGCAAGAAATCGAAAAAAATACTTTCAGTAGTTTTTTCAAAAATCCACGTGCCAAACAACTCTTACTCGATGGTAATGCTACGATTGAAAGTTTACTTACGCTAATTGTTGGCGACAAATCGCTTTTCAATCAATATATATTCGACCAACAATTTGCTCATCAAGGTTGGTCTGGTATCGTTTCGGCGGTAGAAGATTTACCTCAGACACTACTCGACCAAAAGAAAATTACGCTTAAAGAACTCATCATTTTTGAATTACTACTTGAAATTGATGCTCTTGATACAAAGTTTGGTGAAAACTGGGCTTCATTGAGCCAACGTTTAGATACACATCCAGCTGATTTATTCGAGGAGGTTCCAGCAACTGAGCTGAGTGAATTACTCAATATTTGGCAAGATGCTTTTGAATGGAGCTATTATGACCAAGTTTTGGCAGGTATAAAAGTTAACCAACCCAGCCACGAACGAGCCAAAGAAAAAACCTTTCAGGCAATGTTTTGTATCGACGACCGCGAGTGCTCGATTAGACGTTACCTGGAAAAATTTGATGATGGCTGCAAAACGTATGGAACTGCTGGTTTTTTTGGGGTGGAGTTTTATTACAAACCCGTACACGCCAACTCATCAACGAAGCAATGCCCAGCACCTGTAACGCCTAAATACTTAATAAAAGAAGAGATTCCGAATGCTAAGGCAAAAGCCAATAACGATATCCACTTCGAGAAACACTCACATTCGTTATTTACGGGCTGGTTTATCGCACAGACAGTTGGTTTTTGGTCAGCATTTCGTTTGATGCTCAATATTTTCCGTCCCTCTGAAAATGCCGCTGCGGTGTCATCTTTCAAACACATGGATACAACCTCTAAGCTTTCTATCGAAAACATGAATCCGAATGATATCGAAGATGGCTTACAAGTAGGCTTTACAGTGGAAGAAATGGCTCTACGTGTAGGAAATCTTTTGAATAGCATTGGGTTGGTAAAAGATTTTGCTTCGATAGTTTATGTAGTTGGTCATGGGGCAAGTAGCGTAAATAATACTCACTATGCTGGTTATGATTGTGGTGCTTGCTCGGGTCGCCCTGGTTCGGTCAATGCCCGTGTGATTAGCTTCATGGCCAATCATGCAGGTGTACGTGAGATTTTGAGAGGACAAGGCATTGATATTCCTGCCAGTACTCAGTTTGTAGGAGCATTACACGACACTACTCGTGATGAAATCGCTTTCTATGACAAGGACATTCTTTCGGCCGAAAATCAACAAAAACATAGTAAAAACGAGGCTCTTTTTGTAAAAGCACTTGATTTTAATGCAAAAGAGCGTTCGAGAAGATTCGAGTCGATTGATACGAATGCTTCTCCCGAAGAAATTCATGAGCGTATCAGAATCAGAGCGGTGTCGTTGTTTGAGCCTCGCCCCGAACTCAACCATGCTACCAATGCACTTTGTATTGTTGGTAGAAGAGAAATGTCGGAAGGTTTATTCCTCGACCGCCGTTCGTTTATGAACTCTTTTGACTATCGAGTTGACCCCGAAGGCAAGTTTTTGGTAAATATCCTCAATGCGGTAGCTCCTGTTTGTGGAGGTATCAATCTCGAATATTATTTCTCAAGAGTTGATAATCATAAGCTGGGAGCAGGTTCTAAACTACCTCACAACGTAATGGGACTTTTTGGGGTGGCCAATGGTATCGACGGCGACCTCCGTCCTGGTCTTCCAAGCCAAATGATTGAAGTACACGACCCAATCAGATTGATGGTGATTGTAGAGCATTTCACAGATATCGTTTTGTCGGCAATTCAGAAGTCTGACCAAACTTACGAATGGTTTAATAACGAATGGATTCATTTAGTGGTGGTAAATCCGCTCACAAAAGAACTTTCTTATTTCAGAGATGGCGGTTTTACAACCTACGAACCTTTGCAGCAAAACCTCAATTCGGTACACGATTTTGAGAGTTTGGTAGAATCGAACCAAGAAAATTTCCCTGTTTATTTAATCAAGTGATTATGACTCCGATACTTCAGTTATTTATATTTATTCCTTTACTGGGTTTTATTATCAGTTTATTGATTCCCGATAAAAACGAAACGGCTCTTTCAAGAACAGCGTTTCTGACAGTTGGTGTAACGCTACTCAGCGTGATTGGATTTGTGGCCTACTGGTTATTCAATGGTCATCCAGTACTTAATCTAAAAGAAATCGTACTTTTCAAATCGAAAGAATACGAGTTTTTGGTTGATTTATGCTTCGATAAAATTACGGTTGTGTACCTGCTGGTAGGTGCATTTTTAACCTTCTTGGTTACTATTTACAGCCGCTATTACCTACACCGTGAGCGTGGCTACAAGCGTTTCTTTAACACAATTCTATTCTTTTATTTAGGCTACAACATCACAATTCTATCGGGCAATTTCGAAACACTTTTTGTGGGCTGGGAAATACTCGGTGTTTGTTCATTTCTGTTGATTGCTTTCTACCGTGACCGTTACCTACCCGTCAAGAATGCCATCAAAGTATTTTCGGTTTACCGAATCGGTGATGTGGGTTTGATTTTGGCGATGTGGGCGAGCCACCATTTATGGCACGAAAACATCACTTTCTTGAAACTGAGCAATTATGAACTTGTACATGAGCATCTCGAAAGCCACAGCTACATCGGCGTTTTCATTTCGTTGATGATTTTGTTAGCAGCGGCGGCTAAATCTGCTCAATTACCGTTTTCGTCGTGGTTGCCTCGTGCCATGGAAGGCCCAACGCCATCGAGTGCTATTTTCTACGGTTCGTTATCGGTGCATTTAGGGGTATTTTTATTAATGCGTACGTACCCTTTCTGGGACCACCAAATTTCGGTTCGTATCCTTATCGTATTGCTTGGTTTATGTACGGCTTTGATTGCATCGCCTATTGCACGTGTGCAGTCTTCGGTCAAAAGCCAGATTGCTTATGCCTCGATTGCCCAAATCGGTATTATTTTCATTGAAGTTGCTTTAGGATTCGAGAAGTTTGCTCTTTTCCACTTTGCAGGAAACGCTTTCTTACGCACTTACCAGCTTTTGGTTTCGCCGTCGGTGGTTAGTTATAAAATCCGTGAGCAATTCTACAATTTTGTGCCTCGTCAGCACACAATCGAAGATAGCTTACCAAAGAAAATCGAATATTCAATCTATTTATTGAGCCTGAAAGAGTTTAATCTTGATTCGTTCATGAATTATATTCTTTGGAAACCGCTCAAAAACATAGGTCGTAAACTTGATTTCTTGACTGTCAACCGCTTATTATTACTCTTTATTCCTGCTTATTTATTGGGTCTTGGTTTCCTTTTCATTAACGGAAATGGTAGCGAACACCCGCACGAATACCTTCCTGGAGCTTTTGCATTGATTGGTCTATTGATGATTCTAAAATCATTTTCGGAGAGAAAAAGCCCATTAATGAGCTGGTTACTACTGATAATGAACCACTTCTGGATTGCCTTGGCGATTTCATTCAACGAAAAATTTGAACTCACCGAAGTTATCTTTTATCTCAGCGGAGTAATAGTATCGGGCATAGTAGGCTATTGGGGAATCAATAAACTTAAAAGCTACGAACAAAACATCGACCTTAATCAATTTCATGGACACTCATTTGAGCATCCAAAATTTGCAATGGTCTTTTTGTTGGCTTGCTTAGGTTTGGCGGGCTTCCCGATTACACCAACTTTCATCGGCCTTGACTTAGTGTTTAGTCATATTCACGAAAACCAAGTGGTTTTGGCTTACGCCGCAGCATCAAGTTATATTTTAGCTGGTATCTCACTGATTCGTTTGTACTCTCGCCTATTCCTCGGGCCGCACGTAAAAACGTATCACGAAACAGCTTATAAATCATCTTAATTGGTGATTTGTTATTGGGAAACTGGTTTCTGGTATTCAATAACAAGTAAACCAGTAACCAGTTCACCAGTAACCAATTACCCAATAACAAACCTTAAATAAATTCTAATAAAAGTAATTATCAAATAAAACGAAATGGAAAATAAAACAAAACTCATATTACCCAAAGATGGTATTGAAGGTTTGAAAGAAAACTTCTCGACAGATGCAATGTCGGGGTTTATTGTATTCTTATTGGCACTACCTTTGAGCTTAGGTATTGCTAAGGCATCAGAATTTCCGCCAATTATGGGCTTAATTACGGCCATTATTGGTGGTATTGTTGTGAGTCTTTTTATGGGTTCACGCCTAACGATTAAAGGCCCTGCTGCTGGTTTGATTGTAATTGTAGCGGGTGCGGTTGGCGAATTTGGTGGTGGCGAAACTGGCTGGCACTTGGCTCTCGGAGCAATGGTGGTAGCTGGTATCGTACAGATTTTATTCGGAGTTTTTAAACTCGGAAAATTGGCCGATTTCTTCCCACTTTCTGCTATTCATGGTATGCTTGCGGCCATTGGTTTGATTATCATTGCGAAGCAAATTCCAGTATTGTTAGATGTAGCTCCAGCCATGACAAAAGGCAAAGGCCCAATTGCATTATTGGCATCGATTCCTGAGTTTATCATGCACCTCGACCCCAAAGCAACACTTATTGGGGTTATCAGTTTGGTAATCATGTTGGGCTGGCCGTTCATCAAAGGCCCACTCAAAAAAGTACCTGCACCGTTGGTAGTTTTATTAATTGCTATCCCTGCTGAATTAATGATGGATTTCCAAACAACTGAGCCAGCTTATGCGTTGGTACACATCGGAAACTTGCTCGAAAACGTTAAAATCAATGTTGATTTTGCAGGTTTTGCACAAACAGGTATTTTTATTAAATACGTAATTATGTTTGCGTTGGTGGGTTCCTTGGAGTCGTTGTTGACCGTAAAAGCCATTGATATGCTCGACCCGTATCGTCGTAAGTCTGATACAAACAAAGACCTTATTGCGGTTGGTATTGGTAATACAATTGCCGCAATTTTGGGTGGTTTACCGATGATATCGGAGGTAGCACGTAGTTCCTCAAATGTTAATAATGGTGCTAAAACTCGTTGGGCAAACTTCTTTCATGGATTCTTTATTTTAGCGTTCGTATTGTTGGCTTCGCACCTTATCGAGTTAATTCCAAATACTGCCTTAGCTGCTATGTTGATTACAGTAGGTATAAAATTGGCTCACCCAAGAGAATTTATTCATACTTTCAAAATCGGAAAAGAGCAATTGGCTATTTTCTTAGTAACGATTTTCTTCACTCTTTTTGAAGATTTATTAGTGGGTATTGGTGCTGGTATGTTGCTCAAAATTATCATCCACATGTACCACGGTGCTTCGGTAACCGCACTTTTCAAAGCCCCAGTTGTAGTTTCGTTTACTGACGATACTTATTTGGTTGAAATTGACAAAGCGGCAATTTTTACTAATTATTTAGGTATTAAATCTAAACTTGAAGCAATTCCTCCAGGTTTCAAAGTAATCATTGACTTGAAAGGCACCAAACTGGTTGACCACTCTGTAATGGAAAACTTACATCATTTTGAGCATGACTATACGCAAAGTGGCGGTAGCGTTTCAATTATTGGTTTGGACGAACACGAACCCGTATCTGACCATAAATTAGCGGCTCGCAAAAAAGCAGTAAAAGCCTAATAACATTTGTAAGTGGTTGGTAACATATTATTATCAACCACTTATAATCATACAGCCAAGCAATAAAATTCATAAAATGAAAGCAAAAATTATAGGTTGCTATTGTCTGTTATTGTCTTTTTCGTCCATCGCCCAACAACCATTCACGTTTCACTTCCAACAAACCGTTGTTTCACAAACAAAACCCAGTATCAACGCACCGTACAGTGGTACCAATAGCTTGATTCAATCAAAGGAAACTCAAGCTTCTATCACGGCTACGTTTTTTACGGGGGTAAAACTCTGGAAAGGGGCAGAAGGGTATTTTGATGCAGAATTATCAGGTGGAAGTGGTTTGAGCGGAGCAAAAGGAATTGCAGGTTTTACGAATGGCGAAGCTTTTAGAATTGGTGATGCCGCTCCCAAAATCTATTTGGCAAGGCTTTATCTAAAACAAACTATCCCGCTTTCGAAAGAGTACGTAACCGTAGAAGATGGTATCAATCAGATAGCCACCCAATATCCAAAGAAATACCTTCGGTTTGTGCTTGGTAAGTTTTGTCTATCTGATTTCTTTGATTTGAATACTTATAGCCACGACCCTCGCTCACAATTTATGAATTGGGCTTTGATGAGTCATGGAGCATGGGATTACGCCGCCAATGTACGTGGTTATACCTCAGGTTATGTGGTTGAGTATGGAAGTCCAGAAGTGGGGATTCGGTTCAGTACAACGGCAGTACCCACTACTGCCAATGGGCCCGACTTAAACTATCATTTTGCTAAGAATTATTCACATTCGGCCGAAATTTCAAAGCCTTTTGGAAAATCAGGCAAGCAGACCATTATTCGTTTGTTAGGTTACTATACCAAAACCTACATGGGAAATTATGCGATAGCTACCCAAACGTTTGATAAGGACATTACCGAAACTCGAAAAGATGGCAGAACCAAGATAGGATTTGGCTTAAATGCCGAACAGCAACTTAACGCTAATGCAGGTTTATTTTTTAGAACAAGCTGGAACGATGGCAAAAACGAAACTTGGGCTTTTACCGAAATCGACCATTCGATTAGTTTAGGCTTCTCGAATGCAGGAACAAAGTGGAAAAGACCTAATGATACTTTTGGCGTAGCAATCGTAGCCAATGGCATCTCGAAAGAGCATCAGGCATATTTAGCCAATGGTGGGTATGGATTTATTGTAGGCGATGGAAAGCTAAATTACGGTTTAGAGAAGATTTTTGAAACCTACTACAACATCCATTTACATGATAAGCATTTTTGGTTAGCCCCTAATTATCAGTTTGTGGTCAATCCCGCCTATAATAAGGATAGAGGCCCAGTAAATGTTTTCAGTTTGAGGGCTCACGCAGAATTTTAAGCAGTATATTCGTAGCAAATTTTACTCGTTTATTAGGAGCGAGAAGCTATTTTTTTGTCTGAATTTCAATTATTTATTTAAGAGATTATCAAAAAATCTCGACTAATCACAACAAATTTTAACACGTAAATCAATGAAAAATATTAAAAAACTCATATTCGGACTCTTTTTGGGCTTAACTACACTCTCTACTTTTGCCCAAACAAAAAGCCAAAACAACGATATTTGGTTGCATTATGTAGGCAAAAATATGCTCACTAAAAAGCTATCTTTTACGCTCGAAGCCACCATGCGATATGCCAATGGTTTCAGCGAAAAACAACAATATTTTATCCGTCCATCGTTCGATTATCAATTCACGAAACATTTTATTGGAAGCGTTGGTTTTAGTCATTACAATACCTATGTGTATGGTAGCCCTGCCATTAACAAACGCCCGATTCCAGAAAATCACCCTTGGATTCAAGGAACCTTCAATCATCAGTTTGGCGATTTAAAACTCACGAATCGCCTTCGCAATGAATTCCGCTTTGTGGGTATTGCAAGCAGCACAGTGGCAACCCCAACTGGTCCATCAGACTACGTAATCAGCGACTACAAATTCCGTGACCGTCTGCGTTACATGGTTTTGGCTACTTATCCGCTCGTGAAAGTAGATAACAAGCCTAAATTGCTTGGTATCATTGGCGATGAAGCCTTTATGAACATCGGTCCACTCGGAACAGATATAAGCAAAAATAATGTTGGTAAAACCTTCATGAATCAAAACAGAATCATTGCTGGTTTGGGATATGTTTTCAATCCTCACCACCAAATTCAATTATGCTATATTCATCAAAACATCTGGAATTTCTCTGATACAATCGAAGAAAGCAACCCAACAGTACGTTTATCTTATCTTACTAATTTCTCGTTTGCTAAGAAATAAAAAAACTCAGTTATGTATAAAATCCCTGTTTGAGTATCAAGCAGGGATTTTTTTATCAAAAAACTCTTCTAAAATATCATTTCGCCAAACAATCACTCTTAATTTTGTGTTAAGAATACAGAACTAAATCAACTATTCATAGCATCATGATTATCAAGTTTTTAATTGTAATTGGCACATTTGCGTTTATGGAATTCATGGCATGGTTTGCCCATAAGTATATCATGCACGGCTTTGGCTGGGCTTGGCATGCCGACCACCACAATCACCATAAAGGTTTTTTTGAAAAAAATGATTATTACGCAGTTGTATTTAGCATTGTGGCCTCTTCAACAATCATTTACGGCAATACGAATCCTGATTTTTGGTATTTAACATGGTTTGGAGCGGGCGTAACGCTCTATGGAGTTGCCTACTTTGTATTTCATGATATTATCGTACATCGCCGAGTCAAAATTAAATTTGTGGCAAAAAGTAAGTACATGAAGCGTATCATGCACGCCCATTACATTCACCATAAGGTTCATACTAAAGATGGTGCTGAGGCATTTGGATTTTTGTACGCTCCCGAAAAATACGAGCCAAAGCAAAGAGATTAAGCAGTAGAAAGTTCCGAATTAAACGTGTTAGCGTGGCAAAACTACCTCGGTAGATTGCCACGTTTTTTTATTATTTCAGGAGTATAATATTCATTAAAAACTTATTTTAGTACCTCACAATAATCATTCCTAAAATTCATTTCTCTTATTTAACGTCACAAAAAATACTGCAAAATGCTGATTACTAACACTTTGCACAAATAAATAAATACTTCATTCTGGGACTTCAAATTTAGCACGATTTTTGCACCGCTTAATAATAATACGAAAATAGCCCTTCGTGACTTTATGAAAAACGCTGTTGTAACTTTAATACTTTGGTTTTATGTTAGTTCGGCATTTGCTCAAACAACGAGCAATATTTCCGAATCCATTTACCGAAGTTTTTATAACGAAACCATTACAATAAAACCCGATAATCCCGATAAAATAATTAAACGTCGATACGGAGTTTTTATTGACACCACACGAAACTCGGTTTTTTGTAAAAATTTAGAATCACGTATCGAGCTTGATGACTATTATCAATCTATCATTTTTCGCCATTGTAGAGACTTTAAAGCGGCAAAAAAATTGAAAGAGCTTTGGTCGTTTAAAGATGATTCTCTGTACAATTCATTGCCAAAGAAATGGTTTGAAGCTCAGGAATTAAACGGTAAAACTTATGTGTTTTGTCCGAAGACAATCAAAGGCCATTATGCCTTTCATTTGACTGACTCGACAATCGTAACAACCAAAGGGGAAGGTCCTGAAACACATTTCATAAAATCAGTGAAAAAGTTTCAGCACTCAATCATTATTGATTGTTTTCAGGGAAGTAAGTTTACCATAAAAATACTTGACCCAAAAACCAAACTTGCCATTTGGAAAATGGAAGATAGCCGTTATGAGCATGGCGTTATTTACCGCCTCTCAGTACCTGTAAGTAGCTTTAAATACTACAACATGATTGTTAATCATAGTGCTGAAGATAAAGTGCCTGACGACCTCGTTTTTGATGAAATTGACTACGAAGACTTACTTTCATTTACAGGAAAAATGAAAGCAAGATTCTGATAAAATATTGAAAATTGCTGTTGATGAAACTTTTGGCCATAGGTTCTGCCTATGGTTTTTTTTATGCTTAATTTCTATAATTTACAACTTAAATATAAGCCCTCTGAATGCTCAAAAATGCGATTATTTAGGTCATAATAAGGCTCTATTCGGAGTGATACACTTACTTGTTTTGAAACTTTCCAATCCCTCACAAGCCTTACTATCAACAAACTACGTGTATTTTCATAATACCCTTCGTTATTAAATTTCCGAGAAGAAGATTGCATCAAATCATTACCAAACGGAGAATTAAAGAAACTACCAAACCAGTAACTAAAACCTACCTGATATTTCGGACTTCGCCAGTAAGAATTCAAATAATAGGCCGAACCTTGTAATGGAGACTCGAAGTATCCAACATAATAATTATCTATCATTACCGACTGATTTTTACTAAAGTTTTTCTTGATACGAAGTCCAGCCGCAGGATTTATGAGCGTACGTACGGGCAGTAAACTCTGAATATTCTGTCCGCCCATATGCAGCACGCTTGCCTGTGCGAGAGCCTGCAACTTAATGTCTTTAATACTCACAGCAGGGCTATAGCACGACACCCCAGCCCAAATCTGTTCTTGGTTAGTACGCCCTGCAATGGTAGTTTGTTGCCAGTCGAGCCAACCATCAAAGAACGCCTCTTTCTTTTGGTATTTAGCCTGAAAACCATGCTCTAAAGGTTGATTAAGCACACGCTCAAAAGTCATCAATGGTTCAATCAAACGGTGATTGATATTTCCTTCAATATTGCCAAACAAAAACCGCCAATCCTTTTGTTTTATCTGCACCGTAAATGTTGGCTCTATTTCTTTCAAGCCATTATACCCGTATTCTTTTCTAACAAACACTCCTGCATCAATTTGCACTTTTTTATGAACCCTATACCCTACTGTTGGGTTTACATAATAGCCTATAAGCGTGTAACCATCAGCAATTTCATTGAAATACTCGTTGTTTTTTACATAAACTAAAGAGCTTAGATTAAATTGTATTTTTTTAATATTACTACTCGTAATTTTATTGACATTTTCGAGGCTACTATTATCCACCTGTGCGTAGGTATATGTATGTACGCATATAAAAAAGTACATACAAAAAAACGAGGATTTTAAAAAACCATTCATCACTAAAAAAAACCTTTTATCAAATTTTTTAAGCATTGTATTGAATATTTGTATTACCTTTGTAGTGTTCAAATGAGCAACACAGGTAAAGATTAGAAGAAAGAATGTATTAAAAAATGTTATAATTTTTTCGATATTTTTAATAAAACTAAATTGTACTTTTTCAATATATTAAAAACAAAAAACAGTTAATTTTTCTAATAAAAAATCACTAATTTTGAAATATAAACAAATTTTACCTAAATAGTAGTAGTTTGTAGTAATATCATTAAAATTCAATTTTAAAAATAAAATGGCAGCAGAAAAAGAACCAAAAGGCGACGACAGAGCAAACAAATTGAAAAGTCTCCAAACCACAATGGAGAAGTTAGATAAAACCTACGGTAAAGGAACAGTAATGAGATTGAGCGACGCGAAGGTGATGGAAGTTCCTTCAATTTCAACAGGTTCGCTTGGTCTTGACCTTGCTCTCGGAGTAGGTGGTTTTCCAAAAGCACGTATCATCGAAATCTACGGTCCTGAATCGTCAGGTAAAACAACTCTTGCGATGCAAGCAATTGCAGAAGCTCAAAAACAAGGTGGTATTGCTGCCTTTATTGATGCCGAACACGCTTTCGACCGCACTTATGCCGAAAAATTAGGTATCGATACCAAAAATCTACTTATCTCACAACCTGACTACGGTGAGCAAGCACTCGAAATTGCCGAGCATTTGATTAGCTCTGGAGCAGTTGATATTATCGTGATTGACTCTGTAGCGGCACTCGTACCAAAAGCCGAACTCGAAGGCGATATGGGCGATAGCAAAATGGGACTTCAAGCACGTATGATGTCGCAGGCCATGCGTAAACTAACGGGTACGATTAACAAAACTGGCTGTTGCTGTATTTTCATCAACCAATTACGTGATAAGATTGGTGTGATGTTTGGTAGCCCAGAAACAACCACGGGTGGTAATGCCTTGAAATTCTACGCTTCAATGAGAATTGATATTCGTAGAATTGGTCAAATCAAAGATGGTGATGATATTCTCGGAAACCGTACTCGTGTGAAAGTTGTGAAAAATAAACTTGCTCCGCCTTTCAAAGTAGTAGAGTTTGATATCCTGTACGGACAAGGCGTATCAAAAGCAGGCGAGGTACTTGACTTAGCGGTTGATTTAGAGATTGTCAAGAAATCAGGTTCGTGGTTCTCTTACGGTACATCAAAATTAGGCCAAGGACGCGACGGTGTGCGTGATATGTTGAAAGATAATCCAGAATTAATGGCCGAATTGGAAGAAAAAATCAAAGCGACGGTTGCAACGGATGCTGATGCCCTCATGGACTCTAAACCAGGCGACCAAGATGGCGTAATCGAAGATGAGACTGTCGAAGATTAAGAATATTAGATTATAGGAAATAAGTAAAATTTAAAAAGACAGCCTTTTAGGCTGTCTTTTTTTGTGTTTATTAACAAAGTTTTGCTTACAAAGTAGAATCAGATTTTGCTTCGCTTACTGGAGCTGGTGTAGTATGTTGCGGAAAAGTCTGCACTGGTACTTGTGCTGGGTGGCTCAAAAACTCCACATCATCTATAAAATATTTCGTATCGCCATTCCACGGAAACTGAAAGAATTTTTCTGAATACTTCAAAGTTATACGTTCTCCCGTTTTCAAAGCTCTTTGCAATTTTGTGATAGTAGTATCAACCTTACAAGAAAATTCAAAATAACGAGGTGTAAGCGTGCCTGTTTCGCCCGAATATCCTCCTTCATTTAATACACCTTCGTAAGTTTTAAATACGTAGCCTCTTTCGCTAAGTTTTGAGATTGTACCTGCACGCTCACCTTTAGAGTAATAGCCCGCAGTAAGATAATAACCAACGCCAACGAGTAATGCGAGTATAATAAAAAGAGTAATTTTAAATTTCATTGCTTGAAAAAGTTTATTGGTTTTAATGTTACAAAAGAACGGATTTTTTAGAAATAAGCAAAGAATTGTACCCGATAGTCCATAGATGGTCATTATGCAGGTTGAACACTCCTTTTTCTTATCAATTTCATTCTCGATTTTAAGACGAATCATTTATCTGAAAGGTAACAACCCAAACAAGAACAGGACGTATTTTTTCAAAAAAAAGTTTATCTTGCTTCCACTTAGCTATTCAACCTCTATCATGAAAAAAATCATTTCCTACGCATTCTTTTTATCATCATTAGTTATTTTATTGTCAGCAAAGTCTGACAAACCAAACCCTATCGACCAACCAAATATTATTTACATCATGGCCGACGATTTGGGCTATGGCGATATTGGCTGCTACGGACAAAAAACGATAAAAACGCCTAATCTTGATAAAATGGCAGCCGAAGGCACTCGTTTTACGGATTTCTACTCAGGAAATACCGTTTGTGCTCCATCACGCTACGCCCTCATGACAGGCCTACACATGGGGCACGCCTATATACGAGGCAATGGCGAATTTCCAATACGTGAAAACGAGCAAGTTTTGCCCAAAATAATGAAAGAAAACGGTTACACAACGGCTATGTTTGGCAAATGGGGGCTTGGACAAAGTCACAACTCTGGCTCGCCCGAAAAACAAGGCTGGGATAGTTTTTTAGGATATAATCATCATATACACGCCCACCGATTTTATACCAATAATCTCTGGACAATAAAAGATGGAAAATGCGAATCTTACAAGATGGACTCACTGCTACATTCACACCCTTTTATCACCGAAAAAGCCTTTGATTACCTCAAACAAAGGCATGAGAAGCCATTTTTTATGTATTGGGCTATTACGATGCCTCATGCAGAAATGTACGCTCCACCAGCTACTTTAAAGAAATACCTAAACCCCGATGGTAGTAGTATTTTTGAAGAAAAAAAGCCATTCGTACAAATGGCAAAAGGTGGGCGTTCGTATCGTTCGCAAGATAAGCCAAACGCCAATATGGCTGCTATGATTGACCAAATGGATGCAGATATTGGGCGTCTGATGGCTTTATTAAAAGAATTAGGATTAGATAAAAACACTTATGTTTTCTTTACCTCAGATAATGGCCCACACAATGAAGGAGGCCGAGATATGGAGTTTTTTGATAGTAACGGCCCACTAAAGGGATTTAAAAGAGATTTGTATGAAGGCGGTATAAGAGTGCCGATGATTGCATGGGGAGCAAATGTAGCTAAGGGAAAAACAACAAACGAACCGTTGGCCAACTGGGATGTAATGCCGACTTTTACAGATTTAATCAAAGCAAAGTCACCACAAAACATTGATGGGGTTTCGTTTGCTAATGTTTTATCGGGCAAGAAAATTGCTAAAAAACACGATTACCTCTACTGGGAATTTCATGAACGAGGATTTGACCAAGCCTTGAGAAAAGGTAAGTGGAAACTCGTCAAGCAGAAAGGCAATACCGAACTTTTTGATTTGAGTAAAGACCTTTCAGAAACGACCAACTTAGCGGCCAAATACCCAAAAATTGTAGCAGAGATGGAGCAAATTATGAATCAATCTCGGGTTGATTCGGAGCTATTTCCTTTAAAGAAGTAGTTTACATAAAATTAACCCTAAGATTCAAACCGATATTTGAAGGGCGAATTTGCATATAACTATTCGCATCGAGCGATTGTGAGAGACTATAACGATAAGTTGGCTCAATCCATACGGTTTTTCCGCCTTTCATTGGGTAAGCTAAAGCCACCGAAGCATTGAGGTAATAAGCGTATTGATTATTATTCAATATTCGCACGGCTTCTGCCCCACCTAATACATAAACTTTATTTTTCTTATTTGACACTAAGTATGAATTATCAAGTTTTAAACCAACAGTGTGTAGAAACTTATTCTGGCTAACGGTTTCGCCTACGCCCACAAGTGTGTAGGTACTACTGGTCAAATCAACATCATATGTGCCGTTATTCACTTCATAACTAACTGCTTGGCGGATACCCGCATAGGCCAACGAAACACCCGTCGAAAAACGATTTGAAAGCGGTTGCATTATACCCACACGAGCCTGCACACCCAAGCGTTGTGCATCAAGTGCATTCAACGAACCTACCTGTTGAATATAAGTTGATGTTTGAGGTAAAATCGTAAGTGCTTGGTATGTTTGAAGCGGCATAATGCTACTTGTCAGAACCATTTTTCGTCTTACACGCACCTCTGGCTCTTCCATTGGAACTTCGTTGTTATAAGCAATTTCGCCAAAAGGAATTCTGATATTTTTTTGTTTAAACTCCTTACTATCAAGCATATTCAATTCTGTATTATTAGCTTGATTGGATGGATTTATATTTGATGCAACACTCGATTCACTGCCATTTGGTGTAGTAATTGTTGGTGGTATTGAATTTTTATTACTTTGAGCAATGCTTTCTGCCGAAGATGAGTTTTCTAAGTTATCTTTAGGAGAACGTTTTTCTTTTTTTCTAATAACCTTAGCGACTTGATTGTCGGTAAAAGCTTTTTCTAAGTCATTGATAGATGAGCCTTTTCTCTTTTTGGTTTTACCGTTTGAAGCAATGCCACTCAAATCATTAGTTTGCTCAGCAATGGTTGGTTTTGAAGACTCAACTTTGGAATTACCAACTCCTTTATCGGTAGCATTTCTGTTTGTTTCGCTTGATTTATTAGTGGCTAAAACATCTTTACCGCTAAGTATCTGGCTATTGTTTTTATCGTTTGTGAAAGCCAAACCCTCTTTTTGATTAGTAGAGTAAAGCAACCAGCCAAAACCCAAAAGCAAAGCAATACTTGCCGCAATACCCACTCTGAATGCAAACGGCCAAGCAATTACGCGGCGTTCTTTTTCTGGCGTGATTGCAGCCTTGATAATCTCCCACGAATCGGCTGTTGGTTCGGCTTCATAACTACTAAACTTGCTTGACAGTTGGGTAGCAAGTTGAATATTTTCCCAAGTTGAGGCTTGAGGTTCAGCTTCGTAATCTTTAAATTTATCACTCAACGACACTGGCTCACTGGCTGGCATGGCAGCACGAATTTTCTCCCACGAATCGGCCATTGGTTCGACTTCGTAATCTTTGAATTTTTCGCTCAGCGGAATTGATTCATTAATTGGTAAAGCTGCTTTTATCTTATCCCACGAGTCGGCTGTTGGCTTGGCTTCGTAGTCGCTAAATTTGGTAGTTAGTTGAGTTGCGAGCTGAATCTTACTCCAAGTATCTTCTTGTGGCTCGGCTTCGTAGTTTTCGAATTTTCTGGAGAGGTCAGTAGCAAATTTTATTTCACCCCAAGATTCTTCTTGCGGTTCGGCTTCATAAGTGTCGAGCTTATCTTTCAAATCGAGAGCAAAGCGAATCGCTTCCCAGGAAGTATCCTGCGGTTCTGCTTCAAAATTCTCAAATTTTTCAGATAAAAGTTTCCTTATGTCGTCTGTTGATTTCATTTGCTTGTAATCCTGCACAATTTTTATGTCACATCATGCAGAATTTTACACTATTCCTACTAATTATTAATCGAATAATACCTTTCATTAAAGCACAACACCCATTTCTTGCAATGTTTTACGGAGATGAACTTTGGCTCTCGAAAGCTGTGATTTTGAGGTTCCTTCCGAAATCTGCAAAATCTTAGCTATTTCGTTATGTTCATAGCCATCAATCAAATACATATTCACTACCATTCGATAGCCGTCGGGTAATTGATTGATTGCACCCACGATTTCTTCGTGACTCAGTTGTGAAATCACGCCAATATCGGCATCGCTTTGATTCTCAACAGCATCATAATCAACAAATTGCCGTTCGTTAGTATTTTGTCGATAATGGTCAATGGCAGTTCTGACGACCAAAGATTTTACCCAATATTCGACCGACTCTGGCTTTTGTAAATCATTGATTTTATTAAAAATCTTTATAAATGCTTCCTGGAAAATATCCTCGGCTTCCATTACAGTTCGGGCATAGCGACGACACACACCCAAAAGTCGGCCTTTATAGAGGTTATAAAAGGCTGCTTGGGCTCTCGGGTCGTTTCGCTGACAACCAAGAACTAATTCAACTTCATTCCGCATCCGAAAAGGGTTGCTGTGTTTATAGATTCAATTAATAAGGTTAGTATTGATACAAGGGGTTGTTAGCCTCTTCTTGCCGATATAAAATTGGCGTTCGCATCAAAATTTATGTAATAATAGTCGTTGACGACCTTTATTGCTATAACATATCCTAAAATTTTATTTTCGGCAAATACAATTACCCCTCTCTGAAATATCCAACCTTTATAATTTACATCCAAATACGCTTTGGCATTGCTCGGTATATCTTTGGTGTCGAGAGGCCTATCATAGATTTTATTGTCAGGGAGTTTCATCTCAATTTCCTTGACACTCAACAGCTTTCCACTTTCGTCGAAGGTATAATCATACACATCGTTATTGCTCAAAATAGTTATCCAATACGTCTTTTTGGTTTTATCAATAATGATAGCCGTTTGAATATATTTGTAGTCTTTATGCTTTGACGCCAAATAATTTACGATTACTGTAGGTACATCTTTCGGCAAAATAAGTTTAATCTCAACTTTAGTATCGTTTCCTCCTAATCCTACCTGCTCTCTTTTCAAGAAGTCGCCGTCTTTATCGAACTGTAATGAATACTGCTTTTTATCGTAAGTAATGAGTACATTATAAACTTGAATAACTCCATTTTGAATAAAAGCGATGCCTCTTTCAAACTGCCATCCTTTGTATTCTTTATCAAGATATGCCTTGATTTTGGCTGTTAAATCATTGACTGTAATTGGTTTATCTTCAAAACGTCCACTCGGAGCATTCACCCCAAATGATGATGATTTCAAGATATTCCCTTTTTCATCAAACAAGTAATCAAAGGTGGTAAAATCTTGACTGATAACTACCGAATAGTTTTTGGTTGTACCATCTAAGACAACTCCTACTTTTATACATTTATAGTCGCCGTGTTTGGCTATTAAAAATGCTGTAATAGCTTGCGGAAGTTCACTTTTATCAATAAAATAAAGTTTTGGAGGTGGCATTCCTGCTGGACCGCCGTTCGGGGTATCCGAAACATTCATGATAAGTGTGCCTGTAGCATCAAAAATCAAGGTAATGTTTTTGGCGTCTTTATCTTTCAGAATAACTTTGTAACCTTCTACTTTTCCATCTTTATTTATCTGCTGACACACATTGATAATGCTTCCTCCTACATAATTGGCTTCAAGATAAGCCTTTATATTATCGGGCAAATTGACAACACCTGTCTGCTTATACATTTCTGAAATTACCCCTACGTTATTTACAATCGCCGACATTCGCTCAATTTTTACATCAAAATCTGATTGAAATATCTTATTTCTTTCGATAGTTGTAAAACGTACTTTGGTTGCTTCGGGATAATTTGTTTTAATGGCATTTATAGCAGCTACTGGAATCGCTTCATCAAGATTCTGCTGTGGCTGAAGGTCTGTGATGCTATCGCAGCTCCACAGCACCAGCCCAACAAAAAAAAGATATATGTATAATTTTTTCATTTTTTATTCGTTTCCAACGCTTTTGTATGTTAAAGACGCTGCCAAATAAAATTTGGTTGCATTGTATTTGTATTAGAAACTCTAAAAACTTTGTTTTTAAAATACGAATAAGAATATTTATCTAAAAAAACAACTAAAGTAATTAAAGCAAAGGTATTCAAGTATTTAGTTTTTAAACGAAAATCTATTCATAAGTGTTTCATTATGAACAAAAAAGGAGCAAATAGAATCTACTTGCTCCTTTCAATATCTCGACCGAATGAATCGCTTATTTCCAAGTTTCTAATTCGATGATTTCACCAGTTGTTTTCTTTTTCAAGATAACTTTCTTATCGCCATTAGGTAAAATTTCATCTTTGATAAACCAATGGTCAGCATCGTATTCGTTATAAACCGATGGTTTTTGCACGCCAACCTGTCCACGCCATTCGGGTAACACAACAGGCTCCCAAAGTTTTGTTTTAGCCGATTTGTAGGCTGCATCAATGATGGCATTTACAACGTAACCATCGTAGAAAGTTTCGTTGGGTTCGGTGCCTTTTTCCATGGCATTAAACATATCAGTAAACATATTGGTGTAACCGAGTTCGTGAGCTTCATCGCCAACAGGAAACTGCCAACCACTCGAACTTTCGGCTTTTTCAGCTACGTAGCCCCCTTCGCCTGCTCCGCTCATAAACATCTCGAAACCTGTTCGTAGACATGAATTTATCCAAATCGTTCCTTCGGTTCCCATGACTTCATCTCGTAAATCCATACCACCTCTGAAAGTCCACGAGACTTCAAATTGCCCGATGGCACCGTTTTCGTATTTTACGAGCCCTATTGCGTGGTCTTCGGCATCAATAGGTTTTACTTGGGTATCAGCCCAGCACATTACTTCTACGGGTCTGATATCTTTTCCGATGAAATTTCGGGCAATTTCTATACAATGACAACCCAAGTCTAAGATTGCTCCGCCACCTGCCATATTAATATCCCAGAACCAATCGGAGTGCGGCCCAGGGTGCGTTTCCCGAGATTTTGACCATAAAATTCGTCCAATCGCTCCGTTTTTTACACTCGTCAATGACTTCATAAATTTCGGTGTGTAGCACAAATCTTCCAAATATCCTGCAAAAACGCCCG
>JACCDQ010696819.1_pt1 | contig 56938 bp, 94 predicted proteins | sample 7446031 | NCBI WGS metagenome assembly JACCDQ01 (sample SAMN15323442, study PRJNA562643) | freshwater metagenome | isolation source: river surface water | place: USA:Blue River Watershed | collected 2017-08-17
GTATAAGATTTATGTTTTTATTGAGTCTATTAACTTTGATTTTCTTATTAGATAAAACCAATTGTTTCTTTTTGATTGAATTAGATAATTTACTTATCTTAGAATAATCTAAAGTTTTAGCTGATTTTAATTTAAGCAATTCTTTTTCGTATTTATCAATAATTTTTTGTTCTTTGACAATAAATTTATTGATATGTTCTAATTTAGATTTCTTCTGCTTTAATTGATATTTGGTTAATTCTTTAATTTTATTATGTTCTATTTTAACTTTATTAACAATAGATTTAACTTGATAACTTGTAAGTAAATTTAAACTCATGATTTCATGGTAAATCTCAGATTCTGATAATTTTTGATTATTCCATAATTTCCAAACTTTACGATAATAAGTAGACCATAAAAAAACACAAGAATCAATTTCTGATTCTTGTGTTTTTTCTAACCATAATCGTGTTTCTATAGTATTTATCATGAATAAAATATATAAACTTATTTAATTTTTGTCAAATTATCAACACGATTTCAGAGGGGCTTGGTCTTTTCCATACTTTTTGTTAAGCACAGCATACAGCCAATATTGAATTTTATACTTATTCATTTTCCATCCAATTGAAAAATACCATCCTCTACAGAACGATTCTCATTTGTTTCATATTGTAATTGTTCCCAAGCACATTCTGCCAAAAAGTAAGCATCTGAAATAGGTTGGTTTTTATATGGCTTACCTGGATGACCATTTTGGCAATCATCATCATATCTAGAAGCCATATATGATGCTAAAAAATTAGTCACATATTGTGCTTTAAATTGTTGCTTGTTCATTATTTAAATCTTTATTAGGATATTTAACTTTAACAACATAATTCAAAATAACATATATTGATACACAAAAAGCACCAATCATAATAGCAGCAATTGTGGCAACTGGATTTAAAAAACCAGATAAAAACAAACAAAATAGCACAAAAGAAATTGCCATTTTTACACTTACAGGAGCCTCTTTAACATACTTCATTTCAACTCTCCTTATTAAATCTTTTCATTATGTTTTGCTTTATTTCATTACTTTGTGGATGCTTTTCTATTTCTTCAAAACATTGAGAAAGCACTATATCTACAATCTTTTCAGTAAAAATCTCTTTCACTCTTGGAATACTATCGTATCCCTTTTTTCCACTTATTGCCCTTTCTAAATCAAGCTGAGCATACCTCTCAACAGCATATTCATGAGCAACTTTTGAAATATTTTGAATAATATGATTCATGTTCTTCCTTAATCTATATATGGCAGCACTCTCACTTACTATATGAAAGAAAATTTTCCAATCAAAAATTCAGCGAAAATGCTTTCTTATTTAGACTTTGTTTGATTATATCACAAAAAAGAAAAACAGTTAATTTAATTAATACATTTTAAGTTAATCTTTTAGCAAGAAATTGCGGATTTCTTGTTTAATAGCAGCTTTTTCTTTTGAACCAATTTTATTATTTAAATTTTTGGCAAATTGTTTTAATAGCTTTTCAGAAAATACTTCAAACTCTTTTGAATAATCACTAGACCAATCAATTGGCATTTCAGGATTTTCATTTTTTGAGTAAAAAACAAACCCAGATTTTTTAGCAATTTTTCTAACATTTTTATTCATGATTAATTCTCCTATCTTTATTAATCCAATTTAAACTGTTACTTAACCTTTTAATTGAAAATGCTTTTTGACTTTTTCTATTAATACAATTATTTCAGATTTTCTCCCAACCCTCATCCCTACATCTCTTGGGGTTTCCTCATCTCTTTTTTGAATAGCATTTAAATCATACCACTCTTGCCTCATCAAATTTATCATGTCTTCTAACATCAATTCAGCAAATTTTTCATCAATTTTTTGAACAATTGATTTGTTTGTATTCAACAAAGGGTCATTTTCTTTCATGCTTAATTCTTTAGCAATCAATGAAATAGCCTTTAATTTTAATTCTTCAACTTTTTTCATAAAAATCCTTAATAATTAAGATGCTAGATAAACCTTTACACCTTTTAAAAACATTTCCACAGCAATAGCAACCAAGATTAAACCCATCAGTCTTTCCATTGCCACGATAAACTTCTTACCTAACTGATCTTGAACTTTATTTGCCACAAGCAAAACAACAGCACTCATTGTCATTGCTAAAGTAGCAGCGCCAATCCAGCTAAATAACTGACTTGGTTGCTGACTCACTAAAATCATAACCGTTGCCAAAGCAGTAGGACCTGCAACAGATGGAATAGCCAAAGGAACCACAAATGGTTCTTCATCTTCCTTATTATTTTCTTCAGTTGTTTCTGAAGGTGGAAAAATCATTTTAATTGCAATTAAGAACAAAATAATACCACCAGTAATTTGTAGGCTAGTAGTAGTTAATCCCAATGCTGACAAGAATGATTGACCTGCAAACATGAACAACATCAGAATTGATAATCCAATAATATGCTCACGGATAATTACTTTCCACCTTCTTTGTGGGCTAACCTTTTTAAGAGCATTGGCAAAAATTGGGATGTTCCCAAATGGATCAAAAATAAAAAACAGCAACAACATTGCTGAAACAAAAGTATACTCCATGATATTATTTCCTTACATCACCAAATGCTTGCATACATTCGTTAACCAGTTGTGCCATTACTTGCTCACATGGTTCATTATTATAAGCAATAACAAGAACTTCGCTTTCTTCACTATCATCTGAATATGGGCAACCATACACAACAATATTATTATTTAACTCTTCTAATGAAACTTTGATATTATTGCTTTTAAAATATTCCGCATCACAATCATCAATCTTAGTCAAATCAATTATTGTTTCCCCATTTTGATTGAAATAGTGTGCCTTAATCATCATTTTCTCCGAAGTTTTAAATGTCTAATTATACACTAATTTTGTCATTTTTTTATTAAATTATCTCAAATTTCTCTTTAATTTTTTTCTTTGCCAACTCTAAACCCCTATTTATACCTTCATCTTCAGTATTTCCTATGGAATCAATACATTCTTGCACAATCATATCAGCGAATTTCTCAATATTATAGGGTGACTTTTCTATCCAGGCAAAAGGTAGGACATGCACAATTTCTTCAATAGCTTTTTTCATATATCTTCCTTTAAACAAGATTAATTGAATATTCTAATTTGCTAACAACTAGGTTATCACAAATACTTAATCTCTCATTCCAAATCTGAATCAGCTTTTGTGCCAAAACAACATCTATACCATCATCTTCCAAAACACCACCAATTTCTTCTGCATCTTCATGATTGAATTCATGACTCCTTGTTATTACGGAACCATCACCAAATACAGCATAAGAGTTGTATGTTTTAACACGATGATACATTTATTTCCCTTTCTGATAGCTTAAAATGAATCAATTTCTTTTATTTTGCTAGCTTAAAATGAAACTTTTGTATTGCAAGCACTAAAAAACTTAGGTTTTGCTAATACAAATGAACCACAACAATTATAAACACGAAAACCTACGAAACTTTCAGAATCAAAACTCTCAAAACTATTTCCACTAGCCCCCACTAACCAAACCCCCTCTATCCCACAATTATTTTCTGAATACTTATTTGCTAAAGTTGTTTTTACAAAGTTGGGTTCTTCAATGTATTCAATACCATCATACATTGGGTTAAAGCTAGAAGTTGTCTTAATATACAAATTATCCAAATTTTTTTTGATAAAACTCTTGAAAGTTGCCTTAGTTATCTTCTTTTGCAATTTTAACTCCAAATTATTTCAATGAAATTATTATAACAGAAATTAATTCTTAGCTTTATTTTGAATAACAAAATTAATATCTTCTCCTAGAACAATAACTTCCTCTCCTTCCATAATGACCACAACACCACTGCTATCGCTTTCCCATGAAGGCTTATTATTTTCAAATCTTACAAATTCAACATTTTTATCTTGATATTGGGCTTTATGAGTTGAAAACATATATTTAAAACCCATTTGCCATTTTGGACTCAAAATATGAACAGAAAAATTATCATTCTTTTCACTATCTGAAAAATTCACATAATGCTGATTTTCTAATTTAGCAATCTTAATATCTTCAACTTTTTCTTCATCACCATAAAGATGATCATGCATAATATCCAAACTTTCCATAAATACATCAGTTGCTAATTTTTTCCAAACTTCCTTATTGATGGAAGTGATATTGTGATTAGTTCTATCTCCATATTTTTCATATAGCAAAAATGGAATATTTTCATAAGCATAAACATTAGCTGTTACTTCTTCATCAGAGTCAAAATAATAATTTAAAATTTCAGCAACACTTAGCTTTTGTTTAATTGCCTCAATATCTGCTAGATACGAAATATTTAAGTCTTGATGAAAAAAATCAGGCAACCAATCAAGTTGCCGGAACTCAAGCCCTTCTTTCATTGCTTTTTCAAGAGAAAAACTTGTTTCTTTTTGCATATTTAGATACTCGCTGATTTTGTTGAAATGAAGAATGACTGGATGGACTCGAACCATCGGCTTAACCTTTATCCCAGCGTTTTGGTCCTTTACCATGAGGGAGGTCAGCTCTACCAACTGAGCTACAGTCATTGGTTTAATTATAACATAATTTTAAAATTAAAAACAACTTAATTGACTTTTGTTTTTAAAAAAATACCTTAAAAATAAAAAAACAAAATGAAATCAATTATCACAGTTATTTTAATTTCCTTAATTGTTTCAGGTTGTGGTGTTTCACCTGTAAAGCAAGAGCCTATATCATACCAAGTAAAAAGTTCACTTAATGATTCAGAAAAGAGTGAAATTGTTCTTTTTTCCATGAATCTTTTAGACACAAAATATAATTGGGGTGGCAAAAAACCAGATTTTGGTTTAGATTGCAGTGGTCTTGTTTCTTATGTTTTTAATAACACAACAAACATTAAACTTAAAGGTGCTGCAAGAGATATTGTCAAAAAAGGACAAAGTATCCCCTTATCTTTTGTTCATTACAAAAAACTTGAACCAGGCGACCTTCTTTTTTTTAATACTACAGGCAAACCCTACTCTCATGTGGGTATCTATATCGGCAATAATCAATTTTTACATGCATCCTCTGCTAAGGGGAGGGTTATTGTCACAAATTTATCAAAACCTTATTATCTAAACAGACTAGAAGAGATTAAAAGACTATGACTCAAATTTTTTTAATTTTACTTTTGCAAACTATTGCTATTTTTATTGCTTTCCGAAAATTTTATTTTGATTATGACACAATTGCCAACATAGCCAAAATATCACTTACAGGGATACCAATTAGTTTTATTTTATTCTTTTTAAATTTAACTTCTTTTAGCCTATACTTAATCATAACCTCTATCAGCATATTGGCTTTATATATGGAATTTGTTAGTTATGCCAGAAAAAAAGATGAAGGATATATTGAATAGTGGTTATAATAATTTTATTGACAAAATATTATAAAAGTAGTACATTTGTAAAACATTAACCAAAGGAATAATTATGACTATGTAGATTGAAAAAAAATATGTGTATATCTTTGTGAGACAAGATATGTCCATCCAACAACAACTCGTCCAAGCTTGCCATGCTGCTCACGAATCTGGCATAAAAAACCAAATATCTGACATTACTAGTTCCATTATCATTTTTGGGTCAAGAAACAAATCTGAATTAGAGCATTTGTTTAGTAAATACAACTCAATCATTCCATGCCATCCGTTTTACGAACCCTATAAAAATATAGGTCTAACTGCCTTTGCAACTGACCCTATTCCCAATAAGTTAAGGCATTTGTTTTCAGAATTTAAATTATGGAATGTATCTATTCAAGAATTTATTCATAAATCTATTCAAATAATGGATGGAATTGAAGAAAAATCAATAAATTCAACAACTTAAATAAATTAATATCTATTCAAAAGGAGATAAAAAATGATGTAGATTCCTGAACTTATCTATTCAATGTCTAAAGAGTATCAAGACATTAATGCTAAACAAACTATTCTTCAACATGGAGAAAGTGTTCGCTCTAAATTCTTAGAGCTTTTCAAACATATTGAATCCGGTGAAGATTCAATCTATAAATATCCAAATCCAAAATGGATTATTCAATATAGAGATATTCTTTATCCTATATTAAAACAAAACAATTCAGATATTGAAACATATCTTCTTTATCACGATTGTGGAAAACCCTTTTGCTTAGAAATTGATGAAAACGGCAGAAGACACTTCCCAAATCATGCTGAAATTTCAAAACAAACATTTCTGAGATATTCCTCAAATCAATTTATTGCTAATCTTATTGGCAAGGACATGCTTTGCCATATCAAAAAACCAAAAGATTTCCAAGATTTAATTTGGGAAGAAGATATTGAGATACTCTTATGTTCAGCTTTAGCAGAACTTCATTCCAATGCTCAAATGTTTGGTGGATTTGATAGCGATAGCTTCAAAATTAAATTCAAAAATTTAGACAAGCTAGGTCAGAGAATTCTTGACTTCAAATACAAAACAAATTCAACAATTTTAAATTCTTCAACTCGTGAAGAAGAACTAACCATTTAACCAAGGAGAACATTATGAACAAAACTATTTACACACTTATCACTTATACACCAGGAGAATCTGGTTGGTATGACCGATGTGGAGACTGGATTTCTGGTAGAGACTCAGAACTTGAAATTCATTACTTTAATGACAAACAAGAAGTTGGAGAAGCATTGGGGTATGCTCAATTTAATAATTCAGAAGGTGAAAATACCCTCTTAATTAATGGTTTAAATCCAAATGACTGTAACTGCATCCTTCCTGAAAATGAAGCCAAAAAACTTGAAGATGAGTTTTTTGAAATTGACCAAGTTGCTTTTAATAAACGTCAAGAATTGGAAGAATCCAAAAAGAAAAGGATTGAAGAAGAAAAATTAAGAAAGCAACAAGAAGAAGACAGAAAGAAATTACAAGAAAAACTTCGGATTGAGGCTGCTGAAAAAGCAGAACTTGCAAAATTATTAGCTAAATATGGAAATAAATAAGGAGAATAAAATGAAAATCACATATAACAAAAACCCACTTTATACAACCATTGAATTAGATGAACAAGAGAAAAAAGACTTTTGGAATCAAATCAAAATAAGAGAAATGGAAGACTTACTTTTTGATGTTCACTTTCATCTAGAAGAAGGAGAATATTTTGATATTGAAAAAGCAAGAAAAGCAGTCAACCCAGATTATTATTTAACTGATGAAAAATCACCCTTAGAAAAAAGGTGTGACATGCTCTTAGAAACATACCTTGAAGAACTTCAATCATTTCACATAGGAGACTGCACTTGTGTTGCCTGGTCTTGTATGAAGTGCCATGCTGAATCAATTCTTGGAATAGATACCATTAAAGGTTTACCTAAACACTCAGCCTATAAAATCAATTCCGCCTTTGGTGAAAAAAATTCAAAAACCATAGAAGAAGCTATTGAATACTTGGCAAACTATGAGCCAACTGCCACATGGGAAGGTTGGGAACAACATGTTCCAAGATGGAAGGCTGAAGCCAAAGTAGCACATGATTGGCTAGTTAACTACAAAAACGAACACTTCAATTCACAAAACTAAAACTATTCATTTTTAAAGGAGAAAATATATGAATACAATTACAAAACAACAATTTAAAACCATTTGGAAACAAATCAGCAATGACCAAAGGATAAAACCCATTTTTGAAGATGTTAAATGTGGCAAATATGATTGGGAAACAAAAAAGTATATTACTTTCATGCAAAAAATTAAAACAAAGGGCTTTATTTACCCGGAACACCATATCCTTTATAATATTTTGAGAGAATTACCTATAAAAAGAGGTTTTCAACCAGAAAGCATAGGATATTTAGATGCTCTAGATTTTTTTAAAGGAAATCCTAGCAGCTACAAAATCAATAAAATATACTTACCTTTCAAGGATTTAATGTCTAGTGAAGATTTTTCTTTCTTAATAAATGAATCTAAAAAATTACTGAAATAATAATCACTAAAATAAAACAAGGATGTTTTAAAACATCCTTGTTTAAATATATTAACATCACATACTGTATTTGTTTCTTGAGTCGTTTTTGCTTAAAGCACTTTTAACATTTTTAATTTTCTCAGCAACTTTGGCTTGTTCATTCAATAAGGGTTCAAATGGTTCTGCCATTTCTCTTGCTCTAGCATAACTTGCTAATCCTTTTTTATCGCTAAAGAATCCAAAGGTACCCTTTTCTCTTAGCCTTCCAAAATTATCATAATTAAGATTAAAATTGAATTCAAACTCATCTTTAATTGTTTTATTGCCGCTCTTATCAATTTCTTTAGAATATAATTTTGTTTCTAATAAATCCCAACCCTCGTGCTCCATATGTTTTTGAAATTTTGCTGAAGGAACCTTAGCATTTACAACCGCAGATAAAACCTGACCTAAACCTGAAAACTTTTCACTTTCATAAAATTCAATATCCCTTAAAGATTCTTTATATTCAACACTTTGAATATAAGACTTTAGCAATAACAACTCTTCTTTTATTTCTTTTGTTAAAGGTCTTACATTTTCAATTTCTTTTATTCTCTCATCAAAATCTTTATTAATTGATGCCATCCTAAATTCTTCATCAGACCCAATAGCAGAAACATGAAATAATTCATGGCTCATCTCATTAATTTCATAAATTGGTTTTTCTAGATTTCCAGTTGCCCCAAGAACAGCTATAAACCCCGCCACTAAACCTAATTTTAAAAAAGAATTTTTTATTTTCATGTTTGCACCTATTTTATTATATTATAATAAATAGTATTTAAAAATCAAAATGAAATAAAATTTTCATCTAAACCAATCATATTGACAGTTTTTGTTTTGACAAATTCCCTTCGCACATGATGCCCCGAACAAAATAGATATCCAAAAGAATTCTACATAAAGCAAAAATACAGGAATGAACACAAAAGCTCCATATATTTTAGAATACGCTGGCATATTAGTAATCCACCACTCTAAACCAAATTGAGTAATAAATATACCTGTAGCAGCGATAAGCCCACCAAATAAAGCCTCTTTGAACTTAATTTCTTTTCTAGCTGAACTGTAAAAAATTAAAGATACAATTAATGCTAACAAAGAAAATCCCAACCATTTATTAATTAGATTCAGAGCATCTTCTGGTAATTTTAATAAAGATAGAATTGACCCTAAGTTTCCACTAATACCACTTACCATAATACCAATAAATAAAGGAATAAGAATCAACACCAACAACCATAACTCCAACCTATTTAACCAATTGTATGTTTTAGGTTGAAAAATATTTCTTAAGTTTAATTCTAAATCTCTTAACAATAAAATTGAACTTAATATTAATCCAAATAAACTTATTCCACTTAATTGACCTGCATGATCTACAAACTGTTTTACTGCAATAGCAACATCAGAAATTATTTGTTGGCTTTCAAATGTTTCTCCTATTTTTTTTAACCCCATCTCTGCTGGAAAAGATAAGTTAAAGAAATTAAATTCGTGGACAATTAACGTAATTACTGAAAAAAGAGGAACCAATCCAAGTAATGTAGCAAAAGACAATGAAGCTGCACGATCAAAAACATCTGAATTAATAATTATTTTTACAGTGTTAATTATAAAATCCCTAAATTCATATAATTTTGTTTTCATTTATTTTTCCACATCTATACCTACACCACCATTAACAAAAAAAATCAAAAATACAATTTAAAAAAATTAATCAACACTTATTCTTCACTCATATCTCTAATTTCTTGTTTTAATTCATCTTTGGTTTTAAGTCTTTGCTCTTTTCTTTCAACCAACTTCATTTTGGCATAGAAATTTCTATTATTCCCATGCCTATTTCCCTTACCATTTTGTTCTAGCATATTCACTAATTCTTTCACATCACTAGGAACATCTTCTTTAGTATATTTGTGTTTAGCAGTTTTCTTAGCATAAGGATATTGTGAAATCTTATGATGTAAGAAATGATTCGCCCTATCTTTTTTGCTTCTAGACATAATTACTCCACTGTTATTTAACCCCTAATTATTTAATTCCAAAATGTTGTTTAATTTCGCCCACAGAATTATGAACAGTTACAATTGTATTAGTTTCAAAATCGTTTTGATAGGGGTTTTTTGCTTCCAAAAGTTCAACTTGACTCAGAATAACCTTAGAACACTCTTCTACCATCAGTTCTGCAAATTTAGCACAGAAATATTGGTTAGGCTCAATAATATACTGTTGATACTCTGGATATTCTGCCGTTTCAAGTGCTTCTTTCATAATTTGACGAACAATAGGATTCAACTTAAATTCTTTTTGTTTTTGATTTTCCTTTTCTTCTTCACGAAGACTTGCTAAAACACACTTGGCAGCATACCCAGTAGCAAAAGAACCTGTCTCTTGGTCACGAATCTCCAAAGGACTTTCGCACTCCACAATCCAACCATTTTCTTCAAGGAATTCAATATCTTGCTGTTTCATAATATTCTCCATATTTTGGATTATTATAACATTTTCTAGACTATAATTTTTAAAATTAGCCAATTCCTAAATCTTTTTTTATAACTTTAGCAATTTTAAAAGCCAACTCAACAGGAACTGCATTCCCAACCATTTTATAGCCATCCTCTATTCTAGAATAAACAAAAATATAATCATCTGGAAATGTTTGTATCCTGGCACATTCTCTTACTGACAATCTACGATATTTATCTTCTTGCCCCTTAGCAAACTCATATTGATCTTTACCTACCATAATCATTTTAGGTGCTTGGGGATGAAGAGGTATCTGTCTTGCTGTTGCTACAATAGTAAAGCTTGTTTCATCCCAACTTCTAACCCTATTTCTAGATAAGAACATGCTGCTGAACCCACCAGTCATATACTCATGATTTTCTAAATTAGGATGATTGTTAGATTTACCATTTTTAGTCGCTAATGGTTCAGGCATATTTTTTATCACATCTTTTAAAAAGAGCTTTTCTTTACTCTTCTCCAAACCAGAAAACTTTTTATTTAAATCTTTTCTATATCCTACAAATATTAATCTCTCCCTATCTTGAGCAATTCCATAATTACTTGCCTTATATAGATTTACATTAACTTCATAACCAGCATCATTAAAAGCTTTTAGAAAGGCATTCAAATCTTTCTCATGTCTTTCAGCAAGAAGCCCAGAAACATTTTCAGCGACAAAGAATAATGGTTTTTTTGCTTTTAATATTCTAATATAATCCCAAAATAATTGACCCCTAGCATCCTTAGTTCCTTTTTTAGCACCCGCTTCAGAAAAACTTTGGCATGGTGGACCTCCAATTAGTCCAATACAATTCGGAATTTCATGTTCGTTTACATTTACGATAGACTCTTTTGATAACTTTGTTTCAGGAAAGTTTTTTTCATGAGTAGCCCATATTTTATTGTCATATTCATTTGCCCATAAAATATTGAAACCTGCTTTCTTAAAACCAAGATCTAAACCACCACCACCAGAAAAAAGAGATACTATATTCATTTTTTTGTTAATTAGAATTACTAAATCACTATATAGAACTTATTATTAATGTCAAAATTTAAAATAAACAACAATCGCCCCAAAGTCCTTCTTTTCATTGCTCCCTTAAATGTTAAAATTATTCAAAACAATACATTTCATCAACCATATCCCAAGTTATCATAGCAACTGAAGCAGAGACATTAAGGCTACGAAGAACACCACGCATAGGAATAGAAACAACTGCTGAACGCTTTAGCTGTTCTCTCAATTTAAATATATTTTCCCCAATACCACGACCTTCATTACCAAAAATCAACAAAGGCTTATAGTATTGCCCCTCAGACTTCCTAAGAAGATTCTTCCAACTGATATCATTCAGATTTTCACCACCCATTTCTACATAAATAGGGAAGTAATTTTCATCACGATTCATAAGTTCAAGAAATACTTTATCATCAATTTCCAAAGTGGTCATATCCAAACCACCAAGATATTCAATGTTTTGATAAAACTCAGCACCAACCAAAGCACGTCGATCCAACTTCTTTTTTCCCAAAATGAAAATTTTGTTAGCACCCAATAAATGAAGTGTTCTAATGCTTGTGGACACATTTAAATCGCTTGTGATATTCAAGAAGCAAGCATCAAATTCAAATCTATCTTCTAAACATTTTTGTTTACATTCTTCAATACTCAGATTCTTATATTCATCTCTAACATTTTGAATATTTTGCATCTTTGAAATATCTTTTTGACGCTCTTCAGCAAGGTTTACCATTGAATTTTTCATATCATTATCTGATTAAATTTAAAATTGAATTTTAACATTATACCATTAAAAGAACAAATATTTAAAAAATTGATCTATAGTATTGATTTTTAACTAAATTAATATTTTTTACAAAATTCAATTTCTTTAATTCTGCTCAAAATATTCATCATTTAATTGATATTTATTTTCATTTTGTTATTCTATTTCAAACAAAGGAAAACCATATGAAAAAACTTACACTTATTACACTTTTAGCTTTAAGCCCATTATCTCAAGCTGTAGAATATGAGGCCGTTAGAGGACATAAATATTCTAGTAATGAAATTTACTTTACAAATGCCAACTCAGGTCAAAAAATGGAATCTTTTTATTCAAATGGAAAGTTTTACATTGCCGGCAAAGTAGGAGACAACTATGAAATTAACATTTGTGGAAAACGTGGGGGATTAGGCAGACAACTATATGTGGTTAGTGTGGATGGACTTAATGTTATTAATGGTGAACCAGCTAGCTACAATCAACCTGGTTATGTTGTTTCTAATGGACAATGTTCTAAAATAAAAGGTTGGAGAAAAAACATGAACGAAGAAGCTAAATTTGTACTTACCTCTTCTTCTAACTCCTATTCTGCTAGAACCAATAATGACACGAGAAATATTGGTGTCATTGGTTTCGCACTATTTAATGAAGAATTACCAGTTCACATTCTTGAAGATCATCAATTAAGACAAATGCCAATCGCTTCACAAAGCAGAGCCAATGAAGCATCAGCAGATTCTGCTGGAGCAATGCCAGCAGCACCAGGAATCACAAGAGATGAGGCTTTTAAACTTAAAAAAGAAGAACAAATTGGCACAGGACATGGAGATAGAGTAACATCAAAAGCAAAAGATACAGAATTTAAAAAACTTTCTGATACTCCAACCCGAGTTGTTCAATTTTATTACGATAGTTATGAAAACTTAATTGCAAAAGGTATTATTTCTGTAAAACCAGAATTGCCAAATGCTTTTCCAGGTGAAAAAAAGTTTGCCCCAGATCCTAAATATTAATTAATAATCCAATCTATTTTAAAGCCTTGCAAAACAACAAGGCTTTATTTTTTAATGTTCAATAAAACAAAAGATTGACAATGAATATTAAATTTCTAAAAATTATTAAAAAATAAAATTAAAAAATGAAATCACTTATTATATCTTTATCTATATTGACATTTCTTGGGCATGCCCAAGCAATCCAACCTTCAAAAGGACCAGTTCCTATAGTAGAAACACCAAATGGGAAATTAACAGACTATATTGAATCAATGAAAAATGATTGTAAAGATTTTCTTCTTAACAAACATAAAAATATAAGACTTTATGAACCTAAGATAGAAAGAACACCAATGGGATTTAAATTTAACTTTTGGTATGAAGAACCTAATGGAAAAAAATGGGGAACAAGTTGTTCATATGTTAGATATGCTAATGTTTATACCAAAGAAGTAGGATTTATCAGAGATCACCCTTAAAAACATAAACCATCTTATTGAATCAAAGCAAAACTAATTATAATTTATTTAAAACTAATTTTCCAATTTGACAAAAATCCCAAATAAAACTATTATTCATACCCATTACATAAAGAAAAAATCGTGAATAAACCAAATATTTTAGAAATTTTTATTGAGACTTTTGTCCCGATATACACAGCAGGCACTGATTTGAAAAAATTCATCCACAAAGAATTGAGAACTGCTTTTCTTTACATGTTTTTATGTGGCTTAAGTATTGGATTCGTTCTAATTGGACTTCTACTTTTTATTTTATTCCCAGACAAACCAGGTTATGGTATGGCATCATTGATTGTTTTCTTTTTGATTGCCACACCAAGCATTATCCAACTTGTTCAAATTAAGAAAAAATTTGATTCCATTAAAGATAAGTTGGTTGTTAATACCAAAATGAATATGATTAATACCTTAATTGAAAATAATATGGACAAAATCAATATTTACATTGATAGATTATTCCCAAAAGAAAAAGAACCCAAGGATTTAAACAACTAACACAAATTCAACACAATGGAAAACAAAACTGCTGTATTTATTGATTGCGAAAATATTCAAGATCCTAAAAAAATAAAATTAAGTCTAGCATTTATTCAAAAAAATTATGAAAATGTTATCAACAGAACCATTATTGGCAACTTTCTTTACAACAACAAAATAATGAAATTGATTAAGTCTGAGGATTTAATCGCTATTCCAACTAAAGTAGGTGAAAATAGTGCCGATATGAGAATATGTTGGGAAGTTTTACAATTATTAAAAAAATACCCCCACCTAACTCACTTATGCTTAATGACCAATGATTCTGATTATAGTATGCTCTTGGCATTACTTCATAAATACGGAATAGAAATCACAATATTTTGTTTTAAAAATCAAATGCCAAACTCATTTTTAAAATATAGAACAGTTTTTATGGATGATTTGGCTGATCAAATTGTGTATTAATTTGCTTTTTAATACAGTTTAATTCTCCTAACCGCATGAAATACTTAAAAAATATATCAAATAAAAAAGGCAGACCATTTACGATCTGCCTTCAAAAAATCTTGGTGGCTTGTAAGGTGTTCGAAACCTTCTGGGCGGGGTTAGAAGCCGCTGCTTTCCCACATAAGCTAACAAGCCAAATTTACAGCAGTTGTATTATTCACTCAATCCACCAACTTTCTGCTTTAAATTAGATTGAGTCCAATTAATTTATGCGCTTATTATATCACTGATTTTCTTTTTGCACAACTATTTTTTAAGAAATTATCATTAAAATTTAACCATCAATTGTTCTAAGTTCATATCCTTTAGACTTCATACATTCTAAGAAAACTTCAGACCTTAAATTTACATTCTCATCTTTAACGATTGTTTTATCTCCCTCTTTTTTCATTTTAATTGGAACTTTTTCTGCTGAAATATAACGGCAAAGATTTTCAGTTCCACGAAAATCATCTGTTTTTTCATGATTTGGAATTGAAGAACAGGCGGACAAGACAACAACTGCAAACATAGTAATGATTTTTTTCATATCAATCCTTGAATTAACACATCAGTATTATAACATGATTTTCTTATTTTTAAAATAAGCTACCCTCATTTTTTTCTAAGCAGACGATGGCTAGATTATACTGCTTTTCCGATATGTGCTTTTATTCACAAATCAACCTTTCCAGGACTAAAACATCAATATGATTTTGATATTGTAATCAATTGAAACTTTCCATTTACTTGTTTAAACTCACAATTCATTTTTAGCTCAGTTCCAGAAATTGGATTATCTACAGAAGTAGTTACAACTTTTATATCCCCTTTTTTCTCTGAAAATATAACATTAGGCAGTAACTTAGGCTGCTTTGTAGAAGATGCAAACATACTCAATGTTTCCATTTGACAAATTCCTTCAGGAGTTTTGGCGATTTCAGCCACCTTATTTTTTGTCAAAGATTCAACACTGATACCTTGCGCCCAAACATTTGTAGCACAGAGGAAAGAAAGCACTACAACACTTAAAATATTCATTTTCATAACCACTCTCTCCTTATATACTCAAAATAACTTTAAATGGAGCATGTTGAATCAGCAAATACCAACAATATCCCACAAAAACAATAAAACCATAAGTTGAAATTCTAGTCTTCATTGAATTTACTGCTCCCCCAATAGTAAACTCTCCACCATTATTGTATAGAAAAATCACAGCTAAAGCACTCATTGCTAGAACAATGATAAGACAACTCATCCAACCAATAATAGCCATATTTAATCCTTTAAAATTAAAAACATACTTCATTATATCATAAATTTGATTTGATTTTTTAATTTGCTAAAATTAAATTATACAAGGAGAATCATCATGGCAACCAAACCTATTGATACATACGAACTTATTGAAGCTCTAAAAGATTGTTCATCCAACTCTTTTGAATCTTTAAAAAAATACAGCAAAGAACAACTTCATGAAACTGAAAATTTACTACATGAAGCAGTAAAATATGCTCCACTTTCAGCTATTAAATATTTGGTTGAAGAGATGGATGTTCCTCTTTTTCACATGACTCCACCAAGAAATATTGTCAATGTTGGCCACTCAGAAGATGAATTAGCTATTATACAAATAAAAAATAGAAGCACTAGATTCAAAGATTCAGGCGAGCTATATACCTATTTAATGGATAATATGAGCAAAAAGAATTCTAATTGGGCTTCTTTAGATACACCAACAAGTTCTACTTTAGATGCCATTGTTGATGACAACAACTTAAACAATAATCAAAAGAAAGATTTAATTATTAAAGCATTAGAAGTAGGTGCTGACATCAATAAAAATCACGATATTGGATATCCTAGCACTGTTTTGGGAAGAGCTTTATTGCATAAAAATAGTGATTTAGCTAAATTCCTTATTGATGCTGGAGCTAATCCAGACTTACCAGAACCAGCAATAAAGAATGTTTCATCACCCACTTCTTTAGGCTTTGATTCCACAGGTGAAATTAGAGGTTATGTTTATCATATAAAAAATCCTACTCCAACAGATAGTCAATTAGCTATGAAAGGATTGCTAAAAGATGTTGAAGCAAATAATATTCAAGAAATTCAAAGGCACTTAGAACTCCCAGAATTCAGAAGGCTTACAGTTGGTGGAAAAAATCTGTATGAAATGGCTAAAGAAACTATAGGCAATATATCTAATGAAATGCAAGATCTACTTAAATATAATGTTGCTCCAAAAATTGAAAAACTGAAAGAAACCCTTTCTACAGAACTTTCTACAGATAAACTTTTCAGCTTTAGAGATAAATTTCTTAATTCTCCATCACAAGAAAATAAAACAAGAAATATGCTTTAATAATTTATTATTCAGAACCATTAAGAGAAAAGTTTTCTTTTCTCTTTTCTGATTCTATATATTCTTTCCACTGAATTCTTGCTTCTTTGGTTAAGAAAACATAATAAATCGCATACATTTTTTCTATAAATTCTACAGGTTGTCCTCTAAATCCAGCTATAAAAACTTTTGATATTATTCTCAATATTAATAATATTGGAGCCAAAGCGATACAAAAAGCAAATATAATTACCAAAATTTTCTCAGGTATAAATTGTTTAATTTGCTCACCATATAGAACCAAATATGTCATTAATCCAATAATAATAGTGGCTTTTAATAAAAAAGTTTGTGTTTTGTCTTTCATTATATTAATTTACTTACAAACCAAAATAAATCAATATTTGAATAAACACAAGTGTCTTTTGAAAGATAGATATATTTTTCAAACAATAAAAATTTTGACTTGAAGAGATTCGAACTCTTTCCTCTTGGTTTTGCTGAACCAAAAGATTCACATATATTATTTCAGTTAATAGTATTAATAATATAAAACAAAACCAACCACCACATTTTCTAAAAAATATATTCAAGTCTAACAATAATATATTTAAGTGATGACAGATTATAATTCTGGAATGCTACCTTTACAACACAAGTCAAAAACATGCAGAATGTTGAATGGTAGATAAGCTGGATTTTGCATCCAAAAATCGCTATTAACGAAGTAGCCTAATTTGTTATCTATATCTCATAATAATTAAAGCCTAGGACTCTAATATAAAGATTGGCTGTGATGCCCAGGACACACTAGAATAATGCTCCGTCTTTATTAATTATTATGCTTTACCATATAAGCACAATTTCAACACTCTGACTAAATTTTAAAGAACGCATATTGATGAATTAGGAGCCGAGCGAGGTAGAGTCTTAATTATTATGCGACAATGCACAACTGCTCTTTCAAACTGCTTTAGACACACTACTCTCAAAAGTAACCTTGTGTCAGCCTTAATTTCAATGAAGTAATTATATATCCAATTCAAAAAAAATACAACAATTTTTTTTATTTTAAATCAAAATATTACTCATGATGATCAACTGGTTTCCAATCTTTTAGGAGCATAACCTCTTTTACCTTTTCATAAGATACTGGTTCAAAATTCCAACAATCTACCCCCACATCAAAACTTCTAGACTTCGGATCGTCTAGCATGCTTCCATGAGAGTGACCATAAAGATGAAATGCCCCATGATGAGATTTATTCCAAACCCTCATAGCATAGTGACACAAAGTAATAGACTGCTTACCACCCCTTACTGATTCATCGGGAACATAAATTTCTTTATGAGATGAAGGACAAAAAGAAGCGAACTCTTTTTTGATTTTTTCTTTATGCATTATTTTGTCATGGTTTCCTGTGACAAAGTGCTTTTCACCATTCATTCTTTTTAGAATGGCAACAATATCATCTTCTTTACTTGTAAAAGCAAAGTCTCCCACAAAATAAACAATATCTTTTGGGCTTACTACACGATTGTGTGATTCAATCATCTTCTCATTCATTTCTTCCACACAACTAAATGGGCGATTGGTATATTCAATCACCTTCTTATGAAAGAAATGATGATCTGAAGAAAAGAAATACTTTCTATTGTTAGACATGATAATTATTTCACCTTTTCCCATTCTAAAATATTAAAATCTTTTTGAGTCATATAAATTGCTTCCAAAGGATCAGTTGCCATTAAAAGCTTTTTATACTTTTGTCCATCCATAATACACTCCACACAACACTCAACTTTACTATCACTGTCTTTCCAGTTTTTTTGTGATACATAAGAAGAAAAATTTGTCGCTTCCATCTTGAAATTTCCTTTGTTATATTTAGGTTTTAATTATAACATATTTTCTTTACTTATTATATTAAAAATGTATGATTTTGACTAAAAGAAACTTTAAAATGTACAAAACACAATCCCAAGCATTAGAACATGTAAGACAAGGTGAAAATTTCACAAACAAAGTTTTTGATAAATTTAGAGATGATAAACGTGTTGTCTTAGAAGCCATTTCAATCAAAGGATTCTATCTAAATGGAGCTTCAGAAAGATTGAAAAACGACAAAGAAGTTGTTTTGAAAGCAGTTAAAAAATATGGTTATGCTCTACAATTTGCTTCTGAACAACTCAAGCAAGACAAAGAAGTGGTTCTATGTGCATTAAAGGAAAATCCTAAATCTATTGATTTTGCTCACAAAAATATACGAGAAGAAATTGGGGATTTAGACCCAATTCAATATTTAGAATCTTTCCTATTAAAACTAGAATTAACCAAATCTTTAACAAATGATAACTTATTAAATAAACTTAAAAAAATTTAATTTTATCTAGAACATTTTGAAAATTCTTTTTCTATTTCTTTAAATGCTTTTTCTACAGCTTCTTCCGTTGGGTAAGAAATCATATATTGACGATTTGTATTGTAATTATCAGCCATTCCAATAACCAAAGCAGTTGGATCATAAAAAACTTGGTCTTTTTTAATAATCTCAACAGTGCGAACATATTTAAGATTGATTAATTTTTTTGAATACTGCTCTTCTATACTTAAAAGACAATTACCAATAACTCTTGTGGTTACTTCATTTGCTGACTTTTGTGTTTCTTTTGCAAAAGATGATATTGAAATAATAGCAAAACTAATACCTATTAAAATTTTTTTCATTTTAACACTCCTTCTTGTGGTTTTAAATACTTTCAGCAAATCGCTTAAATTTTATTAATTAATTTGTTGAATTGAACCACCATTATCCGAAAAGGAAATGGATATGTGAATATTAACTTTTTAGGTTAAAACCAACAAAACAAGTTAATGAATAGTAAAAGAAGGTCTTACTTGTTCACTATAATCATTTAAATTAATTCCAATATCTTGGGCAACTTTGATACACTTTTCATTATTCATTTGAGCACCAGCAATAAAACAATTTGCTCCATACTCCATATTTTGCTCAACACCCAAACCATTCATAAACATAACCCCCATATTATAATAAGCTTCTGAATTTTGATTTTTGGCGGCAGTATTAAAACAATAGAAAGCATTATGATAGTTAACTTCTGTTCCCTCTCCATGCATAAAGCATAATCCCAAATCATTTTGAGCTACTGGATTTCCCTGCTCAGCCGCTAATTTAAAATAATCAAATGCTAAAATTTCATTTTTTTCACATCCATCTCCATTTAAGTAGCAAAGAGCTAAGTCAATTTGAGCAAGGTCATAACCTTTGTCTGCCAAACCCTTCATCATATCAAATGATAGTGCTTTATCTTCAATTCCTGCCCAACCCTTGTTTAAGAACAAAGCCACTCTATACAAACCTTCAACTGATCCCCCTTTCGCAGCAGCATTAAAATAAGCTAATGCTTGCTCTGGATTTTTGAGTTGATGGAAAAGAATATCCCCCATATAAACTTGAGCTTTTGGTAAGCCCTCTTCAGCCAATCTCTTAATAATATCAAACCCTTGTTGATATTTTAGCTGTGCCTCATGAGCATTTATATGTTCTTCTTGTTCACCCTCTTCAATTAACATACAAGCTTTTTTAAATAAAATAGATTTTTCTTCCATAATAAACCTCTTAATTCATTAATATTTTAGGCATTCTAACAGAAAATTATTTTTTGACTAGCCTATTTAAAATTTATTTAAAAAAGAAATATATTTTTTATTTTTTGTGTTAAAATACAATCTCATTTGGTTCAACACTAAATGATGGTGGCAGTTCCCGTCCTTCTGTCTAAGGGCTTACTGAAAGGAACGCTAAAATGGAAAAATTGTCAGTTAATCATCCTCGTTTTTGTGCTAAATATGTTAAACATATTGGTGTAGCCAAGGAAACAAAAGTAGGTTGGACTAGAGTATTTGAAATGAATGGTAAGTTTTTTATCATTCGTAGAGATGCTGAATTTAAAATTGGTGATAAGGTTTGGATTGCTAAAAAAATTCCAACTCCAGATCAACAATGGAATGTTCACGAAGTTATTTTGCCAGAAGACTATTGGACTTATTCATTTCATATGAGCAAAGATCCAAAAGAACAGCGAAAAAACACCTACAATCCAAGAGCAAAATATTGGTTCGGAAAACAATGTTATGTTATTGAAGAAGTATCTTACGACTATATTCAAAAGACTTTTAGTTTTAGGAAATACAATCGTTAAAATTAAAACCCCATTAGAGAAATCCTTTGGGGTTTTTTCTAATTTAAAAAAGAAAAAAGCACCAAAATGGTGCTTAAATTATTTTCAGCGATTAACGCTTGAACTTTTTCTTATCCCTCAGATTACGAGTGTCTTCATAATTCCAAAAAAGATTAAAGTCCTTCCGGCGAATCTTAAACATTTCACCATTTTCATGATGGAAAACAATACCTTCACCATTGAGTTCAGTCAAAAAGTTCTTAATCCCATCAAAGCTACGATCAGGAACCTCTAGAATTTCACTTCCATGCTTCACAAGCTTATTTCCTTCCAGCTTATAAGGGTTGTTGTTCACCTTGTTTCCAATAAGTTCATAAGTTCCATCTTCAAGTTTTCCACCATGAGCTTCAACAGCTTTAATGTGGAAAGCATCTTCAGGCTTATTCTTGTCTACTTCTACCCAATGTGGATGGTGATAAGTCACAGGATCAGGTTTTTCTTGGCAAGGAATAGCATTTTCTGGCAGAACATTAAACATGTCTTCAGTAACCTTGAAATCAGGACCAAAAGAACGAAGCTTTTTCACAAATTCAGACTTCAGCTTACGATCCCAACGCTTGTAAAGAACACCATCTTTTACCAAGCAGGCAGAGCCGTCTACCTTAAGAGTAGCAACACCTTGACCAGCCAAAACCCATTCAGCACCAGGCATAACTTCATTGGTAGCAAGACTAGTTTCACGATCAATCTTAAAAACAGTTTTAATCTTCTTCATTTTTCATTTCATCTATTAGTTTATAACAAGGAAATTATAACACAAAAGATTGAATGGAACATCAATATCAATCAATCTTTTCCCATCTATATCCCTTAGATTGTATGCATAGTTTTAAATCAGATTCTCTTTCCCTTTCGTTTATATCCCTTGTTTGATAAACTGGTTCTAAAAATTGAGTTGGAACAAATCTACAATCTCTTTCTACAATTCCCCTCATTTCACAAATCATTTTGTTATTAACTGTCTTACAGTTATAAGGTTCATTTTTTCTTATACTTCTACAACTTTGATGAGATGGAATAACTCTAGATGGTTCTATCATCTCAGTTCGTATGTCTTTGGGGTATTTCTTATAAGACTAATCTTGGCAAGATTGTTGGTCTAAACTTATTTCTTGACTGTTTTTGCCTGGTGGCGCGACCCAACTGTATGTTGAACAACCAGTTAAGGTAATTGCCATAATTATTGATAATAGTTTTTTCATAATATTCTCTCAAAATTTAGTTACATAATAACCATATTTTGAAAAATTACCATTTTTTTGAATAATTATTTCTTTTTTATTATTTTTATTGCAAAAAAACAAAATTCAATCTATAATCTAGTCTTAATTTAATATTCAAAAAAGGGTATATATATCATGAAAGTCTGTTCTTAAACTAATGCTTCGCTGCAAGAATTAAATGCAGCACAATTGATACTATAGTGTATGGTATTGAACATTTTTGTTCACAAATGACACTATGGTTAACATTATTTAAAAGGACATATATGATACAGTACAACTCAATTCCGCATTTAAAAACATGCAAGTTAATCGGTCAGCCAGTTTTTTCATTTTATAAATATGATGGTTCAAATTTAAGATTTGAATGGCAACCCAAAAAAGGCTTTTGCAAATTTGGCTCTAGAACACAACTAATCAATGAAAAATCAGAGATTTTTGGGGAAGCAATCCCAAAATTTCAAGATATAATGAGTAAAGATATTCTTTATCGTTTAGAAGATTTCTACTCTAAAAAAGTATTTAATAATTTTGACAGAATAGTTGTGTTCTGCGAGTTTTTTGGGGAAAATTCAGTCGCTGGTAATCACGATATAAATGACGAAAAACATTTAAAATTGTTTGATGTTCATTTGTTTAAAAAAGGTTTCATTCCACCTCAAGATTTCACTAAAGTCTTTGATGGATTTGAGCATTCTGCTGAATTTTTATTCAAAGGAAACCTTAATCAAAACTACATCAAAGAAGTTCAACTTAATGAATCTAACAAATTAAAAGAAGGTGTAATTTGCAAAGGTGTAGTGAAGGGCAATGTTGAAATGGTTAAAATCAAAACAGATGCCTGGTTAGAAATGATTAAAGGGAAATTTGAAAACTGGGAAAAACTGGTTTGATCTTTAACCTTTAATTACTAAACAAAAAACCCCAGTCGGGGTTTTTGTTTTTAATGGCTGGTCTTTGTTCTTTTCACTTGGCTCTATGCAGTATGTAGCGATTGGTTGACCTCCAATCTTTTCCCACGCTTCTCACCTGACTACACCTTTTCAGGATTTGCACCTTTCAAGAACGGATATTCTGAGTACCCATTTTTAACAGCGACCATCTACCACATTTAAATATAGTCTATTTTTCACTAAACTACCACCAAGCATTGGTTTGCTCAGCAGACTGGATTTGACCAGTGACTTTCTATACTTAAATCTAGTATCCATACTAAAACATTCTAAGACTTCCAGCGCTAGTCATCTTCTGTTTCACTCTAATTTGGATGGTTCCTGTTTTGCCAACGGCTAAGAGTATGCAAGTAAGAATGTTTTAAAATGGATTGTGTTTGCCAGGAGTAAGGCCTAACTTTAACCTCCTGTGGTGAGCGAGTTCTTTACCTTTTTGCTCCCAGACTTTAATAGCAGTAGTTAGGCTTCTGCTATCCCCCTCTGATAACCACACAACAAACACAAACCATATTTAAGTACCTATCAGGTGGATTTGCACTTGCCTTCCAAAGGTTTACCTTCTTCTTTCTAGCAACCTAGAAACCTGCTTTTAACTTGATCTTGATCAGCCAAAAGGAACCTAACAGTAGATACTTAAATATGGTGCCCTCAGCGGGACTCGAACCCGCAAAATTCTGATTTTGAGTCAGACACGTATACCAATTCCATCACAAGGGCAATAAACAGCAGTTGTATCATTCACTCAATCCGCCAACTTTCTGCACTAAATCAGATTGAGTCCAAAATTTGGTCGGAGTACAAGGATTCGAACCTTGGACCTCCTGCTCCCAAAGCAGGCGCACTACCAGGCTGTGCTACACTCCGTTTAAATCTCTAACTTGAAGTGAATTATACACTAATTATTTTAAAAGTACAATACTTTTTCAATTAATTCACTTCGCCACGGAAAGTCACTCTACAATGAGCAGGTCCACCAAATTGAGCTTGAGCAACCCTTACAGCCATATCAGGATATTGAGCCTGAACAACTGTTTCAAATTGCTGTGAAGTGTTTGACATCCATGCTCCTTGACCACCCATCATTGAGTCGTAACCACCATAGTATTCACCAATTTCAACATAGACACGATAAGATTTTAAGTTCATTTTATACCTCACATCTGACAAGTTATATCTACTTAAATACAATATCAAAGTCAATTAAAACATGTTAAATGAAAAATAAAATTTATCATTATGTTATTAAATTTTCTCCCTCAAAAACTGAAAATAAACTTCACTTCACCAAAGAAAGACCAGTTTTCACCTTTGGTTTTGAATCTTCTGCCTTCTCTGCATTTTCTTCTTTTTGATTTTGCTCTTGATTGTAGATTAATGACTGAAGACCTGCAATAATATTTGCTTGAGAAAGTTCAATGTTATCTTGCTGTAAACTATTCAACACAAAAATCATATCGTTCCAACCTTGCTGACGTCCAGCCATATATGATTGATTGGCAACTTTTTGAATGTGTTCATCCACTTTTTTTGCATAATTTTGTTGAAAAACAATATCATTAATCATTAAAATTTCCTCTTTTTTGTTTTAGAATTGTTATTATAACAACTTTTAATAAACTAAACAATATTTCACTTAAAATTTGTTACTTTTACAAAAATTTTGTAAAATAATATCATAACCAAAATTAATAAAAATGACATTTCAACAAGCAATTCTAAATTTTGAAAAATTAATAAAAGAAAATGATTCTGAAAAAATAACTTCTTTTTACAATCAAGATCCAAAACAATTTATTAATCTTGTTGGGCATCTTTGTTCTAAAAGAGACAACATAAAACTGATAAAATATTTTGAAAGTTTAAATTTAGAACTTAATGATAATGGACATACTATCTTATGGAATTGTCTCAGAGCATTTAAAATTAAAACATCTACACATCTTATTAACCATATGGAATATGATACCAAACAAGCAATACTTTGTAATAATATTTTCATATCTCAATTTTTAAATGGTGAAGATAAAGCACTTAGGGTTATTCCATTAGTTTTCAAAAAAATATCACCAGAAAAATTTCAAGAAACTCTTTCTATTTGCAATAAACCTTTCTATCAAAAAGAAAGAATTGCTGAACTGCAAAGCATATATCTTGAATTAACACTGAATTCACGCAACAATATAACTAATAAGAATAAAAAAATTAAAATATGAATAATGAATTAAATGAAAAACTTTTACTTGTTTTGCTTGACCAAACAAATGTTGCTTATCATCAAAAAGATCAATATGATAATTATATGTATTTTTATCCTAAAGAACTTGGATTAACTGTCCAAATAAAATGTCATGAATGCCAATCATTAAGTGTTAATTTCGTTAAAGAAAGCAGATATAACGAAGAACAAAATGAAGTAATTAATTTTTCATTACCCCATTATAGTCAAGCATCAACATTTTTATCAAAACTATATGATAAATTTGAATTCATGCTTAATAGCAAACAAGATACTAATATTAATAAAAGATTTGATGAAATTCTTTCTAAACCATTAGAAAAACTTCCTCATTACACCATAGAAGGTGAAAACAACTCACTTACTGTTGTTTTAAGAGAAAATAATACTGAAATTAGGTTCAATATAGGAAGAGCTTTTTTATCTTATTCAAATAAAAAGATAACATACAACACTTTAGAACCTATTAAACTTGAAATATTTTGGAAAGAAAAATCTGATACAAGTTCCAATTTTATTACAAAAATAATTCCCGCTTATGAAATTGATAAATATCCACTATTGTCAAAATATGCATCAGTAACCCCTTCTCACTCAGATGCTTATGACCTATTAGAGTCTTTATCTAAAAAAGTAGATAAAAAAGGTGCTAGTCTTTTACATAATTTGATTTTAGATATGGAGCTTCCTAAAAAAGAAACCTCAACTCATAAAACAAATAAAATTTAAAAACAGGAACTAAATAATTTTTTGTTCTTTTTAATTTCTTGATTTTCTAAATCAGCATAATAATCCAAAGACATTAGCTTTTTTGGCATTTTATTTACAATTTCCTCAATCTCATAAGGAGCTTTTTTATACCATTTTTTATTAATCAAAGAAAAATGATAAAAGTACAAATATGCATTTGCTTTTTGTGCATAACGACTAATATCAATATTTAGATTGAATTCCTCAACAAACCCAATCACTCTTTGCTCACAATCTGCCTCTAGTTTTACAATTTTCTTCCAAACATCGTAAACATCTTCCAACTTCATTTTTTTACTTTTAAAATATTTGTCCCACCTATCAAAATCTTTAGTTTTAACCCAAAATTGGCAATTATCTAAAAATTGATTAGCATGACCAAATTCATGGGCAACCAACCCTAAAATTTCTTCTTCATTTTTACCTGCTTTGGAATATGCCAATACCATTTTAGAACCAGGCAAACTTTCATCATAATCTTCTGTGTTTCCCAACACATAATCTCTTGTCATACCAACTGGCATACCAGAGTCAAAAAAACCATTACATTTTATTGAATAACAATTTACTTTTTCTTTATCAGACTCAATCAATTCAATATCGTGATTTTGACAATATTGTTTAACATATTCAATAAAGCTCATTTTTTTCTTTCTTTAATACATAACAACTTTTAAAAAGCAGCCCTCATTGAAGACCGCCTTCCCATAATCACAATTAACCTATCAAGCTGAACTTTCTACTTTTTCAACATGAATATGAACATCTTGATAAAAGCGCTTTGCTTCAAATCCAGGAATTGCCTTCTCTGCTTCAGCCATAGTTTTGTACTTACCAAGCAGCACTGGAGCAAAACCCATTTTAGCACGCACTTGATAGGGCTTATTCACTTTTTTGATTTCTTGCTTCATATTAAAACCTTTCTAATGATTGTTGATGTATGAATTATACACTAAAGTTTCAAGATTTTAAGTGAAAAAATAAAAAATTGAATTGCATTCTAAACTCTAGATTTCTCTAGCCTCCCCACATACCTAAGCATGTCAATTTAAAAGCAATTCAACTCTATTTAGCAAACTAAAATAAACTACCAAAAAGCAATATGTTTTAATTTGATTTTTCAAAATTAATTGAAAAATTTATTTTTGTAAAGCTACTTGCTCCAATTTTTCACATTTTAACTCAGCATGAGTTCTTCCTTGTATGCTTTGAATTTCTAATAATGCCTTATCACATTCTGCTTGGCTTGAAAATTCAAACATAGGATGCCAACTATAATCCACTAAATTTAATACATACAAAATCCAAATAATATTCATACTCATTTTTATCACCTTTCTTATTTAGGGGTTCGGATTTTATGTCAAATAAATAAAAATTACAAGAAAAAATATTCAAAAAGTGACAAAAATAATAAAAATGTGTTAAAAACATAACTGATTTATGTTTATTTCATGACAATATCATACATAAACTACCTATATTTGTTCCTTAAAAATACTCAATTATTTAATTATTGCTTATTATAGACAATCCTTAAATAACAAAAAATAAAGGGAAACCATTTAGATTTCCCTTTTAATTTCAAATACTTAACAATTTACTTCACTTTTAGCTTCTTGCTTAACTCTTGTTTAGAATATTCATCAGCCATGAATTCAGAAGCAATAACTTCTGAATCAAAAGGAGTGATTCCCTCATGAATAGAGAATACAGTTTGAGCTTGAGACTTATCAGTTACGATAGTTCCCCTTGCCTTAGCATGCATCTCAAACAAATCATAAAGATTTGGTTTCTTCATTTCAGCTAAACCTTGAATGGTGTAAGCCATTGCTCCCTTAACTGAATGCAAATTGTTGCTGTAGTAAGAACGCTCTGTGATTGGTGTGTCTGCCCAAATATACTCTTTACGAGCAATATCATACAAACAAACCAACACTTGAGTTGAATCACAAGTTATGTCAACTTTATTCTTCACAGTAGATGCTTCAAAAATGTCACCATGTTGCTTTTGCTCACGCTCCATCCAACCAGCATAACACTCTGGAATATCAACATACTTTTGCATTGAGAAAGAACTGATCAACTGACCCACATACGCAGCACCAGGCACATCTTCCAACATTTTTTCAATATTCACATCAATGTATTCAGCCGCACCGTTAGGAGCAGAAGTAATATCACCACTGTGGGCAAGATAGTCTGAAGAACGCAAATCATAATAAGAACATGTCTTAATTAGATTGTAGCCAGTATCATAAACACCAACACTCAAGTCAATATCCACACGACCTACATTTACTGGCTTACCATTTTTGTCAACACCGTTCTCATTCCACCATGTAAAGAAACGGATAATTGGCTTATCTGATTCTTTCACAAAGCGTGAACCCTTTGGCACAGTCTTCAATGCTTTAGAAGCAGTTCTTTGAGCAAAAGGAATGTTTTGAAGAGTTAAAGATTCTTCAATAAAAACATTACCCAATGAAGGACCGTTAGAAAAACGCTCAATCAAAGTTTCCTCAATCAAAGAAACAACCTTTTGAGCAACCGCATCAGACAATCCTGGCGCTGGAACATATTCCTTCTTTGGAGTCACTTCTTGTTGAGTAGCAACTTCTTTGATTGCTTCTTGAACAACCTCTTTAACGACTTCTTCCTTAACAGAAGAAACACCAAGCTTATTTTTCAAAGCAGTTTGCAAAGCATTTTCCAAAGCAGTTGGGGCTGGAGGAACATAATCAGGAACAACTACCTTTTTTTGGGCTGGTTTTTGAACCTTCACTTTCACAGGTTTTTCGTTCATGTCACGAACATAAACCTTGCCCAAACCACCCTTTGGAAGAATGATTTTCTTTTCATTTTGGTTGTCATACTTGAACTTAGCATGCATTTGCAAAAGCACAGGTGTAGCAATAGACTTGCTAGCAGACTTGAAGTTTTCAAGAATCAAATCTTGTTCTTGTTCATTGGCAGACTTCACCAAAACTTGGTTAAGCATGCGCCCAAAAACACCTGGACGAACCTTTAGCTCTTGAGAAGCTTGAACAGTTTTTCCTTCAGTAATCAGCTTTTCAACCTTAAAATTGAAAGACTCACCCTTGTCATTTGAACGAACTTTTTGGATCAATTCAAAAGCATTAGGACACTTATTTTGATACTCACCAATGTGAATAGCATGAGCCAAACGAGTCCACTGTTCTTTGTAAGTGAACATATTTTCCAAGAATTGTTCTTTATCGCCAGCAACAATCATAGACTCAAGCTTTGCAGCAAAAGCCTTTCTCATTGGACGAGACATTTTCTTGATCTTAGTGTCTTTCACCAAGCTTGTATCACCACCGTTCAAAGCAGCGCTAAGACGAAGCAAATCAGTAGGAGTCTTGAATTGGTTTGCCATTACTTGATTGAAATCAATTTCTGAGTTCAACACCAAAGCACCCACGAAAGCAAGATTTTCTTTTTGTGGAATAGGATTGCTTACCAAAATATCACCCAGAGCAGTCTTATCCTTTTCTACCATGTAGTTAAAGATGTTCTTAATCAATTCTTTGGATGCTTCAGAAGCAGAAGTATTTGCTGTGATGTTTTGAATAAACAACTGAGGAACAACTTCCTCTGTAATTACAGACATACGAAGAGGGTTAACAGATTCCTTCAAACCCTTGCGAGCCTTTTCCTTATAGGAAGGCATAATGCGAATACCAAACAAATCGCCAGTGTAATGCATGAATGCATTCACCAAAAGTTCTACCTCAGAAGCCTCAATGACTTGCTTTGGAAAGTTAGGGTACATTGGTTTGTAGGAAGCAGAGCTATAAACTTCCTTGTTCATCTTCACCATCCAATCCCAAAACTTCTCCATTTCTGAAGTCTTGGCATGGGAGACAATATTCAAGAGTTTATTATCAAAAGAGAAACCCAACTGCTCACACTTCAACAGCAAAGTAAAAGCTTCAGACTTATTGCTGCCAAGAGTTTCATCGTTAAGATTTTGGAAAAAGCTATCCACGAAGACAACTTGCTTCATCTTGAACAGATCGGATTGGATTTGATTGAATTTGGACATATAACAACCTCTTAGATTAAAAGTTAAAAAATATTTTGCACAATGGACTATTGAAACTTGCAATCTGCAAGTCACTAACTTTTTGAAGTTGTTAAAAAAGGTGATTTTCATCACCTCTTAAAAAAATTTCAGGAAAGCAGATAAACTAATTTTCGCCTAAGTATGATTTATAGAAGGAAGTTCATCAATAGCCTGATTTGTTGTTATTGTATAATTGTTTTAAAAAAAAGTAAATAGTTTTTCAGTAAAAATTTACAAAAAAACAACATTATTTATCAAGCTACCAATTCATTTTTTCTATCTTGATTATTTTGCTGATTATTATTCTCTTTTATATCAGCAATTCTTTTACTTACAGCACTTAAATTTAATTGGTTAGCCAACTTGTCTAAGCCAAAAAATTTAACAATTTTCTCTGATACAGAAAATGAATTATTTTCATCACCTTGGTCTGTATAGCTAAAAGCCATATCTCCACCTCTCCAAACATGACCCATTCCATTTATTTCTTCATACTGAACAACTGAACCGTTTTTTGCTATTGCCTGCTTAGTTATATTTCTATTTTTAAGTTGTTTGTTTTTGAAATTTTTAACAAACGTTTGGCTTGCTTTTTAATTTTCTCCAAAAAAGCAATGGAGTTTTCTTGGTTATTATTCATAACTATTCCTTTTATAAATTAAAAATCCAAATTGGAACTATTCCTATTTGGAGCCTACTTATAAACAATTGACCACTTATAAATCTATAAATAGAATTAATTTAATAAAAAATAATTACTACTTAACTTTTGTTTAAAAATTGAAAAATACCTTTGATTTTTGTTGTGCTATAACACTTTGCCAATGTGGTCGGCTAGCTACAAAATAATGCTTTGAAAATTTTATTTTATAATTTTAAAATTGTCAACAAAGCAAAAAAGAAAGAAGCCTTGATTTCTCAAGGCTTCTTATATTTTTCAGGAAAGCAGTCGCACTAAGTTCACGTTAATATAATTTGATTTAGAAGGAAGTCGCAACAATAGCCTGATTTGTTTAAATTGTATCTCAGCTAAAAATAAAAATCAAGTACTTTTTTCAATCAATCCCACCAAAGACGCAACTGATTAGCAGTTTCCATTGAAATCTCATCGGCACGCGCAACACCAATACAGTTATTCACAACATCAGTCATCACTGGTGGTTCAAGAAAAGTAATTAAAATTTCGCCATCCCACATTTTATTTTGCGGAGAGTAGTCATCATTGACTGTGACCAAAATCTTATTTTCACGAGTCCGTTGAGCAATCCAAGTAATCAAATCCTTGCTAAGATAACTAGCAAATTCATTGAGGCTCATTACATCATTATTGGTGGCAAGCTCTTTCATCTTTGACTCCAAGTTTGTTAAGATGATTTATTATAACACAAATAAAACATTAGGTACAGTTATTTGATAATGTTTCTGTTGATATAGTCAGTCACATCATACTCTAGCGCCTCTTTTTCCACCTTCATAATCACACGCGCCCCAACACCGCTGTTATTTACATTAATTTCAACAATAGTATTAGCAGGCTTTGATTCTATAAAACGCAAAATTTTTTTGATTTCATTCTTGTTCAATTTAACAGTTTTCATGCTACACCTCTGTATTCTTTTTGAATTTTATCAGTTTGTTCTTCCAAACACTTATTTAGAACATCCAAGTATTCTGGATGCTTTTCAGCAAACTCATGATTTAGCTTCTTATAATACTTTTCAAAAGAAATTAACAATGAACGGCTTGACATAGTAGCATCTAATCTCCCTCTTGCTTCTTCATACCTTGCTTCGTATGAAGGTCCACAATCTTCAAACATCCCAAACCTACTTAAGTCTTTCTTTGCCTCTTCATATTCTGCTTCAGCATTTTTGAAAGTCTCTTTAAATTTTTTAGATACAAATAGTTTGGAGCTTCTTGCCTCCAAGACTTTACCAATATCAATAAAAGCTAACATCTGTTTTTCTTGAACCATAATAATAATCCTTAAAATAGGAATTATTATAACATAATTCAAACTTTTACTTTACTTTTATTTTCTGGTTTTTCTTTTAAAGCAAGAGTTAAAACAGTTGCCATGAACTCTTCTTTCGTCATTCTATTGCCATTAATATATAAGCTAGTTGTTTTAGAGTTTCCATCTCTTATTTCAGAACCCAAAAATTTACCATATACATACCAAGAATGTATCCCATCAGGACTCAATATAGCAGGACCATCTTCACGATGAAGTAATCCATTCTTATACCAACTTTTAACACCATCATCATCAACTATAACTTCTTCCATTATTGACCTTTTAAAAAAATAGATACATCATTTAAATGATAACAAAAAAAAATAAAAATGAAACTAAAACTTAAATTATTATTATCTTCAATTTTAATTTCTAGTGTTCCTCTTTCAAACTATGCACATGCAGAAATATTGAAAGAGCAATCTATGTTTATTGATGATACAAAAAGAAGCTACTTAATCCACCTACCAAATAATTATAATCCAGATAAGAAATATCCAGTTCTTTTTGCTTTTCATGGCGGTGGCGGAAATATGTATCACATGTCTACCAACTATGGAATTGTAGAAAAATCAAATGAACTTGAATTTATTGCTGTGTTTCCTAATGGTTTTTCTAGAGTTAGAAATGAAACTTTAGCAACATGGAATGCTGGAAAATGCTGCGGATTAGCTAGAGATTCAAAAATTGATGATGTTCACTTCACTAAAGAACTTGTATCTAAAATTAAAGCTAATTATTCTGTTGACTCTAATAAAATATATGCCACAGGCATGAGTAATGGTGCTATGATGTCTTATAGACTTGCTTGTGAAATTAGCGATACATTTAAAGCAATAGCTGCGGTTGCGGGAACAGACAATACAGAATTTTGTGAACCTCATAAATTGCCACATATTTTACATATTCATGCTAGAGATGATGATAATGTTTTAATTGAAGGTGGACTAGGTAAAAACTCACTTAAAAAACATGTCACAGATTATACTTCACTAGACCAAACGATTAATAAATGGTTAAGATTTAGTGATTTAAAATATTCTCAAAAAAATGTTTTAAAAGAACCATTAGTGAGTTGTGATAAATATATAACACAACGAAAACAACACATTCAAGTTTGTATTACTGAAGATGGTGGACATTCTTGGCCAGGGCTAAAAGGTAACTTTAGAAAACAACCAAGCCAAGCGATTAATGCAAATGATGAAATGTGGAAATTTTTTAACTCACTTCCTTGAAATAAAAAGTTAATTTTTTACAAAACTGTAAACTTTTTCAACTTCTTTAACATCTTTATTATTTCTCAACTTCAATTTTTTTAACAATTAATCATTAAAAATTGAATGGTGCCTCCAACCGGAATCGAACCGGTACGCTTTTAAAAGCGAGAGATTTTAAGTCTCTTGTGTCTACCTATTTCACCACAGAGGCTTTTTATTTGGTGGGACCAGAGAGATTCGAACTCTCGACCAACGGATTAAAAGTCCGCTGCTCTACCGACTGAGCTATAGTCCCCTTTTAATTAATCTTGCTCGTAATCAAATTCATCCTCATAATCTTCTGAAAGCATCATAATATCAGAAGGTTTCATATTTTTGTATGTCTTAAGTTTTTGCTTGCGATCTTTAAGAACCACATGCGATTTAGCAGCCTTTTCGCCATAACGACGATCTTCATCTTTAAGCATTGAGAAGATTTTAGCTGTATCATTTTTCATTTTTTGCTCCTATAAAAAATCTTAAAAAATATTCACAATCCCACTGACAGAAACAGCCACAATTTTTACTGCTAGCACTGTCATACTTACAACACCCACTGCTGCGAATGCCATAATTTTACCACAATTTTGACGAATAAGGGGCTCAAAAGTTTCAAACATATTTTATATTTCCTTCATTTAATGGTGGGACTAACTGGACTCGAACCAGTGACCTAACGATTATGAGTCGTGTGCTCTAACCAACTGAGCTATAGTCCCAACTTGTTACATTATACTATAATTCTCACTATCCGTTAGTGTTTTTGATTTTTTTCTCGTTTTTGATTGCCAGTATTGAACTTGCGATTGTCTTGACGTTTACCAGTTCCATCATCAAAACGCTTCTGTTGTTTCTTTGACTTTTGGAAAAATTCAGACTTGGAGCCTTGCATTTCATTTACCTCTTTGTGTTGTTGATGGATACATTATACTATTATTTTTAAGTTTTGGTGTAACTTTTTTACAAAATTTTAAAAAAATTAAACATTTTAAATTTTATTTTTTATTTTAATTTCAGATTCTTTGGTGGGTAACTCTTTTTCCATTTTTCTCTTCACAACCATCATACTAAACAGATTTTCACAAAAATCCTTTAATTTTGACTGCTCCATTCTCATCGCATCATTCACATCTGGAATGTAACGAGTTATTCCAAGATCAACAATTAAAAACCTCAACACATCTTCCCTGTTGTTTTTATATGCAGTTCTAAAGCACCAACAATTAAAATAAGACAAGTCAACATATTGTTTGTATTTTTCAGAATACAAAAATTGAATATCTGCCAAAGAATTATTGTAGCAAGACATTCCAAACTCATCTGAAAAAACTTCTCTTAATTGAATCTTCTCATTTGAAAGCTCTTCTTGAGATAGCAAAAAATCTAAAATTTTTTCATTTTTACTTTTAATGATCGGAACAAGGAAAATCTTTGGGCTATGAATCAAAGACTTGATGGCACTATCCCTAAGAGACTTAGACTCTAAAATATGTTTAACTATTTCAAAATTTTCACTTCTACATGCACTTAGAAATTTTTTAGCAATCATCTCATCTTTTTGAATGATTGATAACATTTCATGAGAAATTTTTTTCATTTTAAACCCTAAGATTTTTAGATATAATAAACATAAAGTATATCACAAAATGAAAAGAAATTACATTTAAAAAATATTAAACCACACTAGGCGCACAGAGAATCTCCTTCACCGAGCAGTTCATATAGCTATATATCTTCACCATAATCACATCTCTTAGTTGAGGCCTAAACCTGTTAAGTGTGGTTTCATATGGTTTCTAGTTGTTATACTAAAGTATCTTACCATATGAAATACCTCTAAAGTATGGTCACTGTATTATCGTCGTTCTCAAAAGATTGCCATACATTTTAATGAGACTCACTGGCAATAATACAATAGAAGTATTTAATATAGCAACCCATTGTGGAGGGACTTCGAAACCCTCATCTACTTGCGGTTTACCGCTTAACCTACACCCCATTACGGGATGGATGGGAATCGAACCCACCTTCTCGTCGTGTTTTTCCTTAAACTACACGGGTCATCGGGTTAATTACTCCCGACTACAGTAACTGGTGATCAGTCAATTACCATATACAAAAACACTGCTTCCACATTTCGGCTTTAAAGTAACTATTACCGTTACGACAATGCTTTTATATATGGTTTAATATGGTTCGCTGCCACGAGTCTTGATACTTTAACGTATGCATCCGTCTTTTCTCTCAGTACGTGGTCTAGTCACAATCTCCTACTACTTGCCACATTTGCTTTCAACACAAATGCACCAGAACATCTTCTGACCAGGGCTATCAACCGCTGTTGGGATTCAAACCCATTGACTTTCATTATCAACAACTGCCGCTGACATACAGATCAGCTTCCAACTTACCATATTAACGAATTGTCTTCTCTGCCTCTAATTTTTAATAATTGTACACCATTAAATTTTAAAATGCAATCATTTTTTTAGTTAAAAACATACTGATACACATGTTAGCTCATTTGTGCTTGCGGTGCGCCAGGCACCGAACAGTCGCCACACTGTTTTTCCTTCAATATGTTCAACACAAGAATTATTATAACACAGTTTTTTTTGAAAAAACAAAAAATTATTCGTATTCTGTTAAATCTAACAACAGTTTACCATCTTCATCATAAACCTTAACAACCACACCAATACCTCCGCTTGCGAACATCACAGAAAATGGCATTTTTTGATGCCCAGTAATACTCAAAAGGTCTTGTCTTTGTCTTTCACTTAAATATCCGGCTACCCAATCTTCTTCAATTTCTTTTAAAGATTTAATCTTAATAGCATAATCATGATTTTTTTGACCAACCCTATAAGCCAAGAAAGCAGCAACTGAGGAATTTCCAATATATAGACGCTTAGGATCATATTCTTCTGGATCACCATTCCAAGCATGATACTGCTTTAAAAACAATTGTTTTTCTTCAACAGTCCAATCTTTAGGAAAATCCCAATCATTACAACAATCATTAGATAAACGATCAGAATAATCTTCTAACATGTCTCTAATCAATTCCATTTCTTTTGTTCTCATTTATTTCTCCTCGTGTTAAATTTCAACCTTCACAAATTTCTTTATAGTCTATTGGATCTTCTTCATATTCTTGAGCAAAAATAACAATAGCCATGTATAAAAATGCTAAAAAACAGCTACGAAAAATTGCAATTTCAGCAATCAAAAACATGGTAAAAATAGTTCTTAAAATCCATGTTTGAAAACCCCAATAATAAGCAGCCCCAGAAAGAACACCACCAACCATATCACTCATTAATATTCGTTTGTATTTTTTCATTTGCTTAAAGCCTTATTAAAATTTAATTTTTACATTATGACGCTTTGACATTTCAAGGAATGCTTCAGCATTACCTCTAGCATCGTCAACCGGATGATGTGTGTGAACTGTTTTTCTCATGCTTTTCCACTTAGAAGCAGCAAACCAATCTTTTTCAAGTCCACTATAAAAATCACCGATACGTCTTGCTGAGAAACCAAAAGGATTATCTCCACAAACCATATGCATATAATAGTTTATCCACTGCCAATCAAAAGCTGGGTTGTCTGATAAAAATACTGGACGACCATTTGAATTTTGAACAACCCAATCTTTAAATTTTTTAATTTCGCTTTCAACACCAGGATACTTTAAATGTTGGTCCCTAGTAATATTAGATATTGCCAGTGCTTCTGGAATCCATTTTTCTGAAATAGGAGCAACTTTACCAAAAAAAGTAGGTGAGTTTTTTAAGTCAGCCTGAACTTTTATTGCACCAAAACTTACCATAGAGTAAAGTCCAGGACAAGGACCATCAGATTCTACATCTACTACAAAAATACTCATATTTTTTCCTTAAAATAAAATTATTATGATTGTATCACAAAAATTAGGGGAAAAACTATTGTTTTGTTTTAAAAAAAATAATAAATTCAAACAATAAGGCAAACAATACAAATATGATAAAGTTATTATTCCCTATTATTTTTTTATTTTTTACAAATTTGAGTTTTGCTACCACAAAATATTTTGATGCAGTTAACTATATTGTAGAAAACACCCCATATCCACAAAAATATCATGAATTAATGATGGATTTTACATACAAAAAGTATCACGATTACTTCAAAACACTTTCAAATTCAAGCAAACCATTCACTGAAGAAGAAAATAAAGAAATAAAATATATCAGTGATCTTTTTTATGATAAAACAAAAGAAATTTGTTTACTAAAAAATCTAGAATGTAATTATGATTGGAAAATAACCTTTATCAAAGGAACCCAAGAAGCTGCCTTTACTTCTTATTATGGTCACTTGATTATTGATTATAGTTTTTTAAAACCATTACCTAGAGAAGAGCAACTTTTTGTTATTTTTCATGAACTTTCTCATGTTTTGCTTAGACATTCACTGGAAGAATTTATTATTGCCAATGAAATATTTGATCTCAAAAAAATAAATGAATTTGACCCCGATATTATTGCTTACGAACTGAACAATAAGTTTATTTTACCCACAAAACTAGAAAACCTTATTGAATATCAGGAGTTTGAAGCTGACTATCTATCCTTAATATTTTTAAGGTCGATGGACATAGATATTAAAAAAGCGGCCAATTTTGTGTTAAAACTTGAAAACAATCGTCAAACAATGCTATTTCACTCCAATACAAAAAAACGAAAAGAAAATATTATTTTATTTTTAAAGGATTCCGACAATCTATAGCTTTGACAAATTATATTTTCTACTGCTATTATTAACTTGAATTTATAAGGGCTAATTAATGAAAAAAATGAAAGTTGGTATTTTCACAGGTGGAAAATCAGAAGAACACGAAGTTTCTTTATTATCTGGTTTAAATATACTCAAAGCTATAGATAAAACAAAATTTGAACCTGTTATTTTAGGAGTTCAAAAAAATGGTGAAATTCATTATTATTCTCATGAAAATTACCTTAACAACCCCACTGACCCAAAGAATATCTCTTTAAAAATAGGAGAACCTGTTACTTTATTACCACAACCTGGCGGAAAGATTTATTCTCTTATAGAAAATAAGGTTATTTTAAAATTAGAATGTGCTTTTTCAGTTTTACACGGTAAATATGGTGAAGATGGCAACATGCAAGGTCTTTTTAATTTAGCAGAAATTCCTTTTGTTGGCTCTAATGTTCTTGCATCTGCTGTTGGAATGGATAAGGAGTTTACTAAAAGAATATTAAGGGACTCTAACATCCCTATAGCAGAATTTATTACTGTTCATGAAAAATCTCACATTCCAACTTATCAAGAAGTATCTAAAAAATTAGGTAAAATTTTATTCGTTAAACCAGCTAACGAAGGCTCTTCAGTTGGGGTCAGTAAAGTTAAGAATGAAGCAGGTTTTCATGAAGCAATTGCGGAAGCTTTCAAATACGATAAAAAAATTCTGATTGAAGAATATATTAAAGGACGAGAACTTGAATGTGCTGTCTTAGAAGAAAATAGTTTGATTGCTTCATGTATTGGTGAAATTATTCCAAATCATGAATTTTACTCTTATGAAGCGAAATACATTGACAATAATGGTGCAAAATGTGTAGCCCCCGCAGAAATACCTGAAAAAATTGCTTTAGATATTCAAAAACTATCTATGAAAGCTTTTAGAGCATTAGGCTGTGAAGGCTTGTCTAGAGTTGATTTCTTTTTAAAAGAAAATAATGAATTGGTGATCAATGAAATAAATACCCTTCCCGGATTTACAAGTATCAGCATGTATCCACAATTGCTTGAGAAATCAGGAATCAACTATCAAGAATTAATAACAAAATTGATTGAAAAATCTCTCAAAAGAAAACATTAATTTTTATTTAAGTTCTTTCAATTCTTGTCTGAGCCTTGATTGGAACGATTCTTCCCCATCGTCACCAGAAACAAGCCAATCAATTCTTTGCGCATACAATTGAGCAATTTTCAGATAGTGCAATCCCTCCTTAAATTCGGAAATTGTCTTGTCTGAAAATTTGTATCCAATATTATCTCCGTATTCGTTTTTTTCTTCACTGTTGTTTTCACGAATAATCTTCTCTAATTCTTCTACAATATCATTAATATGGTATTGCTTATAGTCAAAATGTCCACCACTCATTTTAGCCTCCTATAAAACCAGCATCTTCAATCATTTTTTGAGCAATTCTTGCCCCCGTATCTCTTGCATGCTCTTTAATTTCTTCTTGGTTTCTACCCTTTATATTGGCTAAAAAAACCTGAGTTTCACATTGACCCGCCATCATATCTGGAAAATTTTCCCACTTAAACTTTTCACCACGATATTTTGGATTACAAAACATAGCAAACATATGACTCACAGTAGCATGACAGACCAAGCTTACTTTATCCATATTTTTTTCTGAAATCATTTTGAATCTTTCTTTACCATTTTAAATATACTGTATTGTACCACGAAAAATTGAATTGGTGTAAAAATTTAATATAATTAAACCAATAACTATTAAAAATTTATAATATGACACAAGAGATAAACAAAGAATTATGGAATTTTTCAGAAATAGAACAGGTTCACACTTCTAGTATTACTTCTATTAACTCTACTCAAATGCCCAAAACCATTAAATTAATTGATGAAATTATTCAACCAAATCAAAAATGGGCTGATATTGGTGGTGGAAAATTTGATAATGTAAAACAATATTTCTCTCAAAAAGGAGCCAATCTGTTTATATATGACCCATTTAACAGAAGCAGAGAAGACAACCAAAATGCTGTTTCAAATATTGCAAATGGAAAATGTGATGGTGTTATGGTTAACAATGTTTTGAATGTTGTAGAGTCAAAAGATATAAGACTACAAATAATTAATCAAGCATTTAATGCACTAAAAAGTGGTTCTTGTGCTTACTTTAAAATATATGAGGGAAACAAGACAGGTGAAAAAAGTTATGTATCTAAAAAAGAAGGAAGCTCTGTTCAATTAAATCAAAAAACAGAATTCTATTTCAATGAAATAAAAGAAGTATTTGGAGAAAATATTTACAAAAAAGGTGAATTTATATTTGCTACCAAGTCACCAAAATTAGAAAATGACCTTAGTCCCCTAATATCTCAAGCCACCAAAATTGGAATACCACCTAGATCTAAAAAATATGGGGTAGGAAAGCAAATGGGGGATGATTTGTATATTCACAAGCAATACTCAAATATACTTCCAAAAAATTATCATGATTTTTTACACACACTAGAGTTAAATGCTCCTAATTTTGATTTTCAAATTATTAAATATAATCACAAGAAAAACCAATATTCTTTTATACAAAGCCCTGATTTTGACACATCAAATGAGCCAATAGTTGGAAATATTGTTGTTATAGATAACGATAAAAATCTTAGATTTATTTCCAAAAAGAAAGACCCACAAATTTATCATCACAAATGGAGTTTTGTTGCCAATGATTATTTTGGGTTTTCAGTTTCAGATTCAATAGAGAGATCTATATCATGGAAATCTAAGGTTGGAAATAATAAAGAAATATCTTCAAGAATTGGTACAAAAAGTTTTTGGGAAAAGCTCTTAATTGATTTAAATATTAAAGACAACAAAAAACTAAAATTAAAATAAAAATAAAAATTATTTTCATTAAAAAAAACATATTTAAATAATCTAAACTTAAACTTAGTTAGTTTAAAATATTTTGTTCTTTACTTTTACAATATTTTGGGCTATTTTAATCAAATATTTTTAAAACCCCTATTAACAATATTAAAAACATATGAAAAAAATAATTATTCCCACTTTAGTATCTTTATTTTTTGCCACAAATGTTCAGGCAGGACTTTTTGACGATGATGAAGCAAGAAAATACATAAAGAATCTAGAATCAAAATATGAGCTAAAATTTCAAGAGCTTGAACGAAAAAATGAAAATCAAGTTACCCAACAAATGAATCTATTTCAAGAAATTCAAAAGAAAAATGAAGAAATAGCAAAACTTAGAGGTGATATTGAAGTTCTACAATATCAATTAGAGCAAACCAAAAAAAGCCAAAAAGATCTTTATATTGATTTAGAAAGTCGCATTTCTCCTATTGAAAAAGAAAAAGCAGAAAAAAAGAAAAAATTAGAAGAAGAGGCACTATCCCAAAATAAAGAATATGAAGATAGTCTTGAAAAATTTAAAGACCAAAAATTCAAAGAAGCTTCATGGGGATTTTCATCATTTTTAAAAAAATACCAAAACACTGAATTGACACCTAGTGCTAATTTTTGGTTAGCAAACTCATTCTATGCTCTACAGGAATATAAAAAGGCAGTTGAACAATATAATAAATTTATAGAAACCTATCCCACTGACAGACGAGTTCCTGATGCGATGCTAACATTGGCTTTTTCAAATTACGAAACAAAATCAATGAAAGTTTATGATGAAATTTTAAATAAAATCGTCAAACAATACCCTGATTCTGATGCTGCTAAAGAAGCAAAAAAGAGATTAAAAGAAAACCAACCTAAGACAAAATCTAATAGTAAAAAAAATTAATTTTTCTTTTTAAGAACAACCACGTTTTTACTTTGAGCAATTAATCCCAGTTGCTCTTTTTTAATCTTGTGCCGTTCACGACTAGCTTGATTGTACCCATTCATGTAGTAAGCAACTTTTACTTCTTCAATAATTTGCTTAAGCATTTCTTTCCTCTCTTCTTCCCCATTAATCTTCAATGTATTTAGAATTTCTTCAATTACTTGTGAATCCTTCATTTCAATCTCCCTTTTTGACAAAACAGACTTTTTCGATTAGTTTGGATTATAACACTTAAATATATCTTATGAATAAAATTTTTATACTTTTTTCATTGCTATTGGCATTTTCTGCTCATGCTCAGGATAAACAATATTATAACTGGAAACTTACCCAAGAAAACAAAGTTTTAAACTTAGAAATTAAAGATCCACACTTAAAAGGTGAGACAGAAAAAGTCTTACAAATGTTATCTACTAGCAATCAAACTACTTTTTGCTCTTCAAAAGAAGAGATTATTTCACTTAAATCTAAATATTTACCTAATATTAATAGATGTAAAGCCACTGAGCAATTTGTATCAGCAGACAAAAGCGAAACTTTACTTTTATGTGACAACGGCGCACAAGGTGTAAGACTTATTCTTGAAACACAAGGTGAAAATATTGTTGGTAAAAGTGATGTTCTTATAGATACCCCTGAAATTTTAATGAGGGGCAACACCATTATTTTTATAGAAAAACAAGAATCATGCAACCCTTAAAAAAAACCTTAAAAATTAAAGCTATCATACTTCTTTTATTTTCTTCTTCTGTATTTGCTCAAGACTCTTATAATTGGGAAGTTGATATGATTACAGAAACAACAAGTCTAGCAATTAAAAACAACAAAATTAGCCAAGAAGAGGTTGAAGACAAAGAAAACAATGAAGAACATACAAAACTTAACTTTTGCTCAAAAGAAGAACAAATTTTTGGCATTATGATTAAAGAACTGTATGGTAATTGTAAAGTTATCCAAAGAGAATTTATGGACAACAACATTACCATAGATTTTTCTTGTAAAAACTCAAAAGTGATTATTTCTGCTGATCAAAAAAAAAATCCCGCCTACACTGGCAGTATCGATTATTTTTTGGATACCCCAGATATTTCTGAAAAAACATTAACAAAATTCAGTATAAATCAAAAAAATAAATGTAATTAAATTAAATTTAATGTATTTTTATGTTATAATTCCCGCATGAAAAGGAGAAAAACATGAACTTACTTACTCAAATCAAAGAACAACAAATCACTGCCCGCAAAAATGGAGACAAAGAAGCTGCTCTGCTTTTAACCACACTTTTAGGTGAAGCTAGTGCTGTTGGCAAAAATGCTGGCAATCGTGAAACCACTGATGCAGAAACCATTGCTGTCATTAAGAAGTTCATTAAAAATATTGATGAAACCATTAATGCCTTAGCTGAACGAAAAATGGACTTTAGTAATCTTGAGGCAGAAGTCAAAATTTTAGAAGTCTTTTTGCCCAAACAACTAAATGAAGATGAACTTCAGAAAATTGCTAAAACTCAAAAAAGCATGCCTGAATTCATGAAACATCTTAAAGAAAATTTTAGCGGACAATATGATGGCAAACTTGCCAGCATGGTAGCCAAAAAAGTTTTTAATTAATTAACACAATAAGCCAACGATTGTTGGCTTATTTTTTTAAAGGATTCAAATGTTTAAAGTTTTATGGAAAGAAAACACACAAGAAAAAGAAAAAAGTTTTCCAGACCTTAATCAAGCAATGAACTATGCTAAAGAATTAAATGTTTTTGTTGTGATTAGTGATCAAAATAGAAGTTTTGAATTGGTTGGTAAATTTGGAGTTGATACAATTCAAGGCGGAACTTGCCCTGATGGTATTGAATATTCCTGGAAGAAAAGAAGAAATTAAATATTAATCAATCAATCAATCAACTTATATATTTCACAATCTTCTTGTCTATATAAAACAATATTTTTTTTAAACAATTCATAAGTCAACCCAGACGGAACTGCTTGTATACATTTGTAGTTTTTAGAACATTTTCTACATATCTCTAAGTCAAAATGTTTTTTATTAGCATCTTTTTTGTTTGAATAAATTTTATCTTGATTGAATGTATTCTTATAATAAGGCAACAAAAAGCTTAAATTAGATTCAAAAAAATAAGGCTTTTTATTATTTTTCTTGTAAAAATCTATTAAATCAGTTATAGAATTAATACAAATAAATTCATTTTTTTGATATTCTTTTTGGAAATTCTCTAAAAATGGTAAATTTGCTCTAAATTTAATACCATCTTCAACAAAATAACCTGAATATTTTATACCTTTTTGTCCAACCAAAATATACTTTTCTTCTATCTCAGGAAATTTTTCATTAAATGAAAACTGAACTCCAATATAACTATACTTCTCTAACAACTCTTTGAAATTAAAGTATTTTTGTTCTTTTTTAAATTCAAACTCTTTCTCCACATATTGAGCTTGCTCATCTCCCAAATGCAGGTTAAGTGTTGCATTTTCTTTTGAAAAAATTCTAAAATTTTTTATATCTATTTTTGTTTTATTTTCTACTAAACTTTCTTCATAAATTTTCTTTAAATTTTCAAATTGAAAATTTTGAATTATAATCTCTTGATTTTCTTTTATCCCAGATAAAAATACATTTATTTTTTCTGAAATATTTCTCATGGTTGTTTCCCTTAAATCAAACCATAAAAAATAATAGTCTTCATTATAAGTTAATGGATCTTCATGAGAGTTAGGGGTTATTATTTTGTTTTTTTCTGTATCTAACAAAAACTTTTTACTAACAATTTTTTCTTTATTGTCTTCTATATAAAACTCAAAACTTTTAAACCCACCATTTAGAATTAGATTTTTCTCTACTCTAAACTCTAAAGTTAAAAAGCAATAATCAATCATCAGTTGATTATCAAAAAATCTAAACACTTTTTCTATTGAAATGCTTTTTTTATCCATTGAACAGATATACACCAACATTGGAAAAAAATCAAATCATTCTATACCCAACTTAATATCACAAATATCAAAATTTAAAAAATACTTATATTTTTTCCTTAAAAATTTGCTGTTTCTATAGTTTTTATATTATAATTAAGTCAACTAAATGCTCTTTATTTAAAAGGATATTAAATGTTCAATATTAAATTTGCCACCCCACGCCAATGTGTTATTGCTGATCTCCTTTGGGCTTGTGACACCAAGGATGATGTACATGCTGTTATTGAAATTTTAGGAACTGAAGCTGAAGTAGTTTTTCAAATGATTTTAACCGAAACTATTGATCAAGAAACTCAAAAAGAAACTTACTTCCCTCATGTAATGGAACTTTTGGAAAGCCTAAAATGAAAGGTCCCAAAGAAATGAAGCGATATATCGCTAAATACAAAGATCACCTAAAGGCATGCCATTGGGATGATTTAGCAATTTTCAAATGGGAAAGATGCAAAAATTGGTTCAATAGAAACAACGAGAAAAATTTGTTTAGAAAAGAACTTAAATCCCTATCTAAAGATTTTAAAGATTAATTAAGCACAATTGACTATTTAATTGAATTTGATTAATCTAATACAAATATTTTAACAATTTAAATATGAATTTAGAACCCATTCAACTAGAAGAAGGCTATTTAAAAAGATTTTTTAAAAATGGCTATAAACTTATCTTAAAAAATATTCCAGCCTGGATTATTTATATTGGATTTGCACTTTTTATTAGCCTATGTCACATCTCTCTTTTTACAGCAATAAAAGATGTTTCAACTTCTGTTTCTATTGGCTTATTTGAAATTCTATCCAAGGTTTTCATTGGTGTTTGGTTTATTTTCTATGGGCTAGAAATTGCCGCAAACGTAGACTACAAAACTTATTCTATATTTAAAAATTTCAAATATATAGAAATAAGTTTTAGGCATACTTTACTTTTTATTAAGGAAAACATTCCACAAATCGCTATTTTGCTGTTAATCATTTTTATTCTTATGATTACTGTTTTCAGTTCTGCCCCAACTTCATCTAAAGAACAATATCCATTAATTTTTCTAACCTTCTTGAAAATGAATGATATTTTCTTTTGGGGATTTTTGACTGTAGGAACAGGCCAAAGCTTCTTTACTTATCCAATTCAGAGAATGTTCCAATTAGAATTTGAAGAATCTAGATTCCTTTCTAAAAAATCTATGTTTATTAATCCACATTTAAATTTAGTTTTTAATGGATTTATACCAATAATTATTTTGGTAGCACCGTTAGCCACATTTATTTTTCTTTTACCATTAACTGCTCCTATGTTAAGCTTAATGCTCTATATGGCATTTAGAGAAATCTTCTTGAATAAAAAAGAAAATGAAAAGGAAGAAGTAAAAATTGAAAATGTTGAATTAATTACAAATTAATTTTATTATTCAATATGCCCCAATTTGGGGCATATTTCAATCTAAGTTGATTATTCATTTTTAGTTACTATAATATTTTTTAGAACTAACAAATACAAAAATGGAAAATTATAAAAAATTAGAATGTTTTTGGCTAAAAACAGAAGCTGATCGCAAAGTAAACTTAATCATTAAAGCAGAACCAGAACTACTAGACAAAGAAATTGATGTTAATTTTATAGGTGGTAAAATCGTTATAGATTGTGAAAATGTTCAATATAGCACAGGAAACTTCCCTATAGATATTCACCACTCTATTTTAAATAACTACACCACGATTATATTTGCAAATGAAGATGGTAATCCATTTTTTTCATTTGAATTGCCACCATTTATTAAAAATAAAAAAAATAACATATGAAAATCAGGGTCATTTCAAATTCCAATGAAGCTATTAAGGAAGCAAAAAAAATTTGTGAACAAATTGATACTTCCTTAGGATATGTTTATGGTCCCAATATTTCTGACTCATTAAATACGAAGAATTCTTTTTTTGTTAAATTTTTAAGCCTAATAGATAAAGGAATTGCTCTATTTTCTCCCATTTCCGAAGAAGAAAAAGAAATTACAAGAAGAGTAACAAAAAGTTATAGTGATGTTATTGATTACATCAGAAAAGAAGAACCAAGATTATCAGATGTTTCACACTCTCTATATATAAAAAACAACTCAAAACTTAATCAAAGTATTGATGATGCTTTACTTTTTAATATCTCAGATTTATTTGATAAGTTAAAAATTGGAACCACTTATTTTGGCTCTATGGCAAATAGAGAACATAGAAAAATATCTATTGAAACTAGAGACTTTGACGAAAATACACTTAATGAAACAACTTTTTTTAAAATTCTTAAAGAATCTTTCAGTAAAGATGAAATATCTGATTTCGCAGTTCTTCATGAATTTGCTCACACAATAGAGTTTTTAAATAGAAATACATATCAAAACATTAACGATAAGAATCCAATAATGTTTAGATTTTTTGAGCTACTTAATTCTCTTGACACACCTTCTTTTGTTAACGGTGGCAATGAAGTTATTTTTAATCAACTTTCAGCAGAATTAGATGATAAAAACGCAAAACAAAAAACAGAAAATCCAAACTTAGAACTTTTTGAATCTGAAAAACCCCTAGCTTCTATTAAAAAATACACACCACTTAATTATAATTTTTGTAAATCACTTTCTGATTTACCTGCTGAAATTTATGCAGATGTTCAAGCTATGCTTATTAGAAGAAACTTGGACATTGAAAAAAATATTTTTGAACCAAAAAAATTTAAGAGAAAAATTGATACTCTTATAAAAGCAAGAAACAAATCCTACTTGGAACTTTCTGATAGCGAATCAGATCCAGTATCTTATTTTGGACACAATACTAATCAAGCACTTGAGATATTAAAAGAATTACCTTTTTTATTTGAGGAACCATCAAGTAAAATTTCACTAGAAAATATACACAATATTTCTGAAAAACTAATGAATGTTGGGTTAAGCAGATTTATATTAACTGCTGTTTTTTCAAGTCAAAATACTGTGGGACAATTAGTTACTATTTTTGATATTCAAGCAGAAGATAAAAAAATCACAGGATTCAAAAACGAAGAATCATTCAATTATTTATCTCACATGCAAGAATTCAGAAAACAAGCTGGAAAAGAATGGTTAAATGAATTTGAACGTAATAGGGAAATGATTCAATCATTACCATTAGATAGAAATATTCAAAATAAATTAACTTTTTATGCCGGCATTCATAAAGAAACCTTTGAAGAACGCTTGGCTCAAATAAAATCAAATTTGGAAAGCACTGGAAGCATTGAATCGCTCAACACTTCCACACAAAATGACAAAGAACAATTTCAAATGAAATTATTTTCTTCCACTATTGAACAAATTAAAAAATTTAAAAGCACTAGAGAAACAGTTTCTGATAGCTCTGCCAAACCCAACTTTTGATTTACCCTCTTCAATACATTTCTCATAAAAGTCAATTCTGAAATCTTTCACACCGGGCAACTCAGTAAATAAAGAAACAACCATAGCATTTAATGTGCTTGGAGCATTTTCATGTTGAATTACCAACATTTGCTCCATAACTAAACAAATAGCCATTTTCCTTGCAATATCTGGGGTGTAATCTTTATTGACACGCATTAAATCGTTTTCAATCTTAACAATAATACCCTCTAATTGAAAGGCAATATTATCCTTAAAAACTACATAAGGATCTTGAAAATCCTTATGTAGAAAAGATGTCCAACCCCACATACCTTTTTCATCTTCATTATTCACTTGCTGCCTCCATTTCAGCAACAATCTTTTCAACCACTTCAGGATGACCACAAATTTCTGAAAGTGGAAATTTGGCCTCCAAAGTTACACCGTAATACTCATTGTCTTGAGTCTTTTTCGCATAACGTCCCTTGCTTGAACGAGAACTCTTATTGAAGCCCTTATAGAACTCAAGTTCTTGTGTAGTCACATTGATAATGTAAGCATATTCACAGAACAGAGAATCCACAAGAAAGTTCTTGCTGTCAATCATATACTTAAGACCATCATCAAAGGCGGAAAGATCACCTTGAGCATCACGCAGCAGACAATACCAGTCTGTCAGCTTACCAGTTCCAACACCAATATCTGTCCAAGCAGTACATTCTTGGATTTGCTTCTTTGTGGGCTTCTTATTTTCTGAAACCATTTCAATTCGTTCTGCCATCTCCTTAAGAGATTCAATATTGTGATGGGCAACAAACTCAACTACTTGCTTACCCAACCATGTTGGATAAGAGTCGCTATGATTGTATGAAACCTTGTCTTTGCGACCTACACGAAAACCGTATGCACCACGAGTACCCATGATAAACTCCTTATTTTGGAATTGAACAAAATTAACTTCTATGGGGTATATTATATATCTTCTTAACCAATATGTACAGCAATTTTTTTGTTTTTTTTTAACTTTCTTGCCTAAAAGAAGTTAGCTCATATTTTTGATTTGAAGTATTGAAATCACACTTGAACTTATGTTCTTTACCAGTGCTAGGACTTTTGGCAGATACATAAACTATCTTTTTTGCCCCATAAACTTTTGAAGAAATTACGTTTGGCTCAATATTTGTTGTTTTTTCAACAGACAAAAACATTTGCATCACTTCCATCTGGCAAATAGTCTCAGCTTCAATTTTAATACCCTTCACACTATTTCCAATCCCATTTAACTTATTAACACTTTCGCTTATACCTTGCCCAAAAGCTAGAGTAGAAAATAACCCACCAACCAAAATAATTGCTAATTTTTTCATATTAATCCTTTTAAAACTTTTAAATTATAAGGTATTTATTGAAAAAAATCCATTGTTGAAAAAAATGGAACACTGTATTCAAAAAAACATCTATAAATATTAATTTTTTTTGCTAACATGATAAAAATGGAGATTAATATGTCTAAATCATTACAAAATTATGAAATACTAAAATCTAATGAAAGAGGTTTTGCCGATCATGGCTGGTTAAAATCTAAACACTCTTTTTCTTTCTCAAGCTACTACAATCCAAGGCAATTAGGATTTTCTACACTTCTTGTCATTAATGAAGATAAGGTGGCTTCAAACAGAGGCTTTGGAACACACCCGCATAAAAATATGGAAATATTCTCTTATGTCTTATCTGGAAGTTTGGCACATAAAGATTCAATGAATAACGGAACTATCATTAAACCTGGTGATGTTCAACTTATGAGTGCTGGAACCGGTGTCCTTCACAGTGAATTTAATCCATCTCTAAACGAGGAAGTTCATTTCTTACAAATTTGGATTAGTCCTAATGTACAAGGTAGTCAACCCTCCTATCAACAAAGAAACTTCCCATCAGAACTTAAAAAAGGAAAACTTAAACTTATCATCTCTCCAACAGGAGAAAAAGACTCTCTTATTATTAAACAAAATGCTAAAGTTTATGCCGGAATGTTTGATGGCAACGAAAAAGATTACATTAAGCAAGACTTAAGCCGATCTTATTATGTTCATGTGGTAAAAGGAAAAATTGATATTAACGATGTTTCTCTTGAAGCAGGCGATGCTATCAAAATTCATTCATATCTTTTAGATTCAGATAAAGAAGAAAATCTTGAAATATTATTCCATAATGGAAAAAATGCTGAGATTTTAGTTTTTGATTTAAATCCTACATATTAAAATCTCCCAAAATATAAAAGGCTAGAACCCAAGCCCTAGCCTTTTATTGAAACTACCTTAATCAGACATCAAATCTGTCAGCATTCATTACTTTATTCCAAGCAGCAATAAAATCTTTGACAAATTTTTCTTTATTGTCTTCTTGAGCATACACTTCAGCAATAGCTCTTAATTGAGAGTTTGAACCGAAAACCAAATCAACCCTTGTAGCTGTATACTTGACCTTTCCAGTCTTTCTATCAACCACTTCATAAAGATTACTGGAAACAGGCTTCCACTTGTTATCCATGCTCAAAAGATTTACAAAGAAATGATTATTAAGCTTTCCTGGTTGTTCAGTGAATACACCGTGTCCATCTTTGGAAATACCCAACGCTCTCAAACCACCCACCAAAACGGTCATTTCTGGAGCAGTCAACCCAAGCAATTGAGCCTTATCAACCAACAATTCTTCTGCTGATACAGAAAACTCTTTCTTCTGATAGTTTCTGAATCCATCAGCGATTGGCTCTAATACCTCAAAGCTTTCCTTGTCAGTCTGTTCTTCTGTAGCATCTCCACGACCAGGAATAAAGTCAACCTTCATCCCCGAAGCGATTTCAATACCCATATTACCAGCCAAGACAATCACATCAGCAACACTCACTTTGTGTTTCTGAGCAATAGTTTCTAAGACATTCAATACCTTAGTTAATTGTGCTGGCTTGTTGACCTCCCAATATCTTTGGGGCGCCAAACGAATTCTCGCACCATTTGCACCTCCACGGAAATCAGAACCTCTAAAAGTAGATGCAGATGCCCAAGCAGTCTCAACCATTTCTTGAACAGTTAAGCCACTTGCCATTAAGTCTTTCTTCACTGCTTCTACATCATAGTTCTTATTACCAGCAGGAACAGGATCTTGCCAAATCAAATCTTCAGAAGGAACTTCAGGGCCCAAATATCTCACCTTAGGACCCATATCTCTGTGAGTTAATTTGAACCAAGCTCTTGCAAAAGCATCAGCAAACTTGGCAGGGTTCTTGTAGAACTCTTCAGAAATTTTGCGATAAGCAGGATCTTTAATCATTGCCATATCTGCTGTTGTCATCATGGTTGTAACTTTCTTGCTAGCATCGGCAGCATGAGGTGCCATATCTTCAGGCTTAGGATTGACCGGATGCCATTGCCAAGCACCAGCAGGACTCTTTACCAACTCCCAATCATAATTAAATAACATATGGAAATATCCATTATCCCACTTGGTTGGATCTGGAGTCCAAGCACCTTCAATACCACTGGTAATAGTGTCACCAGCATAACCAGAAGCATAAGAACTTAACCAACCAAACCCTTGATTTTCAATTGGAGCAGCTTCAGGCTCTGGACCCACATGACTTGCTGGACCAGCACCATGAGCTTTACCAAAAGTATGTCCACCAGCTACTAAAGCAACGGTTTCCTCATCATTCATTGCCATTCTAGCAAAAGTCACACGAATATCTTGAGCAGACAATAATGGATCTGGATTTGCGTTAGGACCTTCTGGGTTGACATAAATCAATCCCATTTGAACAGCAGCCAAAGGATTCTCTAAGCTGTCACGAGTTTCTTTATAACGATTATCATCTAACCATTTACGCTCAGTTCCCCAATAAATATCTTCTTCTGGCGCCCAAATATCAGGACGGCCAGCACCGAAACCAAAAGTCTTAAAGCCCATAGTTTCCATAGCTACATTACCAGCTAAAACAAAAAGGTCTGCCCAAGAAATTTTATTGCCATACTTTTGCTTAATTGGCCACAAAAGACGACGAGCCTTGTCTAAGTTTCCGTTATCTGGCCAAGAGTTCAAAGGGGCAAAGCGTTGATTGCCATTATTTGCACCACCGCGCCCATCTGCTGTTCTATAAGTTCCAGCAGCATGCCAAGCCATACGAATCATAAAACCACCATAATGTCCGTAATCAGCAGGCCACCAATCCTGGCTATCAGTCATCAAGGCAGCTAAATCTTTCTTCATTGCATCATAATCTAACTTTTTAAACTCTTCAGCATAATTAAAACTTTCTCCCATTGGATTAGATTTCTTATCATGTTGATGCAAAATACTTAAGTTCAGTTGATTGGGCCACCAATCCTTGTTTTGTGTTCCCTGAGAGTGCCTAGTGTTACTTCCGTGATAAGCAACTGAACTAGCACCATGCATAACTGGACATTTTCCTTGTGACTGTTTTCCATCCATAATATTTCTCCTTATAAAGTGGTATACACACTATACTCTTTTTTTAAAAAATAGCTAGTAATTAATTTATCATAATTACTTATCTTTATGATAGATATAAACTATTAAATAAAGAAATAAATAAAAAAAATTAATCGTAAGCCTTCATTAAACTTTATTTTTTCCATTTTCTTTTAATGATTCAGCTTTTTTAGACAATAATTTCTCTTCTAAATCTAGCTTTTCTGAATATTTTTCCAAATTTTCCAATAGTTTAGAATCAAAAACAAATCCTAGCATCCAATAATCTTCAGAATCTGGGTTGTTCATAAATTCATCTTGCCTAGAAGAATCTAAAATAACACCAAATATCTTTTCAACATCTTGTTTTGTCAAATTTTCTAAGTTCATTTTGATTCTTCCTTTTTTGTGGCCATTACTTCATCAATTCTATATCCGTCAACATCAACAATTTCAAAGACAATATTATTTATTTCAATCTTTTGTGCCTTCTTTGGAATACATTTCATTTTATACATTAAAAAACCGTTTAATGTTTCGTAACTTCCTTCATTCTCCAAATCTTCCCAGCCAAAAAGTTTCTTAACCTCTTCTATTGAAGCAGTTCCATCAATTAACCATGAGTTATCATCTCTTTTTACTATTAAATTTATATCATCTATGTTGGTTACAACATTACCCATTAAAGTTGCCAATACATCGTTAATCGTGATAAGCCCAACAAGCATTCCGAATTCATTAAACACACATGCAATATCTTGTCTCGTTTCTCTAAATTTGTCCAAAACTTCCAATAAAGAAATAGAGTCAGGTAAAGTTAAAATACTCTTCAATCCTTGCTCTTTTAATTTATCCCTATTGAAAGCCATTTGCCTTTTAGAAAGAATCGTTTTCAAAATATCTCTTGAATCAATGTATCCCAAAAGATTATCTAAAGAAGAATCACACAAAATAAATCTTGAATGAGGATGTTTCAGTAACTTTTCTTCTATTTGGTCTTGAGATTCATTTAAATCTAAATACACAATATCGTTCTTCAAAGTCATAGCAGAAATAATATTTCTATCAGTCAAAGAAAGAACGTTTTGAATGATCTTGTGTTCATTCTTTTCTAAAATACCACTTTCAGCACCTTCAGTAATCACAGCAGAAACTTCATCAAAAGTGATTTGATCTTCTCTTTTAGTGGGCAATCCCATTAACTGAATTATTTTATCAGCACTAAACGACAAAACATCAACAAATGGCTTTAAAACCTTCAAAACAAACATCAAAGGAATAATAGTAATACATGCTATTCTTTCAGGGTTGGCAAAAGCCACTTTCTTTGGAATTAACTCACCAAATAAAATAAAAATAGCTGTGATAACCATAACACTGATTACTAAAGCAAAAGGATCAGCAACATTTTGTGTTAATCCAATCATTTGTAATTTTTCTGAAATTACTGGAACAAAACTTTGCTCACCAAAAATACCAGATAAAATCGCTATCACATTTAATCCAATCTGAATCACTGTGATAAATTTACTTGGATTGTCTCTTAAAGATAAAACCAAATCTGCCTTTTTGTTTCCTTCACTAGAAAGCTGCTTTAATTTTATCTTTCTTGATATCGCAATTGAAAATTCTGCAACTGAAAAAAAGGCATTTAACCATACCAACACTACTATTAAAAACATTATCTCTGTATTATTCATATATTCACTTTAAAAAATCACTATTATCTTATAACAAAAAAAATCAAAAGTAAAAATAAACAAGCCCCCATGATTGCTCATAGAGGCTTATATTATTTAAAATCAACGATTACTTTCTCATGTCAATCTTTTTTCCCAAAAGCTTCTCAATCCAATTTGCTCCCCAGTTTACCATAAAAACCCAGTAAATCATGTATGGAATATAAAACAATGCGACTACACATCCACCAATCCACTTTACAAAACTCTTAAAGCTTGTGACACCACGATTTTCTAAACACTTTTTCATTTTTTATCACCGTATTTCTGAGACAATCTTTCAAACTCTGCCCTTTCTTTTTCTTCAATCTTCTTCTTATAATCATTTTCTTCTTGCAGGCGATTTTGATATTCTTCATCAGTTTCTTGACGATTTACCAACACCTCAAATGATGGAGTACATTCATTATCATAGCGATAAGCAAAATACTTATCATAATTTAATCGTGCATCTTTGCCATATTGCTTAATAAGTTCTTCAACTTTTTGTGACAAATCTCCTAGGGTGCCCTCAAAATTAGATGGAGAAAAAATATCTTTTGTTTCAGTAATTGTTTTTTTCATATTTTAACCTTATTGCTTTAAACCGAAATTCTTTAGAATTTCATTTTTAACATTCCAATTTCCATCTGTGTCCTCACCAATTTGAGCACACTCCCTGATCAGCAATTCAGTGAACTTTTGAAAATCTTCGTATTCACCAAAAACAACAGCAAATTCAAAACCTTCACCAAAACTCACACCCGCTTCTTCTGCCAAATCCTTAATTTTTTGATTCATTTTTTCTTTAGTCATGACACAACACCTTTCTTTGCAAGATTAGCTAACCGACGCTGCTCATTACTAGCACGGCTTTCAGCCTTACGAAGTTCCTTTTGAGCCTTTTCACGAATTTCTTTTTCAACCTTAATGTCATTTGCAATGGTTTCATAAGAAATTTCATAAATTTCAGACATCGCCATAATTACTGGCCACTCGTTATAACGCAGTTTCATTGAACCAGTTGTTGAATTATCGACAACCCATTGAACCATTTCTTCGTAAGACTTCATGATTATTCCTTAAAATGTTATAAAATAATAACAAACCTTATTTGATTTAAAAGATTATTTCACTCCAAAATACTTCTTAATATCCCTAGCAATATTCAATGCTTGAAATGAATCCACCCTATCGGTTTGAGTGATTTGATTCACACACTCTTGAATCAGCAACTCAGCAAATTTAGAATCACGATCATTGGCAAACTTAGTAGGATTTACAGGTCGACCATATGAATCTTCTTCTGGATTCATATCCAAAGCATATGTTGCTGCCTTATTGCGAATATCAAGAATAATTTTTTCCATGATTCAATCCAGTTGTTTTAATAGGTTAAATTATAACACAAAACCTGAAAATTTTACTTTTAATTCCAAGCAATTCGCATTTTCCCAACAATTATTTCATATATCTTCATGTTGTCTTTTGTGGTAGTACCAATACGAAACAAATGATAAACCGATAGAAAATTGTTAACTAAAATTAACAAAAGTTAATTAAAGCTACCAACTGCAAGATTGGACAATCCAATCCAGGGGCTATCTCCCAAAGCACGCAAGAATATTCCACGTGCGCCATTTATATCTCTATCCATTACAATATTATTTGATTTTATTGTTTTGGCTGATGAGATATTCTTTACTTCTCCTGTCCAACTTGCGGTTTTACTTGTGTAAGCTTCGCTTCCACGATAAA
>JACCDQ010639628.1_pt1 | contig 56863 bp, 51 predicted proteins | sample 7446031 | NCBI WGS metagenome assembly JACCDQ01 (sample SAMN15323442, study PRJNA562643) | freshwater metagenome | isolation source: river surface water | place: USA:Blue River Watershed | collected 2017-08-17
GTGATGGTGGCGTGCCAGATGGTGCAAGCGTTTCAAACCATCATCAGCCGCAACAAAAAACCGGTGGATGCGGGCGTGATTTCGGTCACCATGATTCACACAGGGGAAGTCACCAACGTGGTACCCGACCACTGCGAGTTGCAAGGCACGGTGCGCACCTTCAGCATCGAGGTGCTCGACCTGATTGAGCAACGCATGCGCGAGGTGGCCGCACACACCTGCGCCGCGTTTGGCGCCACGTGCACCTTTGAGTTTGAGCGCAACTACCCGCCCACCATCAACCACGCAGCAGAGACAGCCTTCGCGCGCGAGGTGATGGCGAGCATCGTGGGCGCAGACAACGTGTTGGCGCAAGAGCCCACCATGGGGGCGGAAGACTTTTCGTACATGTTGCAAGAAATCCCAGGCGCGTATTGCTTCATTGGCAATGGCGATGGCGTGCACCGCGAAATGGGCCACGGCGAAGGTCCGTGCACCTTGCACAACCCCAACTACGATTTCAACGATGCGCTGATCCCGTTGGGGGCCAGTTACTGGGTCAAGCTCGTCGAGGCTTGGTTGAAATAAAAAGAGCCGCAATTGCGGCTCTTTTTATTGTTGGGTTCATCCTTGGTTCAGTAGGCGGAGAGCAAGGCGCTCAAGTGCACTTTGTGTTCTGCGGTTGCGTAGGGTAGCAACAAACCCAACACACTCTTGGCACCGCGCAGCAGTGATGCTTGTGCGCTTTCAGGCTCCAGTGCATGACGCGGGTCACGCACATATTCGTAGCTCAGCCACCAAGTGAGCATCACCACCATGTGGGTGGCAGTGGCTTCGCGCTCAGACACGGTGATGCCTAGGGCGCCTTCGTGTTCCAAGCTGTCGAGCAGGGTGCGAAACGCCGTGGTTTTGTGCAGCAAAGCGTCTTTGATGTGGGTTTCAAGGCGCCGGTTTTTGCTGAGCAAATCGTTCAAGTCACGGTACAAGAAGCGGTATTGCCACACCAGCTCGAACAGCGTGTGCATGAAAAACCAAGCGTCTTCCACGTCGTGCACGCCGGGCGCAGCCTCAAGTAACTCGTGCAGCGCAGTCTCATACCGGTTGAACAGCGCCGTGACCAGCTCCTCTTTGGCGGGGAAGTGGTAATACAGGTTGCCGGGGCTGATATTGAGCTCAGAAGAGATCAAGGTGGTGGACACATTGGGCTCACCAAAGCGGTTGAAGAGGTCGAGCGTGACCTCCAAAATCCGCTCAGCGGTGCGGCGTGGCGCTTTTTTGGCCATATTTGTTAGAAGCTCTGAATTGAATTAGCGTTTAGCGGTTTTCTTGGCAGGCGCTTTTTTCGCTGTAGTTTTTACAGCCTTTTTGGTGGCTGGCTTGGCTGCGCTTTTGGCCGCTTGTTTGACTGAAGTTTTGGTTTTTGTGTCGAGCTGAGCTTCCAGGGCGGCCACACGGGCATGCAAGGCCTTCATCTCGGCAGCGGAGGGCAGGCCTAAGCCATGCAAGGCTTTGGCGACGCGTTCTTCAAAAATACCTTCCAACTTGCCCCATTGACCTGTGGCGCGCTCGCTCAAGGTGTGCGCTGCTTGGGTGGCTTTTTGCGTGGCTTCTGCCAGCTTTTCTTCGGCAGTGGTGTGCACCTTGCGCTGCATGGTGATGCCATCGCTCACCAACTTTTCAAACGCCTTGGTGCCGTCTTGTTGTGCCTTGGCAAAAGCGCCCAAGCCGGCCAGCCAAATTTGTTGGGCTTGCTCTTTCACGTTGTCAGACATGGCGGCTGGATCGAAAGGGTTTTTGGTAGACATGGTGAGCAACTTTCAAGCTAAAAACATGCATGAACTTTACCGCCGTGTGATGGCAATTGCCAGCGAAAAATTTAGATAGACTTGCGCGCAATGAACAGCGAAACGACAGAGACAAACAACGCCGCTTGGTATGTGGTCCACACCAAGCCAAGGCAAGAAGCCAGGGCCCTAGAGAACCTGCAAAACCAGGGCTTCAATTGTTTCTTGCCCACCATGCAAGTGCAAAAGCTGCGTAACCAGCGCGTGCAAACCATCACCGAGCCCATGTTCAGCCGGTACTTGTTCATCCAGCTCGACGACCAGACCCAAAACTGGGGCCCGATCCGTTCCACCTTGGGGGTGAGTAAGCTGGTGAGCTTTGGGCCGCAGCCTGCCAAGGTGCCGCCAGAATTCATTGATTTTCTGAGAGAAGCCCCCGTCGAAACACTTGAACGAATGTTTGCACCCGGAGACAACGTGCAAATTGCAAGTGGCCCATTGCAAGGGCTGCAGGGCACATATGTGGCCCATGATGGTGAAACTAGGGCTTTTGTGTTGGTTGAGCTGTTGGGGCAGCCGCAAAAGTTGCGCATGGCGGTGGAGAATTTGCGCGTACGCTAGCAATAAATTTGATAAAAATTCGCAAATTACCTGTCACCCCCCCCCTTTAGCAAAGCGATAATCACAGGTTTCGCTGATGAGTGATCGGCGGTAGCGTGCGCGCTTTATAAATGGTTCATAAGTTCGTCCCCGCACAAATACACCCATCTGTACCCAAACACCTAGCCATCATCATGGATGGTAATGGCCGTTGGGCACAAAAGCGCCACTTACCACGCACGGTGGGCCACGCTAAAGGCGCGGCGGGTGTGAAGGCTTTGGTGGAGCAGTGCGCCAAGCGAGGTGTTCAATGTCTCACGCTTTTTGCCTTCAGCACTGAAAACTGGCAGCGCCCGGCAGACGAAGTTTCGACTCTGATGGGCTTGTTTGTTCAGTATCTTGAAAAAGAGATGAAAGACCTCGCCGCTGCAGGTGTACGTCTCAAAGTCATCGGTGACGTGGCAGGCTTTGCGCCTGAGTTGCAGCAGCGCATCAAGGCGGCAGAAGATGTCACTGCCGCCAACAAGCTCATTACCCTTTGCGTGGCAGCTAACTACGGTGGCCGGTGGGATGTGGTGCAGGCTGTTAAGAATTGGCAGGATGCAAACCCAAGTCGATCCGTGAGGGAGCTCACTGAGGCTGAGTTGGCGCAAGCCCTAAGTACGGCGGACATGCCGGACGTCGATTTGCTGATCCGTACCGGTGGCGAGCAGCGTATCAGTAACTTCTTGCTGTGGCAGAGTGCCTACGCTGAGTTGTACTTTACAGATGCCTTATGGCCGGACTTTGATGACAAAGAGCTCGATAAGGCGCTTGAGTGGTACGCGCAGCGTACGAGGCGCTTTGGTAAGACCACTGAGCAGGTCGTGGGCGAGTCTGAGAAAGTGCGGGCCGCTTGATGGGCGCTTGTGAAAAGGTCCGATATTGGGATTTAGCGGGATCATCACCATTTCCACTCCTAGAATAAGAAGGTAATTAGGATTTAAAAATGAAAGCAGTTATTCTCGCGGGTGGCTTGGGAACTCGTTTGTCGGAGGAAACATCAGCGCGTCCTAAGCCGATGGTAGAAATTGGTGGCAAACCAATTCTTTGGCATATCATGAAAATGTATTCAGCACATGGCGTGCATGATTTCGTAATTTGCTGTGGCTATAAGGGTTACATGATCAAGGAGTACTTTGCAAATTACTTCTTGCATATGTCCGATGTAACTTTTGACATGTCTAACAACGACATGCAGATCCATCAAAAGAATGCAGAGCCTTGGAAAGTAACCTTGATAGACACGGGTGAGAATACCCTCACGGGTGGTCGACTAAAGCGTGTTCGCCCGTATTTAGGAGCCGATGATTTCTGCTTTACTTACGGAGATGGAGTCGGAAGCATCGATATTTCCAAGCTTATAAGCGTTCACAAACAGCACGGTAAGTCTGCAACGGTTACAGCTGTGCAGCCGCCGGGCCGTTTCGGCGCACTCGAGATGAGTGGAAACTCAGTTAAAAGTTTTGTGGAAAAGCCCCACGGGGATGGCATGTACATCAATGGCGGTTTTTTTGTGTTGAATCCAAAAGTGATTGACCTAATCGACGGGGATGACAGTATTTGGGAGCGTAAGCCGCTAGAAATCCTATCCGCTACCGGACAACTTGAGGCCTTTAAGCATGATGGGTTTTGGCAGCCAATGGATACGTTGCGGGATAAGCACCATTTAGAAGAATTGTGGGAGTCGGGTAAGGCGCCCTGGAAGATGTGGACGTGAATCCGGATTTTTGGCGCGGCAAACGCGTTCTCTTGACGGGTCATACCGGCTTCAAGGGGGGCTGGTTGTCTCTTTGGTTGCAATCTATGGGGGCGAAGCTTGCAGGATTGGCGCTTGACTCGCCAACAAACCCAAGTCTATTTGAACAGGCCAGTGTGTCCGAAGGGATGGTCTCTAACATCGGTGATATTCGTGATTTCGATACGGTGCGCCGGATCGTCGAAGAATTTCAGCCTGAAATAGTGATTCATATGGCTGCCCAGCCCTTGGTTCGTTATTCCTATAAGCATCCAATTGAGACATACGCCACCAATGTGATGGGAACGGTCCATCTACTAGAGGCTATTCGCCAGACAGGTTGTGCAAAGGTTGTTCTCAACGTAACGACTGATAAGTGCTATGAAAACAAGGAATGGGCCTGGGGATATCGTGAAGATGAGCCTATGGGTGGTTTTGATCCTTACAGCAGCAGCAAGGGTTGCGCAGAACTTGTGACGTCCGCGTATCGACGTTCTTTCTTCACAGAAAGCGGTGTCGCGTTGGCCTCCGCGCGTGCCGGTAATGTGATTGGCGGAGGAGATTGGGCAGAGGATCGACTCGTGCCAGATATCCTCCGCGCGTTCGAGCAGGGCCGCCCTGCCATTGTTCGTAACCCAAACTCAACAAGGCCTTGGCAGCATGTTTTGGAGCCTCTTTCTGGTTACCTGCTACTTGCTGAGCGCCTTTGGGTGGATCCAACTGGTTTTGCTGATGGGTGGAACTTCGGCCCGCACGATGAAGACGCAAAGCCTGTTGGCTGGATCGTGGAGCAAATGGCGGTTAAATGGGGCGAAGCAAGTTGGCGCATTGATGGCAGTGATAATCCTCATGAGGCTAACTACCTTAAATTAGATATATCTAAAGCCCGCCAGCGCTTGGCATGGCAGCCAAGGTGGGATCTTGATATCGCTCTAAACAAAATCATTGAATGGCATCAAGCTTGGATATCTAAAGCGGATGTGCGTTCCATGTGTCTAGATCAAATAAATCAATATATTTCAACAAAACCAAAATCATGAACGATCTCAATGAATTAAGAGCACAAATCGGAAGCCTAGTTAAGCAGTATGCAGATAAGGCGCTGGTTCCACCACCTTTTGTGCCAGGTACTACTGCCGTACCCCCATCTGGCAAGCTCCTCGGGGCCGAAGAAATTCAGATGATGGTGGAAGCTTCGTTGGACGGTTGGTTAACAACGGGGCGATTCAATGACGCATTTGAAGATCGCCTTGCCAAGTTCTTGGGCGTTAAGCATCTGCTTACTGTGAATTCTGGGTCATCCGCTAACTTGGTTGCATTTAGCGCGTTGACGTCACCAAAACTGGGTGATCGTGCAATCAAACCTGGGGACGAGGTTATAGGGGTCGCTGCTGGTTTTCCAACTACAGTTAATCCAATTATTCAATTTGGTGCAATTCCAGTTTTCGTTGACGTCGAACTCGGGACTTATAACATAGATGTCTCTAAGCTTGAGGCTGCTATAAGCTCTAAGACGAAGGCCATTATGCTTGCTCATACGTTGGGCAATCCATATAATTTGGAAGTCATCAGTTCAATTTGCAAGAAGCACAATCTTTGGTTGATTGAAGACTGTTGTGATGCTTTGGGTTCGACTTATAAAGGCCAGTTGGTTGGTACATTTGGCGATATTGGTACCCTTAGCTTTTATCCTGCTCATCACATCACTATGGGTGAGGGGGGGGCAGTCTTTACAAACAATAGTGAATTAAAAAGTATTGCTGAAAGTTTCCGCGATTGGGGGCGTGATTGCTACTGCCCACCAGGGAAGGACAACACATGTGGTAAGCGCTTTTGCTGGAAATTAGGCACACTGCCTGAAGGTTATGACCACAAATACACGTATGGGCATCTCGGGTATAACTTAAAAATCACAGATATGCAGGCTGCCTGTGGCTTAGCGCAGTTAGATAAGGCGCCTGCTTTCATTCAAAAGCGTAAGGATAATTTTAAATACCTCAAGGAGCGCTTGGCTACTTGCGAAGAGTTTTTATTACTTCCAGAAGCGACAAAAAATTCGGATCCTTCTTGGTTTGGTTTTCCAATCACGCTCAAGGAAAATGCGCCAGTAAGTCGTGTTGAGCTGCTTCAGTATTTGGATCAAAACAAGGTTGGAACGCGACTGCTTTTTGCTGGCAATTTAACTAGGCAGCCATATATGATTGGCCGTAACTATCGTGTTAGCGGCGAATTGAAAAATACTGACGTAGTAATGAACAACACGTTTTGGGTTGGTGTTCAGCCGGCCTTAACGCAGGACATGCTCGAGTATGGCGCCACAAAAATTGAGAATTATTTGGGTATTGGTTTTTAATAAGGATATGACCGATGAGTAAAATTCCGAAGAATCTATTTGTACTTGAGATGGCTAACAATCACATGGGTGACATGGCCCATGGTTTTGAGGTTATCAGTGAATTCGGCAAAGTTTGCCGTGAATTCCCAGAGTTTAAGTTCGCTTTTAAGTTGCAATACCGTGACTTAGATACATTCATACATCCCTCAATGCAGGGCCGTGATGACATTAAATATATAAAAAGATTCTCTGAAACTCGATTGAGTCGAAAAAACTTTGATGATCTGGTAGGCAAAATACGAGCGCAGGGTTTCTTGACCATGTCCACTCCTTTTGATAATGCATCGATCCCTACTATTGTTGATCAAGGCTTGGACATACTAAAAATAGCAAGCTGCTCATTTACTGACTGGCCTTTACTTGAAGAGGTGGCAAATACAGAAATGTCAGTAATTGCCTCTACGGCAGGCGCTTCGTTAGATGAAATTGACCGTGTTGTGAGTTTCTTGCAGCACAGAAATAAAGATTTTGCAATTCTTCATTGTGTTGGTGAATATCCAACTGCAGATGAAAAGTTGCATATAAGTCAAATTGATTTCTTAAAGCAAAGATACCCCGGTGTAAGAATTGGCTTCTCAACTCACGAAAATCCGGCGAATACAGATATAGTGAAGATGGCTATTGCAAAAGGTGCTGATCTTTTTGAAAAACACGTCGGCCTTCCTACTGAAAAATATCCATTAAATGCTTATTCGGCATCGCCAGAGCAAATTAGAAAATGGCTTGAGGCTGCTCGTTATGCAAAAACCGTTTGCGGAGTCGGTGATGCACGTCTTCCACCAAACGAGTCTGAGCGAGCAAGCTTAATGTCTCTGCGTAGAGGCGTTTATTTGAATCGAGATGTCAAAGCGGGTGAAATCATCAGTAAAGATGATGTTTATTTTGCCTTCCCACCGCAAGATGGGCAGTTTACAGCTAACGATTGGTCTAAGTATTCAACTTTTGTTGCTCAGTCAGCAATTAAGAAAGATGATGCGATTACGCCCGAGAATACGCAGAAAAAAGATGTTCGAGAAAAAATATGGGATATTGCCCAGCGCGTGAAAAATCTCGTTGCGGCAAGCAAAATCACCGTACCTGGTGGCGTTGATTTAGAAATCTCACATCATTATGGCTTGGATAAATTTGAAGATATTGGCCTGACGATGATGACTGTGGTTAATAGAGGCTATTGCAAGAAGCTTCTCGTCTCACTCCCTGGTCAAGCCCACCCAGAGCAATATCATGAGAAGAAGGAAGAGACTTTCCATGTCCTGTATGGAAATGTTGATATTACCCTTGATGGTGTAACTCAGAGTTATGGCCCTGGTGACGTCATACATGTCCTCCCTGGGGTGAGACATGCCTTTGTAAGCCCAAGTGGTTGCGTGATTGAGGAGATCTCCTCTACCCACTTTATTAACGACTCTTTCTACACAGATGAGTCGATCTCAAAGAATAAGTCGCGTAAAACGCTCCTTACTTACTGGATGTAATACTTATGGACGAAGCTCAGACCTATAGAGTTGCTGATTACCTTATCTCTAGGCTTGCCGATTTAGGGTTGCGAGATGTGTTCTTCTTGCCAGGTGGTGGTGCAATGTATCTTGATGATGCATTGGCGTGTGAGAAGCGGTTAAATGCTGTTGCTTGCCACCACGAGCAGGCTTGCGGTATTGCGGCTGAGGCAAATGGCCGTACAAATGCGGCTGGCTTTGGTGTTGCGCTCGTTACTACAGGACCCGGTGCAACAAATGTACTGACTCCAGTTGCAGGTGCTTGGATTGAGTCGTTGCCACTTCTCGTGATCTCTGGGCAGGTTAAGCGTCCTGATGCATTAAGGGGGCGGCCGTTACGTCAAAGTGGCGTACAGGAAGTCGACATAGTATCAATGGTCAAACCTGTGACTAAGTATGCGGTGACAATTTCTAGTCCCGAAGAAGCAAGGCGCTGCTTTGAAGAGGCTATTTGGCACATGCGCAACGGTCGGGCAGGGCCAGTTTGGATTGACGTGCCTCTTGATGTTCAAGCTGCCCCGATTGATCCTTTGAAGTTGGTTGGCTTTGAGCCGCCTGCTGTCGCATCGCAAAAGAAAGACTTTTTGGAAGCAATAGCTCAGTTGCAGAGTATTCTTTCGAATGCAAAACGTCCTCTCTTAATCGCAGGCCATGGTGTGCGCATATCTGGCGCAGCAGAGCATTTTCGTGAACTCGCAGATAAGGTAGGAATCCCATGCGTATTCACATGGAATGCAACAGACTTGCTGCCCGAGCAGCATCCACTTTACGTGGGACGGCCAGGTGTTGTTGCTGCTAGAGCGCCTAACTTCGCAGTACAAAATTGTGACTGTCTAATTAGTATCGGTTGCCGTCTGGACAACATCATTACTGCATTTAATCCAAAGGGATTTGCCCGTGCGGCGCAAAAGGTGGTTATAGATGTTGATGAGAATGAACTTGCAAGACATGAAATGAAGGTGGACCTTCCAATTCATGCTGATGCGCAGGACTTCCTCGCAGCTTGGTTGCGAGCTGCTCCTACAGCAGGTGACTGGCAAGATTGGCGTGAGCGTTGTATTGACTGGAAGGTGCGATATCCAGCACTTGACGGTCGAGTCTTTTCTTCTGATGGCCCGATTAGTCACTTTCAATTTGTCGATGTCCTCTCAGACGTGATTCCGGAAAATCGCTTAGTGATTACAGGTAGTTCAGGTCTGGCGGTTGAAGTGGTTTACACAGCATTTCGTAACAAACCAGGTCAGCGGATGTTTCTCACATCGGGCCTTGGCTCAATGGGTTATGGCCTGCCGGCAGCAATAGGTGCATGCATTGGTGCGGATCGTGAGCCGACTATTTGTATAGAAAGCGACGGCAGTCTGATGCTTAACCTCCAGGAGTTGGCGGTACTCAAAGCGCAAGACCTGCCCATCGTTCTCGTGATCATGAACAACAACGGGTATGCATCGATCCGTAATACGCAAAAAAACTACTTCTCTGGTCGTTACCTTGGAACTGGTCCATCTTCTGGGCTGCATATTCCCGACTTTGTGGCGATGGCGGAAGCTATCGGTATTAAAGCCAGCCGAATTAATAAGGCGAGTGATCTTGCTGATGGTCTAGCACGGGCAATAGCTATGAAAGGGCCCTATATCGTTGAGGTTTGCCTTCAAAATGATGAGGTGCTTTCTCCTAAATGCGCTGCAATTCCTCAGCCTGATGGCTCTATGTTGTCAATGCCACTAGAGGATATGAGTCCTTTGTTGCCCTTAGAGCAATTGAGAGCTGAAATGTTGGTGGATTTGGATAGTCGATCCTTGGCTGCACATCGTGGTTGAATGCTTGTGAAACAGAAAAGATGAAGTCTGAATTGGTTAATTCCCACAGACTATTTTTGACGGGAGGAACGGGCTTCTTCGGACGCGCGTTGCTTAGGCATCTTAATGATCTCGATCAGAAAGGTGTTAACCCATACCAAGTAACTGTAATGACTCGCTCAACGAGAAATTTTCTCGATGAGTACCCAGAGTTCGCTGGCTTATCTTGGTTGTCATTTCACAATGGCGATATTCTTGTTGGGTCAGAGGCATTTCCAAAAGATTGCACGTATTCATACGTGCTCCACGCCGCTGCGGATTCGACGCTCGGCCCTAAGATGCGACCGCTCGAGCGCTTTGATCAGATCGCCATCGGCACGCGCAATGTGCTCGATTTCGCGTTGCGTGCGGGTGCTACCCGTTTTCTGCTTACGAGTTCGGGGGGGGTCTACGGTGCGCAGCCCCCCGATCTCGATGCGATCCCCGAAAGCTACCAAGGTATGCCAGACCCCTTGATTGCAGGCAATGCCTACAGCGTTGCCAAGCGCCAAGCGGAAAACCTCTGTGCGCTGTATGCTGACAACTCAGCGCTGGAGGTAGTTGTGGCGCGCTGTTTCGCCTTCGTCGGCGGCGATTTGCCACTTGACGCGCATTTTGCTATAGGCAATTTTATCCGTGATGCGCTACGCGGAGACGACATCGTAGTCAACGGTGATGGCTCGCCTGTACGCTCTTATCTTGACCAGGACGATCTTGCTCACTGGCTACTGACTCTTCTTGCTCGGGGACGTCCCGGTGAAGCATATAACGTAGGTTCGGACGAAGCCATATCAATCGCAGAACTAGCAGAACTCGTACGCCGACTAGTTGCACCTGCGAGCGAGGTTCGTTTGCTGAGCAAGCCAGGCGCAGACACTGCCATACGCAACCGCTATGTACCTTCGATTGCAAAGGCAAAGAATGAATTTGGATTGCGTGTTACTACTTCCCTTGAAGATGCAATTTTGAAAATTGCCCGGCTCTCAATAGGAATCCGAGCGCATGCATAAGTTTTCCACATTGACCGATGTCATCTTCGATCTAGACGGCACGTTGGTAGATTCGGCTCCTAGTATCCTGCTCTGCTTGGCAGAAGCGTTGACCAGCCAAGCTATAGCACCAATCGTTCCACTCTCATCTCAAGTGATTGGTCCGCCACTTCGCGAAACCTTACGAAATATTTCTGGCTGTAAAGATGACAAGACAATTGCAGCCATGGCGACAACCTTTGTTGAGCAATACGATCTAAGTGGTTATCGTCAGACCCAGTCATTTGCAGGCGTCGAGGCTATGCTACAAAACCTTAAAGACGCTGGGCTGCGCCTGCACATTGCAACCAACAAGCGTCTGAAGCCGACACGGCTGATCCTTTCGCACTTAGGCTGGAACGAGCTGTTTTGCGAGGTCTACGCACTAGATTTGCGCGAGCCGGTATTTCCGAACAAGAGTGAAATGCTTAAGGCACTTCTGCAGGATAAACACATCGCATCAAGCGATGCCGTTTACATCGGCGATCGTAGCGATGACTGGAAAGCTGCGCGGGCGAATGCATTACCGTTCTTCGCCGCTGTGTGGGGATACCGTGACGCTGATCTATTAGCGAACTGTGGAGGGCTGATAGCTGTCGAAAATCCACTAGACATACTGCAGGCTCTTGAAAGGTGTAAAAACTAATGAATGGAACGTTACGGCTCAGATTCGAATGGCCGGGCCTCACAGCTGACGAGCTGGCGTCCGTGTTGGGCGACCGTGTTGGTATCGCAAAAAGTGACGAAGACCTTGTTTGGTCGCTAGAGCTAGGTGCTGAAGATCAAGCGCTTGAGCTCGCAGTTCGTCAAACTGAATTTCCGTTGACTGGTGGATCCGACGCAATCTATTTGCGTGATTTAGCGGATCTTCGTCACCTAATGATGCTAGGACCTAACAGCGGTATCAGTATGCTGTTGCGCGCCGATGATGCAGACTCAGTTTTGGCCGGACTCGATGCACGTCTCTCACGCTTTCGTGAACGTATAGCACGTGATAAGAAGGTCTATGTGTTCGCTGCACACCGCAATGCCGTCAAGTGCGTGCAGTACTGTAAAAAGCTGGGAATTGATATTATTGCATTCGTAGACAACGATCCTGTTAAACAGCAGAAAAATTTCTATGGGCGGGATGTATTGGCGCTTGCTGACGTTCCTAAGGATGCCGTCATCATCAACGCATCGGGTCGATACTGTCTTCAGATTAACGATCAGCTTAGACAAGAAGGCTATGTTTGGGGCATCGACCTGATGGAGATTCTGTTTCTTTACGATCTTCCATTTCAAGCTGAGGCGCAATTTCGAGCATATGTCCGAGAACTTGTCATTAATCGGCCGCGCATTCTGTCGTTTTATTTGCTTCTCGCGGATGAGTATTCGCGCACAGTGCTCGACGCTCTCACATTATTCCGTCTAAGCCTTGATTCCTCTATCGTAGCTAGGCAGGCAGCACCATATGAGCAGGAGTTTTTCGCCAAAGATGTGTTACGTTTTTCGGCTAATGAAGTCTTCGTTGACGGAGGTGCCTACGATGGTGACTCCTTCCTTCGTTTCACCGCTATGGCACCAAACTTCTCAAAGGCATATTTATTCGAGCCTGACAGCAAAATTTGCAAAATCGCTGCGCAGACAATCGGAAACGATTCGCGCGTCGCTATCTGCAACTATGGTTTATGGTCCTCAAGTAAGGAACTCCGCTTCTCTAGCACAGGTGACATGGATGGGGCTATCAGCGAGGATGGTGATATTCGAGTCTCTGTTGTTTCTATAGACGATTTTGTAGCGGACAGGGTCACACATATCAAGCTCGACATCGAAGGTGCTGAAGAAGAAGCCTTGAGCGGTGCGAGTCGATCCATCAGCATTAATCGCCCAAAAATGGCCATCGCGCTTTACCACCGAGCTACCGATTTGTGGTGTCTCCCGTCTCAAATCGAGGCGTTGGGAGGGAGTTACAACTACAGCATACGCCACTACTCACACACCATAGATGACACGATTATCTACGCGTGGCCGCAAGTCTAAGGTCTTTCACATGAATATTGAAACTTGGTTCAATACAGCGGATATCAAGCGCTACTATTTTCCCGGTCGCATCATTGTTGGCGTGGGGGTTTTTGATAAGGCGATTGAATTGTGTCTGCAGACTGATGGCCTGATAGCAATAATTGCTGACCAAGCCGTGCACAATCTGCCGTTTGTGCGTGAAAAACTTTCGGCGTTAGATCAGAGGCGGCCGCACCTGAAACTAGTGTGCGGTGCGCCGATCGCGCAGGACGTAGAGTGTTTCGCGAAGACGCTCGGCGCTGCGCCGACTGTCATCATATCAATTGGTGGTGGCAGCGCAACAGACTTCGCTAAAGCAGTGACTGCTCGCTTCCTATTTGGTGCGTTCGATGGGATTGGGATTCGTGGGAACATAGCTGAGACGCAGGGACGCGCCAAGCCCGTTCTTATTAGCGTTCCTACTACGGCAGGTTCTGGGGCAGAGGCGAGTCGCTACTACGTTACCTATGATCGTGATGATCACCACAAGGTGTTCGGCAGGAGTTGGCAACTGGTTGCAGACTGGATAATGCTTGATCCGATCTTTCTACGCTCAGCGCCCGACCCTCTTCTGGTGTCATGCGCATTTGATGTTTTTATACATCTTTTTGAGTCAATGATTTGTCGCTACGAGAGCTCATGGATGGGGAAAACACTGTCGATAAACGGAATCCCTAATCTGATGGATGCATTAGACAGAATAATTTATCAGGGGCGACGAAATGACAGAGATTTTTCTACGCTTCTCGAGACTGCAAGTATCGGTGGTCTGGCCATCTCCAATGTGCGAACAGGTAATATTCACGAAGCCGCTGGTGCATTGCTTGAGTTGACCGATCTGAGTCATCCCGAGACGTTGTTCGTATTCTTTCGCGATGCAATCGAGCAGTATGTGAGTGAAATTAATGACCACGAACAGACGCTACTTGCTCAACTGCGTTTGATTCCCGCCTTTGCCAAATTCACATGCATGGGCGATTTAATTTGCTGGTGGGAGGCTCTATTTGAACGCGTCGGGTTAACGCAGCGTATCCGAGTTTCTCTGGAAAGTCTGGTGTCCTCACAGGAGTCGACAAAAGCACACATTTTTAAACGAGTCTTCACCGATAAGGTATGGATTACAAAAGAGAGTCCGCTTCCTCTCGATGAAGCTGGAATTTCGGAGTTCATCGCTCGCTCGCTTACGCGCTACGGCTTTGAGATAGACGGCGCCTGATAAAACTCTACGCGTCCATTTACTGGAGTAAATATAGATGATTAAACTTGTTGTTGCGAGCGAATATGCTGGCATGCCCCACCTGGCTCCTATGTTTGAAAAATTCGCGCTTTCGGGAAGATTGTCATGGCTCTCGGACGGAGAAACTATGCCGACCAACTGCTACCCGTCAACCCCTGTCATAAACTCGCTGAATGATCTTCCGACCTGCGAGTGGCTGGTTATTCTTCTCGTTCCCAATCCGGTGGATTTCCCCTATCCAGACCATAATTGCCATATCCTGCGCGTGTTAGAGCGCTCGGCCAGCGCAGAGGCTGACCCAACCACAACGCTCATCATCAACAGCTACGCTCAACTAGAGTTGCTAGCAGATCTCGACAAATATTCGAACCTAACACGCCTAGTCAGATCGTACGGAAAATCAGCAACCGAATATTGTGCCGATGTCTTGACGCGCTACGCGGCTGCGCTAGAGGCGCTGAAAATACAGCGTCGTGCAGTCGTATTTGGTGCGCAGCGCCTAGGAGAGGAGGTCGCCGAAAGTTTGCAGGCTGTCGGCTACTCTGTAGCCGCTTTCGTGGACAACGGAACTAGCAAGCACGGAAGCTATATCCGCGACGTTGTGGTGCAGCCACTTTCGGCGGTTGACGAAAAGACTCTCCCAATCGTAATCGCGACGACACGCTTCACCAGCAGTATTACACGCCAATTAAAGGCAGAGGGATTCGAACACATACTGCCCTACTCAGTGATGTCCTTGGTAGATCCTGAACGTTATCCTGACGAGATTCCATACATCGGTATTCAGCAGGATTTTGCCGAGCATGTGGCCAAGTATCTCGAGTTGTTCATTGAGCTCTCTGATGAGAAATCTAGGCATGTGCTCGATGGTTTGGTTGGTTATCGACTGGACTATGACGCACTGCAGGCGGATGCGGTAGCTGATGACTACACACGGCAGTACTTTGATCAGGAATTGATTCCATATAACGGGAAGGATGTGTTTGTCGATCTTGGGGGCTACGACGGCGATACTGCAGAAAAATTTATTGAATACAGTAAAGGTGCTTACGCCAAAATTTATGTGTTCGAACCAGACACTACTCTCTTGCAACGTGCAGAGAAACGCCTTGCTCCCTATCAAAACATAGAAATCGTGCCGGCGGGGGCCTACTCGCGGGATGGGGAATTGAGGTTCGCGGCATCTGGTCGCACCAATGGTTCTATTTGCGAAACCGGTGAAATAGCGATTCCAGTGCGCAGACTTGATACTGCGCTCACTGAAGTGCCAACATTTATAAAGATGGATATTGAAGGCTCAGAAACTGATGCCTTGCGCGGGGCGGCTCATTTGCTGCGAAGCGCTAAGCCACGCCTGGCGATCGCTGCTTATCACTACGCACCAGACCTCTGGAGCCTTGTTGATGTTGTACGAGAGATAAATCCGAGCTATCGGTTTTATTTACGTCACTATTCTGAAACTGGCCTCGAAAGCGTCATTTATGCAGTCTGATGCAGTCATTGAACAGGCCCCAACAACTTTAATGAATACGCCTAAAAAAAAGATCACGATCATGACTCCTTGTTACAACGAGGAGGCAGGAGTCGAAGAGTGCTATCTCGCGGTAAAGTCGTTTTTTGTCGAGCAACTGAAGGAGTATGACTACGAACACTTGTTTATTGATAACTGTTCGCAGGATAATACTGTCGGCATCCTTCGAAAAATTGCTTCTGTCGATTCGAACGTGAGGGTGATAGTCAATTCTAGAAATTTTGGCCCCAACCACTCTCCCTATTACGCTATCCTCGAATCCAGCGGGGACGCGGTTATCCCAATTGTGGCTGATTTGCAGACGCCTGTGACGACGATTCGGGAGTTTGTCCGATTGTGGGAGCAAGGATTCGACATGGTCTTGGGCATTAGGACTGGTATGTCAGAGGCGCGCTGGCTGCGCGCGGCAAGAAATGCCTACTATCGGATCATGTCACGTTTATCAAATATTGAGCATTACCACGGCTTTATTGGTTACGGCCTGTTCGATCGTAAGACAATTGAGGTTATGCGGAAATTGGTCAACCCGAATCCCTATTTCCGTCGGATCATTTCTGAGATTGGTTTTAAAAAGGCATTCGTCGAATACATCCAACCGCCGCGCAAGCACGGCAAGTCACGGTTGAGTTTCCCTGATCTTGTTGATTACGCGATTCTGGGTATGGTAAGTTGCAGCAAGGTTCCTTTGAGACTTATGACAATGGCGGGATTGTCGGTTTCAGTGGTCAGCATACTGATCGGACTTGGGTATCTGACCATGAAGCTTTTATATTGGGATTCGTTTGCATTGGGTGCAGCGCCAATGGTTATAGGTATGTTTTTTCTAGCTGCTGTACAAATCTTTTGTCTAGGCATGATTGGCGAGTATGTGGGCGTGATTTTTGATCACGTTCGTAATCGACCGTTAGTTATTGAAAGCGAACGCATCAACTTTAAATGATGCTACAAGGTGATGAATGCACGCCAATAAATATAAAACATAAATGTCACAACCAAGTAGCACAAATTCTGACCAGAGTGTATCCAAGGCCACGTTGAAGGGCCTGCTGTTAAAATGGTTGCTTATTCCAGCGTTGGTTGCGATTGTTGTATTCATAATGCAGCGGTCCATAGCTCTCATCGGGCTGGATCTACACCACGACACGCTCATGTTTGGTGCTGCTAGGCAGTTTTTGAATGGCGAGATTCCTTACAGGGATTTTTTCTATCAATACAATCTCGGTACTGTATTTTTCCATGCGCTTGCACTAAACGAACTGGGCGAATATATTGCTTCTCTGAAGATTGCTACTGCGATGGCCTATGCCTCGATTGCAGTGCTGATCTACATCTGTGGTTCAACTGCACACCACTGGCGGTGGGCATTGGCCGCGGCCCTAGTATGGAGCATACTCAGTCCTTTCCACATGCCTGCAGTAAATGGCTATCACCCATGGTCTAGCGTCTACATGATGGCGGCGGTAATGGCAGGTGGACTATGTCTGACATATGCCATCAGCGGACGTCCGATGCAATGGGCTGTATTGGCCGGTGCCTGCTTCAATCTGGCTTTTTGGTTCAAGCAGGTTGCGGCTTTGCAGATACTGACCGTACTAACTTGGATCGTTTACAACGCGCTTCGTACTTCTGTGTCCCCAAGTACTTCTAGTCGCTTCCGGTGTATATTTTTTGGTCTCGCCCTTGGGGGGCTAGCTACATCTTTTCCCTTTTTCTTTTATATCTTTAAAAATGCCATTTTTGAAGATTGGTGGAATTCAGCATTCGTTTTTAACGGTTACTTTGCCGCATCAGGCAATTCCGCAAAGGGGTTCTTTGAACTGGCCAGAACTTTTTTCCCAGTTAACCGCGAATTGGGTTACATATCGATTGTCTGGTCCCTGCTGCCCCTTTTATTGATTGCAATCATTACTCAAAGAAAACCCGATGGTGTCGGCTGCTTACTCACGGGTAAAGATGATCGTAGCCTTATATCGTCAATTTTCGCGGTACTGTCCATCGCCGGTTGGATTGAGTATTTTCCATTGGCGCATTCATTTCACACCCAGCTATTCATGGCGCCGATGTTCGTGCTGCTCGTCTTACATCTAGATCAAATTAAATGGAAATCACAAATAGGCAACAAGGCTCGCTGGCCGACGTTTGCGCTGCTATTTCTGACTATCGCGGCCTTGTTTTATCAGACGCACTGGCATATTCGCGGGTTACATAAAAAAGTGACAGCAACTTATGTTTCCATCCCAGGGGAATCGCCGAGCAGTGGTCTAAGTCTTTCGCCAGAACATGCCCTCTCCTACAACAATTTTTATCAGTCATTAATGACTGCTCGCGAGTCTGCGAATGATCATGAACTGATACCTATGTCAGTTGACTCTTTACGGGCATTGCTTCCTATGAGTGATTCAATTTCCACTGATTTCAGGATGGGATTGAATTGGACCTTTCCGAACGAAATCGTAGAGCCAGGTTTCAACAAACGCCTAGCACTAAGAATCGCTCAACGAAAGTCACCAGTTTATGCAGATTCTCTTATTGCAATACCGGGCTATGTGCCAGTTTCAATACTGGAAATGCCATCTCCAATTACGAAAATACATACTCTTTATGTTCCATCAACTGATAAGCAGGTTGATGAATCGCCTGTCTATATTGTGAGCGATGAATTCCTAGAATTAGACAGCACTACCTTTACAAAAACTGAGGACAACCTAGTCAGTAAACTAAATCGGGGAAATGATTTAGCGTTCATAAATTTTAACAAACTGGCCGCTCTTTCTCCTGGTTATATTAAAGAATTACATATATCTATACTACGGTCACGTGATATCCCATCCTATCTATCAAAATTTCAATATGAGCTTTACTTGAAGGCTGTGCCTGGAAATCTTGCCGCAAGAGTAGCTGAGTTATACCAACAAAAGAATAATTCACGCTATGAGCTAAAGAGACCACTTAAGCAAGGTCAAATGTTGGATTTAGCTAAATTCATGTTGTCTCAGGGAAAGCTATTCGAAGGGCAAAATTTTCCATTGTATTTTTCTACGCTCTCATCAAGTAACAGGCCGATCCTAGCTACAAAACAGGTTGGGGATAATAATATGCAAATATTTTGGTCGAAGCCATCCCTAGAAAAGCACCAATCCGTGAAGATGAAATCCGATAAAATGGTGGCGCAATATTTCTTGGCAATGCCAACAGGGGATATAGATAAGAACGAGGAGACGATCTTCTATATTCAGATCATGATGAAAGACTTTACTTCACACAACTTTCATCTCCACTACCTGCCGTTATGAAATCCCAACTCGGTATTATCAAAATGCGTATCTGCGCTGTACTGGAAAATCCTACTAGGGTACGTTATGTAATTGCAGGAGTTTGGAATACATTTTTTGGATATATATTAGGACTAGTTCTTTATTATGGTTCTGGGGGGCAGATTAATGTGGTTGCGGTAGGTGTAACGGGAAATATTATTTCAATTAGTATGGCTTTTATAATATATAAACTATATGTATTTCGAACAAAAGGCAACTGGCTTAAAGAGTACTTTCGTGCTTTCCTAGTTTATGGTTTATCAGGTATTATGGGCGTTGGACTACTCAGTCTCTTCGTAGATGGTGTTGGGCTTCCATTCTGGATGGGGCAGGGCATGGCAATTGTACTTATCGTAATTATTTCCTACATCTCACACTCGCGTTTTACTTTCAAGTCGAACGAAGTTAAGCAAATTTCATAAAAAAGTGAATTGAGCTGCATCATCTTTTAAAAATAGCGCCGACCTAAAATGTTAAGATGCTAGTATATATAAATCACCAACCCCATACTCTAATCTTTCGTTTAACTAAGCTATCTCAAGTGTGATCGCTTTAACGAACGAATCTGAACCACTTAGGCAGTAGTGATCTGCATTAAACGTAATGTCCAAACGAACTCATTTCCTGTTGATTAAATTAAAAAATTGCACACTGAACTATATTTCCTGCAAGATTTCGATTGCTGTGGTTCTTAATTTGTGCTTCACAAACTTTTCTTTAAAATGAACCGTTATCCATACTACATAGTTGCACCTAAATACACTAGAACTTCAGGGGGAGTGAGAACACTATTTAGGTTGGCGGATTACATCAATAAGTCAGGAGGGGATGCTTTCATTTTCCTTTGGCCACATTTCAACCATGAATTAGCTGCTTCACCAATGGATGTGGCGCCATTTCTGACAAAGAAAATTGTTGACTATCATTTTCATAAAGGATTAACGCCAATTGTTATCTATCCTGAAACGGTAAGAGTATCTCGCTTCAACCCGCCTATTCGAATTCGATACCTACTTAACTATAACGAGCTGTTATTCCAAAATGAACCGCTCGACGATGACGACTATCTGTTATTTTATAGCAAAGCGATTGCAGATCAGGCTGCCAGCGAAAAGCCATCGAGGACGTTGTATTTGCCTGTAACAGACACAGTTTTCTTTTCGCCCCCTACTGAACAAGTGCGTCGATCTGGTAGTGCTTTCTATGCGGGAAAATATAAATACCGCTTTGGCGGTAAAACCTTGCCAATTACTGACGGGATGCAGGAGATAACAAGAGATAGGCCTGATTCTCAAACTCCAGAACAGATTCGTGACTTATTTCGTAGAATTGAATTTTTCTACTCTTATGAAGATACTGCTTTGGCATTAGAGGCAATCCTTTGTGGTTGTCCAGTAGTATTTCTGCCGAATGAGCACTTCACTGCTCCATTAGGCGGTAATGAGCTTAATCACTTTGGAATAGCCTGGGGTCCAGAGCCAGAGCAAATGTTTCATGCTCGAAATACAGTTGCAGCAGCTAGAGTGGAACACTTAAAAAGAGTTGACGAGGTACTTGAAAAAATCCATAGTTTTGTAGTGGAGACACAAACCATTGCATTAAGTAAACCCTATGAGATTCCTTTTGGTAATTCTGTATTGAAGTCGCCGGGATTAATCCAAAAAATCATTGATATAGCTGCGTTTCTGAGAGATGTTATTTCAGAAAGAGGAATGAAAAGTACTATTAAAATTGTGGTTAAGAGAATTTTGGCTCGGCGTTTCAGTGTTTGACAAGTTATGGCCCTTATCGTACCCGCACACGTTGTAGCCCTTCAAAAGGCTTGGCAGGCTCTTTCCGGGTTTATTACCGCTTTATTAGTTACCCAATTTTTGAGTACGGAAGAGCAAGGGTATTACTATGCAATTGGATGTTTGTTGAGTGGCTATGTGCTGTTAGATTTAGGGCTGTCTGGCTTATTGGTTCAGATTTCTGCGCGAATGTTTTCTGAGTTAAAGTTCAGCGATAAGGGTGAAATAGAACCTGTCGGAGATAAGAGCTCGGCATATTTAGCGATGCTGGCATGGAGCCGATGCTGGTATTCGAGAGTTAGTTTGATTGTGTTGTTATTGATCCCCGTCGGCTTTATTTACTTCTCATTAGCAGGAACTGGTTATAAAGATATAGACTGGAGGTTGCCATTGGTATTGGCGGTTGTATCTACGGCTTTGAGTATGTTTTCCTATTCAATTTTATCTATTATTGAGGGAGCAGGTAGGATCGCAGAAGTCTACTGGATACGCTTGGTTCATTACGCCTTGGGTGCTGCTCTGTCATGGATGTTAATCGTTGGTGGAAATGGTCTATTTGCATTGTCTATGCCTGCATTAGCTCTTGCAATTACTACCACAGTATGGTTTCGCCTTCGTTATCGAGGCCTGCTAGATAGGGTCGAGTGCACCCGCGGATTTTTGTGGAGAGAAGAGGTTTGGCCCCTACAAAAAAGGGTTGCGTTGTCATGGCTTGCAGGCTACGCATACCTAAATGCGCCTGTATTAATGGTATTTTATTATGTTGATGCGACTGCGGCAGGGCAACTTGGTCTGACTGTTGTTGTTGCAAATGTTTTGGGATCGTTGTGCGCATCGTGGCTTACAGCTGAAGTACCGCGAATAACGAGTATGATTTCACTAGGTAGAGAAGAAGATTCAAAAGTTCTCTTTCTTTATGAATTTTGCAAAGCACTGTTACTAATGATTCTTGGTTATATCCTTGTCATTTTTTTACTGATAGAATTTTTTCATCTTCGTTTTGTGCAGCGATTACTACCCCCAGATGAGGTAATGTTGCTTTTCGCGGCCTTTACAATCTATCACAGTGTTGGAATGTTTTCTATATATTTTCGCGCTAAGGGAAAGGAAGAATTGTCTTACCCTTTTGCACTTTCAATGCTACTTTCATTGATTGCTTCTTGTTTGATAGTGTCAAACTTAGGAGTATCAGGTGTTTTAATGGTTATCTTGGGCTCTTTTGTTGTTATTTGTATACCTGCAATAGTTTTTAGCTGGAATAAACCCTAATAACTCAGGATGTTTTATATAAAAAGAATCATTATTCTATAAAAGCAGTTTTGATATAAAATTATTTATACAAATAATGCCCTCCTATATTTTCAATTTGATCTAGGCACGGCACGGTATTTTGGGTTATGATTATGACTTGCTTGTCATTTTCAGCTAGATTGCAATTAATAAGATTCTTAACATAGTTAATATTCCCTTTAACAATTGGTCCATTCTTTTTGGGATCATTGTCAATATAATGACCAGGGCGGCTAACGAATGCTGCTTTCCCAGATAAGCCTGTAATAATGGATTCTGGGAATACACTGTGCGATGCTTCATTGATGGGCAGAAAAACAAATCCAGATTCATGATTTTTTGACTTTAAATAATCCGAGATTTTAATTAACTCTGGATTAACGTAAATTTTGTACGACAAGCTATGCCAATTATGATCTACTGGATAGCCTAAAGGTCGTTGATTATAAGACACAGAAATTAATATCAAAAGAGTGATTGTTATTGTTGATGCAATTGGTTTGAGAGCAATTAAACATGATGAGAGTATTAATATTGAGAAAAGAAGATTAAAAATTACAAATGGCCTATGCATGAGTTCTGTCATGTCGCCTCCTAATGTTATACCTAATTGTAGTGCGCAATAATAAGAGGCAATAAGAAGCATTAATAAATATAGCAACTTGTCGAACTTAATTGATTTAACTGAGGGGATGAATCGAATTGTAGATACTAGACCTGCTAACAAAATCAAATGCCCGCCTAATGTTTGTAATATCAAAAACATGCCAAGGATAATTCTGTTTTTGGAATCGGAATGGATTCCTGCTCCGTTCGAGTTAAAGCTAGTTACAAATTGCTCGTAGCTATATAATTCGACGTTCAGATAGGCGCCTACTAATGTTGATGCTAAGATAATTGCGGCTAATAAAATGGTATTGCACCTCTTGTGGAGAAATAAATATATAAAAATGCATAAAAAAACATAAATAGGGATGAATAATGCTCTGAATGAAATTAATAAAAATAAAAAATATATTAAACTAATAAAAAATTTGTCTCTGTGTGCGATGATCTGATTAATGCTGATAAGAATAATGCAAATTCCATATATAACTCCGGGGGATGCATTTATTAAATATGGAAAGTCAAATAGTGCATTGTTTAGAAAAAATGCACGAGAGGAGTCAGATAAAATAATGGCGAATACTGCACAAATTGTTATGCTTAAAACTCCGAATCCAGTTAAGGATTTGATTAGGCTCACAATGGAGGACCACATAAAGAGTAATCCCAAGGGTATTATGCCGTATATTAGCAAACTTAAGCCGGATATATTGGTTATGCTTGATATAATTCCTGGAATAACATAAATTCCATAATGATAAAAGTTATTTATACCACCTAGTAAGAGTATTGGGGAGTTCCCTAGCTGTTGTTGTGAGGATATTTGATTTATATTTGAAATGTGTGTGAATAAATCTATGTGGGCATGCAACATTCCACCATTTTTAGCGACTGACTGTAGGTCATTAGTAACTGTAAATGTATATAAAAATAAAAATATTAGTCCGGAGATAATGTGAGGGATGCTGTTCTTAATTCCAATTATTTCCTGCTGATAATTATTTAAATTGATTTTATTTGAATAGAGGATATGTAATGTGAAAAAAAACATGTAAAGCGTGATAAAGCAATAAAAAACATTCGCAACATCTACGGTCGTGAAATTGTATACTAAATTTAGTAATGTTGCTGTTGTGGCTATACCTAAGAATATTTTCTCGAGAAAATTAACCTTTGTTAGTCTTAATGAATTTGAGATTCCGTGACCAAGGCATAGTGAATGGAGAAAAAATACGAATATTACAAATGAAGAAACTATTACGTTCATATTTTAAGATAATGTATTACTGATGAATGTTTTAAGTTTTTGAATTTTGATGCAGGACATCAAGTAATACAGTAACCGATTGCTGTACTGACATCATCTGTGTTCTTATATGTAAGAAATTGCTAGTGGGAGCTTCATATTCTGAATCGATCCCTGTAAAGTTTTTAATTTTACCATTACGTGCATTTTTGTAAAGACCTTTGGGGTCTCGCTCCTCACAGACTTCAAGCGGTGTGTCTACAAAGATTTCGAAAAACTCACCTTCGCTAAACAGCGAACGCGCTGTATCACGGTCAGCACGAAAAGGGGAGATAAAGGTCGTAAGCACCACTAGACCGGCATCCACCATGAGCTTAGCTACTTCAGCCGCTCGGCGAATATTCTCGATACGGTCAACTTCGGTAAAGCCTAGGTCTTTGTTTAGGCCATGACGCAAATTGTCGCCATCAAGCACGTAGGTGTGGAGACCCATTTTAAAGAGCTTTTTTTCCAATTCGTTGGCGATGGTACTTTTGCCTGAGCCAGACAGGCCGGTAAACCACAGAACGCATGGTTTTTGGTTGTTGAGTTTGCCTCGGGCTTCTTTGTTGATTTGAAAGTGCTGAGGCTGCACATTTTGTGCGCGGCGCAAGGGATGGTCTATCACGCCAGCAGCCACGGTGAGGTTGCTGATCCGGTCAATCAACACAAAACCGCCCGTGCCTGAGTTGTCGGCGTAACTGTCAAACACCAAGGGTTTGTCGGTGGCTAGGTTGCACTCGGCCACGGCGTTGAGCTCTAGTTTGTCGGCGGCTATGTGTTCGAGCGTGTTGACGTTGATTTGGTGTTTGATTTTGGTGATGCTGGCATTCACAGTTTGTGTGCCGCACTTGAGCCAGTAGTTGCGTCCAGGCATAAGCGGGTCTTCGGCCATCCACACCACATGGGATTGAAACTGGTCAGCTACGGTGGCGGGAGCTTGTGCGAGGCTAAACATGTCGCCACGCGATGCATCGACTTCTTCAGCCAAAGTGATGGTGATGGCTTGGCCTGCAAAAGCTTGAGTAAGGTCGCCGTCTTGGGTGACGATGCGTGCAATGTCTACCTCGCGGCCCGAGGGTTGCAGGCGTATGCGTTGACCAGCTTGCACAGTGCCCGAGGCCACTGTGCCGCTGAAGCCCCTGAAGTCTTGGTTCGGGCGATTCACCCATTGAATGGGCATGCGAAAGGCAAGTTTGCTGAGGCGGTCTTGTTCGATTGGCACCGTTTCTAAAAAGCCCATCAAAGTCGTGCCGTGGTACCAAGGCATGTAATGGCTACGCTCGTTCATGTTGTCGCCACGCAGGGCTGACATGGGGATGGTGGTAACTTGTAGCTCGCCCAGTTGCTGCGCAAAGGCAAGGTAGTCTTGTTTGATGGATTCAAACACCTCTTGGCTGTAGTCCACCATGTCCATTTTGTTGATGGCCAGCACGACATGCTTGATGCCCATGAGTTGCACCAAGTAGCTGTGGCGGCGTGTTTGGGTGAGCACGCCTTTGCGCGCATCGACCAACACCACGGCTACATCAGCTGTAGATGCCCCTGTGACCATATTGCGTGTGTATTGTTCGTGGCCAGGGGTGTCAGCCACGATGAACTTGCGTTTTTCGGTGGAGAAAAAACGATAGGCCACATCAATGGTGATGCCTTGTTCGCGCTCTGCGGCTAGGCCATCGACGAGCAATGCAAAGTCAATCTCTTGGCCTTGCGTGCCGATGCGTTTGCTGTCGGCTTCGAGGGCTTTGAGTTGATCTTCAAAGATCATTTTTGAGTCATAAAGCAAGCGGCCAATGAGGGTGCTTTTCCCATCGTCTACGCTGCCGCAGGTGATGAAGCGCAGTAGCCCTTTGTGTTTGTGGCTGTGCAGGTAGGCGTTGATGTTTTGGCCGATGAGGTCGCTGATGTGTGACATTTAGAAGTACCCCTCTTGCTTTTTCTTTTCCATAGAGGCGGCGACATCGTGGTCGATGACGCGGCCTTGGCGCTCGGATGTTTTGGTGAGTAGCATTTCTTGAATGATGTTGGGCAGTGTGTCGGCCTCAGACTCGACAGCGCCCGTGAGTGGGTAGCAGCCCAGTGTGCGGAAGCGCACTTTTTTGAGCATGGGCACTTCTCCCGGCTTGAGAGGCATGCGTTCGTCGTCCACCATGATGAGTGAGCCATCGCGCTCAACCACGGGCCGCTCTTGCGAGAAGTAAAGTGGCACTATGGGGATGTTCTCAAGATGGATGTACTGCCAGATGTCTAGCTCGGTCCAGTTGGAGATGGGAAACACGCGCAGGCTTTCGCTTTTGTTTTTGTGGGTGTTGTAAAGGTTCCAAAGCTCGGGGCGTTGGTTTTTAGGGTCCCAGCGGTGTTGCGCGCTGCGAAACGAGAAGATGCGTTCTTTGGCGCGTGACTTTTCTTCGTCGCGTCGAGCGCCGCCAAATGCGGCGTCAAATTGGTAATGGTCTAAGGCCTGTTTGAGGCCCTGTGTTTTCATGACGTCGGTGTGAATTTGCGAGCCATGTGTAAAGGGGTTGATGCCCATGGCAATGCCATCTGGGTTTTGGTGCACCAAGAGTTTGAAGTTGTGCTCGGACTGCATGCGGTCGCGAAAGGCGTACATGTCTTTGAATTTCCAGCCGGTGTCGACATGCAGCAAAGGGAAGGGCAGCTTGGCGGGGTGGAATGCCTTGAGGGCCAAGTGCAACATGACAGCGCTGTCTTTGCCAATGGAGTAAAGCATCACGGGGTTGTCGCAGGTGGCAACCACCTCTCGCATGATGTGAATGCTCTCTGCCTCTAGCCTTTCCAGGTGGGTGAGGTGGTTGGCATCAATGCTTTGTGTTGCTTTGTTGGGCTTCATGGTTTTAGCCTTTGGTGCTGATGTGTTGGGGTGAGTAGGGCTGAGAAGCTTGACTTGTTGATGGTCTTGCAGCCACTTTGCGAATTGGGGGGTGTACTGCGTGCCAGCAAACGACAGGCTGAGCGAAAAGCCTTCGTCGTACTTGGCTAAAAGCAGCGTGGCGAATGCGCAGTAGTCGTTGTCGGTGGGCGGTGTTGTGAGGTTGACCCACATGAGCTCGCCCCGCGGTGTGCAGGCCCAAAGCAGATAAAGCCCTTTGTTGGGCGTGGTGTGTGTGCCTGCGGTCAACGTGCCTTTTTGTGTCTTGGTGGATGGCAGCCAGCCCCATTGCTTCATGCGGCGCTGCGCTGCGCGGGCGTTGATGGATTTACTTTCGGCTTGACCGAGCCACTGGGCCAGTAGGTCGGTGGACCAAAGTGTGGTGTGTTCAGCGGCGAATTGTGTGGCCAGCTCTTCAGGGGCGGTTTGGGTTTGCGGTGCGCGGGGGCGGCCTCGTGTGCGCTCGTCAACAGCCGCCCAGCCGCCTACTTTGAAGGCTTTGTGCAAGGACAGCACCGTTGGGGCGCTGAGTCCAACAGCATTGCCAACCTCGGCCGCGGATAGGCCAGACTCTCGTAAGAGCACGGCTTGGTGGCGGAGGTTGATATTAGGAGTCGACATGGCACGATTATGCAAATTTAATTTTAACATGTAAGGCTTTTAGTTGTCAAGTATCATTTTGAGGTGTTTATAAAAGTTAGGGTGTGACTATGTTGGTATTTGCTGGGTTTGCGACGGGTGTGTTGGTGGGCCTGACGGGCGTGGGGGCGGGGGCGATGATGACGCCTTTGCTTTTGCTGGTGTTTGGCGTAGCACCAGTGACGGCAGTGGGTACCGATTTGTTGTTTGCGGGCTTGACCAAGGTGGTGGCTAGTCGCGTAAATCAAAACGCAGGCCTGATCGACTGGCAGGTGGTGCGTTGCTTGTGGCTGGGTAGCTTGCCTGCATCGGCTTTGACTATTTGGGCTATCAGGCAGGGTTGGTTGGCGTTGGATGTATCCGCGCTGAAGCAAATCATTGGTTTTGCGGTGTTGGTTACTGCGGTGGGTATGGTGGCTCAATCGAAGCTGAACGCGCTTGGCCGAAGCTTGAGGCTGGGTGATGCAGGGCACTTCAGGCGCTTGCAGCCGCCTTTGACGGTGTTGGCAGGCGTGCTACTTGGGTTCTTGGTTACTCTGACGTCTGTGGGGGCGGGTGCTGTAGGGGCTGTGCTGATGGCTTATTTGTACCCACTGCGTTTGATTCCAACGCGCTTGGTAGCGACGGACATTGTTCATGCAGTGCCTTTGGCGTTGTTTGCTGGTGCAGGACACATGTTGTTGGGTAATGTTGACTATGAATTATTGATCTGGTTGCTAGCTGGGTCTGTGCCTGGTGTTTGGCTAGGTGCCAAATTTGCGATGCAATTGTCGCAACGAGTGCTTAGATTGTGTTTGGCATTTGTTTTGATAACAATAGGAATAAAGTTGATTTCATTGAGCTGATGAAGGTTAATGTCGGGAATTGCGAGTTTATTGTGTATATCAGATAAGTTTAAATTTAATATAAGGATTGATTGTGTGGTGTAGCTAATAAGAAATGGCTGAAAATATGTTTATTGATGCCGCTGGTAACATATTTTATCAAGGTCACGGGAATTGAGGATAAAAATCAAAGCAGTGTAAACTTTGAAATAATATATGGTAAAAATATAATGCAAAATAATCTTGTTTTTAGGGGTAATTGGTGAGCGAATGTGTTATCGTTGAGCTGCTCGTAGCTTAACTAAGTGCGATTTAAGGATGGAGTGGTTTCATGGCAATTAAAAAGAGTTCTTATAAAAATGGATTCAGATAAATCGCTGTATAGCGTAGTTATTCCTGTCTATAACAGTGAAAAAATTGTAGCAACAACAGTGGCTCGTATTCGAGAGTTCTTCCTGCTCCAAAAGTATCAATTCGAGATAGTATTGGTCAATGATGGAAGTGGGGATGATAGTTGGAGGGTAATTGCAGCCTTGGCAAATGAAAATCCAGATGTGGTGGCCATAAATCTTCTAAAGAACTATGGTCAGCACCATGCTAATTTATGTGGTTTCCGGCATGCCAAAGGTCGCTATGTAATAACAATGGATGACGATCTTCAGAATCCTCCCGAGGAAATCGGAAAATTGATTCAGAAAGTTCTAGGTGGCTATGATCTAGTCATAGGTCAGTTTGAAAGTAAGCGGCATTCATTTCTTCGACGAATCGGAAGTCGGATTGTTGGCTGGCTTAATCGCAAAGTATTTGACGTTGCTGATAATCTAATTTTAACTAATTTCCGAATAATTCATCGCGATGTTATTAATCGCATCTGCCGAGATAAGTCCCATGCTCCTTATATTCCGGGATTGGTTTTGAAATATTCGTCGCAACGATGTAATGTGCTCGTTCGCCATCAACCACGGGCGGAAGGAGTGAGTAATTACACTTGGCGCAAGATAATACGGTTAGTTGCGACTATACTTTTCAATTATTCTTCTATTCCGTTGCGATACGGCGCAATATTTGGATTTGTTGTTGCGCTTGGAAGTTTTTTATTAAGTTTATTTTTTCTTTTGGAGGCAATGTTGAAAGGCACAAATGCACCAGGTTGGGCGTCTCTTGTTGTCTTATTGTCCTTTTTTAATGGTGTCCTAATTTTGCTGCTGAGCGTAATTGGAGAGTACTTGATCCGTATCTTGCGCGAGATTGGTACACAAAGCAACTACGAGATCTCGGAGATTGTTCACCAATGAAACACTTATTCATCGTCGGCGCACAGCGGTCTGGTTCCACCTATTTGTACGAAGTGCTCGACGAGCATCCACAAATTAGCATGGCGCATCCAGTTCGCCCGGAGCCCAAGTTTTTTTTAAATCAGCAGCTATTTGAGCTTGGTAGGGACTCGTATGAAGAAAATTATTTTAATGATAGAAAAATAGGGAGTCTGTATCTTGGTGAGAAAAGCACTTCATATATCGAAAGCATCGAAGCTGCTCAACGCATTCGGGCCTATTATCCGGATGCGCGCATCCTAATGATCCTGCGTAACCCTGTGCAAAGGGCATATTCAAACTATCTTTTTAGTGTGGCGCATAAGCTAGAGAGCTTAACGTTCATGGATGCGCTAAGGGCCGAGCCGGGGCGTCTGAGTAGCTCGAGATTCTCGACCTCGGTAAATCCTTACGCGTATCGACAGCGGGGTCGCTACATAGATTACATCGAGTCATACGCAAAGGTATTTAGTCCAAGCCAGCTTTGCGTACTCATCTTCGAGGAGTTTGTGAACAATTTGGCAGCTGTCCACGCCTTGTATCGTTGGCTAGGTATAGGCGATAGTTTCGTGCCGAAATCATTAGAGCGGGTTGTTAACCCGTCAACTCTGCAAAGAGAAAATCAGCTCCATGCGTTTAAAGATTTGGCAATTGGATATCATGAATTGAATTGTCGACTGGAAATTTATCTAGGTCGGAGAATATCTGCCTGGCGTGGTAATATTGGCTAATATCCGGAAATAGATCACCCTGATAGGAAATACATTGTCGCAATATGAAAATTGGTTATTCAAAGCGCCTGCCCAGCGTGTTGCTGAATTTGCCGAGCTTACTGGCAATTTAGTGCCAAAAAACATTCGGCGTATTCTAGATGTTGGATGTGGGAATGGTCTTTTGTTGTCATATTTATATAGAGCATTTCCGAGTTCGCGTCTGGTAGGTGTTGATATTTCGGAGCCTAATATAAGAACAGCAAAAGAGACATTTATAGATATGTCTGAAAATTTAACATTCGTTCAGGTCGATTATCTAAAATATACCGCGCAACCAAATGATCTAATAGTATCTTATTCTACACTTAATTTAATACCAATAGATTCAGGTAGCTTGTTAAGGAAAATTTCAGGCGATTTGGTGGCTGGGGGGCTTATCGTTGCCTCAATGCCTTATGATTGTTTACACAATCGTTTTTTAATGGTTTGTCGCAGGATGCTCGCTTCAGTGAGATGCAATCTCACAAACCGCCTTCTATATATTATTGGACGCTTACTTTGTTCCTCTGATGTCTCTGATGAGCAAATTATTCAAAATATCGACTATATGTATATTGTGCCAGCGCACTTAGATGGTAAAGCATTTCGTAAGATTGCTAAAAATTTCGATTTAAGTGTAGTTGAGTCACAAGAAGAAAGATCGTCGAGTTTCGTTAAATTGAGACATAGAGTAATCGTTATGCAAAAAAGTAAGTAAAATGCGAAAAATATTAAAGCCTATAGTTACTGTTGGGTTGATCGTATTTGCGCTCATATTGTTGGATATAAAAGCTTTGACTTTGGCTGTGCAAAATGGGAGGTTTACCTATTTCATTGTTGCCATCTTGATCATGATGCCAATGTTTTTGGCATTGTCTGTTCGGTGGTCTCTAATGATCATGCCGATTGTAAAATGTCCGCTTATTACACATGTTGCGATTTATTTAAAAGGAACCTTCCTGAATGCCTTTACTCCAGCTAATTTGGGGGGTGATGCATATCGATTAACTATGCTGAAGCGACAAGCCGGAGGCAGGGAGGTAGTAAGATTGCTTTTGCGTGAGAGGCTAATCGGTCTATATGGTTATTTGATCATTTTCTCCTTTGCGTACGTATTTTTGGTGACATCCATTCATTTTGATGTGTCAATGTCAGAAAATCCATATACCTACGGTGCAATATCAGTGTTCGGAATGTATCTATTGCTATTCCTATTCGCCTCGCTGCGTTTCGCACGTGGGTTGGTTGCGCTTATTCGATATATTGGCGGCAAAGAATGTCTACCTAAACTAGATGGCTGGATTGAGTTTATGCATAATCTATTTATCCTTAAGGGCGTTCTGCCGTTGATGCTGCTCACATTGTGCGGCGTGTTGCTATGGGTCGTTTCAATCAAGGTTATCGGGGAAGGATTCGGAGTATCAATCCCGTTAATGCATTTGGCTGCTGTGGCGACGCTCGTCGAAATCATTCGACTTGTGCCAATTACGATCCAGGGCATCGGGTTGAGAGAAGGGGTTTTTGCTTATCTATTGGCATTTTTAGGACATAACGTTGAGCAATGCTATGTTGTTGCAACGGTAGCCTATCTCACGCTGAGTGCTGCGATCATTCTGTGTGGTCCAATTGGATATGCCATGGGGTGGCGATTACGGTGTAATTTTAGCCCTGTGCGAAATGAGGAGAGGAGCGAATGAAAGGTGTCACACTCTATTCCGGCTTATCTAAATTCTATTTCAGGCAACTGTTGATGCAGATTGTTAAGGTTGGTAGGTTGGATAGGGCGGGCATCACCATTCTTGATTTCGGCTGTGGAAGCGGGGAGTTGAAACGAATGCTGACAGATGCGAATGTGATCGGCTATGACATCATTCCCTCGCTCAGTGATGTTACTGACTGGCGTTCAGTAGATTTCGATGTACTGGTCGCCAATGAAGTGTTCTACAGTTTCAACGTAAGTTACTTAGAGAATCTGTTGATTGAGCTGAGGACGAAGAACCAGGCGCTGGAACTAGTAGTTGGTATTAGTCGTCAGGGTCTGCTAAATAACATCGGCAAATACCTACTTGGAAGGCGTGATGCGCATTCCGCCACTCAAATCGGACCGAAAGATGAGTTGGCAATTTTGAAAAAATATTGCAACATAAATAACAAGAAAAACGTGATGAATCTGGCAAATGTCTATTCTCTATCGTTCAAGTGATAATCCTCATTTTTAACAAATTAGCTTGATATGAATGTAACCATGAAAAAGCTTCCAAGAGGCGTCATTTATCACAAGGTAAGCGAGAGTATTGGCTATTTGCTTAAATCATTCTTCATGCCTTTGGACGAGCAGGAGATGATTGAGAAATTCGAAATGGCATTCGCTCAATATTGCGAACGTGAATATTGCGTCGCCTTTCCCTTCGCTAGAACAGCAATTTATTTTGCATTGAAAAATCTAGAACTGCCGAAAGGTAGTGAGATCCTCATGCCTGCGATCACCATCAAGGGAATCGTAGACGTGGTGGTTGAACTTGAACTTATCCCAGTCTATGTCGAAATGGATGAGCGTACGATGAATTTCGAGATGGATGACTTGCGAAGAAAGATTAATCCAAATGTTAAGGCCGTCATACTGACCACGTTGTTTGGGCTGGTTCCCGATGTCCCCACTATGGTGTCATTGTTCAGGGAGAATAGTATATTTATCATCGAAGACTTTTCCCAATGCCTAAATGGTCATTTCGATGGTAAGAGAATTGGAACATTCGGCGATATTGGCATTTATAGTTCTTCTTCAATTAAGACTCTTGATACCCTAGGCGGAGGCTTGGTTATCACAAACAGTCAAGCCCTACATGAGGGACTGAGGCGAGCGCAGACCGGCCTTGCCCCGGCAGAACGGTGGACACTAGTCAAAAAGGCGTTGGTCAACCTATTGAGGAATGTCGCGACATCAAAATTAATTTTTTCGTTACTAACTTTCCCCATGTTGCAGTTTATCCGCATACTCAATCCAGAGTCGGCGTTAAAGCAGACAGGGAATCGGGAAAAGAGCCGACTTTCAAAGCTGCCTCGATCCTGGTTTTGTAAGTACAGCTCTATTCAAGCGGCGATAGGATTGGCACATATCGATAAAGTTCTTGCCGAGGATCAAGTCCGAGTTGCCAACGTTGAATTCGTAAAAGCAAACTGTGGCACCGCAAGGTTTCCCGAGACTACCGAGAAGTCCGGTAACGTTTATTGGCAACTAATCCTACTCGTTCCCAATGCAATCGAAGCGCAGTCATTTTTTGCAAAGCGGGGGATCGATAGCGCGACTTCAAGTTTAGAATTAGTATGCGCATTGAAGGATTATCCAGGACGTGTGAACTTGCCAATCGCCGAGAGCGTCTATCGCAACGGGATTTTTATCCCTTGTTTTCCTGACTTGAACAGGGCTGACATGGAGCGGATCGCGATGACGATAAGAGAGTATTTCCAAAAGCACATCGATATCATATAAGTATATGAACTGGCATACTGTGCAAATTGTTGACACGACAGGACGTTTCATAATGTTCGCCGAAGCGCCATCCTATGGTTGCGATGGTCACTGAATTCGACATGTTAGAAACCGCTGCCGACTTTATAAGCAATCTTGCAACAGCGTTGGCATATCATCCGTAACAATTCATGCAGACTGGGGTGAGCAATGAATCCGAACGTTGCAGTAATTGGGAGCGGACTATCTGCGGTCGGTGCAGTAAGAGCTCTATTAAAACAAGGTATCAAGCCGACAGTACTTGACTGGGGGGCGCATTTAGATGCTGAACGCGCCAAATTGGTCGACGATCTCGCCCGAAGAGATCCCAAAGCTTGGACAGCAGAAGAGAGAGAGTCGCTAAGCAGGAACTCAACATTAAGCGACGGGTCTTCGATACCCAAGAAATTGATCTTTGGATCGGATTATTTTTACGGTCGATCTAAAAGAATAGCCCCCGTAATGAATTATGGCAACCTCCCTCCCTTCAGCTACGCGCTCGGTGGCTTAAGCGTCGGTTGGGGCGCGGCTGTTCTACCACCTCAAGCGTGCGATATGCTTGATTGGCCAGTCGGAGCTGATGAGCTCAATAAATACTGTGAGATCGTTCTAGCGGACCTGCCGTATTCGTCATGTAATGACGAATTGAGCCTAAATTTTCCCGTATTAACTGCCAGCACAAATGCACTCGATCTGAGTCAGTCCGAAAGGCAGCTTCTTGGAGCGCTCAGGAAGGCCGCGATTCTGAAAAAGGACGATGTCGTTTTTGGGCAAGCACGATTGCTTGTCAATCCAAAATCATCAGGCAAGTACGCCGGTTGTAAGTATTGCGGACACTGTATGTCGGGTTGCGTATATGGAGCGATCTATAAAGCAAGTGACGAGATACAGAGGCTACATGAAAGTGGTGAAATAGATTACATCCCTGGCTGCTTAGTAGACAGCCTATCCGAAGTTGGAGGGAAAGTAACCGTAAAATATTTTAATGCCGAAGGCGCGCTAGCTAACATGGAATTTGACAAAGTGTATCTTGCCGCGGGTGCCGTTAACAGTGCAAGATTGGTGATGAATTCATTAAGTTTATTTAATCAAAAAATCCAGCTCAAGACAAGGGGCGGATTTGTAATGCCTGTATTCTCATTGCGGAAACTGCCGCATGCGGGGGGCAACTGCAATACCCAACCAGGAATATTCTTGGAGCTCAAAGGAAGCAGACTTAAGCACTGGGTACATGTACAGATTTCGACAGAAAACGAACTATTGATGCAGAAACTGAAAATCCAGCCAGATGCAAAGGGATTCGTAGCTCGTGTCAAGCGTTTCGTTGCAAGCCACATCGTACTCGCCTTCGTGAACTATCATTCTGATCATGCTGGATATTACAGCCTTTGGATGACTCCTTCTGCTGACACGAAGAGCGCCAATTGTCTTCATTCTAGGCATAAGAAATCTTTCCCGCAACTAAGCGTATTACTGACTTCGAGCCTTAAGTTATTGAGGATATTTGTCAGTATTGGATGTCTCCCACTATTTCCATTTGCGAAACTTAATAGTGGCGCATACCATGTTGGGGGTACATTGCCAATGAAGGTAAAACCGTCTGGCAATCTTGAGACTGACGATCTGGGCCGTATTAGTGCTTGGAAGCAAATTCATATTGTTGATTCGTCGATCTTTCCATCCTTGCCTGGAACTACGATAGGTTTGTTAACTATGGCAAATGCTTATCGGATAGTCGATAAGTTTCACATGTCAAAAGATCTAGGAAAGAAAAATGATTCGATTTAATTTTCCGCATCTGACAGGCGACGAACTCGCTTTTCTAAGCGATGCCATTGCGCGAGGCCGGTTAGCAGGGGATGGGGAATACACAAAAAAATGCTCTGAATATCTAGAAAATTACTTTAGTAGTTCCAGTCGAGTTCTTCTAACGCATTCATGCACGGCGGCATTGGAGATGGCTGCATTGCTTGCGGAAATACAGCCAGGTGATGAAGTCATCATGCCATCGTATACCTTCGTATCTACTGCTAATGCATTTGTCTTGCGTGGTGGAGTCCCCGTTTTTGTGGACATTAGGTCGGATACGCTAAACATAGATGAGAGACTGATTGAGGCCGCGATAACCCCGCGTACTAAAGCCATTGTCCCAGTCCACTACGCAGGTGTGGCATGTGAAATGGATGTAATCATGGAAATCGCTCGGCGGCACGATCTGTTGGTGATCGAAGACGCGGCTCAGGCGCTAGGGAGCAGCTATCGCGGGCGTAAGCTCGGAACTATTGGCGATCTGGCAGCTTTTAGTTTTCACGAAACAAAAAATATAGTTTCCGGAGAGGGTGGTGTCTTGGTCATCAATAATCGCAAATTTGATGAGCGCGCTGAAGTGATTCGCGAAAAAGGTACAAATCGTTCTCGATATTTTAGGGGGCAAGTGGATAAGTACACATGGGTGGATGTCGGGTCATCTTATCTTCCAAGCGAGTTGATAGCCGCTTTCTTGTTCGCACAGCTTCAGCACATCGATGAGATTAATAGTATTAGGATGCAAATTTGGAGGCGATACTATGCGGCTCTAAGAGGTTTGGAAAAGCACAGGCAGATTACTCTGCCCGGAGTCCCACTTGATTGCCGGCATAACGCTCATATGTTCTATTTTCTGACGCGCACGCATGGAATGCAGCGTGAAATGATAGAAGCGCTGAAAGCTAATGGCGTCACTGCAGTATTCCATTATGTACCTCTTCACAGTTCGGAGGCCGGACAAAGGTTTGGACGTAGCGGTTCAACAATGGAAGTTACAGATGACCTAGCGGATCGCTTGGTTCGACTGCCTATTTATCCCGACTTAACGGATTTAATGGTTGATCATATAAATCGATCTGTGATCCGTTTTTTTGAATAAGTAGAATTAAAAATTTTTTCAGAGTTTAACGCTTGCTAAAGAGCCAGTTGCTAGTCAGTTCCGAACTTTAAGTGCAACATATTCTTGACTGTGCAGACACTTTTTGAGCTTTAAAAATGAAGAGGTAGCATTAGATGTGTAATGTGAGAGAGGTTGCGATTATATGGATTCTTTTATATAGGAAATTTTGTTTGTATTACCTAAAGTGCTTTTTAGCATAGAGACTTTTACGATATCGAAGTTGTTTTTAAGTTTGTTAAACCTACTCAATTTTTGGTTCGACTTATGCCCCTTATTTAATATGCAAAAAATTTATTTGTCTATGTTGCTAATAGTGCTAACTTACAATCCTGGTAAATTGTTGCCATTGTGGATTGATGCGGTTAAGAGGCAAAGGCGCATAGTACGTGTTTTGCTAATTGATTCCTCATCAACAGATGGATCAAATTTTTCGGAATTACCTCCAAGCTTTGACTTTAAACGTATTGCTGCAAAAGACTTTAATCATGGAGGGACGAGGAACTGGGCATTAAAGCATGTGCCGGATGAAACAGAAGTGGTTATTTATATGACCCAAGATGCATTCCTAGCTGAATTCGATTCATTACAGACGATTTTGTCCGCTTTTGAAGACAAAACGGTAGGGTGCGCTTACGGTCGACAGCTTCCTCATGAAGAAGCAACTCCACTGGCAGCTCATGCACGAGGATTTAATTATCCAGCTACATCGCGCATTGTGAGTATGGCTGATCAGCCTAAGTTGGGGATCAAGACTTGCTTTTTGTCTAATTCGTTTGCAGCTTATAGATTGTCTGATTTGGTGGCGGTTGGAGGTTTTCCTGCAGACGTGATTCTTGGGGAAGACATGACGGTTGCTGCCCGATTACTTGTGGCTGGTAAACGTATTGCGTACGTGGCAAATGCGTGTGTCTACCATTCGCATAATTACACGATGACACAAGAATTTCGTCGATACTTCGATACCGGTGTATTCCATGCTAGAAGCCCCTTGTTACTTCAGACCTTTGGAGGTGTTGGGGGTGAGGGTATGCGCTTCGTTCGTTCTGAATTGAACTATTTGTGGCGGTTTGCTCCGACATGGATACCGGCGGCTTTGACTCGTGCCCTCATTAAATGGCTTGGTTATAAGTTAGGGCGATATGAGACACATTTGCCTCTACCCCTAAAGCGCCGGTGCAGTATGCACAAAGTATATTGGGATTAATGATGAAAAGTGTGATAGAACCAGTGCGGTGGCGTCGTTTGTCTCCATTGCAAATTCGCTTGACAAAGGCTTTATTAACATTAAGTGATGTCTTGGCTTTTGTCCTGGCTGGATTTTTAGCGGCTATAGTGGCACAAGATTTCAGCGGTTCAAGTAACGTTCATTGGTTCATCAGTCAAGACTTGGAGCGATATTTGGCATGGTCGTGCATTGCGTTACTGGGGGTGCTAATCTTCCTCGTGCGTTTTCGGCATTACAGTGACCGAAAACCGTTTTGGACCGAGTTAGGAGAGGTCCTTTCTTTGTGCATTGGACTAGCGGTGGTGGACCTTGCTTTACTTGGTATTACTCGTTGGAATTCATCGCGGTTATGGTGGGGGTTAGTGTGGCCTCTAACGGCTTTCTTTGTACCGCTAGGACGTGGCGTGTTGCGTTCTCTAATGATTCGTCTAAATTTATGGCAGCGTCCCACCATTGTGGTTGGCAATGGGCCTAACGCCCAAGCGACGATCAAGGCGTTGCAAAGTGAAAGTGCACTTGGCTTCGAGGTTCTTGAATTTGTCGGCGTAGATGATTTGATCCTGGATGGCGGGGCCATCTTGCAGTCTTGTGTCAATGTGCCTGGTGTGCAATTTGTTCTCGCACTAGAGGCGGAGCAAGGTGACATGCGAGAAGATATATTGCGTAAGCTGTTGCATTTGCGTGTCGAAGATATAAGCGTAATACCAGCAATGCGTGGTATTCCGCTGTTTGGCACTGAAATTTTTTATTTCTTCTCGCACGAAGTAGCTATGCTTAAATTGAGTAATAACTTACGATATTGGCCTGCACGCATCTTGAAGCGTATTTTTGATGTGATTGGAGCGCTATTGGTATTGATGATTGTAGCTTTGCCATTTCTTTGTATAGCGTTACTTATTCGCCGTGATGGTGGCCCTGTAATCTATTCGCACCAACGCTTGGGACGGTCAGGGAGGACATTCCCTTGTTTTAAGTTCCGCACTATGAGTGTTAATGCCGAGGCGCAATTGCGAGATTTGTTGGCGCGTGACTCTGTCGCGCGTCTTGAATGGGATGGTAATTACAAACTGCGTAACGATCCTCGTATTACAGGAATTGGGAAGTTTTTACGGAAGACAAGTTTAGACGAATTACCACAGTTGTTTAATGTAATTAGGGGCGAGATGAGTCTGGTAGGCCCCCGTCCGATTGTTCGGGCTGAATTAGACCGTTACGGCGAAAATAAGGTTTATTTTCTAATGGTCAACCCTGGGATGACAGGCTTATGGCAAATTAGTGGTCGTAGCGATGCCGGATATGAGACACGCGTATATTTAGATACGTGGTACGTTAAAAATTGGTCGCTTTGGTATGACATCGCTATTTTGTTTAAAACAATCAAAGTGGTATTTGGAGGTAAAGGTGCTTACTAACAGTTTGGATTGCAAAGCTACTTATTGAGCTGCGATATTCACCCCAGTGGGCCAAAGATTTACAGGCGATTTTTCTACGTATCGCATCACGGTGTCCGTTTTTGACCAGCCACCCTTCGTCATGATTTGTGGAAGACTAGCGCCAAGGCTTAAGAGATCTTGTGCCGCGCCGACGCGCATAGAGTGTCCGCTAATTCCAGAAACGATGTCCTCATTGACAGCCGCGAGCCTAGCAAGTGATTTATAAATCCTTGGAATGCGACTCTCACAGAGACTTGATGTGATGTGTCCGCCGGGTGTAATGCCTCTGAGGATTAGTCCTTCAGATAGATTTGTCGTGTCAAGCCATCTCTTTATGGCTAAGGTGGTTTCGGCAGTTAGGTGAATCCACTTGCCGGAGCCTTGTTGGTCTGTTTTGCTGCGACGAAGCAGAATGCAACAATTTTGATCTGGCAGCCAACTGATGTCTTCGATCCGAAGTGATACCAGCTCCGACCTGCGGCGCATAGAGTCATAGGCAAGCAATAACAACGTTTTGTTTCTAAGCCCTCTAATATCGTCCTTGCTTACTGCTAAGAGCTTATTTAATAGCTCACGTGTAACGGGGTAGGCTTGATCAAACCTGCTGCCAAGTTGCCTAGATATTTTTCTAAGAGTGAGCTTAACCTCTGGATGCTTAGTAGGATCTGAGTGATTTAGAAGCCTGTGAATTGCACTGACTGAGGCGGCCTTTCGGCGTATGGTCGAGTTCTTGATTCCTTGTGTGGACAATGACTGCAAGAAGCCTGAAACTGTAAGGGGGTTTGCAGGTATGGCAGTGCTGCTGGTTTGATCGCAGTACTGGATGAACTCGAGCATGTCGGCTTTGTAGGCTCGAATTGTGTTTGATGCGTAGGCGCCATCAATATGCTTAAGGAGTTTTGACAAGTCGTGCGTGGCAGTAAAATTGATCATCAGAACCTCTTAAATGATTTAAATTAAATCATTATAAATCGAATATAAATTGATTTCAAGCGATCAAATGCGTGCGGCTAGAGCATTGCTGCGATGGAGTGCTGCTGATTTATCGGCAGCATCGGGGGTAGGCACGGCAACCCTGCAGCGAATGGAAGTCATGATTGGCGTGCCCTCAGGGCAGGTGCGTACTCTTATGGCGATCAAAGAGGCTCTTGAGAGTGCTGGCGTTGAGTTCATTGGAACTCCCGAAGACCAACCTGGTGTTCGACTGCTTACCAAACGGGCTAACCAATTACAAACTAAATAGCTGGCAGGAGGGGATCGATGAGCGCTAAGAAAAGCACTTCAAAATCTTTACAGGTTGCTATTTCATCTATTTCGCAACTAGTTGGCGTATCGCAGGTGCTGCCAGGCGAATCCGAGGCTGTCTATCAACAAGGGCTAGTTGCCACGGTGCAAGAGCTAGGGGCTATAACGCCACTACAAATCTACCTAGCTGAGAAAATCTACGAGTGTCTTTGGTGGATGCGCCGTTATGAAAACCAAAAACGTGCAACCTTGATTCGTAGCATGGCTACCATCTTGAATTCAAACAGGGTGAGTGGTCAAGTATCTGAACTAGAGGCATGGGTCATGGAGGCGCTTCACGCAAACCGAATAGATGACGAATTCAATAAGTTATTGGATGAGCACAATTTAACTGTGCAATCGTTGAATCAGAAGGCGCTCGCAAACTGTCGGGCTCAGCTTGAGAGCCTTGACCAAATGATTGCCCTCAAGGCAAAGACCCTCGCAGGATTTCAAGCGTCATATGAGGTTTTAGTCAATCGTAAGGTCAACGCTGAGCGCATGCGATTGCAAAACGCATTAATGCAAAGAGACTTGGGCGCCATCGAAATCGAGGCTGTAAATGAAAAAGCCAGCAAGCACTCAAAAGCGGCAGGCGAATAGGCGCAACGCGCTCAGATCTACTGGGCCTAAATCGGTTGCGGGTAAGAGGCGTTCGTCTGGCAACTCTACAAGTCATGGGCTGTCTACCCCAATAGCGCTCGACGCGTTTGACCCGTTGGTTAATTCACTCACAGAATTGATTGCTCAAGAAGGATTGAATACGCAAAGTGCGCAAGAGCTAGTGATCAAGATTCTGGACTACGAACGAAACCTCGCCCGCCAGCGGGCACTCCTTGCCGGCGGTCTGTTGATGAGTCCGCGCAATCAATTGCCAACAAGTGCTGAAACTGAACGTGGTGTTCGCGAGCTTTTTGGACGGGAAATTGACTTACTTGACGATCACGTAGATTGGGAGAGATTTAACAGCCGAGCTCTTACCAAGAGGGATCAGAAGTTCATTGTTAACCAGAAGCTGAAGATGCAAAAGCTTTGGTTGAGGATGAGTATGCGCACGCAAAGGAGCAAGGCGCGCGAGGAGACAAACTCTCTGAGATATCTTAAGCGCTCCAGCAATCAGCTGATCAAGGCACTCAAAGCATTAGGATAAATAGGGGGCCCTAAAACTAGGCGATCAATTCAAAATTTACAAAACGAAGCCAAAATTGAGGTGTGCAATTTGCGCCAGACGGGCGTCCAAAGAGGCATGCGGAAATAGCCCGATATGGGGCTTTATCACGTCAATCCCACTATTTGTAATAACTACAATAATAAGATGACTATTCTCGCTACAGGCTGCGCCGGCTTTATCGGCAGTAATTTTGTTCACACGTGGTTGGCGTCGTCCAACGAGACTGTGGTGAATTTAGACAAACTCACCTACGCTGGTAATTTAGAAAATCTCAAGAGTCTTGACGGCGATAAACGTCACTTGTTTGTACAAGGCGACATTGGTAACCGTGCTTTGGTTTCCAAACTGCTTGCCGAGCATAAGCCCCGCGCGGTGCTGAACTTTGCAGCCGAAAGCCATGTGGATCGATCCATCCATGGCCCTGGCGACTTTATTGAAACCAACGTGGTTGGCACATTCAACTTACTCGAAAGCGTGCGTGCTTATTGGCAAGATCTGCCTGCAGCTGAGAAAGAAGCGTTTCGCTTTCTACATGTCTCAACCGACGAGGTGTACGGCACACTGTCACCAACTGACCCGCCGTTTGCAGAAACCAAGGCTTTCGAGCCCAACAGCCCTTACTCGGCCAGCAAGGCTGCTAGCGACCACCTGGTGCGTGCCTGGCACCACACCTATGGCTTGCCAGTGCTCACCACCAATTGCAGCAACAACTATGGGCCGTATCACTTTCCAGAAAAGCTCATTCCCTTGGTGTTGCTCAATGCCTTGGCAGGCAAACCACTGCCCATTTATGGCGATGGCCAGCAAGTGCGTGATTGGTTGTATGTAGAAGATCACTGCCGCGCCATTGCCCGTGTGCTTGAAGCAGGCAAAGTGGGCGAAACCTACAACATTGGTGGTTGGAACGAAAAGCCAAACCTTGAAGTGGTGAACACCCTGTGCGCCGTGCTAGACGAGCTGCAGCCCCGTGCAGATGGCAAACGCTACGCCGAGCAAATAACCTACGTCAAAGACCGCCCCGGCCACGACCGTCGCTACGCGATAGACGCCCGCAAGATCGAGCGCGACCTTGGTTGGAAGCCGCAAGAAACATTTGAGACCGGCATCCGCAAAACCGTGCAGTGGTATCTGGCTAACCAAGCATGGGTGGAAGGCGTAACCAGTGGGGCTTACCGCCAATGGGTGGGTAAGCAGTACGGCGGCTGAACTGTTGCATGTTAAAAATCCTTCTCTTCGGTAAGAACGGCCAAGTGGGTTGGGAGCTGCAGCGCAGCTTGGCCCCTTTGGGCGAGGTGTTGGCGCTAGATCGGAACAGCACTACCTATTGCGGTGATTTAACGAAGCCCGAGCAGCTGGCGCAAACTGTGCTGGCCTACAAGCCTGACTTCATCGTCAATGCGGCAGCGCACACTGCGGTAGACAGGGCTGAGTCAGAGCCTGAATTGGCAAAGGTTTTAAATGCAGATGCTCCTGCAGCCGTGGCCAAAGCCGCCGCCCAAGTAGGAGCATGGCTGGTGCATTACTCGACCGACTATGTGTTTGACGGCAGTGGCATACATGCACGCCTAGAGGGTGAGGGCACGGGCCCACTCAGCGTGTACGGCCAAACCAAGCTGGATGGCGAAAAAGCCATTGTGGCGAGTGGTTGCAAGTACCTGATATTTCGCACCAGTTGGGTGTATGCGGCACGCGGGGGTAACTTTGCAAAGACTATGTTGCGATTGGCTCAAGAGCGCGACAAGCTGGCGGTGATCAACGACCAGCACGGCGCACCCACAGGCGCTGACCTGATTGCAGATGTCACAGCCCATGCCATGCGTCGTGTGTTGAACACGCAAAACATTTCATTCAGCGGTGTATATCACCTAGTAGCAGCCGGCGAAGCCACTTGGCATTCCTACGCAAGCCATGTGATCGCGCAGGCTAAAAGCCTAAGCCCAGCTCTAAATTGGAAAGTGGCCGAGGTTGCCCCTGTGCCAACCAGCGCATTCCCAACGCCTGCTGCACGCCCTCTGAACTCGCGACTGTGTACGGCTAAGTTGCAGCAAGCCTTTGGGCTGGTGCTGCCGCCTTGGCAGCAAGGTGTAGACCGCATGTTGGCTGAAATACTTTAAAGATAAATAGATCAAGAGAACCCGATATGACCAAACAACGTAAAGGCATCATCCTCGCTGGCGGCTCTGGAACGCGCTTGTACCCCGTCACACAGGCGGTCAGCAAACAGCTCATGCCCGTGTATGACAAGCCCATGATTTACTACCCGCTCACCACGCTGATGCTGAGCGGTATTCGTGAGGTGCTGATCATCTCTACCCCACAAGACACCCCGCGTTTTACTGAGCTGTTAGGCGACGGCAGCCAGTGGGGCATGCATATTGAATACGCAGTGCAGCCTAGTCCCGATGGTTTGGCGCAGGCCTTCATCATTGGCAAACATTTTGTGGGCCATCACCCGAGTGCCTTAGTCTTGGGCGACAACATTTTTTACGGGCATGACTTGGTTAAGCTGCTGCACAGTGCCGATCAACGGTCCAGTGGCGCCAGTGTCTTTGCCTACCATGTGCATGATCCAGAGCGCTATGGCGTGGTGGAGTTTGACAAGCAGTTCCGTGCATTGAGTATCGAAGAGAAGCCAACTCAGCCCAAGAGTAACTATGCTGTGACAGGCCTGTATTTTTATGACGAACAGGTGTGCGACATCGCGGCAGCTGTCAAGCCATCACACCGTGGTGAGTTAGAGATTACCGATGTCAACAAACGCTATTTGGAGTTGGGCCAACTGAACGTCGAAATCATGGGCCGTGGTTATGCTTGGCTGGATACAGGCACGCATGACAGTTTGCTGGAAGCGGCAAGCTTTATTGGGACGTTGCAAAAGCGTCAAGGGCTGATGGTGGCGTGCCCGGAAGAGATCGCCTTCCACCAAAAGTGGATTGAGGCTGCCGCGCTAGAAAATTTAGCCAAACCACTAGCAAAAAATGGCTACGGTCAATACTTACTCAACTTACTGAAGTAAACGCATGCCATACAAAGTCACGACCACGCATATTGAAGGTGTATTGGTTCTGGAGCCTAAAGTGTTTGGCGACGTACGCGGTTTCTTTTTCGAGAGCTTCAATCAGAGAGACTTCAATCAAGCCACAGGCTTGAACGAAACCTTCGTGCAAGACAACCACAGCAAGTCTGCCAAAGGGGTGCTTCGCGGCTTGCACTATCAGGTACAGCATGCACAGGGCAAACTGGTGCGTGTGACGCAGGGTGCTGTGTTTGATGTGGCTGTGGATATTCGCAAAGGGTCTGCCACGTTTGGCCAATGGTTTGGCATAGAAATATCTGCCGAAAATAAAAAGCAACTGTGGATTCCGGCAGGTCTTGCCCACGGTTTTTTGGTCACAAGTGAGAGCGCAGAGTTTTTGTACAAAACGACAGATTACTACCACCCCGAGTTTGAGCGTAGTTTGTTTTGGAATGACCGAGATCTAGCGATTAAGTGGCCGTTAGATTTATTAGAAACATCTCCTTTGCTAGCTCAAAAGGATGCACAAGCGCAAACTTTGGGTGAGTTGAGGGCGAATGTTGAATAAGTATTTCTTTAACCTCTGCCTGTTCTTGGTGGGCGCTGTAGCGTTGGTTTTGCCCCGCGGGTATTCCATAGGTTTTTATTTATTGTGTTTTGTGAGTTTGGGCTTGTGGATCAAATATCGTGGGGATTTGATTTCTAAAGATTCAAAGTATTTTCTTTGGCCACTTTTTGCCTATGCGGTAGGCCAATGCGCGCTGGCTCTTCATGAAAAGTGGGCGTCAAGAGAGCTAGGAACCTACATCCCCTTTCTGTTTGTTGCGTTTGGGCTTTGGGGTGTTCGTCGATACAAACCGAAGGCCCACTACCTTTGGGCTGGTTTAGCAATAGGCGCATTGGGGGCTGCGGGTTTTTCTGGTTACCAAGCCTTGGGTTTAGGGCTTCGCGCCGGAGGTTTCACGCATTCCATTCAATTCGGAAATATTGCATTGTTGATGGGGGTCCTTTGCTTGGTCAGAGCTTTGGTCGTGTTTGAAGTCACTTGGTTCAATGGTCTGATGTGTGCAGGATTCGTTGGTGGCATGTCAGCATCCGTTTGGAGCCAAACCAGAGGTGGTTGGCTGGCCCTTTTGCTCATTTTTTCTTGGATATTGGCCACCGCAACAAGAGGCTGGTCAACTGGCAAAAGGGCTTGGACTGCCATTGTCTTCGTGCTCTTGCTGGCTGTGCCCATTGCGCAAACCGGTGGTGTTGTGCAGTCTCGAGTATCTGCGGCTGTTGAAGAGGTGGAGTCTTACTTTATCAAGGGGAAGCAGGACACGTCAGTCGGGGCGCGCTTAGCCATGTGGAGCCTTGCAGTTGGTGCTGTTGCCGATAAGCCAATACTAGGGCATGGTGACGCAGGTTGGATCGAGTTACGTGATGCAGCCATTGCAGACGGACGATTGAGTAGTTTTTCATCAACCTTTACACATTTGCACAACGAATATTTGAATGTTGCGTTCAAACGAGGACTGCTTGGATTGATTTTGTTTCTAGCCCTGTATTTGGTGCCAATGCTTTTATTTTTTAAGCCTTACTTGCACCATTTATCGGCAGACGTGCGTGCGCTAGCTATGGGGGGTATGTTGATTCCAATGATGTACATGGATTTTGGATTAACACAGACATTTTTAAGCCATAACTCGGGTCGAATTGTTCTATGTAGTTTGTGGATTTGTGTGGCCGGGCTGTTGTTGAATACGGTCAACATTCAACAAAATGACTGATTAAATGAAATCACTTGTATTGCTGTTGCAGTCACCAAATAAGCTCGAATGATGACTTGCTTAAGGTTCCCAGCTCACAACGGGCATCTTTAATTTTGCTCGGTGACTGGATATATAGCATCAGCGCAAGCGTGCTATCCATACTATTAGCCCAATCAATCCCGCACAGCTAAGTGCACTAAATGCAGTCATGTGATTTGTTGCATCAGTGGGCTGCTCCAAATAAACAGGCGCCAATAAGATCAGAGCTTGTCCTCCAGCCACGACCATACACGCCCACGAATAAGTCCGTGCCGCCCCAGCTTGAAACGGTCGATAACTGAACGCCGCAGACAAACAAGCACTCCCTTGCCAAAGCGCCAAGGGAACAAGGTAGGGCAACACGCCATCCCACTTTGGATCCAGCCATTCTTGGTGCAAGGCCAGCGCCCACAACAAACCCAGCACGATGACGCATGCAAATGCGCCTAAACCTATCCACAATGGTTGGACCCCACGGTTCGCTTTTGCATATTCGGTCCCTTGTGCCAATGCCACCTGAGCCCAAGCCACGTGCACAAGCGCAGGCACAAATCCCAGCACGCGCAGCAGCGCGCTCATCCATCCGGTTTCCTCTGCCCCATACAAGCGTTGCCACACCACGATGATCGCGGTAGCTAGCAGTGCATCTACCAGTGTGTGTGCCATGCGCAGGGTCGCGCTGCGAGGGTCTGATTGTTGGGCCTCTATCGCGGTGGCTGAGTCTTCAACCTGAGTGGCCTGTCTGCGCATGGCAGGGGCCAACCACATTGCTCCCACCGCATAACCCAACAAGGCGGAGACCAGCAACGTGGGGCCAGACCAGCCAACAGAAGCACCGACCAGCGCAGCAGTCAAAGCGGAGGTCGCTGCAGTGAGAGGTGGCAACACGCGTACCGCCGCTTGTTGCCATGATGAACCTGCGCGAAGGGTGAGGCTTTGCGCCAACATCCAGCCCAACTGACAGAACGCGATCAGCGCAGCCCACAACAAGGTAGGCCAAAGCGCCAATTGGCTGAACCAAACAGCCAGCGCCGCGATCGGCAGCAGTCCGAAGGCTCGCAGCGCACTGGCACGCCATGCCTGCTGTGCAGCATGGTGCGGCGATACATGTTGATTTGCCAGCAAGCTCAAGTTTGACTGCGCCAACGCCAAGGTCATCCAGAAAAAAGCAATCTGACTGATGACCGAAAACTCACCCACCTCCGTTGGCGTGAACCAGCGCAGCATCAGCAGCGCGAATGCCACTTGTGTGGCGAATGCCACCATGCTTGAGAGCGCAATGACGCGGCTGGTGTTCATACGATGTGCAGGTGTTTCCAAATCGACAGCTGGCTCAGCAACTGGGGCCAAGCCACGGCGCTCACATCAGGCACCACATACGGGTAGGCCTCTAAAGCGCCGCCGAAACTGGGTTGCCAGCTGGCCGGGTCATCGCGCAACAGATGCAAGTTGCCTTGAAAGTGTGCTGCAAAGTAGCGCACCCATGGGTAGTCGTTGCTCACCACGGGCAGGCCGACCGCACAGTACTCCAAAAGTTTGGTTGACGTTTGTTGGTTGTAGGGCTCTGTATTGCTGACCAAGTTCAAACCGAAGCGCGCTCGGCGCAGTTGCATAGGCACATTGGCATAGGGCACGCGACCTGTGCACGTGACAGATGGAGGCAGTTGTTCACGCAAGGCCTCAGGCACGTCGCCCACCAACAGCAAGCGGCGCCCCGCATCGTGAATGCATTGCAACAGGGGCAGAAACGGCATCAGTCGTAGCATTTCGCCCAAGTACACCAAATCAAATTCATTCGGTGGGATGCGTGAAAGCGCATCATCGTCGTACGAGGGAGCAGGCAAGGCCGGCGCTGCAGCATCAAAGAAGGCTTGGGCGACGCCCATGTCGCGCAAGGCGCTGGGCACCCCGTCGCTAAAGCCCATGCGCTCGCGCACCCAGCCGTTTTGAAAAATTCGGTAATCAGGTTTGGGTTGCGTCCAGTGCTTCACCACATCTTTGAGCCACGCATGCGGCGGGGCAGAGGCCGAGGCGTATTCGTGGATGTGAAACGCCGTCTTCAAACGCCGTGCCTCGGCGCTTGGCACGCGTCCACACATCCACCACACCACTTGCGCGTTGACTGGGACAGTTGCGCCCGTGTCGTGCACCAGGGCGTGGTGTCCACGCGTGGTGATGAAGTCGACATACGCATCAATTTCGGGCAGGTACGCAGGTCCGTTGCGCACAAAGTGAATGGTCACAGAGGGCTTCAGCATGCGCGTAGCACCTCTTGCCAGTTGCGTACAAAACCGTCGATGTGGTGTCGCGCCACGATGCGTGCCATGTCGTCACGCACCTGTTGCTCGGGCAGTGACAACACCGTCATCACCGCTTCGGCCAACGACACGGGTGCATCGCCGCGAGCCAACAAGTACGGCGCGTCGAGGTCGTACAGCTCACGCATGGCGGGGATGGGCAAAGACACGCAGGGCACGCCGCAGGCCAATGACTCGAGGGCGGTCATCGGGCAGCCTTCGTAACGCGAGGTCAGCAGCGTCATTTGCCACGGCTTGTACAAGCTCTCGCCACTGGGGTGTTTGCCCAAAAAATGCACGCGGCCTTGGTACATCAAGTCCTTGCCGTCGTGCACCATCTTGCGGTGCAGCGGGCCTTCGCCCACGATGCCCAGTTGGGCTTCGTCGGGCAAGTAGCGCAAAGTGTCGAGCAACAAGTGGGGGCGTTTCTCTGCAGACAAGCGCCCCACATACCCTAGCAGCAAGGGCGGAATGCCATCACCGCCATGCCCCGCATGTACGTGAATGGCCTGACCTGCAGACATCGGCGCGATGCCGTTGGGCACCACGGTGCAACTTTGTTGAGGGCCCAGCGTGATGAAGCCGAGCAACGCGTCTTGTGTGGTGCGCGAGACGCACACAAATTGGCTCACCTGTTTGTAGAGCAGCTTGAGCCAGAGTTTTTTTAACAGCGAGGTGCCGGCTTCATTCAGCACATCCAACAGCGGTCCATGCACCCAGCTGACCAAGGGTTTGCCAGTGATGGCCTTGAGTGCGGCGCCGCAATAGGTGGGGCCAAAGTTGTGGGTGGCGACGATCACATCATGGCGCTTGGCTGCATCGACCAAAGCGGTCCATGTCGTTTGCTGCCAAGGCAGCGTGGTCACTTGCCAGTCTTGAGCAAGCAGCGCATCGCTCAGCGTGCGCGTCATGGTGTGCACGCCACCCCAGCTGGGCTCCTCAAGTAACAAGATGCGACGCGTGCTCATTCGATGCGGCTGCGAATCAACGCGCACCAAAACCCGTGCACACCGTCTTGACAGTTTTGGCGGCGATCAGCAAGTCGAGTGCGAGCGAGTAATGGGCCACGTAATACAAGTCATAGCTGAGCTTGACGCGCGTGGTATCGGCGCTGTCGGCGTAGCCTTGTTGCACTTGGGCCCAGCCGGTCAGGCCCGGACGCACCAAGTGGCGGTAAGGGTAGCTGGGGATGGTGGCGGCAAAGTCGCGCACGAAGGCGGTTTGCTCGGGGCGCGGGCCAATCAAGCTCATGTGCCCCATCAGCACGTTGAAGAGCTGCGGTAGTTCGTCTAAGCGGCTGCGACGCAAGAAGCGGCCAACCCGCGTGATGCGGGGGTCTTCGGCTTGCGCAAAGTGCACGCCCGGGGCTTGCAAGCCATGGACCATGCTGCGGAATTTCCACAGCGTGAACACTTGGCCATCACGCCCAACGCGCGGTTGTGAAAACAAGGCAGGGCCTTTGGAGTCGTAGCGCACGGCCAAGGCCACACCCAGGGCGAGCGGTAGCCAGAGCGGCGCGAGAACAAGCACAGCGGTGACATCGAGCAAACGCTTGACGCGGTCGTAGCCCGGGTCGTTGTCAATCTCCCACAAGGTGTCGGCGGCGGTGGGCAGCATCTTGCGGCCGCTGGTCAATTCGGCCACTGCTTCCACGCTGTACAGGCGCAGGTGTTGCATCTTCAGCTCACCCAACAAACGCGTGCGTTCGTCGGTGGTACGCACATGGCGGTCCAACACAATGCCATCGCAGGCGGGCAGCGGTGTGTCGCTGTAGGCATTCCAAGGCAGCAATTGCACGCTGTGTGGGTCGAGCGTTTGCGGACTCATGCAAGCGGCCAACTGCGCAGGCACATTGGCGTCGATGTGAACCAATCGCAAAGCGCGGCGTTTGACGTGGAGGCGATACCCCCACCACAGCCACAAGGTAGTGACCACATAGGCCCACACCACCGCAGCGCGTGAATAAGGTTGTTGCAAGAGCGCAAAACCAAGAGGGGTGAACAAAAACGGCGCCATCGTAGACACCCACAACACACCGCTGCGCTCGGCCGCGGGCAGGTGCGAGGCGCGCATCAGCAAGTGCGCTGCCACCGCATAGGGCAGCACACACCACCACAGCGTTTCGCCAAATTGGTAGGTCATCAAGCCGGCATCTTCCAGCAGTTGCGCAGCCATCAGACTCGGCAGCAACAGCCACACGCCCCACAACGTCCAGCTTTGCAAGGCGTCGATGCGGCGCACGGAGGCAGAAACAAGGCCCGCGCTTTGGTGGGTGCGCGCCTCATCGACTGGCGGCGTGGTGGATGCAGCAGCGGTCTGAACGCATTGGCGATACACCTGCATCACGGCATCGGCCATGTGCATCACTTCGAAGGTGCTGTCAAAGTACTGTTGAGCGGCGCGGCCCAAGCGCTTGCGCAAATAGGGTTCGCGCGCCAAACGCACCAGTTGCTCGGCCACGGTCTCTACATTGTTGGCGACCAACACGCCTTCTTGGTTTTGGGTGATCTGTTCACGAATGCCCGGCAAGTCGCTGGCCAACACGCACAAGCCTGCGCGCATGGCTTCGAGCACGGTGATGGGCATGCCTTCGTGGTCCGACAGCAGCACAAACACGTCGTGCTGCGTCAGCAAAGCGGGCACATCGGCCACATCGCCTGCCCAGGTGACTTCGTTCAAACCCAATGCAGCTGCTTGTGTTTTCAGGGTGTCTGTCAGCGGGCCATCACCTGCAAAGGTGACGGGTAATTCATGGCCCAACACGTCACGTGCCTTCGCTAAGGCTTGCAACAGCAAGTCATGTCGCTTGGGGTGCTTGGTGCGCGCCACCATGATCAAGCTTGGCGGCGTGTTGTTTGTGGCACTAGGCGTTGCCTCTGGGGCGGAAGATGTTTCTTCGTTTGGATTTTCTTCTGCCGAGGGACCAGGCGTGAGGGCGGGCAAGCGCGCAATGCCATTGGCAATCACGTGGATGCGCGAAGGCTTGATTGGCAATCCATACGCCAAATCGCGCTCGTGCTTGGAGACACAAATCATGTGCTCGGTCCAGTGTGCCAAGGTGCGTTCGGCGATCGAAGCCGCCGTGCGTCGCAGAGCGGGCACTTCGGGTTTGAAGCCAAACCCGTGCACGGTGTAAATCACGGGCAGCTGGCAGCGGTGTCCAGCCAAGCGCGCCGCCACACCGGCGATGGCGCTGTGCGCGTGCACGATGTCGGGTTGATGGCGCACCATCAATGCGGTCAGGTGTTGAACGGCCGGCCACAGTTTGAGCGGGTTGAGCGACTCCACCATGTCGGGCAGCGGGACCACGGTGATGCCTAGGGCTTCCAGGGCGCGCCCCAACACCGATTCAGCCACGGGGCCGCCAATCACCACGGTGAAGTTCACGCGGGTCTGCAAAGCTTCGCACAAGGCCAACACATGCGATTGCGCGCCACCGGCTTCGCCTTTGGTGATGACCACCATCACGTGAGGCAGCTTGGCGGCGGTTTGCAGCGCAACGGGATTGAGCGTGGCCCATGGGCTGTTGCGTCGGCGTTGAGGTTCTACCAAGCCTGCCAGGTGCAACGTGGCCTCGACGTTCACGCCCGTGTCTTCTGGCGAAGCGGCGGACGTCTCGGTGGCTGGGGCGGTGTCGGCGTGAGCATCGGAAGCTGTGGCGGCTTCTGCCTTTTTCGCTGGGCGCTTGGCGCGTGGTTTTTTAGCGGCGGCAGGTTTAGCCTCCGCAGCAGATGGGGCCGGAGGAAAGTCGTCGAACAGGGACAGCGTGCCGTCGTCTTGGTTTTTCATAACGGAGTGTCAAAGCCTTGGGGGTTCATCGATTGCCAGCGCCACGCGTCGATGCACATGCGGTCGAGGTCTAATTTGGTTTGCCATTTCAGCAGCGCTTGAGCTTGGCGCGGATCGGCCAAGCATTGCGCCACATCGCCGGGTCGGCGGGCCACCACTTGGTGCGGGATTGGAACGCCGTTCACGCGCGCAAAAGTGTCGACCATGGCTTGCACGCTCACCCCTTGGCCCGTGCCGAGATTCACTGTCAACAGTTGGGGCTCATCCAAGGCGCGCAAGGCGGCCAAGTGGCCGTCGGCCAGATCGCACACATGCAGGTAATCGCGCACGCCGGTGCCGTCGGGCGTGTCGTAGTCGTTGCCAAAAATTTGCAAGTGCGGGCGTTGGCCCAAGGCCACCTGCGTGATGTAGGGCATCAAGTTGTTCGGAATGCCGTTGGGCGACTCGCCCAGCAAGCCGCTTTCGTGGGCGCCGACAGGGTTGAAGTAGCGCAAGATGGCGATGGACCAGCGTGGGTCGGCCGCATGCAGCTCGCGCAGCGCGTCCTCACACATCAGCTTGGTACGGCCATAAGGGTTGGTGGCAGTGAGGGCTGCGGTTTCAGGGATCGGCACGCTCACTGGGTCGCCATACACGGTGGCTGACGAGCTGAACACGATGCGACGCACGTTGGCGCGGTCCATGGCTTGCAGCAGATTGATCGTGCCACTGACGTTGTTCTCAAGGTAGCGCAGCGGTTGCGCTACCGATTCGCCCACGGCTTTGAGGCCTGCAAAGTGGATCACGCCGGCAAAACTGTGGCGCGCAAACAGGGCATCCAAGGCGGCGGCGTCACGGATGTCGGCCTGTACAAATTCAATGGGGCGGGCCCCCAACTTGGCCAAGCGGTCCAGCACCTTGGGGCTGGAGTTGCACAGGTTGTCCAAGATGACCACGGGCTGCCCCGCCTGCGCCAAGGCGGCGACCGTGTGCGAGCCAATAAAGCCGGTCCCGCCGGTGATCAAAATGGGGTGTGTCATGCCATGAAAAATTGCAAAGTTGTTCGATTATCCCCTGCAGACATGCGGTCTCCGTCCTAAAATAAAACCAGCTTGTGGGTGGGCACAGTTAGCGCGCCCAGAGGCGGTTTTCTATCTTTTTACCTTTTTAGTACTTTCATGAAACGTCAACACACCTCCCACGCTGCCGCACATGCTGGCGCTGAATCCTGCATTGCCCTCATCGACGCCCGCTTTTTGGCGTGGTTGCAAGGCCAAACCGATGCCACCCAAGACCAAGTGCGCCCCCAATTGCACGCTTTGCTCGGCAACGCCTTGGCCCACAACGGCTTGGACCTGAACCTGCGCCGTATTTATTGGTACAGCGATGCGGCCGACGAGCACACCGTGGCTGGCCAAATCAGCCGCAACGTGTTGCCCCACAGCCAAGACGGCGGTTTGTCCATGTTGCGCACCTTGGGTGCCGACCTGAAACGATTGGCCGAGCGTGGCGCTTGCGATCACCTGTTGGTGGGCAGCGACGACGAGCGCTTGATCAGCTTGATCGACGAAGCCCAGTTGCACGGGGTGTCGGTGCATTTGTTGGCAGACGAAGCCTCGCGCAACATGGCACAACTCAACCGTGAAGACCCCGGTTGGGCCCGCTTGCTGTCGCAAGCCGATCAACGCGTGGTGTTGAGCGCCCAAGCGGCACGCGATGGCGGTGCACGCCACGCCAGCTCGATGCACACCGCCCCTGCGATGGACCCTGAGCAATTGCGCGAGCAGCTCAACACGGTCATCAACACTTGGTGGGCCGACGAGCCGGAAGACCTGCGTGAAGAGTTGCGCGAAGAATTGCAAAACACACGTGGCATCCCACAAGAGGTGGACCGCCAGTTGCTGTTGGGTGTGCGCCGTGTGTTGGAGCGTGCCTTGAGCTTCCAAGAGAAAAAAATGTTGCGCGAGATGGTGCGCGAGCTGGTGTTGGGCCCCCAAGCCGCCCATGCCGCTACACCTGCTGTAGAGCACGCTGAATAAACACGACGCAGAGTCATACCCCCCCACGGAGTTACACCCCATGAGCGATTTTTCTCCCGCCGACATCCTGGCCCAGGCACTGCCTTACATCCGCAAGTTCCATGGCAAAACCTTGGTCATCAAATACGGCGGCAACGCCATGACCGACCCTGCTTTGCAAAAAGCCTTTGCTGAAGACGTGGTGTTGCTCAAACTGGTGGGCATGAACCCCGTGGTGGTCCACGGCGGTGGCCCACAGATCGAAGGCCTGCTGCAACGTTTGGGCAAGAAGGGCGAGTTCATTGAAGGCATGCGCGTGACCGACGCCGAAACCATGGAAGTGGTGGAGTGGGTGTTGGGCGGCGAGGTGCAGCAAGACATCGTGGGCTTGATCAACCAAGCCGGTGGCAAAGCCGTGGGCTTGACCGGACGGGATGGCGCCATGATTCGCGCCAAAAAGCTCACGGTGCACGACAGCAAAGACCCGAGCAAAGAGTACGACGTGGGCCAAGTGGGCGACATCGTCAGCATTGACCCCAGCGTGGTCAAAGCCTTACAGGACGATGCCTTCATCCCCGTGGTCAGCCCGATTGGTTTTGGTGTCAACAACGAGAGTTACAACATCAACGCCGACGTGGTGGCGGCCAAGCTGGCCACCGTGTTGAGCGCTGAAAAATTGTTGATGCTCACCAACATCCGTGGTGTGCTCGACAAACAAGGCGAGTTGTTGACCGAGCTGACACCGCGTCGCATCGACGAGCTGTGTGCCGACGGCACCATCAGCGGCGGCATGATCCCCAAGATCGCCGGTGCGTTGGACGCCGCCAAGAGCGGGGTGAACGCGGTGCACATCATCGACGGCCGTGTACCACACGCGATGTTGCTCGAAGTCTTGACCGAACAGGCATTCGGCACCATGATTCGTTCGCACTAACTCACTTTCAACGCCATGTCCGACCACGCCGACGCCCCGCACGACGCAGACGAAACGCCCAAACGCCAACGCATGAAGCCGGGCCAACGGCGCGAGCAAATCTTGCAAATGCTGGCGACGATGTTGGAGCAACCTGGCTCGGAGCGCATCACCACCGCGCTGTTGGCGTCTAAGTTAGACGTGAGCGAAGCGGCCTTGTACCGCCACTTCGCCAGCAAGGCGCAGATGTTTGAAGGCTTGATCGATTTCATCGAGCACAGCGTGTTCAGCCTGATCAACCAAATTGCCGAACGCGAAGGCGACGAGGCGCACAAAGCCGCGCGCATGGTGATGGTGGTGTTGCAGTTTGCCGAGCGCAACCCTGGCATGGCTCGCGTGATGGTGGGCGATGCCTTGGTGTTCGAAAACGAGCGCTTGCAACAACGCATGAACCAGTTGTTTGACCGCGTCGAGTCGGCGCTGCGCCAAGTGCTGCGTGCAGCGGCCGACGCCAACAAATCAGCCACGCCAACCGCTGATGCGCAAGTGCGTGCTGCGGTGTTGGTGGCCTTTGCCTTGGGGCAGTTGCAGCGGTTTGCGCGATCGGGGTTTAAGCGTTCGCCCCTAGATCACTTAGATGCATCGCTTGCACTGATGTGTCGCTAGTGTTTATACTTGTGTAAACATCAGGAGGTGTCGTTATGAAAGGCATGATCGCGGCAGAGCAAACCGTGCAAGAGTGGGGCAATGGCCTTGGGGTGCGCATTACAGCGCCCATTGCCAAGGCTGCGCATCTTGCACGTGGCACACCTGTAAAGGTGGAGGTAGTTGAGGGTGGGTTTTTTGTGCGCGTATCTGGTAAGCCTAAATTGTCTTTGGCGCAAAAGCTCAAGCAGTTCGATCCTCAGGTGCACGGTGGCGAAGTCATGTCCAGTGGTCTTGTGGGTAAAGAAGTTTTTTGATGGGGAACGTATCAAAAACTTGGGTGCCTGATCGTCGCGACATGATTTGGATTGATTTCAATCCACAAGTGGGTGCTGAGATGAAAAACGAGCACCCAATGCTTGTGTTGTCAGGCAAAGCGTTTAACGAGCGCACAGGTA
>JACCDQ011675177.1_pt1 | contig 56534 bp, 52 predicted proteins | sample 7446031 | NCBI WGS metagenome assembly JACCDQ01 (sample SAMN15323442, study PRJNA562643) | freshwater metagenome | isolation source: river surface water | place: USA:Blue River Watershed | collected 2017-08-17
ATATGTATATATATATATCTATATATATATATATATAGATAGAGAGAACACGTGTAAAATTTAAACACACAAAAAAAACACTTGTGCTGTCTTATTTTTTAAAAAAAAAAAAAAAAAAATATATAAAAAAAAAAAAAAAAGGGGGGGGGGGGGGGGTACATTTTTTTCTTAAATTTTAAGACGCGTTTTTGATAAATTAATATATATACCCGTATCATAAGTCGTTAAATGTAGATTGGTCGTGTAAAAACTACGAGACAAATTTAAGTAAGTATTTTACACATTTATAGTATATACGAGCGGTATAAGCATTGCTATTATATATCATGCTATAAAAATTGCGAGATTTGAATAAGCTTATATACGAGAACATTTTAAGTATCGTCTCGCAATTTTTATAGCATATAAAGCACTTATCTTATATATATTTAATGTATATGCTATAAAAACTACGAGGACCTGCTTAAAATGTTCTCGCAGTTTTTATGAATTATCTATGCTTTATTAAACATATCCAATACTTTTATGAAATAAACATGTCATACTTAAGCTTAAGTAATTTTTATAAATATATCTTAATATGAAAACTATTAAATATTTATGCGATCCATGTAATTTTAGTACAAACAATAAGACTGATTATAATCTCCATATAAAAACAAATAAACATTATGATCTATCGTTAATATGTAAATTATGTAATAAAAGTTTTACACAGTTGCGATATTTAAAACAGCATGGAAAACGTAAGACATCTTGTATTTCTAATAAATCTACAAAATCTAATGAATTGTCTCAATTAAAATCAAAAATTGATCATCTGATAAATATTGTTGCTGATTTACAACCTAATCATATTGATATAAATAGTTATAAAATTGTTAATAATAATTTAAACTATACTTTTATTTTAGACACATCTATGTTTAAAAATCCTATTAATAATTACGCAAAGAATTTATTAAGTAATAATGTATATAGTTTGACAAACAGTATTTGTCAAACTAATGTTCAAACATATTTTATAAATTGTATTAAACAAGATTTTGCATACTTAGATATATTGAAATCTATTGATTTTACAGATCAAGATATATTAAATATTAATAGTAATTCCGCAGATAAATTCGCACTCGTGAAAACTAAGTTTAAACCTATTATATCCGCTATTAATAACGCCCCTGTAGTATTGCAACCAAGTTTTACATTATCTTATGATTATATTGTAAAAGTTTGGATGGATTATAAATTATTAAATGATAATGATATTGCTAATATAAAAGAAGAATCATTAGATTGGATTACAAATAATAATTTAGTTATTCAAGAATATCTTACTAACAAAATACAAGAATCTATTATAGAAACATGTATTAACCCAATTAAATTTAGATTTTGGAATCTATTTCCTCAAAATGATGATATTTATTATAAAGATAACAAAACACCAATTAACAATTTAGAATTACTTACCCAAGAATTACTTGGTGATTTAATTTCAAATACAAATTGTGTTAATACTCTAATTTACGATAAATTAAATAAGTATCAAATTAGTAATAAATCATTTGAAATAGAATTTACTAAAATAAAAAATACTATATATAAAAAACTATGTCAATTTATTAACAATGAATTACATATACCAAAACAATTAAATTAATAATTTTATAAATTCATCTCTATTAATTTTATAAAATTTAATAAGTTCCTTATTGATATTATCAATATCTCTTATATTGATAATATCAATATTAAAATCGGTATCGATATTATTAAATTCCACTATTCTAATAATATATTGAAATAACTGAAGATTGAATAACTCATAAGTATCATAATGAACCAATGATTTAATCAATATAATATCGGTATTGAGTGGATTAAATATTAAATATTTTTTTTGATTTAAATAATGGCTGATTATATTTTTAAATGCGGTAAGAAATAAATCAATACCCTTTAAATAAAATTTTAATTTATACAATTGTTTAGAAAATAAATATTTTGTATAAATATCATCAATACCAATTGAACTTAACTGAAAATTAAAGTAATAAATACGATCGACGTAATTTAAATTATTAAATATAATTCTTATTCTAAATTCTAATACTTGGACAGGCATTTCTGGTTTCAATAATGTATCACATGGCATTATTTTTTTTAAATGCTTTACTAATTTTTGACGAGAATTAAAATTCTTTTTACATAAGTTGCAAAAAATTTTTGACATACTATTCAAATGTTTTTTGGTATTTAAATGTTTTATATAATTACACTTGATTAAAGTATTATAATTACACGCTCGACATATATAATCACGCGACATTATTATATATCTAGATTTTACTTAACGCGCAATAAATTCATTAAGTAAATATATATTATACTTTTTAATAATAAATTGATTAAAAAAAAAGTATAATATATACAAATATATAGTATACTAACAAATTATTAAGTTTTATTTTGAAACATTACTTACCCATCAATATGAAAAATATAGATTATCTACATACGAGTATTATTATACTCGCAATATTAATATTTATATTAGATATTTATGAGTGGTTCACGCATGGGTTTCACTTATATAATCCAGTATCATACTTAATAATTGTTGAAATGGCCTTATATTCATGCTTATTATATAGAGATAAACGACATGTGTTTTTAACACATGATAAAAAACATAACTAATCATCATTTGTAAATACTTGAGATCCAGATATACTTATTGATGATGATGATAGTGTACCACTATTAGATACACTACTTGATGTAGTCAATGTACCACCAGGTATATTAACTATTGTAGATGTTGTACTTGGTAATGTAGATGGTTTATTAGGCGATGTTGGTAATATTATATTATATGTTCCGGTATTATTCGAAGTTGTTAATGGTGTTTCGTTATAAGTCACAATAGTAGATTGTTTTTTTGTAAGAATAAAATAGAAAACAGTTATTACGGATAATAAAACTGTTATAATAATCGCATTTTTAATATATTTTCTAATTTTAGAAGAATCTGTAGGTGATAATATTGATTGTTTAGGCGTTAAATTAGATGTTGATTTTGTTAATTTTGAAATTTTATTAGTATGCATAGGCTGTAATTTAAAGTCTATATTTGATTTTGTTTTAGCTGGATCGCTTAACATAATCCCAGATATTCCTATTACTGGAGTTTCCATTGTAGTCGCAGGAGTTTCCATTGTAGTCGCAGGAGTTTCCATTGTAGTCGCAGGAGTTTCCATTGTAGTAGCAGGAGTTTCCATTGTAGTAGCAGGCGTTTCCATTGTAGTAGCAGGCGTTTCCATTGTAGTAGCAGGCGTTTCCATTGTAGTAGCAGGCGTTTCCATTGTAGTAGCAGACGGTTCCATTGTAGACGCAGACGGTTCCATTGTAGACGCAGACGGTTCCATTGTAGACGCAGACGGTTCCATTGTAGACGCAGACGGTTCCATTGTAGTAGCATACGGTTCCATTGTAGACGCAGACGGTTCCATTGTAGTAGCATACGGTTCCATTGTAGTAGCAGACGGTTCCATTGTAGTAGCAGGCGGTTCCATTGTAGTAGCAGGTGGTTCCATTGTAGTAGCAGGTGGTTCCATTGTAGTAGCAGGAGTTTCCATTGTAGTAGCCGAAGTTTCCATTGTAGTAGCAGGAGTTTCCATTGTAGTAGCAGGAGTTTCCATTGTAGTAGCAGGAGTTTCCATTGTAGAAGCAGGCGTTTCCATTGTAGTAGCAGGAGTTTCCATTGTAGTAGCAGGCGTTTCCATTGTAGTAGCAGGCGTTTCCATTGTAGTAGCAGGAGTTTCCATTGTAGAAGTTTTAGTTAAAAACCCATTATTACGTTTATGTTTAATAGAATTGAAACTATTTATAGATTCTCCAGGAAATGATAAATCTGACATTTTTATATATATTATAAATTATATAAAAAAACAATTATTTTTATTTTACGCATTTAAATCATCCTTCCACCCCCATACAATAATTGAAATTCTTTTATCCATATCTTCTTTAATTCCTGGATGAATTCCATGTTTCCATAAACAGTTAATATCATGAGTAAATGCATAACATTCGCCATCCTTACTCGGTGTAGATAAATATACATCTTGATGTTTATGATGTTGAAGAATAACTTCACGAGTTTGACCAAAGCTTACCGCAATTGTAATATTTTGTTTTTTTGCAATATGCGGTTTAAGTTTACTAGCATCGTGATGCATTGGTTTCCAATCATCTGAGTCTTTATATAAATTAAATCTTGTTGATTTTGGCTGTACATTAAAATATGTACATAATTTATTAACAACCATGTTAAATGTTGGGCATTGATCTTTCCAATTAGTTTTATCATCTGCAATAAAATGAGTTCCTTTAATATTTTTATTATCACCATGCCATAATTTTAATAATTTATCTGAGTCAATACCACAATTTTTAATTTCTTGATCTAATTTGTGATACATTTCTAATTTTTCAAATTGATTAAAAATATTTGGTGCTAATAGGATATCTAGTTTTGACATTTTTGTTTGTAATTGTTCTTGATGAGTATCTACAACAATTCGTAAATCTACTGATTTTTGTAATGGTGTAAAATCAGTTGTATTTTTTGGTTTTCCTTTAGAATGAATAAATTTACAATCTTTATCATATTTACAAAAACCTTTTACAAAATGTTTACAGACTGATGATTTTTTATTTTGCGACATTATGTATGGCAAAGTTTATTTAAAATATTTAATAAATAGTTGGTATTATATGAATAGTTCATATTAAATTTTAATTAATAATAAAATTATAAAAATTGATTTTATAAGTAACATATATAATCTAAGGTATTGAACGGATAATTTTCATAATGGACCATCATAACCTAATCTTAGAATTTAATGACCTAATCTGTTCTTCTATTTTAAAACATAATGGTGTTATTTTTGGTGGGTATATTAGAGATCATATTTTACGTAATCATTGCATTTCTGAATTTAATAAAGTATTTAATCCTACTTGTGTAGATTATGATACTACTTTTTCAAATTTAAAAATTTTACCAGAATTGCGTGACCGTATGATTGTATCAAACGATATAGATTGCTTAATAACTAAACGGCGCATGAACGCAATTTTAAATGAGTTGCGTTATGATCACAATTTATGTATTAGAAAGGTATTTAAACGTGATCCTTGTAAATATATTCCATCATTTAATGAAATAGATTCTGGTAATTATTGTCATTACAGATATTGCATTCAATCATATAATCCCAATATTCTAAATCAATTAAAATTTTTAGGTATTAGTAATTCTGTTATAAATGATATTAGATATACTAAAGTCATCATTAAAATAACTGTGGATTTTATAGTTTGTTTAGATAATAAGCTCCCAGCTGATCCATTTTTAGTTCCAATTGATTTTAAGTGTAATGGATTTTACGTTAAAAAAACAATGGAATTACCACTGCTTACTTCTCAAATTTCTAGTCATAGCGATTGTATATCTGAAAATTATAAACGTTTAAAATCTATTTATGATAATATCTATAATAAGGTAGCAGTTTGTGTATCTCCTGATAAAGTACGAATTAACAAAATGGTGATGAAAGGATATAAGATTACGCAGATTCCTATTTGCTCACCATTTACAATCATACCCGATTCACATGATGATGTTTGTATAATTTGTTTAAGTGATTTAGCAACTAATCATATAGTAACGAATTGCTGTAAAACACATTTACATCATTCATGCTATGATGAATTATATTTATCAAGTATTTCAAACACAATAGAATGTCCTATTTGTAAATAATATATTAATTATCTTGATGTCTAATGACGCCAATTTTAATATCATCATTTTCATTAAAGCATAAATTATTATTTTTATCTAGTATAAAATTAAATGGTTGTAAAATTTTTGTTTCATTTTTTTCTAATGTAATTTTAAAAGTTTCAAACATAGTATTTACGGCATTAATTAAGAATGTAATATCTACATTATAATCATCTGGTAAATCATGGACATAATCTTTGCTTACCACAGATAACCCAAACTTAATATCATTTTTGATTATAAATGGCTGTTCTACCGGAATCTTATCATACACATCGTTGATATCAACGTCAAATTTTTTTTTGATATATTCTTGTAATGTATATGATGCATAGTAAAATATGTATTCTAATTGTTTTTGATTCGACATGTTTATTATTATATAATCGTAATTAATTATTAAAATAGTTAGTAGTATTAAACCAGCCAGTCATATTTAATGTAATTAAACCACTAATAAATTGATTCAAGCTATTTTGCATTAATGCTGATGGTGCTCGAGATGTTACTTCTGTTGGCGGCCGTGTTGTTGGTGGTTGTGTTGTTACTGGCTGTGTTGTTACTGGCTGTGTTGTTACTGGCTGTGTCGTTACTGGCTGTGTCGTTACTGGTGGTGTCGTTACTGGTGGTGTCGTTACTGGTGGTAACGTAATTACATCATCATTATTAGACCCGGCATTATTAGACCCGGTATCTGTATAATTATCACCAGTATTATTAGGTGCAATTATAATCGGGTTATCTACGGTAACATACGCATCGTAGCAAGTGATAAAATATTGACCAGGATTAAATGTCCAAATCCATTTAAACGAATAAACTCCGGATGTATAAAAATTCGTATCTAGTTGAAATGTGTTATAACATGGCGATAAATCTTTATTATTACAAAAATCAAAACATCTTTGAAATCCGAGCTTATCAATTTGCCCATTAACATGCTGTGGTTTAACCATTGGTATATTTATAATAAAATCATCAGTTTCCGGAACTACTGATCTTAATACTACAACACCGCCATCTGGAATGAATTGATTTGTGCATACATCAGCTACATGATTTTTTGCAGGCCATGCCATGTTAAAAATTTGCCCAGGTGTATAGTTTGCCATAACTACTTTATTATTATATAGATTAGGATTATATGCTGCCGGGCATGGAATACTGGCGGCTCCTTTACCAACTTCATCATTAAATCCTGTATCAATGCCAAATCCCGCGTCAAATTGTCGTTCAAATGCTCGTGGAAATCCTTTACATTTGGATTGTTGATATGGCGCTACCACATCATCATCATATTTTGTACATTCCGCCCATGAATGAGCATCAATGGTATTAATAAAAATAATCCCAATAACTAAAAATTTATACATGATTTTTTTATACTATATATTTGATATATATTTCTAATATTGAATTAATCAAAAAATTGATTAATTCAATATTAAATATAGCATGACAGTTACCAATATGACTTACGATACTTATATTACTCTAGCATTACAAAAATATAATTATAATGATATACTTATGTATTTAAATTTTGAACTTAATTCATCTGACAATTATTTACATAGTATACATCAGTTTGAAAAAAATGATGTAGTAATATTATTATCACGGTTATTGAATAATAAAAATTTATTATTTAGTAATTAAAATGATAAATCTGATGAGTATTCTCCAAGTCCACCTACATTAGTTTGTTGTGTTGGTTGAATAGCAGCAGTTTCTACATTATTAATTATTTTTTTCATATTTTGTTGTCGTTTAAATGTATTTAAAACATTGTTAGTTTGTTGTTGCTGTACTTGTTCTTTATTATGGCAAACCCATCCAGCAACCATACATAATGATAGTAACACACATATGATAATAAACATTATAATGATTGTATTCGCTACTGGGTCATGCCCAGTCATTACATTTTTAAATGTATCTTTTGATTTTTGTTTTGGTATGGTATCATGTTTACCACGTCGAGCTGGTGCACCATCTCTACTATCAATTTCTGGTAATTGTCTATGCGGCATATGTGGGTTACTATTACGATCTTGATATTCTACATCTTCAGCTGGTACTACAGCAGTGCCAATTTTTGCAATATTTTGATCAGTTGGTTGATCATTCGATTCACTAGAAAATGTAGCACCCATATTAACTTATAATTTATATTATAAAAAAATATATTAATTTTAATTTTATAATATTTGTTTATTAAAAATCATCATCGTCGGAATCGTAATCCATTAATGTACCCATGACTGGTTTTTGATAAGTAGTTTCCTTGGCTTCAAAGAAGTTACATTTATCAGTCATCCCTAACATTCTCATAAAATCAAATGGGTTTGGCGCGTTGTATAATGGATCTAAATCAATATCTTTTAATAACTGGTCTGCTACATATTTAATATATTGTTCCATTAGTGCTGCGTTCATGCCAATCATATCACATGGAATTGATACATTAATAAATTCAGTTTCTATAGCAACTGCTTGTTCAATCATTTGATAAAATATTTTTGGATCAAACTCCATTTCGTATTCGTCATGATTTTTTAGTTTATTAAATAATGTGACTGCAAATGTATAGTGTAAATTTTCATCTCTGTTAATAAACTTATTAGACTGAACTAACCCGCGCATTAAATTTTTGTTAGTATCTTTTTGTCCTAACCAGAAAATTGAACAAAATGATCCACTGAAGAAGATTCCTTCTAAGATTGCAAATGCAATTAATCTAATTGGAAATGTTGATGTCGTGTCATCAATATATTTAGCAGCCCATTCTGCTTTTTTTGTAATTGCTGGAATATTTTGAATTGAATTTTTATAATGGTTATTTTCCGTATAGTCTGTAATTAATGTATTTAATAATGTTTCATATGTTAATGTATGAATGTCTTCAATCATTTGTTGAAAGTTATAAAATAATTTACTATATTTATATAAATCACTTGGAATATTTTCAATATCTTTTACAAATCGTTCTGATAAATTAATATTAACTAATTGATCTGATTGTACAAAGAATCCTAATATATGGCTAATAAAATACCGTTCATTATCGTTTAATTTATTTTTCCAATCTGATACATCATAATCAAGTTCAATTTCATCATGGGTCCAGTATGTAAGTCTAGCCTTATCATAAAGTTCGTATAATTCCATATCCGATACCGGTAATAGACTATAAAGCTTATCTTGAATATGTTCCATGATTTCTAATAAATTATAAATATATAAATTATCCTATATAATATAATTTATTATAATTTCAATTAACAAAAAAATAATAAATATATTATACTCATTGATTATATGCTAATAATATAATGAATATTTAAAATTTATTTCCCCCATTTAATTGTATTATAATCTGTATTAATGTATTTAACTAGTCTTGGATTATTGTGCACTGCCTCCCATGTAATTTTATGCGGATAATATTTATAAATAGTTGATGAGAATTTACTTTTTTGTAGCAAATCAAAATTAATAAGTTCTGGCATTGTTAGTAATACCATATATGCATTTGGATTATATTTTATAAATAATCCCATATTAATATAATTTATGTTTAGCATAATATATTTAATTGCTTTTGGATTAGTTGATATTTTATCCCAATACCTACGTTCAGTAACAAATCTACCATTATAATAATATGAATTTGTGATATAATCATAATCATATGATGGATCATATTCATTAAATATGATCGTATCATAAAAGTTATGAGAATGAATCATTAATTTATTGTACGTATTAATACTTTTATAAAATTGGTTATTGTGTTCCATCGTTATCTTGATAAGAAATTGTCTGTTATTATATATAAGGTGTATAAAAAATCAATTTTTATAGACATGTCTTACACAATTCCATTACTAGTATTACTATGCTTATGTATTATGTATATAGCATATACTATTGATTATGGTAGAAAACAATGTTTATTATTTGTGGATGGGTTTTGGTCTTATGATAAAGATGATATCAATATAATTTTATATTTTGATAATGCTCAACATACTGGTACTATGATGGTATCTAAAAAAGGTTTAGTGAAATCTGAATTTCCATTTGATTATACTTTAATTCATAAACGGGGCAATAAGTATTCTATAAATATTACAGTTTCTGATAATTATTCTAAATATGCCAAGTTATTGTCAAATGATACTGATTATATGGATATATATATAAATGAAGGAAAGCTTATATTGTATAATGATAACGAAACAATATTAACATTGTTAAAAGATAATCAAATGAATGATTTAATGCTTGATTATGTGATGAGTTAACTTCTCAACATATGTATTTTTTTGTATGCTTAATTTAAAGTTAGTTTATATATAATATACCGCAATTCTAAAAAATTGCATTTTTTTAAAATATAATTATATCAAAGTATTGATTACTATAATATACTTTCTTTAACCATGGCTGCGACAATTACCAATAATTACACGTATCCTGAAAATGAGATTGTTAGTGTAGAGTTCTATATTATGGGATCTGATGATCACAAACTTAACTCATCTTGCAATATTACATCTAAAGATTTATTTAGTAATGAGCGTCCTATTGATAATGGAATCTATTCATTAAATATGGGAACAACTAGTTATTCTTATAGATGTAAAACATGTCTTAATCCTAGAGATAAGTGTTTAGGTCATTTTGGCAGTATCCGATTAAATTATCCAGTTACTAATACATTATTCCGTAATGAAATTCCTAAGTGGTTAAAAGTAATTTGCCATAATTGTGGTAATGCTATTACCAATTTATCTGAAGACATTTCTTTAAGTAAAGCGGTAAATATTGCAAAAAGTATTACTAGTAAAAATTTAACATGTAAAACATGCGGGTTTAACCAACCTCAAGTATTGAAGGATCCTAAAGAACCGTTATTTTTAATTACAAAAAATAGCGATGATGAAGAAAAACGATTGTACTATGATGAAATTGAGGCAATTTTTAGTAGAGTTTCTAACGAAACAGTTTTAAAATTAAATAAAACAATTGCACAACATCCTTCTAAATTTATTTTACGAACAGTTCCAGCAATTCCAAACAATGCACGACCTGATGTACGTAAGATGAAAGGTGGTTCCCGTTCAAACAATAACGATACTACTACATTTATTAAACATATTGTAAGTACTAATGAAAACATTTCTCCAATTATAAAACCTGAAGATAAGGCCTCTCATGAGACTATTTTGAATTTATTAGAAATTGCTTTTCATTCAATGATTAAGGAAACTCCTAATTCATCATCATCAAGTAAATTAATTGGTGGTAATGGACAATCATTGGCGTCAATTTCAACAAGATTACGTGGTAAAGAAGGACGAATCCGTGGAAATTTAGAGGGAAAGCGTATTCAATATGGTGGGCGTTCAGTCATCAGTGGTGATAATAATATCAAGATTGATGTTGTTGGAGTTCCAATGACAATTGCTAAAACATTACAGATTCCTGAAATTGTACGGCCTTATAATATTGATAGATTAACTACATGTTTCTTAAATAAAAACTTAGCTTATCCTGGATGTTCTAAAATTATTAAAGCATCTAGTGGTGAATCTTACCATATTGATGCATATGATGATAATTTAAAATTAGAATTTGGTGATATTTTATTTAGAGATATGATTGATGGTGATGACGTAGCTATGAACCGAGCTCCATCATTATTATATAGTGCTATTAGTGGTCAAAAAGCTAAAATTCTTAAAAATGGTGATACTTTTAGATTATCAGTAAATATTGCGGATACATTATATGGTGGTGATTTTGATGGTGATGCAATGTCTATTTATCCTCCTCATAGTATTATTACGCGTAATGAATGTGGTACCTTAAGTCATTTAAAGAGATGGTTCATTTCTTATAAAGATAGATCCCCAGCTATGGGAATTTATCATGATAACTTAATTGGTACATTTGAATTGACAAAAAATAATATGTACGTTGATAAATATCATGCGATGTGTTTATTATCACAGGTTGAATATGATGCATATTTACATAAATTTAAACCATTGGATGATATTGAAATTGGTAGAGATCTATTTTCAAAACTGTTACCAGAAATTAACTTTTCAAAGAAGTCATCATTTTATAAACCAGAATATTCTGGATTCATTAAATATGATAAAAATGAAACTCATGTAGAAATTAAACGTGGTAAAATTATTTCCGGGCGACTAGATAAAAAATCTGTTGGTCAAGGTGTTAATGATTCATTATTTCATAATGTTTATAATGCGTATGGTGTAAACGTTGCGATGGATTTACTTTATAATATGCAACAAGTTTCCACTAATTATCTATTAATGCGTGGATATACAATTAATTATGATGATATTGCAATTAAAAAAGATATTTTAAAAAAAATTAATGATATTACTGCATCAATTCTATATGAATCTGATAATTTAACTAAAAAATTAAGAGCCGGTCTAATCACACCACCAATTGGTATGACAGTTGATGAATATTATGAACAAGAACAAATTAATATTCTAAGTCCTGGTGATGATTTTACTGAAGTTGTAATGTCTAGCTTAAACCATGAAAATAATAATTTATATAAATTAGTTGCGTCTGGTACTAAAGGTAAGCCAACTAATATCTTACAAATTAGTTCATCTATTGGACAAATGAGTATTAAGGGTAACCGAATGAAAAAAACATTTGATTTTGGTAGAGCCATTCCTTACTTTAAACGATTCCATGATGAGCCACAAGCAGTTGGATTTATTCCAGATTCTTATGTAACTGGTGTTTCTTCCTTATCTGCAATTGCACAACAACAAGATGGACGTAATGGTATTACTACCAAAGCATTATCAACAGGTGTTACTGGTTATCATAACCGCAAATGTAATAAAAATGTTGAAGCTGTAATTATTGACAATTTGCGTAGAACTACTAAATATGATTTAATTATTCAACACTTATATGGTGATGATGGAGTTGATATTAGAAAAGTTGCGTATGTTAATATGGATATTTTACTAGCATCTGATGCTGATTTTAATGAAAAATTTGCGGTAACTGTAAAAGATTTACCACCATCATTAAATACATCCACAGCAAAAGCAATTTTAGAAGATTCTTTAACTGAATTATATAAGGATAGAGAATTTTACAGATCAGGTTTATGCAAATTAGAATCTTGTAACTTTAAAGAAAGTCAATTATCCGGTCAACAAGTATTGCCCGTAAATATTGATAAAATTATTGATGATATTGCTTATAATCATTCTAATTATATTGCAGAAAATAAAACGTATGTTACCCCAATTGAGTGGAAGTCTAAAATTTCTGAATTAAAGGAAAGACTACTCTACTGCCATTATAATGAAATTCAATATAAAAATAAGTATACGATTCCATGGCATATTAAGAATTCCTTTAATTTGTTCAATATTTCAATCAATGTATCATTAAGTTATAAAAAATTAATGAAACTAGGATTTGACTTAAAGTTAATTGATTTAACAATTGAAAAAATTTGCAATATGTTCAAAACTTCATTAGTTGAGTATGGTACAAGTATTGGAATGATTGCATCTGAATGTACATCCGAGTCAATGACTCAAAAGATTTTAGATTCTATTCACAGTTCAGGGACATCAAAAGGAAATTTCTTAAGTACCATTAAAGAAGTGTATGGTGGTAAAACTACGGCACAAATGGCTGCACCTTATATGAATATCTTTATTAAATCTGAATATGAAGATGATTTGTCTAAAATTCAGGAAATTGCAAATGATATTGAAATGATGGATCTTGTTAAATTTGTTGATAGAGCACAAATCTTCTTTGAAGAGTATAAAAAGATTGAACATCCTGGTTATAAACATGAGATTACGGCAATCTTTGATGTATTTGAAAAACATAATATTAATATGCATATTCCTAGTAATTTAATTAAATGGTGTATTAGATTAGAATTCAATCATGAAACTATGATTGAAAAAAATATGCAGATTGCTACAATCTATAGAAAGATTAAGAAACAATTTCCAATGTTATTCATTGTTTATACAGATGATAATACAGAGCATATTATTATGCGTATCTATATGCAAAAAGATTTATTTAAAAAAGAATCAGTTATTAACCAATTTACGGTTAAAGAGTTTCTACATACTAAGTTATTAAAAATTATTATTAGAGGAATTATTGGAATTACATCTGCCTCAGTTAAAAAGAATTTTGTACCACGTAGTATTGTTAGTGAAGATGGTTCAATTAAAGTAATTAGAAAACATATTATTCAAACAACTGGAACTAATTTATCAGATATTACTAATAATAAATATATTGACACATCAAAAACGACCTCCAATTCTATCTTTGAAATATATGAATTATATGGAATCCATGCGGCAAAAATGATGTTCATCCAAAGATTAAGAGAATTATCAGGAAGTGATATTAATATTAAACATTATATGTTAATTGCTGATGTTCTTACATTTAATGGTTACATTTCTAATATTGAGAAATCCGGTTTATCTGCTGATAATACAGACAATGCATTATTATCAATTAGTTATTCTCACCCATTACAAACTATTGCCGATGCTGCCTTAAATAATGATCACTCATTAGTGAATACAAACATCAGTTCATCATTAATGATGGGAACAACTCCTAATCTTGGTAGTAACTATAATAGTATTACAATTAATGAAAAATTTATTAATGAAAATAAAGTAGACGTTGCAAATTTAATTGATAATATGTAATATTAATATACCAAATAATTATCTTATTTATATTATATTTTTTTATGATATCAACATATTCAAATCAACATTCACAAATCCATCTAAAATAGAAATGGTTGATGCCGTTAACTCAAATACAGATGTTTTTGGATTTTTCTTTAATAATAAATTTTTATATATGATATACTTTGGTTTATCTTGTAAAAGTTTTTTACCATTTTTTTGATATGACAGATTGTTAACTAGTGGACTATCTACCATAATTGGTATATTTTGATTATTGACATAACAACCAAGACTATCATTATATGTTAATAAATTTAATTTATACGCTTCGTAAATAATTTTCTTAATTGATATAATACTTTCCGTAAAATCTGAATTTGTAATTGTATTAAGCAACGCCATTTGATTATATAATGGCTCATCTTTATATTTATATGGATTCAAACAAGCATGATCGACTAATTGCCAATACAATTCATCAACTTGATCAATTAATTTTGATAGTGTGTAAAAATTTAACCCATTTAATTCACACCATTTTTTAACATTAGTTATATTACCATTGCATGTTAATATTTGTTGCGAAAATGCTTGGTATACCAATATTAATTCAATAAATTCACAGCCTACTAATACTTTATATTTAAACTTATTAAAACTATTCACATTATATTTATTGTAATCATTAGACGCTGTAAATTTATTTAAAAGTTTATCACCAGTTAGTAATGTGATGTTTTTATCAAAATTATTCATTTTAAAAATATCACCTTTTTTTAAACTTAACATTGCGGTTAAAACAATAATATCACCTATATTGCGACGAAATCCAAATGGAGATAAGATTAATTTACGTTGTTCTAAATCCATTTTTCTAAAAATATTCATTAGTTTCCCTAGTTTAGTTATTTTTAATTTATTATCAATAGCACCGAGAACATATAATTTTTCTAATGAATAATTAATAGAATCTATAGATGGTGTTGTTATTAATTTATATATATAATTGATTGAGTCGGTTTGTAAAATAGTTAGTATATGAGAACTTATATCTGTGGTTAATACATCGGGCGTATTATCCACTACCATATAATCAAATGTTTCTTCTGTAAATAATGGATAAAATATCCCAGCGAAATTACGACCAACTCGGCCTTTGCGTTGTAATGACATACTAGCAGTTGTTGGTTTTACCATTAGCATATTTGATCCATATTTATGATTAAATTCAGCTGAAAATACTAGCGCCGAATCAATACAGTATTTTAATGTATTTAACGTTAATCCTGTTTCGGCGACATTTGTCGCGATGATAACACGTCTATTTGGTATATATTTCGTACCATTTACAATAACAGATAATTGTTCAATAGGTGAAAATAATAATCTATATGCTTCTGACCCATGACTAATATCAATACTAGTAATTGGTATTATTAATAATTTATCAGCTAAAGATTCATTTAATTTTTGTAGATCAGTTGCCATTTTATTTATATACACAATATTTGGCATAAATATAATAATATCTTTAGGACCAGGACCGGCTTTCTTATCCATTTGAATATTTTGAATAATTCTACACGATTCGTTAAATATATTATCAATATTATATTTTGGATATATTACATCAATAGGTTTTGATTGCCCAGTAACTTCAAAGATTGTTTTTGTATTAAAATATTTTGTATAATCTTTTACATTTAAAGTCGCGCTCATTAAAATTAAAAATGGTGGATTTTTTGTTAAATTTCTAGTTATAATTTGCTTCATCATAAATAATACTAAATCTACATCTAGTGATCGATCATGAGCTTCATCGATAATGATAAATTTAAATTTTTTTATGAATTCGTCATCGGTCATATTTTTTAAATATTGTAGTAGAATACCAGTTGTTGTAAATAAAATTCCTTTTTCTTTTGGCTTCTTAACAAACTCTTGAGTTTGATATCCTAGGTTCTTAAACAATTTAATAGATAATCCTTTTTTATTTGGTTTTTTATACAAATCTATTTTTGATATATCCTTTGGAATTTCAACTGCTGTCAATACCCTAGGTTCTGTTATAATAATACGTTTTCTATACTTATCAAAAAATCGTAAATATAAATTAGGGGCAATTGCTGTAGATTTACCGGATCCGGTTTTAGATAATAGAATAACTACTCGATCACTCATTGTCAAGTTATTTTTTTTATTATCTAACTGCGATTCAAACCAATTCATTATATAATCAATTGGCAATAATTTATCTAAGTCATTTTGGGTCTCACCCATTCTAGCGACAAGCGAACCCTTATTTAATAACGTAATTGGTGCCATTTTGTAATTTATATTTATTTATATATAATACATATTAATATAAAAATCAAGTATAATTATAATTTCAAATTAACTATTTTACAATTATGTCAACCAGTAGATTTAGTAATGATTCAAAGGTCCATATTGACAAGTTATCAAATGCATCGTCAAGCCATTCATCTAGCCCTCGTTATATTAAACGAGAAAATCAAGTAATTGATTTATCAGATATAACTACTGATTTTTTTACACATAACCAGCAAGAACTTGTATTAAATGATATCCCAATATCTGAAATAGGGTCTCAAAATTCTCAAGCAACGTCAATTGGCGTACAAATGATAACAAAAACATTAAAAAATCAATTAGATAACTTATCTCCAATGCAAGTTACTTATAAAATTTTAAAATTAATTAAAAAGTTAGAAAATATAAAACATCGACGGTTTACTTTATATGAATTTATCGATATGTTACGCGACTTAGTATATAATGATGTAAGCTTAATATTATTTGAAGAATATAAACGAAAAGCTAGATTTATACCAAAAGCTCATTATTTGCATTATTATGTATATTTCTTACATTATTGTGAGTATTATCACGATAGTCGATATAAGCTTAATAGATCTGATGTTAAATTAAAAGCATATCATAGTTTATATTTAAAAAATACTCGAGATCAATTAAACTATATTCATAATATAATAAATACAAATAAAAAAATTGAAGTGGAGCGAGAAAGTACGAAGCACAAATTATTAAAAAGTCAACATAGTAATTCTGGAAATGACGAAATTAATTTATAAAAATTCTAAATTTATTGAATTGGATAAATTAAACAAATTATATTTAATAATCAATAAAAAAAAATCAAAATATCCATTTAATATAAATGATGATCCGCTATTTACGCAAAATGAAATGATACTACATTACAAATCTAATTACCTCTTATCAGACAATCCTAATACTAGTAAATCTGGTGGTATTACAAATAACGTTAGTATATATGAATATGTTTAAAAAACTCACGAAATTGATTTTATTTTATATAATAAATATATAAGGTGATTAAACTTTAAAACTTTACCAACTAAACCACTAACTAATACTACTAGTAATTAGCAATATGTCAACAACGGCTATTAAAAAGATTTCTGCGATTAAGACCGGAGACATTTTAGAAGCTTATGCGACACATGGAGCTGATTTTGTAGTAATTGATATTGATACTATTAGAGATTCTAAATTTTCTCAATACATTGACCCAATTTATAAATTGGCTAATGGAGATTTAGTTAAGCCTGGTAGATGGATTATGAAGTCCCCAGATGGAATTAAAATTGCTTCACGACTTAGAGCTCATACTGAGCGACGTTATGAGCAACTACGATTTGGATTAAATCAAGTTGATGAAAATGGTAATGAAAATGATAATATGAAAGCCTTAAAATATGTATGTGAATCTATTGAACTTAAACTAAATGAACTAATTGACCAAAAACTAATTACTGATGATAAAAAACGTTGTAAACTAGTTGATGGTAAAACACGACCTGTGTATTTCATGTCTACGAAAGTAGATACTCCTATTCAAAAAGAACGTTTAAACAAAGAAACAAATGAATATGAGGCATTAGAACATAACTATTATTGGATTAATCTTCAGAAAAAAAGATACTGGGGTACTGAAAAAGCACCAGCGCCAACTCAATTTGAAGATGCTTATTATTTAGATGATAGTGGAAACCCAGATGTTGAGCGTCCAGTTATGATTCATGAGTATAATACTAAATTCTTTAATGTTGAAAAAGGATTCTTTAATAAGAATACTGGTAAAAAAATGTATAAACTAGCTGGTGATTATGATACAGAAACAAAACAAACAACGTTAAACAATATTAATATTCAAAACTATTTAACTAACGGAACTCTATTACTTGGTGATCTTCAAGTACAAATTGCAATTAGTAGAACTAAATGCAAAGTAGATGTATCATTAGGACGAGAAGCTTATATTAAAACTAATGTAGTTGAATATGGTGAAGGTATGGATTTTGAAGGATTAGATGAATTTGCTAATCATGTTGTGTCTAGTACAAATGTAACAAATAATGACGATGACGAAGAAAAAGAAGAAGCAATTGATGATTTAGATGAAGAAGATTTCTAAAATTGTAAATTAGCTATTAGCGGTATATGATCACTACCTATTATATTTGATTGTATTGTAACGGTATTAATATAATTGATTATTTTTTTGTCAACCAAACAATAATCAATTCGCCAACCTCTATTATATTTACGAGCTTTACTACGATAATCAAAATAAGTATATTCAATCTTATTGGGATGTAGATATCGCCAACTATCTATTAATTTACTAGATTCTAATAAATTATAAAATGCATTACGTTCATCAATTGTATAACCAGCGCTATTAAGATGCTTATCAGGATTTGCTATATCAATTTCAGATGCGGCAACATTTAAATCACCAACAATAATAACTGGTTTTATCTTCTGTAATCGATTAACATATTTTTGAAATATTTTAGACCAGTTATTAATACGGTAATCTAACCGAACTAATTTATTACCCGAATTAGGCTGATATACATTTATTAATATAAATTTATCATATTCTAGACCGATCACGCGACCTTCATCATTTTCTGGAAATTCATATGATTTCAAAGGACTTAGTTTTGAATATATACTAACTCCACTATATCCCTTTTTTATTATAGAATGGGCATGATATTGATATGGATAATTTTGTAAAATATTTAATTTAGACATATCTGCTTTACTTATTTTCGTTTCATTAAAACAAATTATATCACAATTTATCTTATTTAAATAATCTAAAAATAATGTATCATTATTTACATTTTTTTTAATAATTGCGCGAATACCATTAACATTCCATATAAATATTTTCATAGTAATCTCTATATAATAACAAAAAAATATTATACATATTGTTCATTTTTTATAATTGGAATCTTATTTCCACATTTTTTTATGGAACTTAAACAGCATTGAAATGTATAGTATATAATACCTAGTAGAATACTAAATGGTACTAATATAAAAATAGCATTAATTATTTTGCACATAGAATCTTGTAATTGTACATTAGCGGTCATTATAATTTTTAATAGAAACAGCTACTATAGTAACTCCACGATGTGTTACAAAATTTAATTTTTCATCAACCGAGCTGGATGGCAATGGAGTTGTATAACAGTAATACTTTGGCTTGCACAAAATTATTACACGAACTCCAATTAAATCGTTTATAGAATTCCAATTAATATGATTAATATAAATATTAGCAAATTTAATATCGATATTAATCTCGTTATAACAAAGAGCATCTCTTTTTAATTTTTTTAGAATATCGTTAGTTTTTTCAATATTTATATCATCCACTAATAATTTAATCTTAGTGTCGTAAACATTTTTAATTGTGCCGATAATATTGAACATTGTTTATATATTAACTAAATTAAAAATCAAATTGAAGAGTAGCAGCCCCAGCATTATCATAATGATTTTGGGTGATTTTATCACTTACCGCGGCAGTATTCGAAACAACCGATGTATTAATAAATTCAATTTCTTCTTTAACCTTAGTACGAATTAACAATTGAATTAATGTTAAGAAAATAATATTACGACTTAATTTTGTATTTAATCGATCCATCACAGGACCAGCAATTGCATTATCATCAAGGTTTCGAGCATTTTTGAAAATAACTTGTTTAAATACATCAGATAACATACCTAAATTTCCAAAATTTACATTTATTAAATTTGTAATTGCGTCATCATTATTATCAGCAGTTGGGCCTACGCGTAATCTATTATTATTATTATTAATAGTTAAATGATCAGCAAGTTGAGTAGAAACCGCTAATTGTTTGTATGGGAATTTTAGGAATGCTTTTGACGCGGCTGTAATATTTGCATTATTAATAGCATCATTTGGTAAAGAATCTACTAATTCGTCAAATGTAATAGCATAATTATAAAGATTACTCATTGGAATTTCTCGCATAAGAGAATTGATATTAATCGGCATGATGTTCATATCGATTAAATTAACTAAAATTGATGTATCTCGTAACGGATTATTGTTAACAGCAGCACCTGGGCCTCTATTTACATTTGGTATATTAGCAATAGAATTGTATACCGTCATTTTATTTTCTTCTGGGGTAAGTCCTTCTATTAATAATAACGTAGATTGTGCGCCAGATTTATGCTGAATTGTATTAACAACAACAGTATTATCATGAACTGGAATTGATAGTCGACTAGCTACACCATTTAAGTATTTATGATCGATCGTCATATGGTATAGGTTAGATAATTGCGTAAACATAGCATTTACTTTAGATTCATCAATCTTATTAGGACCTTGTGAAAATCCGTTATATTTATTAATAAAAGATTTCATGTATGGCATTTCTTTTAATGAGAATGTTTTTGATACAATGGGTACTCGCATCGCATATAATAATTTCATATTTTCATTTGACGCAACTGGTAATAGTAATTTTAAGTTATCCGTATTAACATATGCATTATTATTACCTGTCGTGCTTACATTATTATAAACACCAGTTAATGTGGAGAATGGCGCAAATGGCATTTCATTATTAACCGAGTTTGTAATATAATCTTTAGTAAAGTTTTTGCGAATATCAAACATAATTGGCGGAGAATCATCTAATGTTTTAACTTCATTATATACTTTATCAATATCATTAACTAATGATCGCATACCATTAATCATTTGGTCGATATTTGAAATCATCATATTCTTGTTAAGATCATTAGCGGCCGCTGCATTTACAATTGATGCATTTGGATTAAACTTACCATATTTAATAGTATTAGTTTTTAGGCTAACCGCATTTGTTTGAGGGTTAAGGCTTAGTGTGATATTACCAATAATATCATTATGAGCTGCATTATATGGGAGTTCATATCCATCATCATGTCGTAGATTTAACGAAAATAAGAATCGTCGGTATACCTTACAACGCTCAATAAATAATTTAAAGATACGGCTGAATAATGGTAATTTTACCTTAAACACATCTTGCATTGATGGCGATACTTCGCTTAATTCTGATTGTTTGAAGATTGTTGAATTTGTAATAGGGTGAGTTCGCGTTAATAATGAATTACATGTGTATGCAATAATTGACGATAATGGTGAATTGCCAATTGGTACGTTGAATAGAACATCACGAATTGCGTCATTATTGTTGTTTTGAGGATTGTTGTTATTATAAATGTTGATCATGTTTTGTGAAACAATCGCAGTCTGCTCTTCAGTAGTTCGTCTGGTTACTAAATTTTGTCGTTTTGTTGTAAGTGATGCCCGTTGCATCGCTCTTGGTTGTGGCTGCGCTCCAAGCATTCTATCAATTTCAGCAATTTCCGCATCAATAACAGCAAGTTTTGCAGGAGTTGCGTCTATTTTCTTTTGATAACTGTTAATAATTAATTGACGATCTTGTTCAGTTACTTGGACTGCAAAGATATCAGGATATGATTCCCCATTATTAATTGCTTCCGGGAATCCAGAAACAACAAATTGTTCAATTAATTTACTATAGAATTTCTTACTATGTTGATCATATGTTTGATTAATAAATTCATAAATCATTGTATTAAATTGGATTAATAAGGTATTAAAATTCTCAGTCTTATCAAAGAATGCATCGGTTTTATTTTTACTCCAGTCAACTAATGATTTTACTAAACAAATTGGTTGATCGCTATTAGCAGATGGCATAATGAATACTTTATTTTTTTCATCATATACTTTAAAGATATCAAACAGTACTGTATTTTGTAGATCATTGTAATTAGCTGTATTATTTAGATTTAATACTTTATTAGCCTTAAAGTTAGATTGACTATTGAATAAGTAGGTAGATACAATTTGTTTATTAATCTGGTGAGCTAAAACTGATGCTGAAACATGCGGCATTAATTTAATTACCATATCAAAGTTATCAATAGATTGTAACGAAGATTTGTGCGTAACTTTATTGAATAATTTCGCAAGTAATTCACTCTCTAACCAATAAATCGATCCTACTTGATTTTTATCAATATAACTATTGACTACTACATCCGGGAGTAATCCTCGGAATTTGCTAGACATGGTTTTAATATGCGCTAACGAATATTCAATACTCTTTTGTAGTTCACTAATATCTAAAATAATATTATTAGTAGCCGTAATATTTAACTTTACTAGCATTCCTAATGAATTACTAAAATTAATTAATGATTCAATAAATAATAATTCTAAAGTATTTGATGTATTAGATGATAATACCTTATCACCATTGTTATCAAGTGTTTCGTACTCATATGCGGAATTAATAAACCCAGATTGGTTATGCGCAAAATTAGCAGCTAATGCAGCAAGTTGAGCTCGAATTGTTGAATTATTAACTACTGTATCTAAAACAGAATCTTGAATTTTTACAGCATATGCGGCGTTTTGACCAATTTGGTGACCAATGTACATAAATGTCATGATAAATTGATTAGCAATTTCATAAACTTTATGTAAAATATTTAATGGAGCGATGACTAATTCATGGAACATGATATATGTATCAACTTTAGATGTTGAAATCTGGTATGATTTCTCAATTGAATCAATAATATAGCTATATTGTTTATCACGAGATTCCGTATTTTTAAGTTTATGAGTAAGTTCCCGAATAGATTCACGTAATGAGATGTTATCAAATTGTGGATTGGCACCAGCTCCAGCCATTAATGTCGTAAACATTCCACTAATTTTTGTTCGGAAATCTGAAATGATTGTGTAATCAGTAAGTTTTGAAATTTTTTCTTCGTTTGATACATTCTTATTAGCTAACGTAGCCTTTAACTGTAGAAATTTATCCGATGGACTATTTTTCTCATATTCATTAGAATCGTCTAAAATATCATAATCATTGGCTTGCGCGGAATATAAATTAATTCCGGTATCATTGCTAGAAAATGTATTTTTCTTAGCATCGTCCATAATTTTATAATAATTAACAAGTTCTTGTTTCTTAATTACACCATATCGACGATTAACTTCAGATACTAGTTCAGATAAAATATGAGCAGTAAGCGCCTCACCAGTTTTACCAGTCGAATTTTTAAAATTTTTGTAAATTAAGTTAACTTCAGAAATAATATTAGCGATATTATCACGCGTGTATAAACCATGTTGAATGTATTTAGAACGCTCAAAAATGATTAAAATTAATTTACTCCAAATACTACCGACTTCAGGAACATAAGCAATTTGCTCATTATCTAATTGATCATTAGGAATACCACCATTTGGTTTTAGCGGAGTATTGCCATTATCAAATACACGATAGTAAAATTCTACTAATAACGGTAATCGGACGTATAACTCGGCGGCATCAGGTAAAACCTGTATATCTTCAACAACACCACCTAGAATTAATCGCGTTTTACTTGTTAGCATATTATTAGTTCCAGTTAATGTAAATTGGCTAGGCTGTTTAAACATTCGATTAATACCAACAACGGTTAAAATTTTACCAGTAATTGCTTTCATTACCATAATAAAGTATGTATCATCAACTAAAAATACATTATCAGATAATGATGTAGTATATTGATTCCATAGCGCGCCAACTAATCGATCTAATTTATTATGGAAATTAGCCATACTTAATTGTGAATTAGTGTTGTTGTATACACCGAATAATCCAACAATAAAACGATGGAATGGTGAAGCGGCAACATCATTCGTATCTAAATCAGTATCTAACGTAACATCATTAGCATTTAATAACGAATCAATTGATGGATAAACATTACCCGCATTATCTTGATATGATGCAGCAGCGATTCCTGGGTAATTAGTATTAGCTGGATTTACACCTAAAGTTGAGTTTACAACTTTAAAATAGTCTTCATTAGAAACAAATTTCGCGAAAATTGAGTTAACTAATCGATGTACACCAGTGCGACCACGCGTATCAAGTTCATGGTAGGTGCTCTTAAATTGATTAATTTCGGCCTGAGTTCGCATAAGCTTAAGTTTAAGAATATCAAACTTATTAGACTGCATACCAATTACATTTGGATCAACTGCCGAATTTACAGTAGATAGGCTAATTTTCGTGTTATCAATAGACACTAATTGTTTTACTTGATTATCATTAGTCATGTATTGATTAGTATTAAGATTAAATGAAAATGCCGACGCCCACATATAGTTAACTAAATTTTTGTAAATTACGCTAGGTGACATGTATAGATGTTTTTCACTACTCTTATCACCATATTTTTCACCTAATGAAACGAAATAAGAAATGATATTTTTAAGTACCGTAACACCCTCTACAGCTGATTTACAACGATCGAATACCATGCGTGCGTTATCGGTGCCAATTTTAGTCGTTAACGCAGCAAATTGGTAATTATTATTTTGATATTCTTGCGCATCAGCATTACCAAAGAATGCATCAGTATCTAACTTAGTAGATACATCATTAGTTGGTTTAAATGATTCGAAAACACGTACTAAACTTTTACCAGCTTCCATATCATACCATTTTGCAATAATTTTAGTAGCGACAAGCATTTTATGTAAATCAGCAACGGCGTCAATATTTTTAGCAACCGAGTCGGTAAAATGGTATAAGTATAAATCTAATGCTTCAATGGTCTTGTAAAGACCAACTCGGGCATCACATTGCCACTGGTACATAATTTTAATTTGTTCTTTACTAATCTTTTCACCAGCAACGGCTCCGCTATTATATAAATCAATTTCAAGACCAAGCCCAGATTTATTATCATTGACTTGATTAATTAGTTCAGCATAGTCATTCTTAATTTTTGAAACGGCGTTGGCAATTGTTTGCCCAACAAGATCAGGATATGATTTGGTATATTCTTTTAATTCATTGGTTGTTTTAAATAAATTTGTACGGAATACGGCAATATCTTTAAAGAATCGTAGTTTCTTAGAAGAAATTTCTAATTTATTGGAAGCGGTAAATACTGCGCTAATATTAATCTTACTACCAGCAATACTAAATAATTCATTAATCGTATCTAGTTCACTACCACCTTGACGTTTTAAGTTTTCTTGAATATTCTTCATTTTGTCTGAGCCTAGATCAATATGACGTTTCATTGATTCTAGAGCACTGCTCAGTAATTTAATGGATGGAGCATTTCCAATTTTTTGAAGGGTGCTTAATACATAATTAATATTATCTAAAAATACTTGTTTAACTTCCCGACTATTTACATCATCCATATTAATCTCTAATAAATTTTGATATAATTTAGAATCTACATTATTTGCAGGCTTTAGCTGTTGTTTAATTCGATCAAATGCGGTTAGGAAATCTAGAGTATCTGAGTTAATCTTAATCTCTTTACCAAAGTTTTTTGCCATATCATCAACCGCTAGTGAAACATTATTAATATCTTTACTAATATTAATAATAAATTCATTAATGTGCTTAATTAATTCGGAACGTCGCTCATAAAGGCGTTGAGTTAGTCGTTTAGTAGTTGACGATAAGGTTGAAACACCACCATCTTGCTCACCACCATCTTGCTCACCACCATCAAAATCGTTACCACCATCTTGCTCACCACCATCAAAATCGTTACCTCCTTCCATATGGTCACCTCCTTCCATGTGATCGCCTCCTTCCATGTGATCGCCTCCTTCCATGTGATCGCCTCCTTCCATGTGGTCGCCTCCTTCCATGTGATCGCCTCCTTCCATGTGGTCGCCTCCTTCCATGTGATCTCCTCCCTCGAAGTCATTACCGCCTAATAAAGACTGCATTTGCGCTAGAGTTCTCGTCATGGTTTGATGAAATATAATATTCTTTTTCTAGTTCTGGAGTTATAGAATCTAGATTATCTAATAAAAGTTTATTTATTTGAGTATTTATATTAATATCATTATTAGTATTTTTAATATATAAATTATTTAATTTATATAAATATGATCTTAATTTATATATTAATATAAATATGGAACCTATTTGTCATTTAAAAAAATGTGTGTAATTTTTTATAGATTTAATAATTAATTAAACTTGTTTTAAATTTTCTATGTGATTATTGCTTATAATAATTTTATCAATATTTATATAAATGAATTATTTTATTTATATAAATATTTTTTTTAATATCCTTTTTTTTAGAACTTATTTTAAAATTTATCTATTTGTACATATAATTATTTAATTTTATTTCTAACTTTATTTAAATTTCTTATGTAGTGTATATTAGATGATTAGTATCAAATTAAGTATTTATACAATTGTTCATATCAGTTCTATTTACAATTTTAATAGTTAATATACATTACTTAATTAATTAAATGTTTTATTTTTTATTATAAATTGTCCATATTTTTATTTTTATATAATTCACATTAATTAATAAAATTGTGATAATGTGTTGATAATTATATAATAATATAATTATTATTATATAATTTATGAAAATAGATAAATTTATTTTTAACTATAATTTCTATTAATATAAGGTATATAATATAATATACAAGATGAGTTCTATCCAAGGTGGTAAAAATAAGTATCTATGTCTTTATTCTTTAGTTCGTAAAGAATGTCCGTCGTTATATGAATGCATTAATGACTTATGTATTGATGGTCTTTTCCGAAACTATCGTTATAAAAACACTTTTCTTTTACCTGATAATAATGGCGCTTTATGCAAGCATATTGCTAAATTAATTGATGATGATAAAGACGAGGAAGCGATTGCGCAAATCAAAGGATTAATGATTAAGGATCACCATACTAAGAAATCATTTGTAAAGGGTGCTAAGCTTGGTAATGCCAATAACATGGTATTAAGTTCTCCTGAAAAGGTAGCTGAAGACATTTCGGATACTAAACTATCTACTGTAAATCGTGAAGGTCAAGTTGTAAATAATGTTCTTAAATATAGTGGAAGCAAAGCTCCTGCATTTGAAGAAGGTGAGAAGATTATGGCTACTAAAGTGGGTGAGGGAGATCGTCGCGGCGGTGCTGAATCTTCTGATAAAAAAGAGCTTGATAATATCGTTGATAGTTTATTTGACAAATCTGATTATAAAAAAACATTTAATAATTTCTTACATGCTGTTGCTAAAATAGTTGATAAATTAGATAATAAAGATCATGTTCCTCACTTTTTAGCCGCAAACCCAGTTCTATCATTTGCGTTTTTAACAATGAATTGCCATGATAATGCGTTAATGAAAGTAGATGCTTTAAAAGAATTAGATTTAGATAGTAATATGGGCGACATTGATGCTCTTAATGATTTAATGGAAAACGCAAATTTTGATCGATCGTTCTTCAATAAAATTAATACCAAGCGTGGTCATCTTCTTCAACAAAAGGGAGATCGTAATACTCTTCCTGGTGAATTACCAAAAGTATATAAACAACTAATTTCCGAAGATGATACTTTAAATTTATTATTTGGCAAATGCCCAGAGGTAAAGCTTTTAATGGATGAATTACGATTTTTATATGACGATGCGGTTACTAATGCATCTGATATGAGTGATGTAATTGCGCATATTAAAACTATCAATTGGAGTGAGTGTGATCGTCATTCAGTAATGTCTGATAGTAAATTATATAAATCTCTTATTAAATGCCCGGAAGCATTTGTATCTGGACCTACATTATTTGTAAAATCTATTTACTTTGTTTATATCCCAATTAATGGTCGTATTGAAGGGGCGCTTGAAAATAATAAAAATGGTGGTGCTGCATATGGTTCATTAAATCCTACTGCGATTAACGCTGCTGTATTTAAAGGAGGTGCTGCGCGTAAAGCATCAAAGTCTGGTGCATCATCGTCGTTATCTAAATTTGTAAAAACTCTTAGCGCTGGTCAGCGTTCTAAACTTAAAGATTTACTTTAAAAATATATTATAAAAAATTGATTAATTTAATATAATACATATAATATACGGTATAATCATGTATCCTTATATCAAATGCCCTACTTGTAATAATGAAATTGGTTCAATTTATGAATTATTTAAACATATGCGAAAAAAACAAAACGCTGATAACCAACCAGATTCAAATTTACTAGAAATCTTTGAATTATTGCATGTTAAAAATGTTTGCTGCCGAAACCGATTACAAAATGCCCGAGAATTTAACCCATTCTTACATTCTGATGAATTTTAATATAATTTAAAAAAAATAAAACTATGATAAGCTTGAATTTATATATAACTTTATAATAAATTATATTTTTTTAATATAATTTAGAAAATAAAAACTATGCAAACTTATAGACCAAGATCAGTTAGTTGTACTATTAAATATAATCCTGTTAATTTAATAAATATTACTTCATATTTGACATATAAAAAGAATATTGATTATACACCTAATACAGATAATGTTATAACATTATACGTGCATACAATTTCCCAAGTTGAAAAACCAATTTGGGAAAAGTGTGATAATGTCGGAATTCCAAAATTATCATATTCTGATTATTTACCATGGATAAATAGTATGAATGATACTCATTATAATTCATATAAACAATTTATTGAACTTGGTAAGTTACCAAGTGTATTGTCAAATACTTATAATGAAATTAATATACCCGACTATATTGTTATTTTAGTATTAAAGAAAATTAATAAGCGATATCTACTTAATAAATATAAAAATATGCTTAAATTCTAAAAATTGATTTTGTTTAATTGTAGTATACAATATGAACTCAATTACACCAATTAGTTGTATTTATTTACTTAAGTTAAGTAAATTACCAAATGTTTATAAATACGGGTTTACGAAGGATCTTAAGCGTAGATTCAAGGAACATACTCATGTATTTGGAAAACATAATATAAACATTGAATATTATAAATATGTTAATATTGATAAAGAATTTATGTCTAAAGCTGAAAAAGATATTAGAGATTATATAATTACAAATAAATTAACATATGAATATTTTAATTTTAAAGAATTATTTCATTATTCCGGTGATATTAAAATAATTGAATCTGTGTATAGTAAGATTGAATCAAAATATAATTTTAAGAAGATAGATACAAATCAGAAAATTTTAGAATTATCTTATGAAAATGAATTATTAAAAAAAGATTTACTAATTGAGCAATTGCGCAACCAATTAAATAAATAATCACTTTTCAGCAGTGTTTACAACAATTGTAACAATAATTATGATTGTGAATGCTATTATCATTTTTTTTATGTATTACGCGTCTATATAATTTAATATTTATTATCTAATATCGCTATTCTATTAAAATTGATAATATATTGTATTATAGTTATATACTGAGATATTAAGTATGACTAATAACCATGGTAAGCGATTTGATATTGGTAGTAACATTACTACTATTTCATCTATTGTAAACAACCGGTCATTTTATTTAGATAACACAACTGTTGATTATTATAATAAAAACGTTATTAATTCTAAGTTACCATTATTGTTTTTAAGTAATGATGTTGAACAAAGTATTCAGAAATCTGATTATGAATTAATTTTACATGGTATTCTACCATGTGGGTCAAAAACTACTATTATCATAGCTGGTATTTATCCATATGTTGAAGTTAACCTTGATGCTGACGTCTCAGATTCTGCGAATAAATCAAGATTTATTAAAATTTTAAGTAATCTTTCAATTACTTCTAAATCTATGACTATTACAACTGGTAAAAATTTCATGGGATATCAGCACGATATTAGTAAATATTTAAAAATTGAATTTAATACATTGGGTGACAGACTTGCCTTTATTAATTATTGTAATAAGATTAATATCAAAACAACTTCTAACGATAAGAGTACTTATTATAGAGTTGTTGGCCGAGAATATAAATTTAATTTATCAAATTGGAATAAAATTGATAAATACCAATTTTACCCGGATAATAAATATAAATCTAGATATGTATTTAAAATAAATGTTACAAATATTAAAGCATTTGATTATACTTGCGATTCAATTGGTTCACTTGATATGAATTTGCTAAAATATGAAAATATGATATTAGCTTCTTTTGATATTGAAATGTGTCCTGAAAATTTATATGAATTTCCAGATGCTGATGTAAATGTAAATGATACTATCTTTATGATAGCAATCACATTTCATTTTACAAAAAAAGCAGAATCATTAATTAATGTAGTTCTTACAATTAAGGACTCTGTTCCAATTGACGATGCTGTAATTATTAAATGTGCTAACGAAAGTACGTTGTTAGAAGCATTTTCTTATATAATTGGATTAATGCAGCCGGAATTTATTACTGAATTTAACGGTGGTGGATTTGATTGGCGTAATATCATGTCAAAGGTTGTATATCATAATATTTTAGATAATTTTATGAGTAATATGTCTTTAAAAGAATTTGCAAATTGGGAACTTAATGGATTTACTCAAGTAGATTACCAATCATTAGTAAAATTATCTATATTACAAAAAAAGAAATATAAAAATGATACGATCCAATCTGAAATTAAGCAATTGCGCTATAAATTAAGAATGCTTCTAAGATTTTATGATGAAAAATTTGTAAAGATTAATGGCGCTACGGCAGATTCTGTTTGTAAAAGTTTAAAACTTCCCGGTTATATTAATTTTGATACATTAATTATTTTTAGACAATTAGAGCCTAATGCGGGAAGTCATAAACTAAATGATTGTTTAAAACGATGTAATCTTGGATCTAAAGATGATCTTGATCCTCAAAAAATGTTTAAAATTTATTTAAATGGAACAACTGAGGAAATGGGATTAGTTTCTCATTATTGTTTAGTTGATACATACAAATTACAAGCAATGATATTAAAGAAAAATGTGATTCAAGATAGACGAGAAGTTGCCACCTTATCATATACAAGTTTATATGATAGTTTTTACTATGCAAATGGTGGAAAGGTTAGAAATTTACTAATGAGTATTGGTTATGAGCGCAATCTTAAGTTTGACACTACCTTAAAGGTAAAAACTCCTTGTTGTAAAGAACAATGTTCTCATAGAACTAATTCATGTTATTACAGTAACAAAAGTACTAAAACGTGTTCAGATGTAAAATATCCAGGCGCGTTTGTTGTTCCACCAATTAAAGGAATTGTACGACCAATGCTAAAAATAGATGAATTTTTACGTAAAGATGATTTAGTTTGTGAAAATATTGATGATGCGTATGCATTAATTGATAAATATTATGATGATATTTATATTAACAATATAGAGCTTAGCGATGAGATTTATGATCAATATGATATTTATAGCAATGATAAGGAAGTAATTAAAAAATATTTTAAATACGTTTCTGAAAATGAAAATCAATATCCAATTTCTGGTTTAGACTTTTCTAGCTTATATCCATCAATTATTATGACTTACAACTTAAGTCCAGAGTATATGGTTAGATCAAAGGAATATGCAACGGAACTAGAATTGCTTGGAATTGAACTTACTTATATTAATTTTGATATGGATAATAACCTGATTGAAGGTTGGTTTATTAAACATAATAATGATGTTAGCAAGTATGGGTTATGTCCAGATATGTTAATTGCATTATTTGACCAACGAGCAACGCTTAAAACTAAATTAAAACCATATGCTGATAAGAAAACTGAATTAGAAATTGAGATGATTCCTTATAAAAATAAGTTACATGAATTTCCTAAACTCAAAGAATATGAAGACGTTATATTTAATTATAACTATTTTGATTCAAAACAAAAAGCTGTAAAGGTATTTATGAATACCCTATATGGTGAAATGGGTAATTTCTTATCATTCATTTGCGCATTAGAGGTTGCCGGTAGTGTAACTACCATGGGTAAATATAATTTAATGTTAGCTAGAGATATTGTTGAACGAGAATTTAATGTAAAAACTTATTATGGCGATTCTGTAATTGGTAGTACGCCGATATATCTAGAGTGCCCAAATAATAAATATAATGAAAATGCGCATCAGTACATTTCTAGAATTGATGACATTATCACTAGTAGCTTATTTGAAAAAACTAATGATGGTAAAGAAATTTATACATTTCCACATGATTCTCAATTAAAAGTGTATTCAGATACGGGATTTATTAAAGTTACAAAAATTATTAGACATTGTACAACTAAGCAATTATTTAGAATAAAAACATTACAAGGAGTAATTACGGTTACTGAAGATCATAGTTTGATTAACTCAAGTGGAAATATAATTAAACCTGGTGAATGTGTGAGAGGAACTCCTTTATTAATTTGGAATTCAATTGACTCAGATACAACTGATTCATCATATAAATCATTATCTGATATTATTCAAGAAACTTCATTAGAATTAGACTGTTATGATAACCGATTATTTATATATGGATTATTTTATAGATATGGCCGTATTATTAATAATACAATTCAATTATTTGTATCTTCATATAATGACCGATGCATTATTAACAAATATGTTGATGGTAAGTTAAAATATGCAAATGGTATCTATATTCATGAATTTGATTCTGCTGAAGATTCAGAATTGTGGGAAGCACAATGTTATACATCTGTAACATATAAAAAACGAATTCCCGATTTTATAATTAATGCTGATAAGGAATCCCAGTTAAGTTATATTTACGGAGCATTTCTAAATGCATATAATGAAACTACAAAACAAATTATATTTGAAGTTGATAATGATATTAATGCTCAAGTATTATTTATAGTATTTACTAAATTAAATTATAAAGTTCATATTGAATATGAAGAATCTAGAATCTTGCTATTATTAAGCAAAACTGTTAAAACAGATATTGTAGATAATTTAATCATTTCAATTGAAAATATGGGATCAACATATGATTATGTATATGATTTGGAAACCGAAACGCATCATTTTGCTGCGGGAATTGGTTCTATTGTTGTTCATAATACAGATTCCTTATATATTTCATGTGATAAGAATAGATTTTATAAATTTGATAAGGATTATTTTAGTAATAAAATTACAAAATTAAATTATGCTACAAAATTAGTAGAAGAGACATTTGTTGCTATTGATGAATGTAAGGTTGGAGTTAATTTGGCACTTACTAATGATAATGGTAGTAAATTTTTAAAAATGGCTTATGAAGAAGTCTTATACCCTGCAGTATTTCTTAGTAAAAAGAAATACTATGGTATTCCACACGAAGAGATAGTTAATTTTAAACCAAAAAAACCATTTATTAGAGGTTTAGAAGTTGTTAAACGTGGAGTTTCTGATGTACTAAAAAATGTATGTATGGATATTATGTGGAGCTCATTAGATTTGCATAATATTCAACCTATAATTTACATTGTTGCTGATGGTATTAAAAAATATTTTGATACTAAATGGGATATGAATGATTTTATTAAAACAGCTGTGTATAGATTAGATAAGGAAAATATATCAGTAAAGACATTAATTGCTAGATTAACAGCAATTAATTATAAAATTATACCTGAGCCAAATGTTAGATTTAATTATGTTATTATTAAAAAGTACCCATATGAGCACGATATTAAAGGAAATCAAAAAGAATTATCTGTTGGTGATAGAATGGAATTAGTAGAACGCGCAATTGAAGAAGATTTACCAATTGATTTGGAATATTATTTCAATAATGAAATTACTGGACAATTAGCAAGATTAATTGCATGTGATTCTAGATTTGATACATACGATAGATCATTATTATCTGATCCAAATCTCAATTTAACTGATAAAGAAAAGTATAAAAAGATTGAAGATGAGATTTTTAAGAATTGTAAAAAATATATTTCTGAAATTGCCAAGCAATACAATAAGCCATATGAAAATAAAGGAATTCTATTTAAAGAAACGTATAGAACTGTAAAATCTAAAGTTATTGCGAACAGTAATAAGATTTACAATAATACTGCTGCAAAGGGAATCCTGGCATATTTACCAGATATACAATTTTCTGGTAATAGAGTAAATGATATTAAACATCATTTTAAAAAATATATTCAAAAGGATAGTAGTAATCTTATACAGCAAGCCGATAAACTTTATAAAAAATTAAAGTCTACTAATGTAGAAATAGATGTTCTCTATAATTATAATTCAAATGGCTATGTATCAAGACTCCATAAAAAGTTTGATGCTGAAGTTGATCAATTAGTAGTTGATATGATTGCATATATTGATAGTAATAAATTGCAAGATATTATATTTGGTTTAAACAATCATAATGTTGTTAATATTATTGATTTGGTCAAAACTAAATATAATTTTCACAGAATTTGCGAAAATAACGAACCTGTAAATACATTAGATGAAATTGTTTCAAATGAAGAACTTGATGAAATCACAAGCGATGAAAATTTATATATACAAATTTCTGATGATGACGCTAAATGTATTTTAAATTATATTATAAAAATTATGACAATATATAAGATGATGGATATTAATGAGCGTGTTATGAAAAAGGCACATCTGCATAGAAATGCAAAAAATCATATTTATCTAGGTAATGAAGATCTGTTTTAAATATAGTTAATAGTATTGTATTTACTTATTTTTTTGTAGTTAGATTAATATTGTGTTCATGTGCGTGAATATTAAGCAATTGCATAATTAAAGTTTATTAATATAATATATAATAAATTAAAAAATTGATATATATATTATATTAAATATACTTAACTAGTAACCAAACATGCGATTCTGCGATAGAAATGGTTGTGATAATATCATTAAGGCTATTGTTAAAAACAATAAATTAATTTTTAAATGTAATATTTGTGGCGAAGAATATGATAGTACTGCTGAAGATACGTTATTAGTAGATGATATTATTAAAGACAATCAAACTTTATATAAATATGAAATGTATCTAAAAAATTGCCATGATGATGATTTATGCGAATTGGTTAAAAAAAAATGTACTAATCAAAAATGCAATGAAGAAATTGTTAAAGTTGTTAAAATTGATAAGAATGGGCAATCATTATATGTTTGCCCACAATGTAAAAATAAATTTATTTAAATATTTGGCTTAATCATTTCATTGACTTCCCAAATTTCAATTTTATTACTAGTTCCTAACTTACGTACTACACATAATGGACATTTATTTTCAGCAATTTCTTTTTTTGCAATATCACATGGATCAGATATATTTTCATATGAAGTATAAATATTAGAACCATGGGCAATATGGGTAGCTCTGGTTCCAACAATACTTGTATATTCATATAATGTCATATGATCAGATGTGATTCTGTTTTCTGGTTTTACTACAATTATTTTACTATCCTCAGTTGCTTTAAATTTTAAATGATGTAATTTTTTTTTATGAATAATATTAGGCAATGATGTATCATTCTCATCATCAGCATCATCAGCATCATCTTCATCTTCATCATCATCCTCATCCTCATCATTTTTATTATTTTTTTTATTTGTTTTATTAGGTTCAACCAATTCAATATTATCATCTTCAATATCAGAAGAGATAAAATCTTCATCATCTTCTAAATCAGCATCACCACTTTCAGTAATATTTTTATCAGCGTAAGTGGTCGGCATATTTATGAATGCGTTCTAATATTTACTTATATTAAAATCAATTTTTATATATATTTATAATTAGAATATAATTTTAAATAATAAATGATTTCGGTAATAAATTATAACAGATATATTGATATTTGTTATTACATATATTTTTATGTAATAAATTTATTATCATGCTACTTAATTAAATTATTATGTACTTATAATTTCAGCATGGATCTAACCATGGTTAATGTTAAAAAACCATCAATTCAATATACTATACAAGATGATTACACTAGTTCCGATGGAGAGTATACAAGTGATGATGAAAATGAAATTAAATTAATTGATGTTAATCTATTAATTAATAGCGCTATATTAATTAATAATGATTATACAATTACTAATATTACAAATAATATAATTTTTCTAATTAATAAACAGAATTCTTATATACTAGTATCCGATATTATGCAATATTTTACAACTGCGAAATATTTGAATATTCAGTATTATAATTCACATTCAAATAAAGTAATACATAAGATTATTGATTTAAAGTCAAGATATGATATTAAAAATAATCGTAAATGTTATTATGGGAAAATTGAATTATAACTAAATTATATATAATATCATGATTGGTAAATTGATTGTGTTTGAAGGTGTTAATGGTAGTGGAAAAAGTACAATAATTGATAAATTATGTACTTATTATAAATCACATAATCAACCAGTTTGTGTATATAAATTTCCAGATAGAACTACTAAATATGGTAAATTATTAGATAGTTTTCTAACTAATAAACTAGATGTTTATAGTAAGTACGATTTATTAGATTTATTTGCAAAAAATCGAGCTGAATTTAAAGAACGCATAATTGCTGATATTGTTAATGGAAATATTGTTATTTGTGATCGCTATTATTATTCTGGTATTGCTTATCAAATTCCTGAACAAATTACTAATCCATCATCTATAAAAATATATACCGAATTATTGTTATACTTTGACAATAATATGCCGTTATCAGATTTAGTATTATTAATTGATGGTGATTATTTGAGTAATCGTAATGATTCAATCAAACAAAGATATCACTATGATAGCGATCGTGTAAAATTACTATATGATAAATTTAAATTAGTACTTTACTATAGTAATGTAAATCATTATATTATTCATAATAAATATAATACCCTATCCGAAACTATAAAGACGGTTGTTAAAAAAATAGATAATTGTTATGATATCAAATAGTAATTTTTTATAAAAATTGATATTTAATATATAAAATATATTAGTAGTGAATTTATTAAATTAATAATGTCAGACCAAAATGTTCTGAAAGCTATTAAAGAATTGATTAATAAATTTGATAAACTTGAAAAACGTATTGATGATATGGATGCGGTATCTAAAGCAAGAGTGGAATTAAGCTTTAATGAATTGAGTGAAAAGTTAGATATTTTAGCTAATCTTACTAGCTCAACAGTCAGTGCTGTAGTTGATAACGCATCACGTAAAATTAATAAACCCACATTTTTCAAAAAAATATTTAATGAACAGCGTGATGAGTATTTAAATACATTATACACACAAGAAGAAATTGATATAATTTCACAACTACCAGAAGTTATTGCTAAACGTAAACCAGTTGAAAAAGATAATAAGATTGCTACTCTAATTTATAATAAATATATTAAAGAAAATAACCCATCTAGATGGGCATTATTTGAAAGTATTTATGAACAGAGTATTTAAATGCATTGTAATAAATTATAACTAATTTGCCTGCTTTGTACGCCCATTAATGCATCAACAATCATCAACATCCCTGCTTCTTTATATGATCCATATTTTATACAAATAACTGCACATGTGTATGCCATAATCATTCTTTGATATACTTTCCATACTAATTTTTCATTATACATTAATTTTGTATACTTAATTGTAAATAATATAATTAATATAATTAATAAACCCATAAACATATTTTTATTTTTTTTCTGATTAAAATCAATTCCATTATTAATAACCAACATTCCCAAAGTTACTCTTAAAGATGCACAAGCTAGATGTGTAAGCAAATCATGTTCTTTATATTCTGTTGTATTATCAGTTAAACAAGTTTTTATTTTTTGATAACCCATTATAAAAAATCTATATAATATAAAATATAAGAATAACATTCAGTAAAATTAATATGAATTCTACTAATGGTATGAAAACTACTATATGGGGACCTGCCGCATGGACATTTTTATTTTGTTCTGTATTGGGAGCATACCCAGTTAAGTTAGACGAAACTAATAAAGATCATATAAAAATTCGTAAAGAATTTAAGAATATGTTTGTATCATTTGGTTATACAATGCCATGCTTTTATTGCCGAGAATCTTACAAATCTTTTACAAAAGAAATGCCTATTGATGATTGCATGGGATCTCGGTCACAATTATTACATTGGTTATACAAACTAAAAGATCAGGTAAATAAAAAATTAATTAAACAAGAGCTTATGTGCTATACGACAGAGCATTCTAAATTAATCGAAAAGTATAATAATAATAAAATTACGAAAGATAAATATATGGCATCGGTAAAACAACTAAAAGCCAGTATTTTTATAACAAAATCTAGTCCTCAATTTAATTCAGTTATTTCAAAATATGATAAGTATCGCGCTGGCTGTTCAAAAAAAAGTAAAATGTGTCGTTAATTATTATTTATTAATCCGGAATGCTGGTGTTTATATTTCGTAAATATGTATATATTATATCGTTTACTTAAATCTTCATGACTTAAAATTGATAATGATACATCATTGTATAATAATTTTAGTTTAATTGCTAATTCCATATCATGTATTATTGGAATAAATAATATCCTAACTTTATATACAAAAGTATTATTAACATATTTATTTAACTTAGAATATTTTAATATTGTCCCACCAGCGATTAAATAATTTATTAATAATATCGATGCATATGGATTATATTTTTCACTAAATTTAGCAATTATTTTAAATGTAATGTTAAACACTTTTAACACATGATTAATATGATTATAACAAATATTAATACGTTCATGGTAATCATAAATAAAAATAAAATATTTTTTCCCCTTATATTCAAATGTAAGTAACCAATGATCATAACTATTTATATTTAATGTATCGCCATGATAATTCATTTCAATACATTTATTAATATAATTATTTAGATTATCATAATATTCAATTTCGTTATTGATCATATCAGCCATATCAATAATATTCTTTTTTATCCAAAGGATTATTGTATATATTTAAATATTTTCCTTTCAATTTAGAGTTATTGATTGCCGGTTTTTGATATTGCTTACTTATGGATTTATATAATTTGTTACTATTGCTAATAATATTTTTATGTATAAAATCAATATCATTCATATTATTATCAATATATTTAATAATTTCCACTGAATTATTTTTAATTGAATTTAGTAAATTTGCAATGTTATGATTGTGATTTATGGATATCTTACCACCATTTTTTATTTTTTTTAATTTATATAAATGATAATAATTACCAATGTCTGCATTTGTTTTTTTTAATGATTTATATAAAGATTCATTTAAATTTAAAAAATCAAATAGGTGGTGATACGAATCTGATTGTAGTATTGAACATAAATATGTATTAATTAATTGAGCGTTGTATAATATTTGAAATTCTGAATTACCTGGTAACAAATCCAGTGGTGCATGGTTTAATAATTGTTGAAATTTTTTAATATAAAAAATATGATCATCTGAATATTTATTCAATTCAGTCAGTACATACTTTATATTTTTTACATGTATTTCTACATCATCTTCATAATTTCTGGTATATGTTTTACCCCCGGCTATTGGTATTGTTACACTCATCTTATATTATATTTAACCAGCGAAAGAAAACTTCATTGGTTTTGCTTGAATAGCATTAATATTATCTGATGGAATTGATCGTAATGGTGTTAAACTTAGATCGGCCGATGTTACACCATCGCTCTTTGTGTATGACGGTCTAGAATATGCAACCCATGGAACGACATCATTAGGATCATCTCGTACGGACATCTGATTTACCGAAGTATCAAATGTAGCACGTTCGCTGGCAAACTTTTTGTGATTTTCAACAACACTTGGTTCTAATGCAGTTTTAATAATTGCATCAGAATAATTACCATCGGCGATTAGCGAATTCATTGAATCCGACGTTATTTTACCTGGCAAATCATTGTTAAATCCTTCAAATTTTTCCTTATCTAATTCTTTACGGAATTCATTAATAATCTTTACTTGAGTAACCGCATTATCAACAAGGTCTCCAATGTTATCTTTAATAGTCGCTAATTTAATAACTTGATCCATTAATCCATTTGTCGTAGAATCACTTAACGACAGGCCGTTATTTACAGAGTTTAACACAAGTGCTTGCGTTTGGTCAAATTCACTAGATGCGGTTACTAAACCATCGCAAGTTAGTTTAATTGTTTTAATAGCGGTTACCGCATTATACCATGTTGGGTATTTATTATCAAATTTCTTAATCTTACTCTTTGATCCGGCAGTATTTTCAACATCTAATAATTTACCACTAATTAAATTAGAACGAGCGATAGTATTAATAATCATTGCATATTTATTAATGTCAGCGGCATTTGTTAAAGCAGCTAAATGATTTTGTGCTTTATAAGTTCCTTGATTTACTTTACAATTAGAAAATGACGCATCGATCGCATTAGCTGCTAATTTTAATTTAAATACATTATCGGTAGCTTTGGCTTGCTCATTAAGACATCCGGATAATTCTGGTACTAAATCTTTATATTTAGCACCATCTTGCGAATTTTCTTCAACCTCCTGCTGAAGATGTCCACGCATTTGATTATAGACATCAGTTATATGTTCGGTCTGCTCAGAAACAAAGACACGGGGATCGTCTACTGAGCTATACGGACATTTACTACCACATCCATGTCCTTTACATTTCCAATGATATAATGCGGTAATATAAGCAGCCGAAGCAGTTTCTTCCATTATTTTATTTTCTTCTATTTCTACCGCTAGAAAAATTAACATCATATACATTAAAAATGCTACACATAGCGCGACTATAATTTTTTTTCCATTACGACGTAACCAACAACCTAATCCTTCGGCGCAATTTCCAAAAAATGCACAAAATTTAGAAGATTGTTGCGAAACGGCCGGTGCAACACTTGGTTGATTGGTAGTGCTAGATTCTGGAATAAGAACAGGCGAGCCAGGAGTTGACATCTTTATAATTTAATAGTCTTGAAATATTTGGATTATATTAGATTAATAAAAGAATTAGAAAAATATAAAAAAATATAAATTATATTAATTGAATTATGTTTATAATAATACAATTGCATTTCTAATATTATAATTAATTAGAAGAAATTATAAGCGCGTACCCAATTCCAAATATTGTAATTTCAGATAAATATCTATATTCAACCACATCACCAGGTTTTGCTCCAATCCAAACCATCTGAGGATCATGCTCGTAAACTTTAGAAATATTTTCTTTAGTAATATAATGCTTTTCTAATTCGTCTATTTCTTCTTGAGTTAGAATCTTATATTTTGGAACTAATTCATGATTTGGTAAAATTGTTTTTAATAAATTGTATGTGTATGGTTTAAATGTTCTATATTGATGTTCAGATAATTTATGAAGATCAGTAATATAGTTATTAATACTAGAGCTTAATTTTGTAGGAGTAATAATAAGAGTTTCAGTTTTAGGATATCTAATATGGTTTAATAATTTTATCATATTCGCACGTTTTGATTCGGCATCAGTCCCAACATATATAAGCAAAATACATGTGATATAGATATTTTTATCTACCGTTTTTTCATTATAATGTTGAATATATTTTTTAATATCGGTTAATGTTTGGGTGCTAGTAATTGTGTTATTACTAACAGCTTTTAAAATAATATATTTATCTTTTTGAATTTGTTTATTAAGTTCGTTTTGAGTTAATTTTTCATCCAATGAAATTAAATTTCTATATTTGTAAAATTCGTCAACGTTATTATAAATATCGTAAATCGTCTGATTAATATTATTCATAATAATTACTTTATATTTCACAATCGGTATATATATTTAGTTTAAATAAAATCAATTTTTAATTAAACTTAATATAGCAGTCATGTGTCAACACGGAATATTAAATGGCTTAATAATTTTATTAATTATTAATTTCATTTTATTAACCACTCTATTAATCAAAACAATACGCGAACCAATAAAATCACATCGATGTAAACGAGTTAGATTTTCGGTTAATGGTTATAACGATGAATTGAATTTTTACAAATCTTTATCGCCATTAGAACAAAAAGAATATTTAGCATTACCTAGACAACAAAAAATAGAAAAGTACTATCAATGATTCAGATAAAGGGATTTAATGTTATAATAATGCAATAATAATTAATTTTATTTTTTTATTTATTTTTGTTTTATCACTTCTAATATATAACTAATAAGACTAATTATATAATCTTAACTACATATACAAAATGGAAGAACTATTTACTGGTGCTGGATATTATGAAGGTGGTGTTACTGCCGGTGAATGGCTTTCGATGCATTGGCTTACGATTTGGGTAGTTTTACTAACCCTTTTTGTAGTTCTTGTATTTGCCGGTGCTATTCCTGTAAATGTTAAAAAGAATGGATTTACCCAACGTGAAGGTTTATACGCTGGCATTAACAGTGTTCGTGATGATACTGGATTTCCTAGTAATGAACCCCTAGGCGATATCGCTAAGCGTGAAAATCTTGTAGAATCTGGTCGATACCCTAACTTATATACTCCTAGTGCTGTAGATCTATCTACCGCGCTCGCTTTACAAAATAATGTAGCTAAAGCTGCTGCTACTGGAGCGGCCGCGGCTGCGCCAGCCGCTGCTCCTCGAGTAGCTCCGCCGGCGGCGGCGGCATCGGCGTTCCGTAACAAATTCACGGAACGAATGACCCCTGAGGAAGAACTACAAATGCGTCAGGCTGCGCTTGGTGCCGTAGCGACCAGTGGTTAAAAAAACTAATAAATTATAAATAAATAACATATTAACTTAAATAATATTTTTTTTATATTTATATATAATTATCAACATGGCAGACATTCCTCAGCATGAACAGTATTTAGATGATACCATTATAGATAATACCCCAAATTCTAATGATACAGCATCTGAAAATTGTCAAGATAAACCTAAGGGGGTTAGCCCGATGCTAATTGGTCTAGTTATAATAATAATAATTTTAATATTCTTATATATTGCTCGTAAAACATCAAATAAGTCAAAAGTATTAAAAAAGATCAAAGATAATGAAATAAAAAAGCAATTATTGTTACAAGAAAATGAATATAATTTAATATCGGAAATTGATGAATTTTTACTAAAACAAAAACAATACATAAATGGTAAGTAGACATCAAATACAATAATTTATTAACAAAATTGAATAATATATCATTATATATAATAGTAACGATGGATAACATTATTTACACAGATGGAGCCTGTTCTAAAAATGGAAAGAAAGATTCAACTGGTGGGTTTGGGATATATCTTAAAAAATCAGTTTTTACTAACACTGAAATAAAACTTAATAAAAAGTGCCAATTGAAAAAAATATACATAAATAATACAAATATGGAATTCCCTGTAACTAATATTAGAATGGAAGGATATGCAATTTTAACATCATTATTTCTATATTCTGAATTTATTAAAAATCAAACTGACATTGTTAATACACCGAATTTAGCGGATTATATGAACAAATCTAAATTAAAAAAAATATCAACGATTGAACAATATTATAATAAGGGAGATCTGAAAATTACAGATAATTATTCAGTAACTATTCATATCATTACTGATTCTGAATTTTGGATTAACGTAATTACAAAATGGATGCCAAATTGGATTAAGAAAAAAATTTTACTTAGTAAAAAAAATCCCGATATATTGCTATATTTATATTACTATACATCATTCTTAAATGATAACGGCATTGACGTTAAATATATTCATGTTAAATCTCATCAAACTAAAAATAGAACATATCATGCCGATGGAAATGATGTAGCTGATGTATTAGCAACATCATCAGCAAATAATGAAAACTATAAATTTGTACAATTATAAATTATATAAATACATGCTCACCAAAATCTTTATGCATTATATTTTTAAACTTATCATTTATATTACACACATATTCAATTGTATCATCATATATATTATAAAAAGTATCTATTGATATTATATTTAAAATTATAGATTCTAATTTTGACTTATCATAATCATTATTATCAGAACAATCTAATAATTGTTTACGATAATAATAAATTGAATAATTCTTGATACAATCAAAATTCATTTTTCCTTTTTTAAACCACCGATTATTGTTAATCGGAACAACTATTTTTTTTAATAAATTATGAGAAATACTTGAATTATATTTAGAAATTAATTTTTGCTGGAATAGTTTTAACTCATCGAGTAAAATATTAAAATCATTATCATAAACTTGAATCTTAGACATATAGCCGAGAACTTGGCAATACATCTTAAATTTTGACAACTCTTCAGAAAATTCTATATCATTATCTAAAGAAGGTATTTCACTCGCACTCATCTTAAGATACTGCTGATATTTAAAAAATTGATTTTTTATTTAGTATATATACCTATTAAGGAATTATTAAATTACAATGACTTTAATTGAACTATCTACGATGACTTTAGATGGGATGATTACAAATGTTAGATTTGATAAGCAAACAGCAATCAATTCTTTAACACTATCAGATACAATTGTTGAAATTGGCTGTAATTATGGATATATGATCAGTGATGAATATAAAGAAATGTCAATCTACAAAAACCGTATTAAAAAGAAGTCTGATAAGAAAAGTGATAAAAAATCAGATACTAGAAAAAAGCAAGGATTAGGTACTCATTTTAATTCACAAATTACATTTACAATTTTACCAACGGTTGACCCAGAACATACATACCAAGTTAAATTATTTACTAATGGACGAGTACAAATTCCAGGAATTGGGAAATGCGAAAAAGAAAATCAAATTTTATTAGATGACATCCTCAAAATCATTTGTACATACATTAAAAAACATTCAGATGTGTTAATGTTCAGAGAAAATATGCCAATTAATGTAATCAATATTATGCCAATTCTACAAAATTATAAATCAATCACATTAGGTGCTGAAGATTGTACTGAAGAAACAAAGTATTTTATTAATAAAAAAGGAAAACGACAAGTTGCTGCACCAAATTTAGATTTGATTGAACTGTCACATATTTTCCTAGAATATAAAAATAATAGACAAGTACCAATTATTCTTGATAGTGCAAACTTTCATCCAGAAAGATATGCAGGATTCTTAATTAAATTTAGTACTCCTATAGTTATTACAAACAATTATAAATTAGATAAATTTATTGAAATGGTAAGATTATACTATAATGCTAAAACTAAAAGAGACAAACTAAAATTAGTTGATGTATTAGAAGATGATTGTAAAATGACAAAGGTTGCAAAAATGATAAAGAATGCTTGGGCTACTAATAACAAATGTTCTAAAAAAATTAAAAAAAAGTTAACAACAGTTAAGTTATTTAAAACTGGTAAAATTAATATTGATCATGCAAATAACGCAGAACAAACAAAAATTATTAGAACAATTGTTATTGATACTATCAACAACAATTGGGATAAAGTAGTATACTATCCAAATATCCCATTAGATGAATCTGAATATTCATCATATCCACCAACGGAGATCAATGAATCAGATGATGAGTAAGTAAAACGATATCATCAATTATATTTATATATTTTTTTATTAGTGGTACTTAAATTATCCATATAGTAAATCTATGAATATATAAGAGATTACTAATAATAAAGACATTATAAATGTTCCCTTCATTGACAATGTTCCGTCGACAACACTATCGTCAAACATAGCAATACATTTATCTATAAATATTTCAGTATTCATTAAAATAAATAGTAACCATAATAATATTACCTTTTTCCATTGAATAGTATTACCGACTGATATTAACATACCACCAACATCATTTCTATTTAAATTGTCATGTTTAAATTTATTATTTTTTTTTACAAGAGGTTCGCAATCAGTCATATTAATTTATTGACGATATATATATTAATTCATTTTTAAAATAATTAAATTTAGAATTATTTATAATTCTAGAATATAAATTGTCACCAAATAAATAATGCTTCTTAAATGGGTTTGATAAATCAGATGAAACTATATCTAATAAATTAGATATGCTGGATTCTAATATATTGAGTTTACCAGATTTATTGTAAAACATACGATTACTACTACTAATATCATCAACGATATGCGCCGAATAATCAATAGATTTTACAATACTAATATTACCAAGCGCATATTTATTAATAGCATTCTTTATATAAACACTATCTCGTAACATAAGATTATCAATAAATATATTAGTTAATGCAGTTTTAGAATTTTTAATAGTAGTTGTATACAAATCTTTATATTTGCCATTAGCTGACATTGTTTGTAAATATTGAATAGTGCTATCGACAGCAATCGTTATAATTGATGTATCATATGTATTTTTATGTTTTAATATACAAGTATCGCGAATATCATTAATCATATTTAACGAAAATGATTTTAAATCAGCTTCATTATATTTTGTAATAACTGAAATGAATGTATTTTTAATATCAGTTGTATCAACCATATTAAATGATTGAATTATTTCATGAATGAATAATTTATAAATATATCTATTATAAATACCAATTGCGTAATTAGTATTAGTTATCAACGATTTTACTGGTTTTAATTTCAATTGAGTGGGGTTAACCAATAACTCAATAAAATAATTTCTAAAATTACCTAAAGATCCAGTATAATTATTAATAATAGTTTTACTAACCTTATTAAAATTAATTGGATATGCTATAAAACTTAATATAGTTTTATTAGTTAGATTATTGGCTAACTTAATATAGTCATTGTAACTATTAGATAAATATGCTAACGCAGTTTTTACCGATTCTTGTTTAAAATAAATACGATAGTTACCAATGATTTTATCATTATCAAATAATGATAAAATAGCACCAATTATTAGCTTATCGTAAATAATAAATTTACTTAATTTTAATATATACAAATCATAACTTCCAAAATCAAACATTAACGAATTCTTATGAGTGTATGTTAATTTTATGTAATCTAATTGACTATCGTTGATATTACCATTAATACAAAATGTATTATATGATTCTATAAAATCGGGTATTTTAGAAAAGAAACCTAATTTAGTAAATTCAGGTGGATCAAAATTAATTAATTTATTTGTTAGCATTTGGTCAGACAATTGTTGTGAAAATGTATTTAAAATATAATCATTATTCGCGATTGACAATTTTACAGTAGAATTTATAAATTTATCGGTCACGTAAATTTGGGTAATTGAAGTTGATTTATTTATTTTTACAAATTTAATTAAATTATTTAAATTAAGCTGTTTATAATTATAATAGATAAACGATCTATTTGATAAATTATATAATTTTTGAAATACCTTCATCAATTCATCCGAAATTGTAGAAATATTAATTCGTTTATCTTTTTTTAAACTATTGCTAAATTCAGTAATTGGTATATAATTATAACAATTTAAATTAGTAGAATTGTTATATTCTCGATTATATCGCTTAAGTATGAATAAAGATGGATTTTGAGTATTAATATTTTTAAAATTTGTTAAAAACAAATCATCAGCTGGTGTTCTATCATCAACTAAAATAATTGTATTAATGCCATAATAATACATGATACTTATAATTAATTCATTCCAAGGAACATTAATATCTTTTTTGTTGGCATTCGCGATAACTTTATTTAAAATAAATTTATTAGCTAGACCAGTACATAATTCAGATACAGATGCAAAATATTTATTAATAGAGTAATCTAGTAATGCGGAAAAATTCGGCAATTGATTTTTCAAATAACTCGTTATATTTATAATAAATTCTTTCAACTCAATATTATAATATTTTGCATATATTAATACCATATCAAATGATCCATCAATTATTCGATTAGTAAGTGCTGTAAATGTACCATTTACCATTAACTTATCAGTATTTAATAATGTTTGAATATATTTTGGTAAATACGATTTGCGATCAATAAACTTTAAATTTGGAAATAAATGATTTGGATATTCCATAATATACTGAATGTATGTTCGTTCATGCCATTCAGGTTCTTTATTTTCATTATTATAACATTTTGCAAGAGTGTCAGTATCGAAAGTTTTTTTACGACAGCATGGTAAGCAGTAACCATCTGGGTGATGACCAACAATCATACCAAGATGATTATATACCTTATCTGTACATTTATAATATTCATCTCTATTATAAGTCCAATTTTTATATTTAACGGCTTTGGGATCAGATTTTGTTGTAAGCACTGGCTGCATCTTTTTTTGACAAATACGCGGATATTTTGTCCCGGTTGAATAATTAAATAATGTTGGATCAATTAATTTTAATTTACTACTAACGACGTCAGCGATTTTTAAATATTTATCATTTAACTTTATTAAACGAGCGATAAAATTAATATAGAAATTACTTTCTTCCATAGATAAGTTCAAAATTTCAACAATTAAAAAATTCTTAACATATTGAACATATATTTTTTTACTATCGAATAATACTTGCATATTTCGATTACGCGCTTCATCAGATAAATAATCAAACATATTTGTAGTATCCTTGCTTATATATTCAATTGCACCATTTGCAAATGATGTAATATTTTTACGTAAAATATAATAATAACCATTGGTAAGTTTATCATTTTTAGCATATTTAAATATATTTGTCGATAGAATCGAATCAAATAATTTAATGAATTTTTCAAAATTATATTGTTTATTAAATAAAATACCAATCGATGCTTGCTGGATCTTAAATATTGTATTATCGGTAATAATAGGAAACTTTTTAGAAATTAAAAATACAGAGGTATTTAACTTATTCAATTCTAGTAAAATCTTATTAATATCTAATTTAATAGATGATATAAAGTCTTCCTTTGTTAAAATAATATCACTTGCAGTACTTGCGTAAATTAAAATATTACCATATTCATTTATATTAATATTTAAATTACCATATGGAGCATTTGCAAAACATTCTAATCTAATTGTATTTACTTCAAGCGATTGTTGTTTGGAATTTATAGTAAGCCGACTAGTTATATTATTTGTTTTACGAACAAATGCTAACTCACCATCAATATTAATACACATATCAATATAATTAACCATAGGAAATTTAATAATTTCGATATTATCAAATAGATATTTAATAGACAATATACGTTCATCATAACCAGTAAACACTAAAGATAAATCTTTTGTATTTACTAAATATGATTTTTTATCAGGCTCAGTATTATTTAACTCGTTTATTAATTTATCATCTTCACGCAACTTTTCACGATAAACTTTACTATCTAAACTAATTATTGGATACTGAGCATATAACTCGGCTTCATCGGCTAAATATAATGAAAATATATTATATGTCAATACAGGAAAATATATAGTAATAAAACTATAATATATTAATTCATAACTATGTAAATCAGATCGTAACAAAAATAGAATATCATTCTTATTACGAATAAATGAATCAATTGATATTAAAGTAAACTCGGTAGAATAGCTATCGATCTTTGTATTAAAATCAGTAGCAATAATTTTTGAATTATCGCGAATATCATATAATATAGGATTTATAGGAATATTGTTAATATCGGTCTCGAAATCAACATCCAATATATTCGGACTTAATATATCATGATCAATACCATTGCTTATATTAATATGATAACCAACACTTAAATCATTATTCGCTAAATATTGTTTATAATAATTAATTTTGGTAACCAATTCTAATTTTTCCTTAAATTCTTCAATCGTATCTTCTTTATAAAGATTCACATTAAAAATAAATTCAATAGTAAATGTAGTAGATTTATTTTTTAAATAATTACTTGAATTTATACTATTTTTTAAATTGGAAATATCTTTAGTCGAATGCATAAACTTTGATACGTTTGAATAATTATGAAGTAAATCATCAAACTCATCGTCATCGATATCATCCCAATCATTAGACGTTAAATCTCCACCAGATTTTAAATTATCTTTTTTGATACATTCATAGGTATCAAAATGTAGTAATGAATACCATCGCTTACCAAAATACTTTTCTAAAATCTTATTAGTTTTAGTTAAATTATCACGAACTTTATTAATTTCTTTAATTATAAAATCAGGAGCATCGCCAACAATTACTATTAAAGAATTGATATAGAACTGATTAGAGTTCTTAACATCTAATAATTTAATACAAATAGGATCACATCGATTAAACAATGGAGTAATCATTTTATTAACTTATTATATAATTAATTTAATATAATATTCAAATAAAAAATTATGTCAAACTCAATAGATTTCACACAAAATGTATTCACCTTTATTAAAGGCTTAATTATATTCTTAGTCATAGCAATCATAGCAATATTTTTCATGGCAATTGGATTCTGGGCTGTTAAGCGGGTAGCTAATCCAAAATCAATAAAATATAAAAAATTCTCAGATATTGGGTCAGCTGCTAATTTAACACAAAATGTAAATACTTTCGGAAATAAAGAAGATTTTGTTAAAGTTAAAGTTGGGGCGAATGAATTTAAAATGCAAGAAGATTTAGCGGATATAGAAGCAGCTGCTGTTAAAATGAGCGAGCTAAATCAAACAGCTAAAAAATTAATTTATATATTAAACGATAAATATATAAATAACCCAAATGGATTAGATATTATCGATGATAAATATAAAGCACAAGTCAGAACTGGTATAAATGATCTTACTAAAAATTACACAACACCAAGTCTTGAAGAAAATATACCAGAACGAAGTGGGGGAGATACAAGCTTTGTTATAGACAAGGGAGATGTCTTCTCGATGTGTTTACGTGACCCGAAACAGAATAATAAATTAGAAGATGATTATAATACATTAACATTTGTATTATTACATGAAATGTCACATTTATTTACAACAACATATGGGCATGATATTAGCTTCTGGTCTAATTTTAAATTTATGCTTACAGAAGCAATTGCGGCTGGATTATATACATCAGTGGATTATAAAAGAGTTGCGCACCCATACTGCGGAATTAATATTACGTATAGTCCATTATTTGATCATGAATTGCCAAATTTTTATAAATAAACCAACCATAAATTTAAACTATAACTACTAATAATTATAATAGTATGTACCTTATAAAATCAGCAATTATATATGCTCTGATAATATATATAAATACCAGTGCGTACGCGCAATTATGCTCATACGTAAGTAATAATAAATATGGATCGATCCAATCGACTATAAATCAACAAAATAGATTAAATACACTTAAAGATATACCATTGTCATTATGGTATACAGATAGAGATTCCAATAGTTTAAACAATGTTGAAAATTTAATTAAAAATTGCTCAAATAAAACAAGCATCATTATTGTATATGGAATACCAAATAAAGATTGCGCCGGATTAGAATCTACACCCGGTGCTAATCTTAATTATAATGATTATAATACATTCATTAATAAACTTAATAATTTAGTAAATAATAATAAAATGATTTATATCATTGAACCAGATGCTCTATCCAATACAGTTAATAATGGATGTGGAGTAGCTTATGATTATTTAAATTATATAAAATTAGCAATTAATATATTAGCATCAAATAGCAATGCTGTAATATATATTGATATTGGATACTGGAATGTAATATATGATAATAACGATAGTCAAGAAATTATTAAACTAATTAATCAAATTGATTATAATAATAAAATTAAAGGATTCAGCTTAAATTTAGCAAATTATAGAAAAACAGATGAAATGGAAGCGGCTTGTGAAAAACTAATTAAACTTAGTGGACGACAATATACATGTATCATAGATACGTCTAGAAATTATAATGGTCCGTCAAATCAAAACACGTGGTGTAATTATAATGGGGCTGGGATTGGTGAAAAACCACAAAGTAATCCTAAAAAAAATATTGATTATTATTTATGGAATAAACCACCGGGAGATTTAGATGGAAAATGTTTAACAAACTCTGATTCATATAAAGCACCAAATCAAGAAGCAGGAGAATTTAATGAAGAATACTTAAATATACTTTGGAATAATGGGATACTTAAATTTAACCAACCATTTTCAACAAATTGCACATATTAGAAAAATTGATATTTTTTTTTAATATTATAACAATGATGCAAATACCAAATGTAATTGAAGATATGATCTTTAAAGATTATCTGACAATCAATGATATTAAGTTTATAAATAAATATACACATAATATATTCCAAATAAAAAAAAATAAAGCACAGCATATTATATATAAATATGTATTTAAATATATTAAAGGGTACCAACATGTACAAAATATTGATTATTATCATATACCAAAATACATATATAAAAAATATTATCCATTAAAATATAAACAAGAATTTATTCATAAAGCAAGTATACAACCATCATTAACTTACCAAAATAAATTATTGATAGATGAATTAATTAATTCAAATATATCTATTGTTTCTAGATTTAATACATGCATTGACATACTATCAGAGTCACAGCTTTATAATATTGGTTGGTAAATGATTATAGATGTACTCTATTATAATCATGAATTATTACTTCAATTGGCGTAGTTGGGTCATCACTAATTCTTGGTTTTAATTTACACTTGTCAAATTGTAACTTGATAAATTTTAGTATACTAAAAATCATAGCTAATGTTATGATTTTATATTTTTATTTTTTTAAAATCCAGTCACATTAATATCAATAAATGGTTTCACAATATCATAATTTATATTTAACTTATTACAATATTCTTCCTTTACCAAATCTATATATACTTGCTTCATCTTATCAGCAATTGCACCATCGCCGTTATTATATAATAACAATTCAGCATCTGTTAATTTTTTAATCTCATCTTCACGAACTTTTGATGCCAAACTTTCTAACTCATCTTTAATGTAATAAATATTACGATTTGAATCAAATTCCTCAGAATCAGATGCTAATGATAATACTCTTGAAATTTTACCAGTTGGACAAACAACAATACCATTTTCATAACAATCTTCTAATTGTAATAATAGATTATGTAACAAATCAGATTTATTAGATTTAGAACAAATGAACTTATAAATATATTTTAGAGAATCATCTTCACTAATTCCGAAAGATACATGATGCTTATTATTAAATGTATTTAATACTTCATTAATTTTAAAACGCTGGTCAACGCTTAGTGCATTATCGCGGTATAAAGCATCTGTTAAAATTTGATGAATATCACAATCATCAAATTTATAATTATTTTTTAATTTATCAATATTAGTCTTAGTAATATTAATTAAATAGTGATCATGAACATTTTGAAGATCGTTATTAAATACATTAATAGTTTCATTATCTAAATTATTAACAATATCTTGATTTATATTATTATCGAATGTATTAATCACATTTGGAACTATATGATTTTCATCTCTAAACATAATTTCATTATACTGATATGTTTGAATATCATTTTCATTTACCAATTCTTCAATCTTATGATAATAAGATTCAGGGATTTCTAATCCAGAAATATCAAAATGATCAATATTACAATTCATTATCTCAATATACTTACACATAGCTATTGTAGATAAATTCTCATCTAATGATGAATGTTCAACCAATTCATAACATTTTTTAGCAATTACTTTATTTGGCCGCCAACGAGGATAAGCACCTTTTCTATAAAAATCACCAATTTTTATAATATTATTATAATTTTTTGAAATCTTAAAATCATCAATTAACTTTTCCAATTCTAAAATTTCAGGTTCAGACTCTGCTAAATTATTTCGAATCTTTGAATATTTCTTTTTTAAAACAGGAGCATAGCTAATTAACTCTACTATCTTTTTTTCCTTACTATGTTTTCGATATATAAAATAGTATGTTATTATGCATAACAATAATAGTAGAAGAATCACACACAATCGCATTATTATATAAAGTAAAATTTACTTTATATTTTTTCGACGAAGAAATTTATCAAAATATTTTAAGTTATTTAAAGCGTCTTGTTTACCCAAATCATATAAATATTTAGAATAATTAGAACAGGTGTAAATAAACATAAAATGACGATCGTGTGTACGAAACATATCAGTTCTTAATTCTAATATACTACTACCACATTCAAATAATTTACCAGTATTTAATATTTTAGATAATCCACCATCAATATAATACTGATTTCGATATGTATAAAATAGACTAGTATTATAAAATGGAATATGACCAGATGCTAATAAACAATTAATCAAATCAGAATTACTAGTATATTCAGAATAAATATGATTTGATAAAGTTGGTACATGAGTTAGATTGCAAAACATGCGATGATTAGCTAATTTATATAAATCATTAGAAATAATATTAAATCTTGTTAATAATACAACAAACAAATATGGAATAAAATTAAAATAAGCACGAGTAAAACAATTACTTAACGTATTGAGCAATGGAGAATTTATAAATTTCATTTCATTATCAATATTTAAACCAAGGCATAATAAAACGGCCGGAATACATCCAGCGGAATAACCGGAAAATATAACATTAGATAAATCATAATGTGTATTTAAAATACTAGCAATGCCTAATAAATAATTATAATGTCCACCGGCGCCATTAAAACGAATATGCATATTTGTTTTTATATAATATCGTTATTTGATAATTTTAAATTTAAAATTAAATTATTATATATTATAAATCATGGGAATTTTATATTTAATTATTAAAGATAACTTAGTTAAACTTGGTAAATCAAAAAATGAAAATTCATCACGATTAAATCAATATGGTAAAAATGCTAGAATTATTTGTTGTGCAAATTGTGATAATCAAGATGATGCTGAAAAGGAATTAATTAGATTATTTAAATCTAATTTTAAATTAGTTAAAGGAAGAGAATGGTTTGCATATCAAAATATTCATAAAGCAAAAGAATTGTTTTTAAATTTTACAAAAGAGTTACCCATATCTAAAGATGTTTTAATGTACGATATGGAAGATGTTGAAATGGAAGATGTTAGCCAATTATAAAATAAAAATATTAAAAGAACTTATAGAAGCCACAACATTTTTATTTAATATTTGTAAATAAGGTATTCTACTGCTCCTCCACGTGGAGGAGCAGTGAGATAAGAAATATAATTAAAATCTTTATTTAATATTTGTAAATAAGGTATTTCATTTGCCGCCCAACGTTGGGCAGCAAATAAAGATAAGAGATATCATTAAATTTTTTATATCTTTATTTAATATTTGTAAATAAGGTATTCCACTGCCGCCCTACGTAGGGCAGCAGTGAGATAAGAGATATCATTAAATTTTTTATATCTTTATTTAATATTTGTAAATAAAGTATTCCACTGCTCCCCCACGTGGGGGAGCAGTGAGATAAGAAATATAATTAAAATCTTTACATCTTTATTTAATATTTGTAAATAAAGTATTCCACTGCCGCCCTACGTAGGGCGGCAGTGAGATAAGAGATATCATTAAATTTTTTATATCTTTATTTAATATTTGTAAATAAAG
>JACCDQ010991231.1_pt1 | contig 56506 bp, 84 predicted proteins | sample 7446031 | NCBI WGS metagenome assembly JACCDQ01 (sample SAMN15323442, study PRJNA562643) | freshwater metagenome | isolation source: river surface water | place: USA:Blue River Watershed | collected 2017-08-17
CACTATGAAGGTGCAATAACTGAAAAAAGTATGTTTCCATTTTTAGCAAAAACTATTCCAATATTAACAAATGGTGAAACCCATATCAATATGCTGGAAAATATGGGATACTATACTTTTGTTGATGAATTGGGAATAAGGGATATACTAAAAGATAAAGTACACTACTTACAAAATGGTGATAATACAGAATATTTTAATAGATATTTTGCTGTATTAGATAAATTGGTGAATGGTGATTTTAATTATATTTATGAAACGATGTATGATAAAATAGAGCACAACTACAAACTTTCATTGGAAATACAAAACGGAATATTTTTAAACAATTAAATCAATAGAGGATGACAATTAAACAACGTAAAGCCAAAAATAGAAAACGTATGGCTAAGCAAACAATCAAAGAGCAGCAAAAAAAAGGTATTTACAAAATTAAATGCTAATTTGGTAATTACAAATAATTTTCTTATATTTGTACAATGAAAAAACTATTTAAGCAAATAAAAGGAATACTCAGCGATATTTGGTTGGGATTCAAAATAGCTGAAGAGAACAAACACAAATCCCAATGGGGTAAATTTTAAAAATTAAAAACAAAAATTAAATTAAGTTATGGCAAAACAATTGTTATTTGAAAACGATGCGAGAGTAAAGTTAAAATCGGGCGTAGACTCATTAGCTAACGCAGTTAAGGTTACATTAGGTCCGAAAGGTAGAAACGTAATCATTGGTAAATCATTTGGTTCACCACACATTACAAAAGATGGTGTATCGGTAGCAAAAGAAATCGAATTGGAAGATGCTATCGAAAATATGGGCGCTCAATTAGTAAAAGAGGTAGCATCCAAAACGGCTGATTTAGCCGGTGATGGTACAACTACCGCTACGGTATTAACACAAGCTATCTTCGCTGATGGTATTAAGATGGTAACTGCCGGCGCTAATCCAATGGATTTAAAGCGTGGTATTGATAAAGCAGTTACGGAAGTTGTAAACGAACTCAAAAGAACATCACAAAAAATCAACACAAACAAAGAGATTGAGCAGGTTGCTACTATTTCAGCAAACAATGATTCTGAAATTGGTAAAATGTTAGCCGATGCTATGGACAAAGTTGGTAAGGATGGTGTTATTACCGTTGAAGAGGCTAAGGGAACTCAAACCGAAGTAAAGACCGTAGAAGGTATGCAGTTTGATAGGGGATACCTTTCACCATACTTTGTAACGAATCAGGAAAAGATGGAAGCTGAATTGGAAAAGCCTTATGTACTTTTGTATGATAAGAGAATCAGTTCAATGAAAGACATCATTGGTATTTTAGAATCGGCAGCACAAACAAACAGACCTTTATTGATTATCGCTGAAGATATTGAAGGTGAAGCTCTTGCTACATTGGTAGTAAATAAAATGAGAGGTTCACTTAAAGTAGCAGCTGTTAAAGCTCCTGCCTTTGGTGATAGACGTAAGGAAATGTTAGAAGATATCGCTATCGTAACTGGCGGAACTGTAATTAGTGAAGAGAGTGGATTAACTTTAGAAAAAGCAACAATCAAAATGTGTGGTGTAGCTGATAAGATTAATATCGATAAGGATACAACTACAATCATTAATGGTGGTGGTACAACTGAAGCAATCAAAGCTCGTATCGATGTAATCAAAGCTCAAATTGAGAAGAGTACATCGGATTATGATAAAGAAAAATTGCAAGAACGTTTGGCTAAGTTGAGTGGAGGCGTAGCAATTATCTACATTGGAGCATCAACTGAAACCGAATTAAAAGAGAAAAAAGATAGAGTGGATGATGCTTTACACGCTACTCGTGCCGCAGTTGAGGAAGGTATCGTAATTGGTGGAGGTATCGCTTTAGTAAAAGCAGCTGATGTATTAATCAATACAGGCTTCATTACTAAATTAGAAAACGCTGACCAACAATTGGGAGCAGATATTGTTAAGAAATCAATTGAAGCACCATTCAGAACAATCGTATCAAACGCGGGTGGTTCGCCAGATGTAATCATTAACAAAGTAACCGAAATGGGTGGCAACTTTGGATTCAATGCGAGAACCGATGAGTATGTAGATATGATTGATGCAGGTATTATCGACCCAACAAAGGTAACTCGTTTAGCATTAGAAAACGCAGCATCGGTAGCAGGTTTATTGTTAACTACTGAATGTGTTGTAGCTGAAAAGAAATCAGAAAAGGAATCAGCACCACAAATGCAGATGCCTCCAATGATGTAATAACATATTACAAATAATCATAATTAAGGGGGATATTTCCCCCTTTTTTATTTGGCAATATCGAATATTTTTCGTATATTTGAGAATATGAAATCAGAAAATTTAAAAAGAGAAATTAACCCAGGTCATTATTTAGAATTAATGGATAGGTTATATGTGTTAGCATCTACCTTACACGACCATTGTTTGGAACATCCATTAGCTGAATACGATGAGGAAATTTACACAGCTATCGAAACTGCAATAGAAGCAACTTATGATGCATATCAATTAGTAGGAAGTAAAGATTTTGAAAATGAAAATGAGAATAACACACATTAGCGATACACACAATAAGCACAAAAAGCTAAACGGAAAATTGCCGGGAGGCGATTTGCTTATTCACAGCGGTGATATCAGTTCATTAGGTAGAGAGCATGAAGTTAAAGATTTTATTAAGTGGTTCAATAAGATTGAAGGATACACTAATAAAGTTTTTATCGCAGGTAATCACGATATGTCTTTTGATAGTGAAATTCTATTAAGAAACAAATTAGATTATTTTGATGGAGGCAGAAACAATTGGGATACACTAGCTTCAGTTGGAAAACCACAATGGTTGGATATATTATTAAATTCAGAATTGAATTCAAACGTATTCTATTTAGAAAATTCATTTGTTGAATTAGATGGAATAAAGATTTGGGGTTCGCCTATCAGCCCATCGTTTGGGTATGGTTGGGCATTCAACGCTGGCAGAGGTGAGGCTATTTCAAAAGTTTGGGATACCATTCCAATGGATACCGATATTGTAATTACTCACGGACCAATTTATGGTTATAGAGATAAAACATATCGTACATATGAAAATGTTGGTTGTGCAGATTTACTACATAGATTACACGCAGTAAAACCACATTTACATTTTAGTGGGCACATTCACGAAGATTATGGATATGCACCAATTAGCTATGGTGATTGGAGTGGATACGCATTTAACGGATGTATTTGTACATTAAGTTATGAACCAAACAATAATCCAATTACGTTTGATTACAATTTTGTTAATAGAGAATTAGAATTTATACACAATGAAGAGGAATAAAATATATTTGTATTTGGATGACGTAAGAATTCCAACGGAAGGGGATTGGCAAGTTGTAAGGAATTACGATGAATTCGTAGCACATATTCGTATGCACGGATTAGAGAGTTACGAAGTAATTTCGTTAGACCACGATTTGGGTGAAAGTGCTATGCAGGAATATTACACAAATACCAAACCTCATTTCGAATTGGATTATAAAAGAATAGAAGAGAAAACCGGAATGGATTGTGCCAGATTTTTAGTAGCAGAGAGTATGACAAAGCACATCCCATTGCCACAAATATTTGTACATTCGGCTAATCCAATTGGTTCGGCAAATATGATGGGATATATTAACAATTATTTCAGAAATCAAAAAATGCCTGAAATTTGTACAAAAGTAAATATAGCTCACACTTATACCGAATTGTTAAGTGAAGAGGAAAGGCATCGTAGATATAAAATTATGAAAAATAATTAATTATGAGTAAAAAGAAACCCGATTTAGTTGTATGGAATGAGGAAAAGGGTTATTACTCAAAGGAGTTAACATATGCTTCAAATGTAGGTGCACCGGCAATTCGTTTAGAAGATGTTGGTGGATGGAAACAAATACAAGCTCAAAACGCTAATAAGATATTCACTAAAAAGTATGAGGAAATAAAAGATGAATTTAAAAAATTAGTGGATGAAGTTAGTTGGAATGAGTTTGTATATTCAGCAATTTATAATTTTGTACCCGTAATTGGTGAAACATATTATTTGTATGAAAAAAAAGATGGTACTCCATTCCTTTCATTAATAGCACCAACCGAATGGAATATGAAATATATAGGTACAACGAGATTGGAATCTAATAACAAATGGATAAAATTATAAAAAACAATTAATATGGAATATATTTTAATCGGAATCATTGGTACTTTTATTTGGTTAACATACGAATATTGGAGAGCACCTATGGTAGATGAAAATACCGGCAGAACAATAAAGCCTGCTAAAACATTTAAAGATTTATTTAAAAGAAAATAATATGAAAGTACACATCACAGACACATTTACAAAATCATTAAAAAAATTAATATGGCATCAGCATTGGATGTATAAAACATATTTTTTATTTTTTTATGATATTCCATTGTTCATAAAAAATATTTGGAGATTTAGAAAAGAATTGTGGAATCACCAATGGTGGGATTATAATTTCACTTTACAAATGATGTACCGTTCTATTTCAATTATGGAAAAAGAAATGTCTGTAAAAGGATGGGAAGTTAGAGAAACACGTGAACCAAAAGTAAAAGCAATGCAGAGAGCCTTAGAACTTTTGAAACATAAATTAGATGATGATTATGTTGAAAGGGCTGAATCTGAATTGGGTAAAATAATTATGCACGATTGGGATTTTGAGCTAATTGAAAATGGTAATTATAGATTGGTAGATAAAGAAACCAAAAAAGAAAAAGCGCATAATCGTAGAGTATTTAAAAGAGCAGCAGCTATCGAAGCAAAAGAGTGGAAAGAATTATGGAATATTTTTGAAGGTACAAAGAATTCAAAAATGTATGGTGAAAAATACGATGGCACTGATTTGAGGAGTTGGTGGGATTAAACGTTAAGTATGAAACAAATATTATTTATAGCTATTTTAGTTATGCTAGGCGTAACTTCAATGGCACAAACAAAAAAATCAACAGGTGGATTCGAAGATGTATTAACAACTGATACGATTTTGAATAAGTTTATGGAGCATTGGATTGGAAAACCTTATAAATTGGGCGGAAATACTGAAAGGGGAATTGATTGCTCCCAATTTAATAAACGTTTATACAAAGATGTTTACAATAAAGATTTGGAAAACGTAGCATATAAACAATGGAATCAAACCCAACGAATTAAAAAAGATAGTTTACAAATTGGTGATTTGGTATTTTTTAGAAGTAGGGTTTCGCCTTCAGGATGGCATACGGGGGTGTATATAGGTAATACCTATTTTATACACGCTGCAAATCGATATGAAGGGGTAAAGATATCCACATTAGAAGAACCTCGCTATAAAGTATCAATTAGAGGATATGGTAGGCTAAAATAGATTTGGAAAATACAAAAAAACTTCGTATATTTACATTATAAAAAATCAAAAAGAAAGGAGGGTACAATGGCTTTATTTAAAGAACTCAAAGAGTTAAAAGAAAAATTAAAGTATTATGAAGATATGGTGCCTGTAAACAATATGGGTAAGTGGAGCCGTAGTGTAGCAATTGAAAGTTATAAAAACAAAATAGCAAAATTAGAAAACAAAATAAAAAATAGTAAGCAAAAAACTGATGAGCAAAAGTAAGTTTATTTTACTAATACTATTGGGAGTGATGGTATTTGAATTAAACGCTAAACCCAGATATCGTATTCAGATGTGGGTTTTGAATGGGCAAACGCAATATTTACCACAAAAACGTGTATGGTATAAAACAAATTATTTTTATTTACCATTTAAAGTTTGGAAAAGCGGCGCATACCCATTTCAACATCAATTTCAAGCCGAAGAAATAATTGAAAATTGGAAAGCAGATGAAAAAGCAAAAAAAGAATGGCGTAAAAGCACATACATTGAAATCAAATAGTAAGTGGTTTATAGCAAACAATAAGTTTCAAACAAATAAAGATATAGTGAATGTATTACCTTTTATTAAGATATGGTATTCACCAAATTATTTTTTAGAAACGGGCGTTTTAACTCCTGCGTTTGGAATAGCAATTAGTTTCTTAAAATGGAATTACTATTTTACGATTCAAAAAGGTTATTAATATGCGAATCAAAGGTTGGGAAAAAATAAGTGGATTAACATACAAAGGATTGACAATGGTTAACCCAATACACGATGCCAATGAAACAAAATATATGGCTGATGTGTTAAATTTAAACCTACCACAAAAACCAAAATGGGAATTAGTTGTGTTAACGCCTTCAAATACATTTAGAGCAGTTAATGATGACAAGTTTCATATTATGCTATGGGATGAAGATAAATTGAGTGCTCGTAAGCAAGTTAGTAAAGATGAAATGAAATCGATTAAAAATTTTAGAATGATGGTTGAAGATTTGATTGATGAAATATTATCTTTACAATTAACAATGGCTCCAATTTCATCCTCAATGAATTTACCAACGTTTGATGCATATATAGCACAACGAAAAATGAATATAAAATAAAATAAATAGTTATGGAATTACAAATTACAAAAGAAGAGTTATTAGAAAAATTACAAACCGAATCAGTAAGTGTAACATTTACAAAAGCTGATGGTAGTGAACGTACAATGTTATGTACAAAGATGGTGAATAAAATTCCCGAAGCACAACAACCGAAAACTGAAAAAGCGCCTAAATTGGATGAAAATGGTAATGTAATCGAAACCGATTTAATTACGGTTTATGATTTGGAAAAGGAAGGCTGGAGAAGTTTTAATTTTAGCAAAGTAAAATCTATTCAATAGATGGAGCCAAAAGATTATTTTGATTTAGATTGGTATAGAGCACTTACATCAGCTACAATGGGTTTAAAAGATATTGAAGAGCAAATTACAAAGGAAATAGCGAGGCTGAATAGCATCAAACCAATTCATTTTAAAAACCCTGAAAAGCTGAATGGTAAGTATGAATATGAAGGTGATTCATTGGAGGTTATGTTTATTGGAAGGGAATTATCAATAGCAGAAGATAATTGGACGTGGTTAGTTAAAGAATTAAAATATTCAAATAGAGAGCACACATTGAGCATATTAAAATATCCTAAATTGGATGGATATGCTACAATGATTAAAAATGCTTATGGACAAAAAGAAACAAAAGAAATTCGAAGAGAAAATTTAGATAGCATCGAATGGATGCGAAATGAATTAGTATCGTTAATAGGTTTACCTTTTTAGTATGGAATATAGATATCACATTAGGCAATTCGTTTGGAATAAAGATACGAATTCATTTTATGCTCAAGCACCTTTTTTGGAATGTGTAATGCCGGATGGTAATTATCATCCCGAAGCATTTCCGAATATGAAAGGGCAATTCATTATTGATAATCCAAAAACGGGAGGATTCAGACGTTTTAGATTTGTAAAAGAGATTACAGCTAATATCGGTGAAATGCAGTTTACTGAATGGTTATTTGAAAGTGAAGATAAAATTGAATGTAGAATAGCAATAGATTAATATATGCCAATCATACCAACACCACCACCGATGACATTATCACAAAAGATACAATCGATACAGGGTATAACTACACAAGCGATACAAAATGTAAATATTGCTCAACCGAATTCAAATATTGCGCAACAAATCAAAGATGTAGCGGAGCAGCAGGCTCGTATGGTATTGGATGAATGGATGAAACAATATAAAGATTTATTTGAATCAAAAGAAGCCAAATTAAAAATTAATAACATTCAGAAAATAATCGGAATGGAATATGATTCCAGACTTAGAGTTATTGGTGTTTTAGAAGAGAATACATACTATGAATTTACTTTAGGTAATGATTTATTGAATCAAACTGAAAGTATATTACTACATAGAAGGCAAACCGATAGTGGGCATTATATAATGGAATACAAAGGTAAAACATTATGGTTAACAAAAGATGAAATCGATATGCCGGAAAAAATTATAATTTGTATGAATACTATTTAAAATAAAAATATGAGAACGATTTACAAATATGGATTTTCAAGAACAATTGAATTACCAATTGATTCGCAAGTTTTGAAAGTTGGAATGCAAAATGGTATTATACAAATGTGGGTATTGGTAGACCCAAATCAAACCCAAACATGCTATCGTAATTTTGAAATGATTGGTACGGGACATGAGTTTGAATTTGATTATTTAACGCATACCTACATTGATTCGGTATTCGATGACCGATTTGTATGGCATATTTGGGAAATAAATAAAAATTAATATGAGCATAACATTAAATAACGATAGTGGGAAACTAACAATGCAGAGCAGTACAAAAGCTCAAATGAATGCATCAATTACAATAGCAGGTAGTGGAACGAAATTACCAATTACAATAATTGGTGAGTTCAAAGATATTCCGCCACACTTACATCAAATCTATATTCAAGCGATGTGGAGTTCGTATGGTGATACAAATGTGTACAATAACACAAAGGAAGAGCCGAAAACAATTAAAGAGCAGAAGAGTGAATGGAGAATAAATAGAATAGCTGAAATAATTACCAAAGCAATATTCAAATGAAAAAACAAAGAGCAAAAATACAAAAGATAGTAAAGGAATACAAAGATGCTACCCTATATGAAATTTGGGAAAACGTTTTAGTTAATTTTACATTTGGATTCTTAGGTGCTACCTTAGTTGTATTCATAGCAACCAAAACTGATTTGGCAGTATTGTTAGGATATATAACATACTATTTTTTTATGGGTAAAATAGTTAATCGGCCAAAGTATGTAACCGATTTGGGAAAAATGATTGTATTTCCAATTCCATCGGCATTAGGCGCATTTACGGGGTATAAATTATCTTATGTACTTTTAGAATTATTAAAATAAAAATATGAATTTAATAGAAACATTGGGATGGATAGCAACGGCGGGAACTTTATTATCTTTTGCCGTAAAGGATATGTGGAAGCTAAGATTAATAAATGGGTTGGCATCTATATTGTGGGTTATTTACGGAATATTGAAAATAGATAATCCAATTATTGTAATCAATACATCGGTAATTGTGATGCACTTATATTGGTTTTATAGAAACTACATTATAGAAAAAAGAAAATAGTATATATAAATAAAAGAGGACGTTAACTGAAATTAAAAAAACCTTTATGAAAAAAGAAACAAAACAAAAGATTGCATATTGGATTGAAAATATGCTATACTTAGGTGGAATAGCATTTGGAGCCAGCATTTTAATTGGTGGATTGTATATGTTATATGTAGTAATCAGCTCATTATTTAGTTAATATGTTATTCACAATTTGGTTATTTACGTTTATAGTATGTGTTAATGTGCTTTACTATTTAGTAGGGATTAAAAATGTATTTGAAAAATACAAAATGTTTTTCAATAGGGAATATTGGATTAACTACAATATAATCGAATTCGCAGCGTGGATGGCAAAAGCAATCATTATAATTCCCGGCTTAATATTTGGTTATGAGGTATGGTGGGCACATTGGATAACCCTAACAACGTCCTCACTACTAATTTGGGCAAGTATGAAAAAAAGTTTACCTACATTAATTTTATTCAATACAATTTGGATAGGGATATCGCTGACAATATTAATCAGATATTATTTAGGATGAATAGAGAAGAGCATTTAATGAAAACATTTCCTTTAGAAGATGGTACTACCTATATTCAGAACTTAGATAATGTTATGTGCGAATATAGTGGATTACCGAGCGTACAATCATACGAACCGAAAGGGGCGGGGGTTGGGGGTGAGTCGTTAAAGGAAAATTTTATTGATAGTGCGTCCGTTGAGTTGGGAAAGTCCGTTGAGGGGAACGCTTCGGATTGGATGTATAATTGGATTAGAAAACATAGTAATAAATAAGTTATGAAATATAGAATCATTGAATCGATATACAATAACGAATATGGTGAGGAAGCGCATAAAGTATATCATATCGAAACACAAAAGAGTTTTTTAGGTATAAAGTATTGGAGTTCGGTAAAACATACTGAATGCGGTTGGGGGGATAGTTACAAAAAAACAACGGAATTTAAAACACATTCGGATGCACATGATTTTATCCTAAATGTACATTGTGGGAATCAAAATCGAGATGGATGGAAACATAAAATAGTAAGTGAATTTAACTGCTCAATAGATAAAACGAAATGAATATTAAAGAAGCAATCCAAAAAAGAATATTGGATTTAAAATGTAAACCCCTATCGGTTGAAACGAAAACCGAAATCCAAAAGCTACAACAAATGATTGATAGCACGGACACACTTAATAAAAATAATTCAGCTAAGAATAAAGATAGTAAAGAAGAGTATAAAGATATAGAAGAGTTTTTATATAACAGATACAATAGGTAAGATGGTATGAAAATAGCAATTGTAGGCGGTAGTAGAGTAGGAGGCACTAAGATAGGAGAATGGTTAGGATATGAATTAGGAATAGAATTCATTAGTGAACCTTTTGTACAATGGAGAAGCGATAAAGAGTTAAGGGATAATTTTAAAAAGGTATATGGTAGGGATAGTAGTGTAATAGTAAAGGTATTTCCCGATGGGGATTGGGATACACTAAAAGAAAGCGTTAAGTGGGATTATATAATAGGATTAGTAAGGGATAATGAAAGGGAATGCGCTGAAAGTGGAATAAGAGCAAAAGAAACGAATGAATGGCATAAAGAATACATAGTCGATGCGGAATGGTTTAAAGATAAGGATATCGAAGAGGAAATGGAAAGGATAAGAGAATGGAGGGATAAGATACTGAATGATAAGAGTATAAGATTGCAGATAAGTTATGAAGGGATATTCAATAGTAAAGAGGATAAGGATAAGGTAAAAGAGTTATTGGGTATAAGCGAATGGAGGTTCGATGGAATGTTAGATAGGAAATATAAATACCGTAAAGATAAAATAAAAGAGTTAAACAAAAAGAGTTTAATATAAGAGAATGAGAGGTAAAGTAATAGAGTTAATGGTAAAGATAAAGAATCTAAAAGATTTATACTCACATACTATAAGAATAGGTGAAAGGGATATAAGCAGAGTAGTGAGGGGGGAAATCAATAAGAGGGAAAGGGAACTGCGAATACTCAAAGTCGAAATGGAAAACGCCCTATCAAAATAAACTTCACAAAGGTGTCAATATAAATGTTCAATGCTCAAAGTGGGAGTAAGTGGGTAAAAGTGGTAAATTCTCACCTACATATCAAAATATATATTGATATACATATATAGGAATACACATATATCGAATAGAGCGTGGGTGTTATAAGCACTGAATAGACCCCACCCTTTGGCGTTCACAGCAAAATTTTTTTTTCCACACGGGCAGTTTACAAATGTTAACAAATAAATTTGGCTGATGTGTTACATATTGTTACATATGTGAACCCGTTTTTTGAGGGACGCCTTTTAGTTTCCCCCAGGGCGAGATAAAATAAATTTACAAAGATACGAAAAAAAATCCACATAGCCAAGGAAAAAAGTTATCCACACCCCTTGACTTTATCAGTTTTTTTTCGTACCTTTATAGGGCGGTGCGGGCGGGGCAATTCCCAAAGTAGGGACACATAACTAACTGAGCGTCAACACGTTAGCTCGACTGAATCAACAAATAGTTTTTTTATTAATGTATAACCGATTGTAAACCAATTAGTTATGTACGCTTAGTTGAAGTAAACCGCAGCTTTAAGTGTGGGAGCATAACTAATTGGTTTACAATACTTTATGTTTTTTTATTTTCAGTAACGCTTTTGTTATATAACGGATATTATGTTAAATAGAATTCGAGTTGAGTATCAATCATTTAGCTCGAAAAAACCCCCAAAAGTTATATAAAATATATTATGTTAAATAGGGCTCACGATCCAGCCGGCGGCAACGTAACGTGTTGAGAATCAATTACTTGCTAACTCGTTGATTTTCAATTAAATTATTTTAAAAAAACTTGCTAAAAAATTAGGCTATATCCGCCAGATTGCGTATCTTTACTCTGTAAAGAAAGTTAATCACCTAAATCAATCATTATGAGTTACGCATCAGTTAATTACGAATCATTTGGAAACATTAAAAATATCCCAGCTAATAAGGCTAGGGTTATTAAAGCCGGTACTCCGGTAGTTACATATACTAATATGTTCGGTAAAACTTTTAACCTACCTTACCGCACTAAAAAGCAGTACGCTGAAATCGTTCAGTTTATTAAGTTATTCCGCCAGGAAGATATTACTTTAAAACGTATCCTTTCGGACTATTCAGTTAAGATGGGTCGTTATGTGAACGAATCTAAGTTAAGAAAGGAAATCAAAGCTGAATTTGGTTTTTCTAAATCGGCTATCGACTTAATCCTTTCTATTCACTAATCCTTTAAACTAATCAGTTATGAAAAATTATCAAATTATCCTTACAGCTATCCTTTCATTCTCTGTGGCGTATTTCATTCTAAATGGTACAGCTGCTGAATACGTTCCCTTTGCCGGTCCGTTAAATGAATTAGGTTGTGCGGTTATCGCCTTAACGATGGGTGTGTTATCTACATACGCTATCGATTGGAAATCTTTTATTCAATTTTTAAATAAATAAGTTATGAGTTATAGTAGATTCGACCGACATGAGCATATGAGCTCAGAAACACGTAGAGAGGTATTAGATATCATTATGGAAATCGGCTATGGTGAGAATACCTTTATGTTAACCAATTGTATGTATGGTTTATTTGATGGGTATCTTTACGATGAATTGATTCAGTACGCTGATGAGGTTACAATGAGTAAGGAGTTATACCGTAGAATATTAAAAGTATTTAATACTGCGTGTAAGTATCCTAAGTATGCCAGATACGTTGAACCAACTGAATCATACAATGAGCCCGAACCAATAGAGTATGTGGAGGGTATGGGCGTAGCAGATGGTAAATTATATTTAGCAAGCATATAAAACAAAAGTTATGAGTAGAAAAATTACACAAGAATCAGTACAAAAGTTTTTAGATGGCGTTCCCTTTAAGAAATCCAATATGGAGGTGAGTAGGGAGGGCACTATATATTATCTTAAACTGCATGGTAATAAGATAGCTGCTTTAGAATCCGATGGTAAAATGTGGATATCAAACGCTGGGTGGAGGTCCAACACTACAAAAGAACGTTTAAATGGGCTGCCGGGCGTATCAATCCGACAAAAGAATTGGGAATGGTATTTGAATGGTGTCCAATGGGATGGTAGCCCTCAATATGTTAGACATGTCTAACGTGTTGATTATCAACCACTTAGAAAAAAGTACCAAAAATATTTGGCAATTCGGAAAAAATGTCGTATATTTACATAGTAAATGAGTTATTAATCAAATCAATTAGTTATGAACACAATTCCTCGTGGTTACACTATTACCCCAAAAGTGAAGTATTTACGAACTAAGGATGGGAAAAAGCGCACTCAATTAGTAGAGCTAACCCACAAACGTAAAGGTATTAAAAAGTTATTCGGCAACGAAGAGTACGCATTGAAGTACATTACTAAGCTAGAAACCGATAAGGTTACATCCAACGCCCTAGCCGGCAAAGGAGCACCTACATTGGGTAAAGGAGCAATCCTAGCAGCTGGTAAAGATTTAATCGCCTCTAAGGAGTTAGCAGGTGAATTCGATGAACCTTTAAACGAAAACGAATAATATGAGATTATGTGAATACAATGGCTGGACCAATTGGGATACGTGGAACACGTATAACTGGCTAACTGAATCTGAAGGCATCTATAAAGAGGCTCGTAGGGTATCAGGTCCTAATGAAATGAAGCAACTGTTTATTGATATATTCGGTGCTGATTTGAATCCAAAAGACGATATCGATATCGATGAGGTGAATTGGGATGAGGTATATGAAAGTTTTAACGATTAAATTTGGCAATATCGAATTTATTTCGTATATTTGTATAAATCAAAGGTGAAGTTGGGGACCTGTATTAAACACCCAATGGATTAAAATTTGAAAAATGGCTAACAAAGCAACAACAGTTACCTTCAAAGGTAGCAAGAACATCGGTAACGCAAAGTTTACACCGGCGAAAGCAAAAGCAACTTCAACTAAGGCTAACAGCCGTAAGACTGTAGCTAAAAAGAAGGCTTCTTATGAAACACCAGTATCTAACATCCAAAAGATTACCTACCCATCAGGTCGTGTAGCTTATAGAGTTAGAGTAGCAGGTCAATCTGAATTCACTACTTCTTTAAAGAAGGCTCGTGAAATTAAGAAAGAGATGTTCGCTTAATATCACTAAGGGAAGGGACCAGCACTATGGTTGGTCCCATCCTTACTTAAATTTAAACTATTAGTTAAACATAAAACAAACAAAATGAAAAAAGTAATCGCAATTTTCGCAATCGCAACTACATTGGTAGCTTGTGGAGGTAATGGTAACGGTTCAGCTACAACTGATTCAACAGCAGTAGCAGTAGATTCAGCAGTAGTAAACGCTGATTCAACAACCGTAGCAGCTGATTCAGCTAAGGTGGATTCTTCAGTAGTGAAGTAATCAAATGGGGGCAACCCCCCCTACAAGCGGTGAAAGTGTTCCGGTAGCACGCCTGGCGTCCAGCCAGGAGGAGGGGTTCGATTCCTACTCACCGCTCTACGCATTCGGTATTATTTGGTTATTCTCTGATTGATTGATTTACATTTACAACAAAGCGTTACATTCCAATAGATGGCTACAACCGAATAGCCATCTATTTTTATTTAAAACATACCTAATGAATTGGAAGTTAAATAGCAGAATAGAAAACAGAAAGGACGTAGTTCGTATAGGTAGAATGGCTGAGACGTGGTGCAAACGTAATATGGGCGAGAACAATAAAAAGAAGCTAGGATTATTAGTAACGTATTGGAAGGGATGGGATACCGATATGGGCCAGTATGACCCTCAGGACCATGCCATATACATATACTACAATAATATAGATAATGTAAAGGAGTTACTACAAACCATCATACACGAATGGACACACTCCCTACAACCCCTTACATCTAAGTGGAAGGAGTACAACGATATAGCATATAGTAGAAACCCCTATGAACGGCAAGCATACGCTTCGGAGAAGCTGTATAGCGAGTTATGGAAGAGTATTAAACCTAAATTAAACAAATAAGATATGAATGAAGCAATTGTAGTATTAGAGAAAGCGGAGGCGGTATTAATGAAACGTATCCGTGTAATGAAGGATGGCTCCCCTAAGTGGTCCGCATCCAATAGGTTAAATGAGTTAAGGGCTGCACTCAAAATGATTAAGCAGTATGAGAGAGAAGCGGAGGCGTTTGAAGCAGAGCAGGATGAATACTTAAAAGAGGCATTGGTCCTACATCCCCCTATTGCCCAGGCATAATTCGGACACACATATTAGATAAAATAAATTCAGCAAAGATATGAATAGTACACATATAGTAGTAGAAGCATACAATGATATAGATAGGATACATAGTATAGAGAGGGAGAGAGAGAACACAATGAGAGACCCTAAGTATATACAATGGGTAAAGGAGTTGAAAGTATCCCAACTATATACGAGTAGAGAACTTATACACAATGCTAATAGATTAATGAAGCAGTACACACACCGAATAGGTGAAGAGTAAATAAGAAGCATGCCATGCTAAGCGAGAGAGGCTGCACTCAATTTGAGTGTGGCCTTTTTTTATGCCCATTCGCATCCTCGCTTATTCGGATATACGAATATACACATAGACCCCCCTAACTGAATTTCACGTAAAGCAAGAGCGAAGACCATGCGTGACACCCGGTCGGGTCCGCTTAAATACCGAGCCCGGTTTTTTCGCTATGGAAACCCTTTTTTGACATGGGTGTGATACACCATTAGCTATCTGAAGGGTTCTTAGCCGTTTTCCTTTTATTGAGGATGATGATATTTATAAACAAAGGAAATCATATGTTAAGAGATACGGATTATATGAAAATAGCATCGGAGTATAGTACTTCAATAGGTGTAGCAACGATGATTAACTATATGGAGAGAGTGGATGTGGTGAAGAAGAATAGGTTATATGCGGATGACTCTACCATTAATGAGGTAGTAGCAATGGCGGTTGATGATGGAATCTATAAGGAGGTTATTAGAAAGGTTTACGAATTACAAAGGAAACGTAGAGGGAACATAAAGGATTCTACGATATATAAAAGGGCTTATCAATTATGCAAATAGGATTAGAACAAAACCAACAAAGGTATTCATATAGTAGTGGAGTGTGGAAGATATCGGCTTCAAACGACATCAAACCGATTGAGATTACGGAGGGCTCTCAAAACATAGAACTTACCCCTTTATTATCAGTATCGGGTGTTATCGTACATATAGTAGGAACGGATACTTATTTAGGCTCGGAGGAATTAGTTAAGAACTTAGCGGATTCGTTTCGTTCTAACCCACACTTCTCATATAAGGAGCACTCTAAGATATTAGGAGCAAAGATGGGAAAAACTATTCCTATATTACAGGTTAAGATAGGTGGATTGGAAGAATCCGTATCTAAGCAAAAGGAGAAAGGTAGATTTGCGGGGGTTAAAGAAGTGAAGTGGTCGTTGGAGAATTCATATAAGGGATTAATAGAGCAGATAAATTGGACACTCTCTCCCCAATCCCCTAAACCTAAAGATGAATATAAAGTATATGATTTAAATTTGACCGGAGATTATTCAGTAACCTCTTTACCTATTACCCCATTAGATGATACTAAGAGAATACCAGAAGATGTATTGGCTAATAACCTAAAGGTAATCAATGATAGGGTTGCTCAACTGAAAGTAGATTTCAAAATTATAACTGATACATTCTACTTTGGTAAGGTAACTCCAACATCTACTACTACATATAACGTATTGGCTTCCGCAGAGGGAGAAGAGTTTAGTGTACAAGTCGTAGAGAAGGAATCCGTTATAGCATCTACGGTATCTACCCCTACTGCCGAACAAGCCAAAGAACAAACTAAAGCAGTGGAATCGGTTAAAGCCGAATTGGAAGCACTTAAAAATGAAGCGGCGGCTGCTAACGCAGAAACGGGTATTGCTAAACCACCAATTGAAACATGGAAAGTAAAAGCGGTAGGTATTCGTACAATCCTCGGTGGAAGTAGTATAAACATATATCCACCTAATCCGGAGTTTCCTTTGAATGAAAAGGGTACACCAAAAGAAAAACGTATAGGTGAGCTTAAACTCAACGCAACATTCTCCGGCTACCTATTTAAAACACTACCAAATGGTAATACCTTATGGGCGGTACAAAATTCAACGGATAAAACCGCAAGTGGATATGTTTATCAATTACCTAAAAGGCATAAGATAGTAAAAGCGTAATAAATGAGATACTTACGATTCATAAGGGATATAATTCTTTCTATTGTAATGATTCCGTTCATTCTAATAGGGCTTATTTTGCTTATCGGTATATCGGTGGTATATTTTATCGTTTGGTATATAAGGAGGCTTAAAAGGGATGGAAAATTGAAATTGAAGTGGCAGGATGTGGATATCATATAGAGAACTGAAGGAGCACTATCAATAGAGATACCAAAAATTTCTTTTTGACGAAGCGTTCCCCCAACCCCCTCCCCCAAAAATATTTGTTAATTTGAAAAAAATTTTGTAAATTATAGGTTATGACAACTGAATCATATCTAACAACAAAGGAGCATTTAGAAACGAGGCTCAATCAAGGTGAGTTAAAAAATAAGAAAGTACTATTTGTGTTTGGAGATAGTTGGACTAATAATACATACCTAAATAATACAAATGAATATCCTCAATCAACTTGGTCATATAAGTTAGCTGAAAAGTTAGGATACGATACCGTAGTTAATATTTCGTGTGATGGTGGTTCTAATACTGAAATTTATGAGAATTGTCTTAAAATGATGTGTTACGAAGATGATTATGAATTCAACAAATGTGGTATTAAGGATTTGGGATTTTCAGAAATAAAAGTAATTGTTGGATGGTCATCGCAATATAGAGATTTTGGAACTATTCATAAAATTTTCAGACCATTTGTTGTTACTAACATCCCAGAAAACGTAAGCGATACTTTGGATAGAGGTAGAGATAAATCGATGTTGTATTATGATTTTATAGATAAACTATTCAGAAAAGAATATTATCAATATAGTACCCAACTTTATTCGATATTCCTTCAAAAGTATTTCGAATCACATAATATAGATTCGTTAATGTTTATGGCGTTTAATCCTTTAGTTGAAGAATCATTAAAAGGAACGAGTTGGGATTTAAGAGAATATATAGATGAAACTAAATTCTATGGGTTATATGATGATATATCAAATATGGGGCAATTGATGAACCACAAAGGAGGTCATAAGATTTCAGATACATTTGTTTTAGACCAACCATATTATTACGCAGATGGTATAAAAGCATTTTTTAGTAAATTTTTTAATAAGGGAAGCGGATTCAAAGAATATTTAGAAAGTAATAAAGAATCACGATTAAATAACATATATTTAATGGATGATGGGCATCCTAATTCATTGGGCTTAGATATTATAACCAATGAACTATATTCTAAAATTAAATAATATGAATGTAAGTGTGTTATATAAATTGGAAAAAGGATGGATTACTTTGGATTGGAGCACTCATTTGAATAGGATACAATTAATGCCTAAAAATCTTTCGGAATTGTTAGATAAGTTAGATAATTGGAAATCCAATAAAAGATGTAAAGAGATTATATTAGTCAAATATAAAAAGCTGCCCGTATATATAACATTGAAAAGAGCCGATTTTAAAAAGATGGGTGAATGGTTGATGGGTAAACTAACAGAAAGGGAAATGTATGAGGAGTGCGGCAGATTGCATAAAATTTGGAATAAATTATGAATAAGGTAAAGGAAATAATAATTAGTTGGTGGAGAGCAGAAAATCCAACAAAAGAGCAATCCGATTTAGCAGAAAAAAGATTGAGTATTTGTATGGGATGCGATAGTAGAAAAGAATCTACAGTGTTTCAATACGTTTGTGGTGAGTGCGGATGTCCATTAGGTAAAAAAATATTCACACCTAAAATGGGAAGTTGTGATTTGGGTAAATGGAATAAAGTAGAGGGAATATGATTGATAACGTTATTCTAATAGATAATTGTATAGATGATATCGATTCATTCAGAAAACGTGCGTTAGAATTAAATTATACAAAATCAGACCCAAATAGTGGAGGGTGGAAAGGATATAGATGTTTAGAAGAAACCGAATTAGGTTCTGAATTAATATCCATAATATCCGATAAACTAACTCAACATAATAGTATGTTCGTAGATGCAGAATACAGATGCTACTTTCATTATACATTGAACGAAAATAATTTAGATACCAATAAAATACATAAAGATTCTAACAGCGATTTCGCTGGAGTGTTATATATGACACCAAATCCAAAAACAAATTCGGGAACATCTTTCTATAATGATAGAGGTGATTCAGTAGAAACATTTGATAATATTTATAATAGATTAATAGTATATCCTGCAGATGTATGGCATTCTCTTAATTATTCGTTTGGGAATAGTATTGAAGATGGTAGATTAACATTTACTATATTTTGTTGCCTAAAGAAAAAAAATATTAATTCTATAATATGAAAAAAATAATCGTAGTAGGTGGTGGTACAATGGGTTGGTTAACAGCTTTGTTTGTTAAAAAGTTTTGGGAGAATACAAATGTAAGTGTAATAGCTAGTTCAAAGATAGATATATTGGGAGCCGGTGAAGGTACTACTCCTAATTTTCCAGGTACATTGACTCAACTAGGAATTGATATTAATGATTTTATGGAAAAAACAGGAAGTACCAAAAAATATGGTATCGATTTTATTAATTGGAGAGGAGATAATACATCATTTCTACATAACTTTCAGGATAATAATAATTTATATGCATTACATTTTGATGCCAGAAGAGTTGCTAAATATTTACAAAATATATCGGAAGAGAGAGGCATAGATTATATCGATGCCAAAATAATCGGATTTGATGAAAACGAATTGGGTATAACGGATGCTATATTAGAAGATGGTTCTAAGGTAAGTTGCGATTTTATATTTGATTGTAGTGGATTTGAACGTTTGATAATAGGAAAGCATTTTAAAACAAATTGGAAATCGTATGAGAAAGATTTAGTATGCAATTCAGCAATTGCTTTTTTCTTACCACAAGAAGATATGAATATACAAAATAAAAGAACATGGACTACTGGGTTATCTATGAAAAATGGATGGATATGGGAAGCGCCTTTAAAACATAGATGGGGATGTGGGTATGTATATTCAGATAAGTATGCAACTGCTGAAGAGATTTTAGCAGAAGCTGAAGAGCATTATGGTAGAAAGTTAGAAATTGTTAAACAATTTAAATTTAAAACAGGTACATATGAAGAATATTGGGTAAAGAATTGTGTAGCAATTGGATTATCTTCCGGCTTTTTAGAACCACTGGAAGCCACATCTTTAATGACGAGTATAATGTTTTTAAAGAATTTATCGGATTATAATTTTGATGAAAAGTATAGAGATATATACAATAAAAGAATGTTCAATTTTAATGAACAAAATATGTTATTTATAAGACACCATTATACTTGCGATAGATATGATACTAAATTTTGGAGAGATTATAAATTAAGAAGAAAGCCTAAAAAGTTATTAGCTTTATATGATGATAACGGTCAGTATTTAAATTTTAAAAATCCTAAATTACGAGAAATACTTGGTTTGGATGTAAATCCTATAACATTTATTGATGCCAGCTGGTATACTGTATATAAAGGTAAATCTAATAAATTTAAAAAGGTTTTGATTTAAATGCGAATATTAGTAATATCATTACCAAGAACTGGTTCTACATCTTTTTCAAAAAAGTTAGCCGAAGATAATAACTTATCTTTTGTGTTCGAACCATTTGCACCAATGGCAAAAATATTTAATAAATTAAAAAATTTCGATATAGATTACCAAAAAGATAATATCGTTGTAAAAACTTTAATAAACGATGAATATGATGTAAATTGGTTTTTAAATTTTGCTAAAGATTTCGATAGTATTCATTTATTAAGTAGACGTGATTTGAATAAATGTATAGAAAGTTGGTCTTATCTAAATTATAAAAAGGGAGAAATGGGATTCGATTTTGAAAGTGAGTATTATTGGGAAAAAACGCCAAATTACGAAGAATCGAAAGAACAAATACTTAGATGGAATGAAAAATTAAAATTTATTTCAGAATCCTTAAATATTGATATAACATATTATGAGGATATATTTGATGTTAATAGTAATAGATTAAGAAAAGGTGATAAAAAATTTAATAAAAAAATCATATAGCGATATATTCGATAAATTGTACGAAGTTACGAATGGTAAAGTTATATTAAGTGGTTCTCTAAGTCTAAAATATCGCAATATAATTAACAGAGATATAAATGATTTGGATGTTAATATCTTAGTAGATGATTGGAATCTATATAAAACCGAAGTACAAAAGTATTTTAAAGTATATCCAAATTTTATAATAAAGCATGGTATATTATACTATGAAGTATATACTTGCTTAGATAAAGAAACAAAATTAAATGAATTTCATTTATTCATAAATCATTCAACTGATATATTTGATATAATGGATGGTATTAGAATATTAAAACCATCATATCACTTAATAGATAAGCAAATGATATACGATAGCGGACAAGATGTAGAAAAACATTTAAATGATATAGAACTAATAAAATTATATCTAAATGAAGAATAAAAAAGCAGTGTTTATATGCGGTAGTGGTGGTAGTGGTAAAAGTACTTTTTCTAAAAAATATTTTGGAGATTACACTATAATTGATATGGATATAATATACGAATCGCTTTTGATACAAAATAAATTAGGATTAAAGATAAAAGATTTTAATAAAGATGAAAGGGAAATAGCTTCTATCTTATTTGAAGAATCAAAAGTATTAAACGATGGAAGGTTTATAAAATCGGTATCAAACGGAGAAAATATAGTTATAGATTCTATTGGTAGGGATTTTGATGTAATATTGGAACAAAGAAATTATTTAGAAAAAAACGGATATACCACATATATGATTATGATGTATGTCGAATTAGATGAGTGTTTAAAAAGAGTTGAAAGTAGAGAAAGAGTTTATTCAAAAAATATCACAATAGATAGTTGGCATCTATCTTATGGTAATCTATCTCTTTATAAAAAAGAATTTGGGGATAGGTTTATGTTAGCCTATAATCAGTACGATGGCTTCGATTGGAAAAATAAATTTGAAATATTTATAAACAAAGATAGAATTAAAAATATAATACTTTAAAAAATATGAAAAGCGTACTAATAGGTGCCGATATTCTTAAATTAGATGATGGGTATAAATTGTTGGAAATAAATACAGATGCCGATTTATATTTGCCAGATATTCCATATTTGGATTTAGAGCCATTATTTACGCATCTTACTGATAACGAATATACTAAGTTGGTTATTATCTATAAAAAGAAGCATATTGCGCCTGATGTTCTGAATTTATTTGAAGATAAATGTGTTGAAAATTCAATTGAATTTAGTAAAATATTAGTTATGGATAACAGCGTTACAGTTCCATCTGTTATAGAAGAACCCAACACATTTTATTTGAGATGTGCATATGATGTTACTGCGATTATAGATGATACATATTGTAGAGATAAATCAGAAGTAACCAAATTATTAGTAGATTCCGATAACGAATCTATTGTACCTAAAACATATGTAAAATATACCGGCGATAACTCTATTATAGATAATTTATCAGATTTGGTAAACAATGGATTATCTCCAAACGTTATAGCTAAAAAAATATTACCAGATTTTGATAAAATTCAATATCCGGCATTTTATAAAATAGATTCCGAAATACAATTAAACGCACTTAAAGCATCTACTCCAGATGATGTGATGTTGCAAGAGTACGATATGAGTTCAACTCTTTCGGTAGATGGGCAAATAAAAGATGTAATAAGAATGACTGTTATTCTATTATCGGATATCGAAACCATTATACCATTAGGGATTAGCGTTACAAATAATCAACTTCCATTGGATACATCAATTATAACATATACTGATAATAGATTAGATAATAAATGGAAACCTATGTATTTTTCAAATCCTAATTTATTGGGATATGGTGTTCCTGGCAGCTATGAGGTTATTAAAATAGTAGATGGTATAGAAGAAACTGTATCGATTGAATCGTTGGTAGTTGGTGATAGTATAAAATCTATAAAATTGCCAGAATTAAGTACAAGTGCTTCGATGCAAGAAACCATAGATTGGTACATATCATCTAATCAATTTGAAAATGCCGTTTATGAAACAGCATCTGTACAATTCATAACAAAAACGAATTATGAAGGTTGGATGATTAATATAGAATATGGAAATTCAGAAGTTAGTGGTTCATCATTACTATCAAATAGTGAAATATTATTAATTAGTAGTTCTGCTTCCAATGATATTAGATTTGAAACTGCATATGAAGTTACATTAAATGATTCAATCATTACTTCTAAAAATTTAATATTGCCTGTAACAAAAAAAGAAAACTATTGGTATTCGGGTAGTATTGTTATATTAGATATAGAACCTTCCGATGTATTTCTTGCAGGAACTAATACCAATGAAATTACAAAAAATAACGTTGGAAATATATTGGTGCACAACAAATGTCAATGGTCTGGATTTTGTTGTGTTGATGAACATACTATAATTTCAATGTCGGATGTAAATAAACCAATTAAAGAAATAAATATTGGTGATTTGGTTTGGTCTTATAATTTTGAAACAAATACAAAAGAGCTTAAAGAAGTGATGGGAATAGTTTCTCCAATACATGATTCTATTGTAGATATTAACTTTAGTAATGGTTCAGTAGTTAAAAGTACATTTGACCACATTTACTATAATTCGGAAGGTAAAATGATTTCATATAAACCAGAAAAGACCAATCGATGGTATAATGGTGAAGTTGAAGAAATAAAAGTAGGTGATAAATGTTTAGATGAAAATGGTAATGAAATCGAAGTAGTTTCTATTTTAGAAGAACTTTTACCTACACAAACATATACGTTATTTGTTAAAGATAATCAAAACTTTTACGCTAATGGTGTATTAGTTTACGATGAAGAAAAATAAATTGAAATAATATGAACATTAAAACATCAGCATCTGCAGCAGATAAAGCAGCATCTTTAAATATATTACAAATTCTATTTGCAGCTATCAAAGCAAAGCATTCTTAATTAGTAGATTGTAATGAATAAGTTATGGGTATTTGGTGATAGTTATAGTGAAAAATTTTCCAAACTTCTTAAAAATAGAAATTGGAAACATTTTTATTTGGATTGGAAGGGATATACACCAAAATCATATGGCGAAATAATAGCCGAAAAATCTAATTTTATTTTAATGAATCAAGCCATTGGTGGTACTGATAATTATACAATATTAGATACCATCATTAATGCGATTGATACTATAAATGAAAATGATGTAATTATCATAGGTTGGTCAAACACACTTAGATTCAGAGTGGTTAGTATTGAAAATTCGTTTAATACAATAAGACCAGGTAGTTTAAATACCTTTTTAAACTATAATAAAATAGGTAAATATGTAGATTTATCGGATGAAACTTTAACCGAAATTGCTGTAAATAGGAGTAGTAGTGTTTATATAAATGAATTGAACAATTATATAAAATTATTAAATTTTACTTTTAAAAATAATAAAATAATACATTGGTCTCCTTTCGCACAGCATAGAGAAGGATTAAATACTACTTTTAAAAATCCATTTGATTACGAAACCATTCGTGAAGAGACTAAAGGAGAAATTGATGATGGTCATTTTACTTCCAATGCACATGAACTTATAGCTACACAATTGATTGATTTAATTGATAATTATTATTCATTAAATCCGAATGTTGTCAAAAAATCATTTATATGAAAAAGTTATGGATTTTTGGAGATTCATTTTCCGCAACAAACAAAAGAAATGAAATAGAAAATTGGAGAAAATTATACATTAAATGGAAGGGATATACTCCAAAAGTTTGGTGTGAGTTTTTAAATGATTCTTTACAATTAAAATTGCATAATTTAGCAATAAGCGCTACAGATAATTACACTATATTTGATTCTATTGTTGATGCTATTGATGCTATTTCCGAAAATGATATTGTTATAATAGGATGGACATCTACCTTACGATTTAGATTAATAGATAAATCTAATAAATTTAATACAATAAGACCTTCTGATTCAAATAAATCAAGCACATTAACCAATTCAAATGAATATGATTCCATATCAATCGGTACTATAAATGAAATGTTAATTAATAGGGATAATGAGTTATATCAATATGAATTAAATAGATTCATAAAAATAATTAATAAATCATTGAATACTAAAAATATAATACATTGGTCACCATTTCAATCTACGCATCCTATAATACACATACATAAAATAGATATGCTGCAGGATTTAGAATTAATCAAAGAAGAAACCAATGGAGAAATAAATGATACTCATTACAGCGAAAACGGTCACAAAGATTTAGCAAATTATTTTTATAAAATTCTGAATTAATATATGAATAAGTTATGGATATTTGGGGATAACAATTCTGCTATTTTTGGTAAAACAAAAGAAAGGCGATTTAAGTATTATAAAGAATATAGAAACGGTCATTTTCCGAAATCTTGGTCGGAATTACTTTCTAAGGAGTTGGGATTAGAGTTAAAAAATATGGCTGTATGTGGTCAATCAAATTATGATATATTCGATATGTTTTGTAGATGTGTGGAGCAAATACAAAAAGATGATATTGTTATAGTTGGATGGGGATATGTTCAAAGATTTAGATTGGTAGATGAAACTACAAATGGATTTGTAACAATAAGACCGAATCAATTTAAACCAGAACATATTAATAATCCATCTTTATTAAATGGTATAAACATCAATGTGGTTGATTCTATTTTAAAAAATAGAATAAATACGCAATGGATAAATGAAGTTTATAATTGGGAAACTATTATAAATCTATTATCAAATTACATTGGATTTAAGATGTTTTATTGGACATTTGATTCATCTTTAAACAGGTCTTATTACATATCAACTAATACTTTTAGAAATGATTTGATAATCAAAGGCGCAGAAGATATTACTTTTGAAACTAATGGTAAGTTAGTTGATGATAATTTTGCAGAAAAAGGACACTTAGTTCAATTTGAATATTTTTTAAATCACATAAATAAATAATTTATGGGAACGTTATGGACATTTGGAGATAGTTTTACAGCAGGTCATGGTTGTAGGTTTCAAAATATAGAACCATTTTCTAATGAAAATCAGAATTCTTATTATTATAAAACATATAAGGATTTTATAGATATTAATAGAAAAATATGGCCAGAAACTTTAGCAGAATCAATTAATTTTCAATTAAAAAATTGTGGAATAAATGGATTAACAAATGAATCAATTTTTGATAATACTTTAAAAAATGTAACAAATTTTTCAAAAGAAGATTTGGTTATATTACAATCATCTACTGTTGGTAGATTTGATTTTCCATTTTTAAGAGAAAAAAGTTTATTTGGTTATTCAAATAATAATCGTTCTAAAAATAATGAAATATATAGTAATATCAATTCTCCGTATTTTTTCAAAACGATTTTTATATCAAATATAGAAAAAGAATGGGATGAGAATTGCTATAATGTGTTACAATATACAAATGCTCAAGAGAGTATAAAAGACAAAAATATTTTATTATCCGAATCGAAGTATAATACTATTAGGAATTTTTTCGCAGAATTTATAAACACTAAAAAATATTATGAAAGAAGTATTTGGATGTTTATAGAATTATCAAAAATTTTAACATCAATTGGAGTAAGAAATTATTTATTAAATGAAGATGTTTGGCCTGATGGAATATCTAAACCAAATAATTTAATAGAAATGCACGATAGAGGAATTACAGGCTATTTGAATTCTAATAAAAAAACAATATATCATAAAACGAATGGGTTAATTGATGATTTCCATCCAAATTATGAAGGACATGATGATATAGCAGAATTCATATTAAACTTTATAGAAAATGAAAATATTGATTTATACAACGCATAGGACGGGTTCTACCTCTCTTGCTCAATTATTAATGAATCATTACAATTGCGATTATCAACGTGAGGGATTTTTTAAGAATAAAAATTTTGCAAAGATAATAAATAAAATTGATAATATTATAATAAAATTAACACCATCCGAAGTAGATTATAATTTAGTTAGAAATATTTTTGATAAATGTATTGTATTAAGTAGAGAAAACACAAAAGAACAATCGGAAAGTAGATTGTATGCTGAATATGTTAAAAAATATTTTGAACCATATACAATAGATGAAGCATTTATTGAAAAACATTCAAATGAATTGATTAATATGGAGCAGATTATAAAGAATGAAAATGCTATATTACATAGTTGTAAAAATTGCTTACATACAACATATGAGAAATTATATTATTCAGAAGATGGGATAAAAGAATTGGAAAATTATTTGAATACAAAGTTTATATTTACTTTAGATAATTCAAAAAAATATAGAAATTCTAAAAAAAGATTAATATAAATGAAAGATGTATCCGATATAATTTTTACAAAGGAAGAGTGCGATAAAATAATATCTTATTCTAATTTCAATGATTTTAGTAATAGACATAAAATATACTATGGTACGACTTCAACATATAAGAGTTGTAAATTATTATCATCTGAAAAAACATATTGGGTATTTGATAGATTGTATTCTTTTTTAGAAGATTCTTTAAATCTTAAAGTAATAAAACCTTTAGAAGATTTAATGATTAATAAATATAATACAAACGATTCATTTCTAAAGCATAGAGATTTATATTTTAAAAACCAAATTTATAATATTGTTGTCAATTTAAACGATGCGTATTTAGGAGATGGATTTGTTTTATATGAACCTGATTATACATTAGAACGTATAACTGGCAATGCTTGTATTTTTGAAAATACGAGATGGCATGAAGTTAAAAAAATAGAATCAGGCGAAAGGTTAAGTATGATTGCGTTCTTTTTTAAAGAAAATATAAAACACAATTCTACACTAATTTAATTTGGTATTCTAACAAATTTTTCATATATTTGGTTCTATGATAATTGTACCAGAAACTCCTATAACGGATGTTAGTTTCACTAAGTGGAATCCATGCATTCGAATTGAAATAAAAGATGAATCATTAGAAGATTCTTTTCATTATTATGTCATTCCCCTATTAGATGTATCACAAGAAGAATTGGAAAATAATTTAGAAACCATTCCATCATTGTGGTCATCCGAATCAACCGAATTTGAATCGGAGGAAGGAGTAACGCTTTATACTATGCGATTATTCGATGAAGATTTGCCTGAATTAACTACGGAAGAGGAAGTTGAGATACTTTACAAAATTTTGACAAAAAAAGATTTGATTTAATTTGGAAATTTGAAAAAATTTTTGTATATTTGTGGTATCTTTTTATTATTACTATAAAGCAGACAGCACAGAAGCACTAAAAGATTAAAATAAAACTTAAAAAATAAAAGTATGAAACAAAAGACAGAAAAAGAACTGAAAGACAACTACGAGAGGTTTATTGCTATCATCAAAAAATATTTTAAAGATGAAAGATTGGAGAAACTTCTTTTTATGTATTCAGAAGAAGAATTAGGACCAAATCTTGCAATTGCTCCAGCTAGTGGAAATGCTGGATATCATAATTGCTATACAGGTGGATACATTGACCACATTTTTAATGTTTGTAAAAATGCACTTAAAGTTAAAGAATTATTTATTCAGTTAGGTGGCAAGGTAGATTTTACAGATGAAGAATTAATATTTGTAGCACTACATCACGATTTAGGTAAATTAGGCTTAAAAAATAAACCATACTATATACCAAATTCATCAGATTGGCACATTAAAAATCAAGGTAAAATATATACTGCTAACCCAGAGTTACATCATATGACTCATACTGATAGAACTATATTTGTTTTACAACAATATGGTATCCAAATTTCAGAAGCAGAATATTTTGGAATTAAACTTACCGATGGATTATATGATGAGGATAATATGAAATACTTAAAAGTATTCGATATTAGTAAACGAATGAAATATAAAATTCCATATATAATGCATTGGGCAGACCATATGAGTACCGTCATCGAATCACAAGATAACACTATGTAATGACAATTTGTCAATAATATTTATAAAAGTATGACTATTAGTCATACTTTTTTTATTGGTATATAAATTGTAATATATGTCTTATATTTTTAAACTAAAAACGATTTAATATGTACACTGCAAACATTAAAAACTTATTTGATTTATTTGAAACGGAATTACCATCGAATTGGACATCAACTACTTACAAAGTTAGCGAAACCGATTACGCCGTAAAACAATTAGAAGATGGTAAACAACAATTATCATTATCAGTTTTAGGACACAATCCTAAAGATATTAAGCTAGAAGCAACTGAAGATAGAATTACTATTAAAGCTAAAAAAGAAGAAGGTGCTTCCGATTTGATAAAAGATGTTGATTTGGCGTTTACTATTGGAAAAGATTACGATGGTACTAAAGTAGATGCCAAATTTACTAATGGGTTACTTATTTTAACGATTGATAAGAAAGAAGAGAGAAAGGCAAAATCTATATCAATTAAAGTTGGTTAATTCAATTTTTTTTCGTATCTTTAAAGGGTGGTAGGTCTTTACTTACCACCTTTTTTTATTTAAAAATACTTATTAATATGATTTACAACGAAAAAATACAAACATTATTAGAATCTTTAGACGGGAAGTTAAGGATTTTACAAAACGGAATCACAGGCGCACAGCATATGACACCATCAGAAGCACATACGACATTAGAAGATGCTAGAAAGATAGTAGAGCGTGTTGCTGAATTAACTAGAATCAATCGATAATATGAATTGGCTGAAATTTTTAGTGGGTTTTTCCGCACTAATTATTGCAGGTTGTGCGGCATATTTCTCTGTAACGGGTTTAGGTGTTCTTTTTGCAGGAGCATCTATATCCGTTATGGTAATGGCTTCATCTTTGGAGTTAGCTAAATTAGTTGCTGCAACATATTTGAAGCAAGAATGGGATAATATCAGAGGATTTAATAAATGGTATTTAACTACATCGGTAGCATTATTGATGCTAATCACTTCAGCCGGCATTTTTGGTTATCTTTCTAATGCTTTTCAAGCTCAATCACTAAAATTACAAGTAGTTGATAGAGAAATTGCGGTTTATCAAACAAAAATTGACCAAAATACATCTCAAATTACTCAATTAAACGAGCAATTAAATGGATTATCACAAACTCAATCTCAAATTTTAGATAAGGGTAAAGTAAATTCTCGTTTACTGCGTAGTATTGATAGTAAAGACCGTCAAACTACACAAATTAATAATAAAATTAGTGGTTTGCAGGAAGAAAATGCAAAAAATACCGAAAAAATAAATGAAATCAAACTTCAAAATTTAGATTTAGAGAAAGAAGTGGGTGGATTTCGTTTTGTTGCTGAAGCATTTGGCATGGAATTGAAAAATGTAGTAAAATTCTTCATATTTTTGATTGTAATTGTGTTTGACCCATTAGCAGTAGCTTTAATTATCGCTTTCAATGGTTTAGTTTCGGATAAAAAGCGTAAACAAAGAGAGATTTTAACCGAAATGATGGAAAACGACCAAAAATTGGGGTTATATGAGGTTTATGGTGATAAAAAAGAGGACATAGTGGAAAATATTTCACAAAATACCGAAGATAGTGGAAAAATTCCAACATTAGAGATAGAAAATGAGGTTAATGATGGAAATATCCAACAAAATGAAGAAGAACCATTAAATCTAAAATGGGAAGATTATATGCATCCGGACTTTCCGTGGAATAATAAGAAAATGTGGATTAATAATCCAAAAGCCGTTAATTATTGGTTAAGTACAAAGGGTGGTACACCCAAAGCTCTCGCACAAATCAGAAACGAAGCGGAAAACGTAAAAACATATTAAAATATTTGGTTTTTTCATATTTTTTATTTATATTTGGTAAAACTATTAAACTTTAAAATATGAATTTAGGTTACGCATGTATTAATATGTCGATGGGTAAAAAAGTTACCACAAATCGTACTATGGTTAAACGTACTTTCAATGAGAAAGGTTTGGATTATGTATCCGAACTCGCATTACTCAATGCAAAAGATGTTATTCGAATATTAGAATGGAATAGATTAAATGGTATTAGTTTATTTCGTTTATCATCTGCTCTTATCCCTTGGGGTGATAATATTGATATTACTCAACTAAAAGATTACAAAGAAATCAAATCGGAGTTGAAAAAAGCAGGTGATTACGCTAAATTTTGGAATATGCGTATTAATTCACACCCAGGTCCATTTAATGTATTGGTTTCACCATCGGAATCGGTTGTAGAAAAAACTATCGCTGATTTAGAATTACATGGTAAGGTTTTTGATATGATGGGATTATCTAAAACTCCATACAATAACATTAATATTCATTGTAATGGTGTTTACGGAGATAAAAAAGCAGCAATGGATAGATTTATCAAAAACTTCCAAAGACTCTCTAAATCAGTTCAAAGTAGGCTTACAATTGAGAATGATGATAAGGCTTCTATGTATAGTGTCAAAGATTTGATGTATATTTACGAAAAAATTGGTATTCCAATTGTATTTGATTATCATCATCATCAATTTTGTACAGGTGATTTATCAGAAGAGCAAGCACTTAAACTTGCAGCAACTACTTGGCCTAAAAACATTAAGCAAGAGGTTCATTATTCTGAATCAAAAGCATTGCATGAAAATAATCCAAAAGAAAAACCACAAGCTCACTCACTTTATATTAACGCATTACCAAATACCTACGGATTGGATTTGGATGTTATGGTAGAAGCAAAAGCAAAAGAGTTAGCTATATTACCTTATTTAAAAAAAGAATTAAATGAAAAAGTACGCATTGTTCATAGGGAGATGGCAGAATTGGCATAATGGACACGAATGGTTAATCCGCCAACAAATGGATAAAGGAAAGAATGTTTGGGTAGCAATTAGAGATGTTCAAAAAGATGAGAACAATCCTAAATCAGCACAAGAAGTGTTAACAATGTTACAAAGCGAACCATTTTTTCAAAACAATTGGGATAAATTATTTATATCAATTATTCCTGATATCGAATCGGTAAATTATGGTAGAGGTGTAGGATATGATGTAATTTATCACGAACCACCTGCTGAAATTGCTACAATTAGTGGTACTGCGATTAGAACAGGCCATATGAAGCCGGATGGAAGTGTAACTTACGATGAAAATAAAGGATAATGATAGTAGAAAGAAAAAGACACATAGCTAAAACCATTTCATATCGAATTATAAGTACTTTGATAGGGTTTGTGCTGATGTGGTTAATAAGTGGTTCAATTAAAGTAGGAGCCGCATTTGGAGTTGCAGAATTAGTATATAAACCAATTCAATATTATATTCACGAACGTATTTGGTATAAGTGGATTAAATATGGATTAAAACGAGATAAATAAAATGGAAAACCAAGGAAGAAGAAAAGACCAAATTAAATTTGCAGAAGATGCTACTTTTTATGCAATTATTGGATTAATCGTAACATTGGCAATTGTATTTTTAACAAAATAAATAATAAATGAAATTAATTACAGACAAACAAAAAAATGGATTAACAAATCCAGAGTTTACCAAATATTTAAAAAATAGAGTAGAAAAATCCGAATTAACTCAATTTGAAGCAGATGTATTAAAGGATACTTTATTTGCTGCATTGAAAGGTATGGGTGGATTAGGATTATCTGCGAATCAAATTGGTGTAAATAAAAGAGCTTGTGTTATTAAATTAAATGATGAAGAACTATTCTTATTAAATCCCGTAATTACACAACGTTCTAACGAAGGATTTTTGTTTTACGAAGGATGTTTATCAATACCCGATACGATAAAAAAACCATTAAGAACAATTCGTTCAACATCCATTACAGTTCAAACGGATAACTTAGGAGAAATAACATTTCAAATTAATCCAGAAGAAGATAGAGCTGACGAAAAAGTATCGAGAGATACAATGATGACTGTTATCGTTCAGCATGAAATCGACCATTTAGATGGTATTACTATTAGAGATAGAGTTTATTCTACAACTGTTGTTAAAAAGCAAGATTATGGCAGAAATGATAAGATTGTAATGAAATCGCCTAATGGAGAATTAGTTGAAGTAAAATTCAAAAAAGCAAATGATTACTTTTTAAAAGGATATGAAGTAGTATAATATGGAAATAGCATTAATAATTTTATTTGTATGTTTAGTAGGTGCTTTATATACAATTTACAATCTTCTTATTAAATTAGAAAAGTATGAAGATTTTATAGATTTACAAGAACAAAATAATACAACATTACTGGAGACATTGCGAGATATAGATTCTAAGCAAATGTTTGAGAAGGATGATGAAGTGGGTTCTTTATTTACACAAATAAAGGACACCATTGAAACTTTCAAACAATTTTAAACCATGCCTAGAAAAAGAGTACCCAGAGTTTATTTTACAAAAGATACGGAAGATGCAATCATCGAATATAATAAAACTGATGACCAACGTCTAAAAAATAAATTATATAAAGATAGAATACAACATTCATTTGAAAAGTTAGCAGAAATCGTATATAACAAATGGAAATTCTCATATTTTGATGATGACCCACAAGATGTAATGGCGGAAGTTGTTGCATTTATGATTGAAAAGATTCATATGTATCAAGAAGGTAAGGGAAAAGCATTTTCTTACTTTACTATTGTTGCAAGAAACTATCTCATCTTAAACAATAATTCAAACTACAAAAGATACAAAGATACCGATGTAATGTCATCTTTGCCTGATAATTGGGATACCGAAAACAATTGGGCAGAAGAAGTTCGTAACGATGAACATAGAACATTCAACGATAGAATGTTATTATATTGGGATACTCACTTAGAAAACTTCTTTCAGAAAAAAAGAGATATTCAAATAGCAGATGCAGTTTTAGAATTGTTTAGAAGAGCAAACTATATAGAAAGTTTCAATAAAAAATCATTGTATCTACTTATTAGAGAAATGACAGGCTACCCTACTCATTATATAACTAAAGTTGTCAACAAAATGAAAGAAAGACAAATGGAGTTGTATAATGAATTCGATAGGGAAGGCGATATAAAAATTTAATATTATGGTTTTATTAGGTATTTCCGCATTTTATCACGATTCTGCGGTATGTTTATTCGAAGATGGAAAAGTAATAGCAGCTATTGAAGAAGAAAAATTATCGGGCATTAAGCATGATAATTCATTTCCATCCAAAGCAATTAAGTGGGTTTTACAATATACTAAAAAAACTATATCAGATATCGATACGATATGTTGGTATGAGGACCCGCAATTAAAATACGATAGAGTAAAAAACACATTAGGTAAAAGTTGGTGGAAAAATAGAAAGACCTGGAAAGCATTTAAAAAAGAATTTGAAGAAACCGAAGGAAACCTTTCAACGTATTTAGCCAGAAAATTAAATTTCACAGGTAACTTAGTTTATGTTAAACACCACCATTCCCATTTAGCATTTTCATATTATACATCACCATTTCACGATGCAATTGGTATATCAATAGATGGCGTTGGAGAATGGGAAACGGCATTGGCTGTTAGATGTAAAGATAATACATTTGAAGAAATTAATTCTATGATGTTTCCAAACTCATTAGGATTAGTTTATTCTACTATAACTGCTTATTTGGGATTCAAACCAAATGGTGGTGAATATAAAGTAATGGGATTGGCACCATATGGTGACCCGTCTAGATTCAAAGATATTTTTGATAAAATATTTAAATTTGATAAAAAGGGTGTTATAGAAGTAAATCAGAAATATTTTACTTGGCAATATTCAAACACCGATATGTACACTTATGATTTGGTTAAATTGATTGGAATAGAACCAAGAGAACCCGAATCAGCTATTGAACAAAAACATATGGATTTAGCAGCCGCTCTACAAAAATGGTATGAGAGTTGCTTTTATTATTTTGTAAATAATTGTATGCAGAATTCGGATTCATCTAACTTAGTATTGGGTGGAGGTTCTGCGTATAATGGTACAGCTAATGGTAAATTACAAAAACATACATCGATTAAAGATTTATGGATTCCATTTGCACCATCTGATGCTGGTTCTTCTATTGGTGCATGTTTATATCATTGGCATAACACTTTGGGTAACCCAAAAGTTATTGGAGGCGATAATACTTCTCCATACTTAGGACCTGAATGGAGTAATAAAGAACTAATAGAAATAATATTAAAAGAAAGAAATAGTGGAGTTACAAAATATGATAGTGTTAAAACTCTTTGTAAAGATGTAGCAAAACTTATAAACAAAGGTAATATAGTTGGGTGGTTTCAAGGTAGAACTGAATTTGGTGCAAGAGCATTGGGCAATCGTTCTATATTGGGTAATCCACATTTGCCAGATATTAGAGATAGAATTAATAAGGTTGTCAAAAAGAGAGAGATGTTTAGACCATTTGCTCCATCGGTAACCTTTGAAGATTATGATAAATACTTTTCATCGGAAGGTGAAGTACCATATATGAATCAGGTTGTTAAAGTAACCGATTACAAATCAATTCCATCAGTAACTCACGTTGATAAATCAGCTAGAATACAAACTGTTAGAAGGGAAATGAATCCTCTATATTATGACTTATTGAAGGAGTTTGAAAAGGTAAGTGGTACACCAATACTTCTAAACACTTCATTTAATTTAAGAGGACACACAATGACAAACGACCCTAAGAAAGCAATTTGGACTTTCTATAATTGCGATATGGATTATTTGGTATTAGGTAATTATTTAATCAGTAAATAATGAAATTATACGCATACGGAGATAGTTGGACAGAAGGACAAGGGTGTAGGTTAGATGATGAATCTAAGCTAAAAGATAGAATGATTCTAAGAGAGTTTAGAAACAAATACTCTTGGCCAATTAAATTAGCTAATAAATTAGGATGTGACCACGAAAATAGTGGATGGAGTGGTAGAGCAAATAATCTTATCTTTAACGATGTTATTGGTGATTTAAGAAATGGAAAAATCCATAGTGGTGATTTAGTTATCATAATGTGGAGTTCATCTTTAAGAGATTATGTACATTTTCTACCAAAGGGGGAATGGATTAGTTGGTCTATTAAAGAACTTACATTATTACCACATAAATTTTTTGAATCATATAAATTTGGCGATGATAAATACAATAGTTTCTTAGAGGATTATAAACGATTCTTTTTAGAAAATATGTTTAATCAAAACTACTATAACATCATAAATCAAAACTATATTGTATTTCTACAAAAAATGTTAGAGAGTTATGAAGTGAACTATTTGATGTTGGATGCATTTGATATGATGGTTCAAAATTTAAATAGGCAAGATGATATAACACATCTAATAAATAGAAATAATTATTGGGGATTTGGTAAACAAACAATTAGAGATTATTTGGTAAAAGTTTCGGATGAAACGGCTTGGGAATATCCACAACCTTTTGAAGAAATTCCATCCAAACATCCAAATGAAAAAGGATATAATCTAATAAGTGAAGAAATTTATAATTATATAGTAAAGAATAACATAATTTAATATGGGCGCAGAATTTCAATTATTTGATGGTAAAAACTTATCATCATTGTTTAAAGATATATACGAAAACCAACAAAACAAAAAAAAGAACATTTCCGATTTGATTGAATCACTTCGTAAATTGATTAAGAATGTTGGTGAAGCAACTGTTATTGCACCGATTATAAAAGATTTAATTGATGTATCGGTTAAGAATGATGACCACTTAATTAAACTTGCAACAATCGCACAAAGACTAGCAGCTGCCGAAGCTAAAGGAATTGGTGAAGATGGTTGGTTAAGTGAGCACGAAAAAACGCAATTACTTACCGAATTAGAAGATACAGTAAATGAAATTGAAAAGAAAAATGAAGAAAAATTGGTTGATATCCAAATAGAATTAGATGATATTAAATCCAAAATATAATGTTTGATGTAACAAATAATAACGAATCTTTAAATAAAAAATCTAATAATTTAGAAATTTTTTTATCAAAAGTAATTAAAGTTTTTAAAACGGAAGGAGATTTCTTAAATTTAGATAAAGATAACGATTATGTGAGTGTATATAACGATAATACGGATATATCTGAAAAAGATACTAAGTATTATGGTGCAATTGATTTTAAAACCGATGATACATTTTCAACGGATAAATTATATCACGCATTTCCGTTTGATAAAAATAATTTTACATTTCCATTAGTAGGAGAAACTGTATTAATTTTAAATTTAAATGGTCAATATTTTTGGCTACCATATAGTTTAACCAACTATCCCAATTTTAGAGAAGATTATAAAACATCTGAATTACTAAGTACATCGGAAATAACAGAGGTAAATAATTCAGCAAAATCAAGCAATTATAAGAAACAATCTCAAACGGGCATATCGGCATCTAATTCTGGAAACCAAAAAGAAAATAAGCCTACTTATATTGTAAATGAAAAAATTAAGTTTTTAAATCCTAAAGAGGGAGACACGATATTAACCGGAAGAGTTGGTAATACAATTCGTTTTAGTGAATTCCATTTGACTGAAGATGGTAAAACATCATCACCATCTATATTCATTAGAAATAGGCAAAATCCTGAATTAGATTCAAAACCAATTGGAACATTAATAGATGAGGATATTAATAAAGATGGTACATCTATCTATATTACATCTAATAAAGTAAAAGTTCCATTTACTGAAACTATTAAAAAAACAAAAACTGCATTTAAAGATTTTCCAAATTCAAAAGATTTAAGTGGTGACCAACTATTTGTAAATTCGGATAGAGTAATTTTATCAGCAAAAGCAAAAGAATTTATTATTTTTGGTAAAGGAAATACGGGCGTAATTACTGATGGTAACTATTCTATTGATGCTGAAAAAGAAATATATTTTCACAATAAGAAAAACATAACCATTCATTCAGAAGGTTCTAATCAAATATTCTTAAATTCTGATAATGGTAAAGTATATTTAGGTAAGAACAAAGGTGAAGGAGGAGCAGGCGCAGATGTGCAAAAAATGGTATTGGGTGGTGAATTAGTTAAATTGATGGGAGAATTAATAGATGAAATAACTAAACAAATATATGCAACCCCAGTTGGACCAACTGCACCTGGACCTACTAATGCAGCAGCATTCAAAGCTATAAAAGGTAAACTTAATACGTTATTATCTGCTAAAAACTATTTAAGTAAATCATAATGTCTTGGACACTATTCAAAGTAAATGTTTTAAAATCTATGGTGTCTTTTCAATTTGCAAAAGACCCGGATGGATTTGCTGATTTTTATGCAAATGAATATGATGCTTGCATAAAAAGAGGTGGTGATATGCTATATGGTGTGCCTATTATGAATGGTAATGTGGCTGGTATGGCTGATGCTATAAAGAAAGCATTTAAAAAAGGACAAGATAATGGTGATGAAAATTTTAATATATTAGCAGAAATATATCCATCGGCATTTGATGCATATTGGTTGGGAGCAGAAATGGCACCAATACCAAATCCATTATTAAAACCTACTGGGTGGCAATCTACTCCCCCTGCTCCCGGTGCTATTATGAATATAGGTCCAAATCCAATGATGTTAGCATCTTCTGCCGCATTGCATAAAGCTGAAGTTGAAGCTACCAAAGCATTGGAAGATAAATTGAAAGAACAAACAATTGATATACCAAATATTGGTAGTGTAAATGTTTACGATACACTTCAAAAACTTTTAAAAAAAGAACCAGTAGATTCAAAAATATTAAATCATCCTGCTGTTAAACTTGGTAAAAGTGTAATGCAGAAAGCAAAGCAAGCTAAAAAGAAAAAACCATCAATAGGTTCTCAATTAAAAAAATCTGTTAAGTTTCCATTTCCAGAACTACCAAAGAAAAAAGAAATAATAGAAAAAGCTAAAAATAAGTTAATCGAAGCTGCGATTGAAGAATTAAAAAAACAAATAATAGTACCAATAGAAGCTGCTATTTTAGCACCGATTATAGCTACAATACAAATCGCTGTTGAAATGGCTAATAGCATACCATCTCCAAAACCAACACCACCACAAATTAAAAAATTTGTAAAGGATACGATAGATGGAGTTACGCCTGATATAGAATTACCGGGTGTTAGTATTCCAAAAATACCAACTAAACAGGAGTTGCAAAAAATGATTGATGAAAAGACTCCTACTAAAGAAGAATTAGAAGCAATGGCTTATGATATGATTAAGGATAAAATACCTCAAATTCCTAATATATTTTTCGTACCACCAACTATAAAATTCAGTTTTCAAACTAATGCAATGATTAACCCATTTGTAAATGTAGCTAAAACGCATTTAATGGGAGCTAGCGGTATAATGTCGGTTTTGGCACAATACCCACCACCAGCTCCACCAGCTCCAGCTATACTAAATTGGAATGGTTATAAAATCATAGGTTAATACAATCGTATTAAATTTATTCTTTCAATATTTATTACTAAACATACACACAATTATTATGGATTCAAAATTATTAGTAGGTCTAATTAAGGAGGTTGTTAAGAGTGAAGTCAAACAACAAGTTAAAGAAGAATTAGCTAAATTAATTAAATCTGGTGCGGTTACATTAAACTCACAAAGAAAAACAACAACCCCATCATTAAGAGAAATGACGGAGGTGAATACTACTACTCCTATTAGAAAGCAGACAGTAGTTCCAACGCAACAAAAACCTCAAATCAAAAAGGAATTTTCAAAAGACCCTATGATTAACGAGATTTTAAATATGACTCAACCATTTACAGCAGAACAACGAAAAGAAGGAGCAAGTGCAGTTAGTAGTGTATTAGATATGATTAAGCCTGAATTAAGAGTTGATGAAAGTGAGTGGGAAACTATGGATTTTAGAGATGTAAATGGACCAACCGGTACACCAACATTCGAATCAACGGGCGATGGATTGCAAGATGCTACAATAAAAGCATTAACGAGAGATTATTCGGAATTAGTAAAGAGATTTAAATAATGGCAATAGAGCTTGGTAGAGTAAATACGGAAGATTTATCTGTTAATTCATATAAATCGTTGGGAATTGGGATAAATAGACGTTCCGATTCAAATGGTATTTTTGCTACCAACTATACTACTATTAAACAAACAAAAGATAATATTATAAATTTAATATCGACTAGAAAAGGAGAGCGTGTAATGCAGCCTGATTTTGGATGTGATATTCATAAAATAATATTTGAACCAATATATGGTGAAGATGTGAAAAGTAGAATAATCGACACCATAGAAGATGCGATTGCTATGTGGTTACCATTTGTATTGATACAAAATATAGAATTTCCATACGATGATGAAGATATAGATAATAATAAAATAAAAGTTTCCATAAAGTTTTCATTAAGAATAAATCCAAATATATCAGAATCATTAGAAATAACGATAAATCAATAATAAAAGATGGCTATAAAACCTTTAAATAAAAATTGGAGCAATAATAAAGAATTAACTTATGTAGGTAAAGACTTTAGTAGTTTTAAAGATAATTTAATAGAATTTACTAAAACATATTTTCCTAATCAATATTCGGATTTTAACGAAGCATCGCCAGGTATGGTTTTTGTCGAAATGGCTGCTGCGGTTGGAGATGTATTATCATTTTATCAAGATGCCCAATTAAAGGAATCTATGTTATCCCATGCTACTGAAAGAAAAAATGTAGTAGCACTTGCTCAATCTATGGGATATAAACCAAAAGTAACATCACCTGCGGTAACAACTTTAACTGTATATCAATTAGTACCATCTATTACAAATAGTTCAAACAAATACTCACCGAATCCATCATATTATTTAAGAATAAAAGATGGAATGGAAATTACATCTACTACAAATCCAAATATCGTATTCAGAACAACCGATTCTGTTGATTTTTCAAATCCAACCGATAGAGAAATAGATGTATATGAACGAAATAGCACAACCGGAGAACCAACTTTTTATTTAGTTAGTAAAAAAGTAAAAGTTATATCGGCAAGAGAAAAAGATACAAGTATAACATTTTCGGATGATACTAATTACCCAGTTACTACGATAAATGAAACAAACATAATAGGAATTACAAATGTAGTAGAAGAAAATACAAACATAAGATACTACGAAGTTCCGTATTTAGCACAGGAAAGTATATTTGTAGAACAACCAAATACAAACCAAAATGTAGGAGATTTAAGTACATCGGTATCCGAAGTGCCGTATATTTTGGAAGTACAAAAAGTACCACATAGATTTTCAATTAAAGTAAATTCCGATAATACTATGGATTTACAATTTGGAAGTGGTGATACATCATTGAGTGATGAATTGATTTTACCAAATCCTAAAAATGTTGGATTGGGATTAGCTAATTCAATAAGTAGATTAAATAATGGTATTGACCCATCAAATTTTTTAAAAACAAATACATTTGGAGTAGCGCCAACCGGTAAAACTTTAATAGTAAAGTATTTAGTTGGAGGAGGAGTTGAATCAAATGTTAATAGTGGTGATTTAACCACTATATCTAAAATAGAATTTGAAGAAGATTTACTTTCTTTTAATTCCGATGATGAAAGAAATGTTTATTTATCTATAAAACAATCGGTTGCTGTTGAAAACTTAGAAGCAGCAGTTGGTGGTAGAGGTGCTGAATCAATTGAAGAAATCAGACAAAATGCATTAGCAATGTTTGGTTCTCAAAACAGAGCAGTAACTAGACAAGATTATATGGTTAGAGCATTAAGTATGCCTGAAAGATATGGTAGTGTTTCTAAGGTGTACGTTAGTCCAGATGGTGAAATTGATAACAATTCCCCATCATCCATTTTAGCAAACCCACAAAATATAGCAGAATTCGTTGGATTGGTGGAAGGATTAAAAGATAAGTCTAAGCAAGATATTCAAAAAGAATTGGTTAAATATCTTTCACAAAAGAAAACTAATATTGCAGAAGTAAACAATCCGTTTGCAATCAATATGTATTTATTGGGGTATGATGGTAATAAAAAATTAACTAATCTAAATCAAGCAGTTAAACAAAATCTTAAAACATATTTAGGTGAATATAGGATGTTGACAGATGCTGTTAACATAATAGATGGATTTGTTGTAAACATTGGTGTGGACTTTGAAATAATATGTTATCAAAATTATAACAAAAGGGAAGTGTTGGCAGAATGTTTAAACCAATTACAATCTTATTTTGAAATAGATAAATGGACATTCAATAAACCAATTAATATTTCAGAAATAGAACTGATATTAGCTAACATAGAAGGAGTGATGAGTGTACCATACGTTAAAATTTCTAATTTATGTGGTGGAAGTTATTCACCAAATAGATATAATATAGATGAGGCAACTAAAGGTAAAATTGTGTATCCATCTTTAGACCCTTGTGTTTTCGAAGTAAAATACCCTAACAAAGATATAAAAGGAAGAGCTTTATAATATGCATAAATTTTTCACATCATCATACGATGCCAGTATCTACCTACAACAACCTGACCAAAACGCTGGTAGAGATGAGATATTAGAGGTTGGTAAACTTTATTATGGTTCTGTTAAAGATATAACGAGAACTTTGATTAAATTTGATGTAATCAATATGGGAATACCAAGTGGTTCTATTGTATATTTAAACTTAAAATCATCTCAAGCGGAAGAAATTCCATTAGAATATACAATACATACTAACGCTGTATCACAAAGTTGGACAATGGGAACGGGTACTAAATTTGATAATATAACATCGGATGGTGTTAGTTGGAAATATAGGAATGGTTCTGATACTTGGCAAGATAATGTAGTAGCGGGAACTGCAGTATTCACCACAGGAACTACGGGTTCTGCAAACGCAGAAGGTGGTACTTGGTACACCGCATCTCAAGCATCTCAATCATATAATTATGAAGATGCTGATGTTAGAATGAATGTGACAGGAATTGTAAATCATTGGTTGAGTGGTTCTTTTTCTAACAACGGATTTATTATTCATCATAGTTTAGAAAATGAAGCAAATACGTTAGATTATGGTGTATTGAAATTCTTTTCAAAAGAAACAAATACAATATATGAGCCTAAATTGGAAGTTGTGTGGAATGATACAATAGTTTCAACGGGTAGTTTAGCACCAACAACAGGTTCAGCAGAAGAAGGATATAAAGTTGTACTTACTAATTTAAAAAATAAATATCCTGCAAACGAAACAATAAAAATTAGAGTTAAAGGTAGAGATATTTATCCTTTAAAATCATTTGGAACAACATTCGAATATGACCAAACCAAATATTTACCAACATCATCTTATTATCAATTAGAAGATTATAAAACAGGTGAAGTAATATATCCGTTTGGAGAATATACTAAAATAAGTTGCGATTCAACATCAAACTACTTTAATATGAGTTTGAATACGTTACCAATTAATAGAACATATAAATTAAAAATTAAAATAATCGAAAGTGGTATATCTACTATCATAGATGATAAGTTAATTTTTGAAATAGTATAAAATGATAGGATTAGAAGCAATAGCACAAAAGTTAGAAGAAAAAAGAAAATCGGATTTAGAGGCAATTTTAAGTGTTTCTGGTTCTACTGCTATTTCTAAAAACGAATATGGTGTAACTATTGTAAATGAAAGTAATGCGGCATCATCTTTAATATTTAAAGAGTTAACAAAACCAAAATACGATGAATCCGAATTAATAAAAGCAATTGATTTAAACATTAAAGAACTTAGACCGGATATACCAACTCCAAATTTAAATTTAGTTCCTAAACCACTATATGATGAGGAGGTTGCAACTAATGAAGATTTGAGAAAACAAGTTGTAGATTTGACATCGGAAGTTGCCAATTTAAATACAACTATAACTGATTTACAATCACAAGTTCAAACTGAAATAAATAATAGATTATCAATTGAACAAACTAATGATGCGTTGGTAAATCAATTAAATACGTTAATTCAGACAGTTGATGATTTTGCTTTACAAATACAAAATTCATTACAAAAATCAGTAGAGGAAGGTATTCTTAGAGCATCTTTACAATCTCAAAATACCGGATTTAAAGCACAAATTCAGGCATTGATTAAACAAATTGACTCATTAAATTCAATTATTGAAGGTTTACAATCTCAATTAGGAGCGGTGCAAAACCAACAAGCAATTGTACAAGGAACTCAAGCGCAAGCTATGGCAGCTGGAGCAGATGTTGTAAATGATGTTGTAATTGTAAAAGTGGATAGGTCTAAGCCAGATGAACAATATAAAGAAAAATTCTATGGTAGATTACACGCTAGAAGTGGTAGTAAATGGGTAAATGGTAAAAGTATAGATTTTACAAATAACGATAAACAACCCGTTACTATAACTATCACAACAACTCCTACGCAAGGCGCACAATGGTTTTCCCCAGCCGAATCTTCTTTTGAATTAGCAGCTGGCGCTCAAAAAACTATTGATATGCGTATTAATGAAGGGGCTGTAGGTGGGTTCGATAGTAGAAAAAAAGGGGGATGGTTTAATGGATATTCTCACTCGAAACTATATACAGGTGGTTCATTGAAAATATCGATTAAAAGAAGCGATGGAACAACGAAAGACAAAACATATGATGCATGTTTTGACAAAATGCATCCAGATTCATATTAATAAATTATGAGTATTAAAAAATATACAAATTTTGAATCCATCGATACGAATGTATCGAATAGGGGAGAGTTTTTGCAAGAAAACGATAAATTTATAATTAATCAAAATCAAATAGAAGATACCGATTTTGGTGATTGTAGATATGATGTTATGGAGGTATCAGTTTACGATATCAATAATAATCTATTGCCCCAAAAAAATGGTAAAAACGTTGCTTATATAAAAACAGGTGATATTAAAAATTATTTATATAATATAACAAACAAATCCGCCCAAAAAGAATTAGCAATTAATATTGAAAAATTATTAAATGATTTAGGATTTACAAATGGTATTCTTAAAGTTAATATAAACTTTGTTAGAAACAAAGTTGGTTCTGATAATAATTTGACAAGAGCATGGATACATGAAATATCACCATCTAGAACAGAGATTAGAATATTACCATTAAAAACTACGGATTCTAATATAAATAATCTTACAAATTCTCAATTTGAGAACATAAACAATTTAAGTAAAGATTTTAAATATTATAAAAAAAATATATTAGATTCATTAGATTCAATTGAGTCTATTTATTCCGAATCCATATCAAATAGTATGACTAATAAATTTGGTAAAGATTTTGAATTAATTTTGCGTAAAGATTTTGGATTATCTAATTTTCAGTTTTTTAAAAAGAAAATTTTTGATGATTTTAAATTGAGTATTAAACATTGGATTAATAACAGAGAATATAATATAAATGAATCCAATTTTGGAAAACAATCTATTACAAGGTTTGAAGATTGTGAACAATATGATTTTCAATACTTACTAAGTGAAATACAATCGATTTTAAGATTATGTATTGATTATAATACAAAGGTACTTAAAAGAAGAGATATTTCTATTAAATCTTTACCAAAAGAATTTGAAATAAACGTAATTAAAAAACCAATAGAAGATTTGGTTGGAGAAATTGCTATAAAAGAAGAAAAGATTAGAAATGTGTATAACCCTAAAAATGTTGTATTGGAAGTAAAAGGAACTAATCCACCAAAAGAAATAATAGTTCCAATTGAATTGCCACCGGCACCAATAGAACCGGAGCCACAACCAATTAAAGCAATTGAACCCGAACCCAAACCAATAAAAGTAATTGAACCTACCCCAGAACCACAACCAACGCCGGTACGAGATATTATACCAACACCATCATATGGTGGAGGAGGCGGAGGTGGATATACCGGAGGCGGATATGAAGATGGACGTGGAGGAATGGGTAGAGAATTATATCTTGCTGAATCCAATCAGAGAGAAAATATACAATAAGATATTTATAATAAATAATAGAAGGTGATAGCAGCTTTAGATAACATTTTTGGGGGGAGTCCAACGTTAAATCCGTATGATGGTAATGGTGTCTATAACGCCTTTATTGATGCTGGCGCTGGCGGCGGAGGAGGGGGTGGTTATACTCCACCCGTAGAACCAAACCCAACATTTATTCCACCATCTTATTCAAATGAAATAACAGGAAAAAGTATTAAGATAAACTTAATATCAAATTCTGGTGAAGTAGAGTTTTTAGAAAACGGAGTATCAAAGGGATATGGAGTAAATACAACTATTTCATTTTCACCATCTACTACATTCAATGGTTCTAAAAGATATGAAGTAGTTAAGTCTGGCCAAAAGGCAACGAAATATTATGAAGTTTCTATTAAGAAAACTTATCAAAATGAAGTTAATAATGAGCAAGATAGCCCATCTTCACCGATAGCACCTGTAAGACGTGGATTCTTTGGTAGATTAAGAGATGCATTAGATGTTCGACCGGTAGAAAATACATTTAGTAGATTATTTAATAAATCTAAGAAATTTAAAGTTAAAACTCCATTAAATGTAAAGCCGGTTACTAATACGTTGGAATACAATTATTCAGAAAATCTTTCTGTACAAGAGTTCGATTTACAATCAGATGGTACATATACTGCAAAAGATATTCAAACATATGGTATTGGTTCTATAAGCTTAAATTTTGAATTACAAACAACAAGCGTAAAAAATATTGATGTTGAAACTCAATTAGAATATGAAGTAGCATTTTCATCTAACTTCAAAACCCAATTGGGTAATAATGTAATATTAAATTATACTATTTTTGCAAACGATGGAACTATTTCAGATAGTGGAAAGTTATCATTATCGGATAGTAATATCATCAGAACCATAAATAGTAAATTACTTAGTGGTAGAGTTGATTTCAAAATAGAATATGTCAACAAACCATCCGAATATGTATTAACCAATATATATCAAACTACAAACACGTCAAAATTAGAAACGGCGTATAAAAATGAGTTTGATTTTAGTAGATGGAATACTCAAAATTCATCATTCTCACTACCAGCTGAACAACTTAAATCGGGTGTATCGATTGTTGTTATGTTTGAGAAGGAAATAAATGTAGATAGACCTACGATTGGTTTAGATAATACACAATATACTATAAGTGTAAAAGATTCCGATTTAGAGAAAGAAGTACAAATTCCATTTAAAACATCTAATACCGATAATGTAAGGGTTTATATAGATGGTAGAGCTGATACTTTATTAGTACCGGCATCAAATGGATTTGTATCATTATTTTTCCAAAAAGATTTTAGTGAAGTATATGGTACTAAAAAGATAGTTTTAGTAGCAGAAAGTAATCAATATGGTACAGGGGATTCTGTAATAGCTTTAATAACATTTACATCAGTAAACGATTTTCCATCTATTACCGAAATAACATTTTCGGAATCAATAGATATTCCATCTTTTTCTGATTTTAATATTGATTTATCTTATGAATATGTAAGTTTTGCAACATCTACAATTGATGTAGATTTAAAACTTAAAGATGGTACTAGAATTACATTATTTCAAAATTTAACTCCAAATGGAAATATATCAATTAATTTAAAAACATTAAGAGATAGATTTATAAATTGGGCTGGAAGTGATAACGTAACTTTAATATTCAAACCATTTAATAGAAGTGGTGTAGAGGAATTAGTTGGTAATGAATATGAAATAAAAACTCAATTATTAATTCCATCCATTCAATTAGATGAAAATATATTTTCAACATCTATATTTGATGCTTTTTCTAATTTAATTAATATAATAGAACCTGAAAAGGAGAGTAAATATCTAACACATCTTGCTAATTTTGATAACAATGAACAAATATTAATTTCTACATGGGAAAACGATAATTGGACATTATCTCAAAAAAGAGAAGATGAGTTGGGTAACGTTGTAGTAGAAAATGAAGTAAAGAGTGTTTTACTAAAGTTATACGAACCAATTCCATCAAATGTAACTCCTAATTCTACATTTTGGATTACAAAATTAATGAGTAATCCATTAATTGAAACTATTGTATTAACTGAACAATCTAATTTAAAATGTCCTCCATTAAAAGGACCTAATTTTAATGCCGATATAGATTACACAATTGGTACATCTACTAATTTTGAATCTTTAGATAATCTAATATTAAGCTCATCTACATCAAATACACAATTAATATCAACATATTTAAGTGGTTCTACTTTTAATGTAGAAAATTTAAATATAGAATATACAAGTGGTTCTACCTATTTGTGGGAAAATTTTATACACTTTAGTTCTGCAAAAGAAAGAGTTGATAATTTTGTTTACAAAGTTCAATTAATTGAAGCATACGATACTTTAATTACAAATACATATACAACCGGGTCAACACCTTTATCGGGTTCACATACGGGTTCATTATCAGCTGTACAAGAAAGAGAAAGACAAGAATTAAAGAAAAACCAATTAATAAATGGATTTGATGGGTTTGAAAAAGTATTGTTTACATCCTCATCATTATCTTGGCCACACGATGGTTCAAATAGAAAATTAAGTACATCAAACGATGTTACTAATTGGTATGAAAATATTATAGAATTAGCAACGATATATGATAACAACAACTCAAATTATATAATAAACAATATACCACAATATATTGTAACTGATGATAATAATGATAGTTTATTGTTATTCTTCTCAATGATTGGGCAACATTTTGATTCTATATACTACTATACAAAGGCTATTGAAAGAAGTAGAGGATTGGGATACAAACAATCGGGTGGAATATCGGATAAATTATTATTTGATACGCTTAAATCATTTAGTTGGGATGCTAAAAATCTAGCTGCAAATGAACAATTATGGAACTATGCTTTTGGATTTGATTCGGAGGGAAATGTTAAAGCATTAAATCCAGCCAAACAAAGAACATATGAAGTTTGGAGAAGAATTGTAAATAACTTACCTTATTTATTAAAACATAAAGGTACACGAAGAGGTGTGTATGCATTATTAAGTTGTTATGGTATTCCATCATCAAATCTTTCTATTTTAGAATTTGGAGGACCGGAAGTAACTGAAACAACCAAAAGTAAGTTAGTATATGATAATATTACTACGGCTCTTAAATTCAATAATGGTGCAGCAATTGAATTGGATTGGAAAATTACAAATAAAGATATAAACCCAAATACAATTGAATTATTTGTAAAGCCAGCAGAAAATGATGATTATACTTTAATTAGTGGTAGTGGATGGAGTGTTGGATTACAATCATCTACAACTGCATCATATGGTAATGTTGTATTTAATTATAGTGGTTCTAATGCCATAACATCTACTTTATTACCAATATTTAATGATAGATTTTTTGGAATAGCCGTAAGTAGTGGTTCTAATGGATTAAAATTAGATGTTAGACAATCTAATAAAGAAAAAACTATCTTTGAAGAATCAGTTTCAGCATCAGCTGTAACTAATTGGAATAACGGGTCTAAAATTAAAATAGGTGGGGATTATAGTGGTTCATTGGATGAATTCCGTATATGGTCTGAAGTTTTAGATACACAACGATTCTATGAGCACGTTTCATTCCCCGAAATGATTAATGGTAATTCATATAGTGCATCTACCGATGATTTATATTTCCGTTTAGATTTTGAATATCCAAAAAATTTAGCACAAACATCTTCATTAATAAACGTTGATACAAACATATATTTTAGTAGTAGTGTTAGTAGAAATAATTTAGAAGATGGAATCGTATCAATTATATCTGGCTCAACTATATTATCTGAAAATACAAACGCATTATATTCAGCTAGTGCTAGTGGATTTAGTTCGAGCGTAAGTTATCCATATCAATTTGAAGTAATCGATAGGACTGTAGTATTGGAAATACCAGATATGGGCTCTACGAGATATTCTACAAATAAGGTTAGATTTGAATCCCAAACATTAGTTTCGGATTTATCATCTAAAAGTAGAGCAACTAAAAAAGCATTTGACCAATCTCCTACGGATTCTAATAGAGTTGGTTTATTCTTCTCTCCTACAAAAGAGTTAAATATAGATATTGCAAAATCTTTGGGTGGAATTAATTTAGATAATTATATTGGCGACCCATCGGACAATTATAAACCAAATTATTCACAATTAGATTCTTTAAGAAATTATTATTTCCAAAGATTTGATGGCAGAGATATTTACGCATACATAAACTTAATCAAACTATATGAGAAATCTATGTTTGAAGATATTAAGAATATGTTGCCAGCAAGAGTTAAATCAACAACTGGTTTATTAATTGAACCTCATATTTTAGAAAGAAGTAAAATCGAGCAAAAGAAACCAACCGGTGGTGAGTATCAAAAAGAAGCAAATATAAAGTATTCGGATACAACCCATTTGGTATCGGATAGTAATCAATATAATACAATTGTAAATGCCGATTTATCTGAAAACTTTACAGCAGAAAATAATCAATATGATGCTACAATTTATAGTGCATCGTTAGATAATACAACGGCTGAAAGTTATCAAACTGAAGCTGAATATGATTATTATAATGATACCAACTTTGTATCGGATTATTATCAAAAAGAAGTTAGTATAGATGCGGGGTTAGGCGAAGCTACTATATTAAGCGAAGTAGATATTAACAATGCAAATACAATAGTTGGACAAACGGCTTACGAAGAAGTTGGATTTGGTATTTATGCACAAAGTGGTTCTGCAATTAGAACTTATTTTGATAAAGATGGTAGAAGAGTAAAAGAAAGAGTTAGAGTACAATTAGTAACAGAAAGAAAAGAAAGAATTGTAACTAAATTCGCAATAACTGCTTCGGCTAATGGATTAGGTGACCCACGTGGTGGATACATTTCTGATATTCAAACATATGATGAAACCACATTAAATATCCAACCATTTAGTGGTTCAACTCCACCTACAATAAAGGGAAATATAATTGATATCAAAAATGTAGATGGATATTTATCAACACATTATAGAAATACAACTGATTTGACAAGAGGAATGCAAAATTCTTTCTTTAGAGGTTCTAAAAATACTGCCGCAACAACATTAGATGGAAGTTCTCCTATTGAAACATTTACATCTAATCCAAATACGTTGAGAGTAAATAAAGCAGGTAGAGATGCAAGTGAACCAATATTGGAAGTAGAATAACGGAATTTTAAAATATTTATATTTATAAACAAAGAATAATAAAAATATTATGGGATATTTAAGTAATACCGAATTAACAGTCGATGCTATTCTTACCAAAAAAGGTAGAGAGAAGTTAGCAGCAGGACAAGGATTAAACATCACTCAATTTGCTTTAGCAGATGATGAGATTGATTACACACTTTATGAACCAGCTCATCCACTTGGAAGCGCTTATTATGATGCGGCAATTAGAAATATGCCTGTATTAGAAGCTAACCCAGATGAGACACAAGTAATGAAGTATAAGTTAGTAACTCTTCCTAAGAATACAACTCGTATTCCGGTGGTTGAATTTGGTGTTCCTAATGTTTCAGTAAACCAAAGAAGTGGTGAAGTATCACTTTCTCCAACTACATCTCCAGCGGGTAATAGAAGATTAGGATACACTATTGTATTAGCTAACAAAAACGCAGGTGATATTGTAGGTGAAGGAGTAACTGCTGATGTAGGTTCAGTACCTGTATTTATTGGTGATGATGTATCAGCAACAGCAGCAGTATCGAAAGGTTTAACTTTCAAATTTATTCCAAACCCATCTTTAACTTCGACTATCAGAACAACTATAACTGTTTATGGTAACGAAACGGGTGGTTCACAAACAATTCCGGTAACCGTAACATACGTTCAATAATTTAAACTATGGCATTAATAAGAGATAATAGAGGACAGCTTTTAGCAAGTAATTTATCCCAATACTTAGCAGGAGCAGCAAGCACCGCAGGAACTCCCGTAGATACTAACGAATTAGTTAGAATCGTAAATCAATTTTTGGGAGAAGGTGAGCAGATTAGTTCTGACTTAACAACTGTAACTAATGGTATTTACAAAAAGTTCGGTTCGATTGATAAAGTAACTAATAGAACTGAAATCGTAACTTCAGGTATTTGGAGTGGTGATATTGGTTCTTTAGCAGTTACTGCTTCAAATACATCATCTTTGCAAGTTGCATCGACTAGTGGTAAATATTACATTGATGTTTATAACTTACCAACCGCATCTGAAGGAGCAGAAGTTCAATTTTCAGTTGCATATGGTGATTTTAACGGATATGGTGCACCAACTTTAACGCAAGATGATAGTTCGACTTTATCTACAAAAGCAATATATAATCAATTTAAAAATATTTTGTTAGATTCTTCTGATAATTATTTTAGCGTTTATAGTGGTTCAACCGCAGCAGCACATAATTTGGAATCTTTTTATGTGATAAATGTAAATAGAGCTAGATATAAAGAAAGATTAGACCCAGGTAATATTTCAATTGAATTAACCGGAACAAGTAGTATCACTTTAATTGATGATAGTGGTGGAACTGATGAAAATGTAACAACTGCGGGTAGAGTTTATAACTTAGTTAGTGGTTCATTAAACATTGGTTCAGCATTAACCGCATCAATTGAAAACTATTCTTCTCCTGTAAATGGACAAGGATATGGTTTATTCTATCCAGATATGGGTATTATTTTATTAAACCCTGCGGCATTACAATCTAAAGTTGATATTAAATTAGCAGCAGCAACATCTTCAGCAGCATCTACTTATCATATAAATAGAGGTTCAAATTTTGGTGGAGTTGCATTATTAAAAGCATTAGAAAATGGTGCTGATTTCCAAGCTCGTAGAACTGAAAACGTTTCAACTTCTCATTACTTTGTAAGAGCAAACAATAGAGAATTCAACTTCTCAAACAACCCAACATTTGTAACAGGCTCAACTGGTCAATTCGTAAACTCATCATTTGAAAGAGACCCTAAAGTGTACATCACTTCGGTAGGTTTATATGATGATGCAAATGAATTATTAGCAGTAGCTAAAACATCTCAACCAATTGCAAAATCATTCGATAAGGAGATAGCAATTAAGGTTAAATTAGATTTCTAATCAGAGAATATAACTAACATCTAACCCCCTTCAATGGGGGTTTTTTGTTAATTCGATATTTATACTTGATATGTTAAAAAGGATACCAAAATCGGATATTAGTATAAGGCCTTTTAAGGCTTATAAAGAATGGGATAAAACATCAGCCAGTGCTTCTTTGTTAGTAGCTGAAGAAGGTTCGTATTCATCAATATATGAAACTACACCAACTATTGGTTATTTAAATGGTATTCCATATAATAAACATTCTCTATATGGTCAATTAAGAGCTCAATTTTACAATGGAAATGAAGATAATCCATTTTTAAGATTTGGTGATAAATTAAACCAATATGAAACGGCATCTGCTGCAAGAGATAGATTCCTTAGTGGTTCAGCTAAAGTAATTTCTATACCTCAAATAGCAATTGGTGAAGGTATAAAAAAAGGTTCTGCTATATTAACCGATGGTACTAAACGTTACATAGATGATACGCATGGTAATATAATTGATGCGGATGGAGATAATGTAACAGTTATATCTATCGATTTAGGAATAGGAACTAGCCCATTTGATGAAATAGTTTTTGTTGATATATTAAACACAGCATATACAGCATCCTTTCAAACTGTTGGTATTGATGTTGAAAACGAAAGAATTGAATTGACATATGAAGGGCAAGATTACGATATGAATATTGTTAGTTTTGATTCTAATAGTGGAGTATTGTTGGTAGATAATATACCATTCCTACAAGGAGCAGCTGGAGTTAGTAAAATTGGTAATATTTTCTATACTCAAGGTTTAATTGTTATTACGAGAAATGTAAATGATTTATTATTGGGAAGTTGGGATGTGACTTATAAATCAACAAAAACAATTTATGAGCATGAGTACTTATTAATTGTTAATGAAGATGAATTTAATGTGTCACAAAATCCATCGGCAATTACTGAAGTTGGTAGAGTAGATGATTATATAACAGGTTCCGATGGTAAAATATACAAAACAACAACAACCACAGGTGTAAAATATATTCGTAAAAAATCTACATTGGAAAATGGAAATGCATTAGATTATAGATATACTTCATCATATAATACAAATGTTTTTGCAGGATTTGAACATTATGATTTGAGTGGTTCAATAGATTCAACTGGTTCATTCTTAGTACCATTTATCACAACAATTGGATTGTACGATGATAATTGTGATTTAGTAGCAGTTGCTAAGTTACCGCAACCTATTAAATCGGAGCCGGATATACCTGTAAACTTTATTATTCGTTTTGATACTTAATTTATATTTATATTAAAGAAAACATATTATGTCAAAGATTTTAGAATTATACAAAGCACAGCAATCAGCATTAGGTGTTGATAAAATTTCGTTTGAAGCCGGTACAAACGCAAAAACTCCATACACTACAAATGATTTGAAAAAAGTAGATGACCAGGTATTAACTGCTGCAAAATTCAAAACAGGTAGAGGTGGTGAAGTAAATGATAAAAAATATTCGGATTCAGTAAAAAGATAATTTAATGCCTAAAAAAGTTACAAAAAAATCTAGCAAATGGGTTGCTAGAAAATATGGATTTAAATCTGGTCTTGAAGAAAATATTTCAACTCAAATTGAAAGTAAAGGAATTATTGTACAATATGAATCCGAAAAGATTCCTTATATTGTACCTGCTACTCAACATACTTACAATCCTGATTTTCGCTTACCTAATGGTATTATAGTAGAAACTAAAGGAAGATTTGTTGCCGCAGACCGTAAAAAACACCAATTAGTAAAGGAACAACATCCAGAATTGGATATTCGTTTCGTTTTCTCAAACTCAAAGAACAAAATCAGTAAAAATTCAAAGACCACCTACGGAATGTGGTGTGAAAAGAATGGTTATAAGTACGCAGATAAAGAAATACCCGAAGAATGGTTTTTAGAACCATAAAAATTTGGTAATTTCAAATATTTGTCGTATATTTGGTTTGTGTTAAGTAGCAATGATAAAAATAAGGTAATTACTGCCCTTACTAATGTATTGGGTAGCGGTCTTACTCTAAAGGGTAATGAATTGGCATTTCACTGCCCATTTTGTAACCACCACAAACCTAAATTGCAGGTAAATACTGAAACCCAAAAGTGGCATTGTTGGACTTGTAATAGTGGTGGTAAAAAATTAACATCTCTTCTTCGTAAATTAGATGTTGATAGAAAAACCATTTCTCTAATTAGAGAAATATACGGAGATAGTAATTGGACTCCACAACAAGAAGATGCTGAAACAAAGGTATTTATTTCACTTCCAAAAGAATTTATTAGTTTAGCAGAAGAACCAAAGGGATTTAATCCTGAATATAAGCATGCTATGTTCTACCTAACTCAAAGAGGAATAGGTATAAAGGATATTGTAAAGCATAACATAGGATATTGTAAGGAAGGATTATATGCTAGGAGAGTAATTATTCCATCGTATAATTCAGATGGTTCATTAAACTATTTTGTTTCTCGTTCTTATTATACGGAAGAGAAGATGAAATATAAAAATCCACCAATTAGTAAAAATATAATTTGCTTTGAATCACAAATTAATTGGAATGAACCAATCATATTATGTGAGGGTGTATTTGATGCGATTACAATTAAAAGAAATGCAATTCCATTATTGGGTAAATTTCCATCTAAACAATTAGTTGAGAAAATATTTCTAAGTGGTGTAAGCGATATCGTTATTTCATTGGATAACGATGCAATTAACGAAGCGTTGAAAGCAGCTGATTATTTTAGAAAGAATGGTATAAACGTTAAGATGATGTATCTAAAAGATAAAGATGCATCAGATATGGGCTATGTAAAATTTTATGAAGAACTAAAGAAAACTAAAGAGTTTTCA
>JACCDQ011697503.1_pt1 | contig 56315 bp, 70 predicted proteins | sample 7446031 | NCBI WGS metagenome assembly JACCDQ01 (sample SAMN15323442, study PRJNA562643) | freshwater metagenome | isolation source: river surface water | place: USA:Blue River Watershed | collected 2017-08-17
CCCACGAACTGACAGGCTCCGCCCTTGATTGGGCAGTTGCAAAAGCCCTAGGCTTGCTGGAACCTCAAGAGTACCTTGGCAAGATGATAGCCCGTGTTGTACTTGACCCTGGGTGGGGGGCTGAAGACGGCAGGCTTATGGTGCGACTCAACCCGCCACCGCCGGTGTACTATAACCCAGAGTACAGCCCATCTACAAGGTGGGACCAGGGTGGGCCGTTGATTGAGCAGCAAGAGATTAGCATCGAGTTCGGAAGGGCAGACTTCAAGCTGCCGTGGATTGCTTACAAGCTGGGCTTGCCAGATGAGGACAACCCAGCAGGTGGGCTAACCCCGCTTGTAGCAGCTTGTCGTTGCCTCGTATTCCACAAACTTGGCACACAGGTTGACATTCCACAGGAGTTGCTGTGAGCTTCGCACTTCACATACGCCGTGGCTACATCATCAACACTGACCCACAGCGCCGCTGTTACTACGGTGCATACGCCAAGAGTGAGACAGTGTGGGGTGACTGGGAGTTGTGGTTGAAAGACATGACTTTCGAGACACGCGAAGACGCTGAACATGCCGCAAGGCAGTTCGCCAGAGAGGATCAACAATTTAAAGTTGTGGAGCTAAACATGAACACTTACCAAGCATTCTACAAGGGTCAGACCAAAGAAGTGCAGGCTACGTCTTCCTTCAAAGCGCAGCAACTGGCTGCAAAGCAGTTCAAAGCCAAGCGTGAATACGAGGTGACCGTCATGCTTGTCGCAATAGACGGTGAACAAGTCACGCATTCGACAGGAGCACTGTGATGGACGTCCCAGACTACGCAAAGCAGACGCTGCGCCAACTTGCGAATTCCAACGACATATTGCACTACAAGCTGTACGTTGACGCAGCTGATTCAGTTGCAAAAGCGTTCCAAAAAGAGCAACTGCTGGGTGTACAAAAGCGCTTGCTCAAGTTGAAAGGGTTTGCAATGACCCTACCAGAAGACCGTGTTAACCTGGACAACTGGCGCGAGAACAAGACTGAACACCAGCGCAGACTGGCCTGTGTGGCAGAGGGTAATGCCTATGTGCACTCGCGGTCTGTCTACGATGTGACAGACGAAGAACTCAAGACAGACTGCGGCACAGTAGCTTGCATTCTGGGTTGGGTGGCTTCAGACCCACACTACAAACAAGAAGGCTGGTCGGCTGAGGTAGCAAGCGAAGGCTATGGTGTGTGGATCACATACAAGCACCCGCAGAGCCGTACCGAGCGTGACGGTTACGCAGCCGCAGGAACCTACTTCGGTCTTGACCACTACGCTGCGGCCAAGTTGTTCAGTCCCACCCTGAGCACTGACTTGTCAGAACTTGCAACGTTCTTGCAGCGTCTGGAAATCGTGCTGGATCATGTGGACAAACGTATCCAGGAGGTGGAAGCATGAGCTTGAGACTGTACAAAGTACAGCTGCACTGCCACCACGGCGCCAAGGATGTGAAAGCTGAGGTGTTCGCATCCACCCTTGGTGAAGCTGAACGCATCGTTGCAGCAGACCACCCTGGTTACACCCTTAGACAAGGGTGGCCAGTTCATCCACCCGTTTTTCCGAGAGACAAGAATGCGCCTAGCCAGCTATACCGTTATCATCCAGCACAAAGTTCCTGAAGCAGACGACAAGCCGCACTACTACTGGTGCTTCACCCGTGCGAAGTCTGCACACCGTGCAGTTCTGAAAACCATCAGAGAAATGAGGGAACACAACCTGCGAATCGACACTGCGCATGTTGTAGGCGTCACCAAGAAAAGCAAGCAAGAGCCTGTTCTGTTTGACTTTCAGATACGCCGCGACCTTGTGGCTTTCTGGGAGGATCACAAACACCTGATAGAGGATGAAGATGCCACTACCTGAGCCTGTTGTCATTGTCCCTATCGGACTGACCTTACAAGAACACTACGCTGCGCTTGTTGAGACTGATGTGTTGAAGAATCAGCGCATCCAAGAGCTTGAATTGCAACTGCGTGACTCAAACCACCAACTCACACTTCTGGAGAAGCAATGTTCAACCCTTTCAAACAATTTTCAAGCAGCGCTCACAGCCAAGAAAACTTACAAGCGCAAGCTCAAAAAGCTGAGCAGAAAGTTGCAGAAGCTGTCGAACCTGTGCCTACAGAAGGTGGAAGCACCCTGATTCTGCGGCGTGACGCCAACAAGAACTACAAAGCCTGGACTCGGCAGTTTGTGACACTGGAGCTTCTGCGGTACGCAGAACCGTTTGCGGAGCGCAACACAGCTGTGCAGTTTGAGGGTGTAGACTTCAAAACTGTGAACAAACTGATGGACCGAAAGCTGTACACAGCATCTTACGAAGGCAAGAACAAGAACGCACTTGGCCGCACCATTGTGTGGAATAGTGACAGCTTTCTAATCTTGCTAGCCGCCATTGAAATGCACCGTAGCTGTTGTGGTGGTGAAGATGGTCGAGGTTACACCCCTATGGAGGAATAACATGTTTGATTACGAAGGTTACACCAAGGCTCGACAAGCCATGACGTACAAAAACTGGCTAGACTCTGCACTGGACCTGCAGAAGTTGCAAGGTGCTACTGTGCAAGCTGTACACATGCAGCTTGACGAGGGACGAGAGCTACCCAATCGTGAGGTTAACGACTACTGGTCAGAAATGGTCAAGCGGCAACCTTACGAGCTTGTCTTGCAGACAGAAACACACTGGTGGCTCTTCTACCATGAACAAGACTGCTGCGAATCTGTCTACGTTCAAGATGTGACAGGCGACCTGCAAGACCTGATTGGTAGCCCCATCACGCTGGCAGCAGAGTCGGTTTCTGAGCTTCAGAGTTCAGACGCCCATATAATCGGCACTGCCACCTTCTACAAGTTCGCAACCCTCAAAGGCTACGTTGACATTCGCTGGCTTGGCGAATCCAACGGTTACTACAGTGAGTCTGTTGAGCACGTTTGCATTCCCCGCCCTCAATGTCTCCCTTCCTAAACCTCCCACCAAGAAAGCACATCATGCAGAAAATTTTCCTTGCTCTCGGTTACATCACCATGCTGATCTGTAGCGTATTCGCTATCGCTGTTGCAGGCATCCTCTGGAAAGCCTTCGTGCTTCACGAGATTTGGCAGATGCTTGTCATACCCATGTTTCCAAAGTTCACCCTGCTACAGTCACAAGCTGTGATTCTGTGCTTGGTTGCGTCATTCCTGACTTACAAGTCTGGGAGTGACAGCGATAACATCAAGAAAAAGACTGACAGTGAGCGTCTGATTGAACTCATGATGCTCACCCTGCTTGCCCCTGCCATGTACTGGGTACTGGCCTGGATCGTTTCCAAAGTCATCTACTGAAGGTCCACCATGTCACAGCTTGAAGATGCTGTTGCGCAGATGCTGTTGAAGGTTACAGCTGCTGCTGAGACTGCCACAGAGTTTGTGGTTGGTCAGTTGCCTGATGTTGCACAGCAGTACATTGCTTGGCAGATTGCAGACGGTCTGATGTGGTGCTTCTTCTGCTTACTTGCCACTTTCATGGTGTACAGAGTAACAAGTAGGAAGAACTGGAAAGACTTGGCTATACTTTTCTGGGTTGTGTGGGTTCTGGTTGTGGTTCCCAGTTTCCTGTACAACGCCACACAGTCCTTGAAAGCGTATGTGGCGCCCAAGATCGTGCTGATTGAGTGGGCTGGCAATCTTGCCAAGAGAGCTGCTAAGTAGCGCAAGTGCTCTACAATTGCCCACCCCAACGTGGGCAATTTTGGAATCACTGGAGTTTGCATGGAACACAAACAATACCTGTGGCTTGGCCACACCTGGACAGTCTACCTTTACAACATGATCACCCACCGTTGTGGGCGTATCACCCACACGCTTGACATGCGCCATGCTGCTGGTCAGGTGGAAATGGTGCTGGAAGGGGCACAGATGGAAGCATTTAAGGCGCTTTTGACGCCAGTTGAAGGGACATGATGGAATTTTCGGAGTTGACCGAAGCGCAGCAAAAGCGCATCTGTCTGCTGGCTGCTGTGCTTGCAGACCACAAGCAACACAGGAAAGCGCGAGGAACACTGGCTGCCCTTGCCTACCACACCCAGCTGGACTACGGTACGCTGGACCTGATGACAGGCTACCTAGACAAGCGCCACAAGCGCTTGATCTATGCAAGTCAGCTGCTTGTACATCAGACTGAACCCTGGTTTCAAGCCTACTTAAATGCTAGGCCTTTTGTAGCTGCACAAGTTGCAGTGTCTTACCAAGCGTGGTTACGCACTTTATCGGAGAATGACAATGCCCAAGACGACGACAACAGCGCGGCAGGCGCTGACAGCCCTGTACCTTGAGTACATCAATGACTTCTTGACCGTTGAGAAGTTTGCAGAGCACCACGGGATCACTGCGGAACAGGCCAAGGTGCTGATCCCCCTGGCGCGATCAGTTGTGACAACTGAACACCCGGAGAGCTAACATGCAAGACGAATGCGAAAGCTTCCAAGAATTCTTGAAGTTGACTAAAGCACACTGCAAGACTACACGTGAACCAGTAGACGAGTACATGGAAGATGGAGTACCCCGTATCTCACCAATCTGTCTTGCTGCAGCAGTAACACTTGACTACATCGAGAGTGTAAAAGGCAAGACTACAGGGATTCACTACAAGCACCTTTGCACGTTAATGGACGCAGCGTTGCAAGGCCGTGCTGCTCTGCTGCACGTAGCCTACGAAGTGCCAATGTCGCTCTCCCAAGTGTTTCGCCACGCTGTGCTCAATCACCTGATTGAGTACCCAGACCTGACTGCTGGGGAGGTAGCAGTGGTGTGCCGAAATCTCGCAACCCAAATCGTACACGAACATGCAACACACGCAACAACAAAGTGATGCACTAAAAGCCATTCGTGAATGGCTTAAAACAGATCAGCAAGTGTTTAAACTCTTCGGGTTCGCCGGAACGGGCAAGACAACACTAGCACGAGAAGTTGAAGACATGGTAAACACAGTTGTCTACACAGCGTTTACTGGCAAGGCTGTCGTAGTGCTGCGCAACAAGGGTGCAAACCCTGCGTACACCTGCCATAGCCTGATCTACCGTGCGTCTCTGAACGAGTTCACTGGTCAGTGGTCTTACAGCCTCAACCGTGACAGCATCATCACACAAGCCGATGTTGTCGTGCTGGATGAGGGTTCGATGATCAGTCCAGAAGTTGCCGAAGACTTGCTCTACCTTGCCAAGAAGGTGCTTGTGCTGGCTGACCCTGCGCAGTTGCCGCCTGTTAGCAAGGATGGTGACCCAGGCTACTTCATGTCTGAACCTGACTACATGCTGACCGAGATTCACCGTCAAGCTGCTGACAACCCGATCATTGCGCTGTCCATGCAGATTCGCAACCATCAACCTGTCAAGTATGGTAACTACGGTGACAAGGTTCGCATCATACGCAACCGTGACCTCAATGATGAGATCATTGCAACGTCTGACCAGATCATCGTGGGTAGCAACCAGACACGGTTCTACTACAACGACCGTGTTCGAGCCTTGGCAGGTAAACCGAAACATGCACCAGTTGCTGGTGACAGGCTGATTGGACTGCGCAACGACAAAGAGCTTGGCTATTTCAATGGCAGCATCTGGAATGTTCTGGCCAGTGAAGGTGACACGCAGACAGAGTTTGCAATGACCTTGCAAGGTGTTGACATTGACGCTGAAATCAAGGTGCTGTGCCTGCCAGAGTTCTTCTGCGGACAAGGTGGCAACTTGAACTGGAAGGTCAAGCAAAACTTTGACGAGTTCGACTTTGCGTATGCAATCACTTGTCACAAGTCACAGGGTTCAAGCTACGAGAATCCACTTGTGATCGACCAGTCTGGCATCTTTAAAGATGACGCCAGTAAGTGGTTGTACACAGCAGTCACACGGAGCAGTGACAGGCTCACTGTTGTGAGGTGAGTAAGTTCAGAGCCCTATCCGGGCTGGAGGTGATGCAGCGCAAGTCCAAAAGACTTGACAGCAGCTACATCACAAGTTTGGCTGTGCGCTGCGAGATAGGTATCATCGCCTGTCAGAAAGGCAGCATACACAACAACGATGCACACAATGTCCTTGTGTGTTACAACACGGCTCACAGTCTGCACGCTCTTGGTGGGTACAACCATCAAGAGATTCTGGACAGAGCCAAGACTGCGATAGACAAGATGCTTGCACATGCAAAAGAGCATCAAGTCTATCTGTTAGAGGGTGACGATATGCTGGAGTGCCTGGAGTTGTGCATCGCTCTGATGGAGCAAACAACCGAAGGCAAAATGTCTGAAGCAATCAAGCTTCAGAACACCAGCATGAAGAAAAAGCACTCTGCGTACTACGGTATTCAGAAGCTCGGTAAGACAAATTGAGTTCCCGTCCCTGACAGTAGCCATGACTGTCAGGATTCTATCGTCCAAACTTGAAAGGACACCAAAATGGCATTCCAACCCTTCAAACTGACCCAAGACCAAGCTGCCCGTATGCTGGCCGCACGGACTGGCAACGCTTACACCCGCAAGGCAGTTCGCAAGGCTGTTTTTGCTGAAGTGCGCCGCACCTACCCCAGCATTGGCCGCACCAAGCTGCGTGTTGCCATCGAGAACCCGGACAACCCGTTGTACTTGGTGCTGCGCAACAAGTACAACGGGGAGCAACTTGGCATCACCACCCCCGACCCGGTGGTTGTGAAACAGGCCGTGTCGCCAGCGGCCACCCCCGCCGTCGCAAAGCCCGCAGCACCCGCTGCGAAGCCTGCGAAAGCTGCAGCACCTGCCAAGAAGACGGCACCTGCGAAGAAGGTTGCACCAGCCAAGCCTGCAACTCCTGCCAAGAAGACGGCACCTGCAAAAGCTGTGGCTAAGAAGGCAGCACCTGTGAAAGCAGCGGCCACCCCCACGGTGAAGGCACCTGCCAAAGCAGCCAAGCCCACCCCGGCCAAGGCCGCCCCCACCGCTGGCTACCCCAAGGAAGTGCGTACCACCATCGGCGGTGTCCGCAAGCGCCTTGGTACTGCCAAGGATGCGGCACACGAAAAGCGTCTGATCGCAGCAGCCAAGAAAGCTGCCGGGGTCTGATGCAAGCCGCCCAGCACAGGCTCTCTGTGCTGGGCATTCACTCACTAATAGGATAGGATCATGGACAAGATCACAAGCGAAGAACAACTGCGCAGGCTCATTGGCAACACCCGCTACACGGAAATCGCACAACAGCTGGCTAACCAACTGTCAGACCTGTTTCGCAACGGACGCATCTCGGCTGTGGAAGCTGACCAAGCAATGGGTGTGCGTGCCCTGACCAAGGGCGATCAACATGCGACACTGCGCGATTCCGTGGCATGGTGGACTGTGCGTGAAGAGTGGCGCTTTCAGCGCAGCCTCTACACCAGCACGCTGCTGACCGCCACGATCAACAGGCTTGGTCTGTACTTTGCACACACCAGCACGGAAGACAAGACGATGGTGGCCTACACCCCAGATACGCAGTCTGGAGAGGCTGACCGCCAAGTGCGTCTCGCTCCTGGCCGTTTGCTGGCCAAGGTTGCACCCTTCCTGGCTGAAGAGTACCGCACGTGGCTTGTCAACCAACACATCGCGGAAGTGTCTGACGAAGTGCACTTCCTTGACGGTGAGGATATTGTCAAGTGGTACATCAGCACCACCGCATCAGGCAACGATCAAACTTCGTCTGGTCTGGCGTCCTGCATGACTGGCAAGGCTGACTACAAAGAATCTGAGTACCCTGCCCTGGTGTACAACACTCCTGGTGTTCGACTTGCAGTTGTCAAAGCCGGTGACAAGATCAGCGGCCGTTGCCTTGTGTACGAAAACCCCAACGATCCTGAAGACAAGCGCTACATTCGTGGCTACGGTGCACCGTTCCTGGTCACTCGTCTGAGGAATCGTGGTTACAAAGCTGGTGGTTGGATCGGTGTGAAGTTCAACACTGTGAAGTCTAGCAAGGCCCGCAGCACAGATAACTGCACCACGGTTGTCACACCGTACCTGGACGCCAATGGTGGAATGTGCAACGCGCACGGCTCCACTGTAGCCATTGTTGACGGTGTGCTGACCGGTGTGGTTGACCTATCCGGTAAGAGAAACCCACGTACAGGGCACTACCTGGAACGCAGTACGGACTTTGTTGTACCCTCCACAGCAGGGTACAGCACACTGCACCACCTGAATTCTGAAGACTTCGCTGTTGAGTTCAACGGCAAGACTTACAACAAGTTGTTTACCAGCTTCGGTACCGTGACGTACACAGACTTGTACACTGGCAAAGTAGTCACGCACGAGTTCCCACAGTCAGAAGCAGAGCACTATGGGGAGCGCACACGCACCCTCGCTGTGCGCAAAGTTCGTGGTGTTCTCGCACCACTGCTCAATGACGAAATGTTGATTGCTCAGTTTGAGCGTTGGTACAGCAATACTGACAAGCGGGACTTGTCCTATCACCAGTGGCTGCGCATTTGGTACATCAACGAGACCTCACGGGAGACGATGACAGTGCTTGAGAAGCAGTTGGAAGAGTGCCCAAGTTGGAAGGCTATCGACCAGACCTTCCGCCTGAGTGACAACCTGATCCGGGCCAACTACCCGCTGGACAAAGACCTGTACCCAGTACCTGCTGACGCTTCCGAAGCGCCCTACGAAGCGCCCTACGGCGAGAAAGTGATCTTCGGTGCGCGTTGGGCAAGTCGTGTCACTGAGGTTGTGCACAACGGTAAGCGTAGATTCGTCAAAACTTCAGACACTACCAAGCTTGCTGTGTGGGACACTGAAAAAGACACGTGGAGCTTGCAAGACGTCTATGAACCTGCGCTTGACAAAGCCAAGCTGACGTTCAAGAAGATCGGTTCCCACAAAGTGTGGATCGACAAGCGTACCAAGAACCGTGTGCGTACTCGCTCTGGCTCGTGGGCCTACCCTGGCTTGCAAGACACTGTGCAGTACGCTGACGGCACTTATGACTTCGTGCGCAACAGCAGAACTGCCCAGATGCAAGACTGGACTGACTTTACGTATCCACGTAAGGGTACTGTCGAAGAGATTGAGAATCTGTTGGCTACGTGGCTAGACAACAAGCTCAAGCTTGTGCAGAAGTCTTCAGAGCCCTGGAATATTGCAGCTAACTTTGTGCTGCGTGACAACAGCCCGATGATCAAGGGGCGCAACATGCGCTTTGACGACCTTGACAGTGCTGAAAAGTGGCACAGCAATGCCGCTGACATGCTGAAGTCTATGGAAGCAAACTCTGCGGATCAGCCCCTGACCATCGCCAACGGGAGCATTAACATCTACCGACTGCGCCGCAAAGCTTCTTACATGCTTACAAAGCGGCTGGCTCGTTCAGTAGCTGAAATGCTTGCTGAAGAAGCACCTGCACACCTTGGTGCATTCGCTGCACCAGTCACTGAAACCTTCGAGTTTAACCAAGAACTCGCCATTGCAGCTTAAACCATCATGTCCAACACCAAACGAAAGTCTAAAGTGTCTCACACCAACAAAGCTCAAGATACCAATCGGTTTGCTGCAGCTGCAGACAAGCCCGCACAACTGACGTTCTCCCAAGCTGTGGAAGTCGCCAGGGCCACGCAACAAGCGCTGGCATCTGCCAACTTCCCGCTGATTGACACACCACCTGTTGACGCACCGGATGGTAGTGCAGGCCCTGCCCAGGCTGCAAAGCAGGAGACTGTGCCCACCACCGAGAAAGTAGAGAAGACTACCGTTGCCAAGGGCATCATCCTGGAAGACAAGCCTGACTTTCAGGTGCCTACTCTGCTGACCGGCATCCTGTCTCGCCGCCGTGCACACCAATCCAAAGGTGACAAGAACTTTCGCACTTGGCTTGTCGAGTACATTGGCACCACGCTCAAGACCACTGTGCGTGTGGACTCGTCTGGCAACATCATTGCAATGGTTGACGACAAGTCTGACATTCTGTTTTCGTGTCACACCGATACGTGTCACAACATGAAAGAGTCTGACGAAGACAAGCCACAAGCCTTGTGTTTCGATCCTGCGTTTGGCCATCTGTTTCTGGAAGATCAGAAGTCTGCCAGTGTGCTGGGTGCTGATGACGGTGCAGGTGTGTACCTGATGTTGGAGATGATCAAAGCCAAAGTGCCTGCCAAGTACATCTTTCACGCTGGCGAAGAGCGTGGCGGCATTGGTGCCAAAGCTTTTGTTGCCAACCCTGCTAACACAGCGTTCATTGATGATCTGTCTGCTGTAATCGCACTGGATCGCCATTGCCGTGGTGCCCCTGAAGTGATTACCCATCAAGGTGGCCGCGAGTGTGCCAGCAAAGCGACTGCCGACTGGATTGCGCATCAACTCAATCAAGTCGAGTTTAACTTTGCTGAAGACTGGAAACAGTCTAGCGGTGGCGTGTACACTGACAGCAAAGAGTATGCAAGCCTTGTTCCTGAATGCCTGAACTTGACGGTGTTCTACGACAAGCAGCACAGCCCTCAAGAAATCTTGGATGTGTACGAGCTTGAGAAGTTGCGCCGCGCATTGATTGCCATTGACTGGCACGCCATGCCCATCAAGCGCAAGCCTGCACCAGCGTCTGTGTACCAACCTTACAGTGGCGGTTACGGTGGCAAGGATAGCTGGATGCCGCAAGCCAACAAGCCTGCAGCCCCTGCCCCCGCCCCTGCTGCCAAGAAGCCCAAGCTCACTTACGTCGAGACTACCAACCCCTTCCAAGCCCGCATCGACGAACTCGACGGCACGGACCTGCAGAGCCTGCAAGAGTGGATTGAGACTGAGCCCGAGTCTGCTGCGGTCACGATGGCAGCCTTGTTGGCTGAGGTCAAGTCGTTGCAGGCCAAGGTGGACGTACTGACCCACATCGTTGGTGTTTAACATGGCTGTCACACCTGACCATGCGAAACTGGAGCTTGATATTCCAGACCTGGGTGTGACACTCCGTACTGTCTTTGGTGTCGCTGCGAAAGCATACGAAACCACGCCAGTACGGCAGTGGAAGTTGCGCTACAAAGGCGCACTTGTAGGCACCATTCAACTTGCGGACAAGAACTACAAGCCTGCCCGCATTACCGCTTCCCTTGTCAAACAACCTAACAGGAAACAACATGCCAGACCTGCAAACAGAACTGAAGAAAGTCAAAACTGCACTGAAACCCCTGCCCATGACGGAACGTGTGTGGCGGTACCTGCGGGACAACGGACCGAAGACTCGCAGGCAGCTGACAGCAGCGCTTAACACAACAACGGGGTCTATCTCCCGTACCGTGTGGGTGCTGAAGGTTGAAGGCTACATCAAGGCTGAGATTATCGGCAAGGGTTTGAAAGGCGAAGAACGGCTGTCGCTTGTCTCTATGGGCAGACCTTGGACAGGTGCCAACACACCTAAGAAAGGTACGGCAACTACAATGCCTACCAGGGCTGTGAAATCTACACCACTGCCTGTGGCAGCGCCTCACCGTGTTGCGGTAGTGCCACCCCTGCCTGACGCACCTAAACCACCTGTTGGTATTGGTGTTGCAGTCACCTCGATTCCCATGAGCAAAGCCGTCGCCACCACAACCAACAGTGTTACGACTGTGAACGTGGAAGCCATGACCGTGCAAGAAGCGCACGCCCTGTACCTGAAGCTGTACAAATACTTTGGACACAACCATGCTTAAATTCTTCAAACGCGAGTCTCTCCCCAACCGTGGTAAGGATGCCCGCATGGCAGCACTGGAGGCTGCACTTGTGGACGCCAAGGATGCTCGTATGCGGGCTGAAATGGAAGTGACAGACGCACAAGCCAAGCTGGCGCGTCACAATGCACAGATCAACAAGCTCAAGGCACTGCTCAAGCAGGAGCATGACGAGCTTGTTGAGGCTGACGCAGCCAAGTCCGAGTGAGGTGCCTCATGAATCTTGTCAGGGCACCTCCCTGTGGTGAATAAACCACTTCTCGTTTCCAACTTTTCTGTGTTAGACTTCGTTCCGTGCCCTAGATAGGCACTCCATTTTCAACTTTTGCAACCCAAGGAAATCAAAATGCAAGTTCAAAACATCCCCATGCCCACCAAGAAAACCTTCGGTGGCTTCCAGAAGCGTGGCTCCAAGTACGACCTGTCCGCCCTGGGCGTGAACGATGGTTCGTGCATCGTGCTGTCCGATGTGCTGGACCCCAAGAAAGCCTCCAGCCGCCTGTCGAGCGCCGTTGCCCAGCACCGCAAGGCTGGCAAACCCGGCAAGTTCGCCATCCGTACCTTCACCCCCGAAGGCACCCAGCAAACTTTGGTCGGCGTGTGGCGCGTCGAGTAAATCGGTGGTAAACTGGCAACCTGCTGAGCGAGGGCTTGGTGGGTTGATTGGTTGAGAGTTTAGAAACCTGTAGTGTTCGCATTGCAGGTTTCTTTTTTACGTGTATGCTGGCCTAGCTCAGATAGTAGAGCAATCGCCTTGTAAGCGATAGGTGTCCGGGGCAGTACCGGAGGCCAGCACCATCTGCCCTTAGCATAACGGATAATGCAACAGCCTTCTATGTTGTTTGATGTGGGTTCGAGTCCTACAGGGCAGGCCACCTATGAAAGTTCTCCATGACATGGAAAATCTCCAGTGACGGCACAGTCGTTGTCTCCACTCAAGAAGCATGGTTGCCAATTGACAGCGTTCCAAAAAACGTTCGTTGCCAAGTGTTAACCAAGTATGGCAAGGCCACACAAGGCATTGTTAAGTCTGAAGCTGACAAGCTGATGTACAGAGCTTGGGCACCCCTCCCCTACACACCTGACTGGCTCAAAGAGCTGGCGAAATCCGAATGAGTACACCTAACAAAGTCCCAGGTCGCAGCATACCCTTTGACAAGGGTCCAGGCTACACCTGTCCAGAACTTGGTCGCACCTGTTACAGGCCAGGAGCATACGACTTCTTGGACTGTCCGTCTCTAATCAACGGTGCACATGTACCATACAAGACCTATGGTGTTGTCCATAGCACTGTGAAACCTAAGCCAACGGAGAAGAAATGAGCATCTTTAAGCCAATGCGGTCTTGTCATCCAGACCCAAAGTTTCCCCTGCAACCACCGTATCTTGTCAGCCGCAAGTACGATGGCATTCGACTTGTTCGACACGAAGACAAGCTGATCACCAAGTCTGGCAAGCAGTTGCCAAACAAATATATCCGCAACTGGTGCTTGGCCAATGTGCCTCCTGGTTTTGACTTTGAAGTCATCTCTGGTCCTCCCAACCTGGAGACGACCTACAACACGACTTACCGTGCTGCAATGACCATTGAAGGTGAGCCAGACTTCCACCTGTACCTGTTTGATCTGGTTAACCGTGACAATCTGTACGCGATTGATCGTTACAAGGTCTTGCGGTGCTTCCCAGCCAACGAGCGCATGATTGTTGTGGATAAATACCTGTGCAGTCATATGGTGCAGGTGCAAAGATACTACGATCAGTTTCTGTCTGAAGGTTACGAAGGCGCTATTTTGCAGTCACCTGACAGCTTTTACAAGTCTGGCAAGTGCACAGCTAAAGAAAACATTCAACTCAAGCTGAAGCCTGAAGACGACTTTGACGCCACCATCATTGATGTGTACGAAGCAGAACGCAACGACAACGAAGCGTTCTTGAACGAACTTGGCGAAACCAAGCGCAGCACACACGCCGAAAACAAGGTTGGCAAAGGCATCGCTGGCGGCTTCCTGGCACGTGACCACCTGACAGGCGAAACAATCCGCATTGGCTGCGGCAAGATGAAGCACGCTGAACGCGCTGAGGTGTGGCAGGGCAAGACCAACTACATCGGTCGCGGCTTTGTGTACCGGTCCATGACCTATGGTGTGAAAGATGCACCCCGGCAAGGTCGCTGGTATCGCTGGCGTGATACCGTGGACATGGAACCTGCAGGAGCCTGACCATGCTGCACTGGCTGTGTTTCCCAGAACATCCAGACAGTTACTGTGAGCGCTGCCAGCGCCATGACCCTACCAAGGTGGCACCAGAGGTCAACCTTGTCTACTCCATTGAGAGTAGCAGCGATGAGAATTGTGGCTTTGTTAGTAATGGAGTTTTCAATGTTGGTATTCAAAACCGCACTACTGATTCTGGTGGGTCTGCTGGTGGTTAACATGAGCCTGACGCTCATGTGCGCAGATCGCTACACAAACTTTCGTGACAAGGTGGCTGACTTTGTTATGTACACACTGTTGCAACTGATCTTAGTTGCACCTGTGCTGTATCTGGTGTTCTGGTTGGTCGAGCTTGTTGTGGGGCTTTGGTCATGACAGAGGTTGCGAGCTTGCTCGCTCACTGCAAGCACCACGGTTTCTTTTCTTCAGACCGCGAGGTTGCTGAGACTCTTCAGACTTTGAAAGACAGGAACGAGGCACTGGAGAACGAACTTGCTGAAATGCCTGCACTTAGAGAAGCTCATGATACCCTGACAGCAGCGTTTGTACAGGGTCTCACTGTTGAAGTGCACCCAGAGTGTGTCAAGGTTTTGTGGCCTAAGACTCAGGTACCCTTACGGCTTATAGGTGCAGAACCATTGACACTTGCAGTGTCAATGGTCGAATACAGGATGGCTGCGGTACTGATGCTTGTTCAGAAAGCACTTGGCATACTCGAACGTGAAAGGTTGCTGAAATGAAAACTATTGATGATGTGATCAAGGCGGCGGCTGCTAGCTTTCTAAGCTGGCAACTTCCAGACGACTTCAACCCTGACGGTGGACTTGGGCTTACTAAACCTGTGCACAGGGGATGCCTCACAGGCACGAATCTGCTGACCTACCACCAAGCGGCTGGCATGTTCAAGCACTGTGTCGAGGAAGCTATTGCAGAGTTGTTGAAGGCTCAACCTAAGACCGTAGTCCCTAAAGGTTGGAAGCTGCTCAAAGACACCACCCATGAAGAACGAAGTTACCCAGAAGAGGCCAAGTCTGAAAACGGCGCATACAGCTGTGTATGTCTGACCTGTGGTAGAAGTTTTACAGGCCATAAGCGCAGACCTGTGTGCAGAATCTGCGCAGGCACGTATGCAGTAGCTGTGGAAGCTCCAACACCTGAAGACAGGGCTGAAGCAGCATCAGCTGAAGACAATAAGATATACAAGGCGATGTCGGACAGATACTTTAGAGACGCTGGAATACAGCCTTACGCTGGTGTCACAGTCTGGAAAGGTGAGCGCAGCGTCACGCAACTTGTCAGTGCTGAACAACTGAACCACGAGATGCAGCGTGGAAGTACCATGACAACAGCAGCTAAAACGTGTCTTGCATGGCTAAACCGTGATTAAGACCGGCTGGCCACCAGGGTTGCTGCAAGACGATGATCGCAAGCTTGCAGAGTGGTTTGCTTCTCGTGTGGATGCAAGATGGGTGGTCCGCAAAGTGTGCAACGAGATTCGAAAGGCTAAAATGCTGAGAGACGATCCGAAGGTTCATGTCAAGATTGCCGTGGCTGTTAGCGAAGCAGGAACAGTTAAGCTTGCCTGGGCCAATAGCAATTGGATTCAGGAAGACCGAAAGCACAAAGCCATGCTTGAGGAAATTCGATCTGACAAGCAGCTGTGGAGTTTGCGTTACGTAGATGTTAACGTAGCTTACCCTGTAAGCCATGAAAAGCTAGGAGATTAGACGTATGCCAGCATCCCCAAGTCACATACGCTACCTACTGTGTCCAGGTTACGTCATGAGCAATGTGGACAGACAGTACCACCATATATCTGCAGAGCAGCTAGCAAAACTGTACAGAGTACATATGGACCAGTGTGAGGTAAGACCAGAACGGATGTTCGCAAGGCTTGGATGGCGACAACCTGAAGGACTCATTGAGTTGCATCCACGCTATGACGGTGACTATGCTTTACCTGTATAGGAAGTTTCAAAATGAAAACACCAACACCGCTCACGGATGAGCAGATTCGTCCGCTGTGCAAGCAAACGTGGGTATTTGAAACTGCGATGCAGTGGGTGCGGATCGTCGAAGCCGCCCGCGATGCCCAGTGGGTCGAGATGCTGGGGAAGCAGGAGCCTGCGCTGTTTATTCATCCTGATACCTACGCAATGGCAGCAGCACATGTCGGGGCTTGGAAGCCTGGGCACGAACTGCCTGGATACATCCAGCTTTACACCCACCCCCAGCCCGACGACACCGCGCTGTTGCTAGCTGATGCGCAGCGCCGCCTACACGCCGAGAACGAGGAACTGCGAGCGGCGCTGAAGTTGTGTATGCATCTGGTACATGCCGGCAATCAACAAGGTGACGAAGCACTTGCAGCCGCCAAAGCCGCCCTCGCACGGGCAGGAGAAACGAAATGAACCAACCCTGGTACATCCGATTTGGTTGGTGGCTATGCGAAAAGGCAGGCCACCCGATGCCTCGCAAAGGCTGGATTTATAAAAGCTACCACCACCGCGATTGTCGGTTCTGTGGCCGCATTGTGAGCGAGCCGCTGAAGAAGGTGAAGAAATGAACAGCATCGACAACATCATGGCGCTACACGACGAAGCATGTGAAGCGCACCACTGCAACGGCAGTCACCTGTACAACCAAACAACAGCGGCAAAACGCCAAGCCCTCCGCACAGCTATCGAGCAGGCCGACGACACCGCGCCCCAGCCGCAGCCCAAGCAGGAGCTGGTGGCGGACCACTACGAGCAAGCGGACGGATCAAAAAACTGTATGCAGTGTGCTGCGGCTTACATGCTCGGCCTACCCGTCGAGGTTGTGCCGGATTTTGAGCGGCAGCACAGCTCCCACAGCACCGCATGGGAGCTGATGGAGGAATTTTTTGAGGCGAACGGCTGCACTGCCGAGATGCTCCCGCCAAACGTCGAGATTACTGGCGACTACCTCGCGTCGGGAGCTACGGCACGAGGCACAAACCACATGGTCGTGATGCGCGGTGGGAAGTTGCTGCACGACCCGCACCCGTCAAATGCTGGCCTTGAATCTGTGCAGGTTGTTTGGGTGATTGCAAAAAAGGCTGGTTACACCACACCCCAGCCGCAGCCCCAGCCAGCGCAGCAGGCCGACGACACCGCGCTGTTGCGTCAGGCACTGGAGGCTTTGAAGGGCGTTGACGCCCAAGACAAAGACCGCAATTTTTTGAACTTTGATGAGTGGTGCAGGCTGGACGCTGTTATCACCGCTATAGAAGCGAGACTTAACCCAAAGGAAACAACATGAACTACTGGAAAGTTATATGGTGGAACGGCAACACCCTGATGGAAGCTGTTGTGTACGCTGACGCTTATAGCGTTGTCAGCATGGCAAGTAGCCAAGGTGCAAGTCCTTACTCCATTGTGGAAATGAAGCGACTGCCGCAACCTACACAGCAGCAACAACAGATTGGATCGCCTGTATGGCCATCGACAAATTGATTGACGCAGACGGTGAGAACCGCGCAGTCAGAGCCTTCTTGCTAGGCTTGCAGATTAACTGCATTTCTGTGCCCTCCATGAAGAACCATATGGAAGCCTGTGGCTGGCCTCACTGGCCTGACTGGGTAGAGAACGACCAGGGTTACTTGACCAAGCAGGGACAGCAGCTGTGGCTAAAGCACCTGTTCGACCTTGTACCCAACAACAAGGTGCGAATTATGTGCCAAGCAGAACAACCTGAGAAAGGCAAGAAGTGAACAAGCACTACCCAGCCTACTGTCAACGCAACGACATTGACGACCTTACAAAGACATTCTTAGAACGTCTGAAGTATGAGTACGAACAACGCCGGTCAACACCACCGATGGCCAAGCCCAATGGCTTCTATGCTGCTATCAGCACGCAAGAGCAAGCTTTCTTCGAAATCTCTGACATAGGCGACGCCCGTATGCTGCGACACTGGCTTGAAGAATCCATCAGTGCTGCTGCTTTCCATGTTGGGTTTCAGCAGCCTATGTCAGTTGCCCTGCTAATTGACAAAGAAGTCTCTCGCATCCACTAGGAGGTATCTATGAAAGATTGCTACATGTGTGGCGCTCACGACCGTGAGTTACGACCGTATGGTGTGAACAGACAGTGGGTCTGCTTCGCTTGTGCGTTCTCCACACCAGAAGCTGAAGCAGCTGCCAAAGCTGCTTTTGACGGACAGATGGCAACTGTTGTTGCAGGCATGAAGCCTGGACAGGTTGTTGTGCTAGGTGTTGGGGACGAAGGTCCAAAAGCCTTGTACCCAGCGCAGCTAAAAGATGCACTTGGAGGGCTAGATGACAACAGCAGCCCGTACAACTGAGCAGGTAGAGTATCCGCTTTACAAGCCCAAGCGTGGAGAGGTACTCAACACAACTAACGCTGGCCACTTCTGGAAAACTATAGACGACAAGACTGTAGAAGTCATGTTTGAGCAGGGCTGCCCTATCAAAGACATTGCAGACGCTGTACAGCGAACGCCAAGTGCAGTCATGGAGCGTATGGTGGCACAGCGAATGCTTAACCGAAGGGGAGGAGAGTCTACCTACGAGTACAAGTATTATGTGCGTGACTCCTGGTTTACCCAACGCTCTGTTCCAAACCCTTTCAGAAACTCTGAAGCAACCCAACCACAACCACAACCACAACCACAACCGCAACCTAAGGAAACCAAAATGGCTATCACCATCCGTCTGGAACAGCAAACCCTTGTCAACAACAAACCCCTGTCGGACTACACTGACGAACAGCTGTATGGTCTGCTGGAAACCACAGAGCGTCAGATCGCAAGGTGGGAAACTATTGAGTACAAGCCTAAGAAGCTTGAACGCCAGATTCTGGAAGCAAGGGCGGCGTGTAAGGTACTTGCAAACCTGATTGACGCACAAGATGCTGAGAAAGGTGGTGACAAGTGAACCGGGTAAAGGCAAATTGGAAAGTGCTGCTTGCACTGTTAGCAGTCGCACTGTATGGCTTATGGGCCAGCCACCTCTACCCTGCAGTCTACGCCATACACGTTACTGCACTGCATGTCTGTATTGTAGTCGCACTGTGGATGGGTAGCAAGCAGCGTGCTGTCACCAATGCGGCCATTGACAGAATAGACGAGCACAGAAATCGTCTGCAGGATGTGCTTAGTGACTGCCGACGAGCAATGAGAGCGCAAGTCGACTACGCTGACGCCTTAAAAGCTCAGCTGCAACTGAAGCAAGAGCATCTTGATCTGCTTTTGGCTGCTGCTACTCAGGTTGTCAAAGTAGACGGAGAAGACCCAGCACCGCAACAGCTGTACACAGCTAAGGCAATCTTTAAAGCCCTGTGCAACCTGTACGACACTAGCGACCTCACCGAACTTGCTGAGCGCACAGGAGCAAGCTCTGCATCACTGCGCCTGCTACGTGACGGTACAGTCAGCAAGCCCATGCAGGAGCACCTGGAAATCCTTCCACACACCTACTTCCACGTTCCACAGAAAGCAATCACGTAATGAGACACCACATTCTTCTGTCCTTCGACACTGAAAAAGAAGTCAAAGACCTTGTTGACCTTGTTGCACAACGTGCCTACACCATTGACGGTGTAGCGCATGGCAACTTTCAGGCCCAGCTGTTGGGTGCTAGCCATGTCATCATTGACATGAGCAACATGGATGAAGGTGCTTCGCTGGAAGAGACAGCCGCAGCACCTCCAGCACCCACACCGCCGTCAGAAGTCCAAGCGGCGATGGACCTTGTGACCGCTTGGTTTGACGCACACAGATAACACTCACAGGGATTTGTCAGGTACAATGCCAATCACTCCCGTGGTTGGCATTGTTGTTTGAAAGCAACACTATGGATCAAAAAGTCAGTCACTGGATCACACGCTTGAGCAAGTTCTATTGGAGTCCCAACCGTCCAGAAACTTACGTGATCGCTGGTGATGGTCTTGGAAGAAGTGCATGGCTTAACTATGCAGCTTTCTCCATCTCCTGGGCGACATGTAACAGACTGCGCACTGCTACGGACCACCAAGCCGCACTGCCACTGTTCAAGTACCTCAACATATCGCTGCAAGCACCGCAAGCTGGAGTACCTGTTCAAGACCTTATCTGCCTGCACACCGCCGAAGAAGTGCTTGCAAAAGTTGACAGCTGGACAGACCTACCACCCGCACTGCAAGCATTGATACGCAAAGCCAGCAAGAATGCCGTCTTACCAGAGTTTCCAGGAGTTCAACCTAGCCACAGGCTTTGAAGCCAAGGCTGGGTTCAAGCTGAAACCCAAACAGGTTACTGCTATTGAGGACTCCTACAAGCACCGCAAAGTTCTTAACAAGCTTGCGGTGGGCTGTGGTAAGACTGTAGTGAGTACAGCCACATCGTTGATGTGGGACAATAGCGTAACCATCGTGACAGTGCCACCCATTCTGGTTCCAGACTGGGTGCGCTGGCTCGAAAAAGTATCTGAACGAGTCATAGCCTACGAAGGCCCAAAGCGCAAGACTTACGACCTGAAAGCTGCACGTTGGATCGTGTGCACTCATGCCATCTACCGTGATGACCATGACTTGTTGATGGCAGCGGTCAAGGGCAGAACGTATGACTGCATCTGTGACGAAGCTCACTGGATGAAGAATCCAAAGTCAGTGCTGTTCCGCAAGTTCAAGACCATGACGCTTGGAAATCACGAAGCGCAATTGTTGACTGGCACACCAGTGAACAAGCCACTTGATGGGTACAGTTACATCAAAATCAAGTCACCTAACCTGTACAGGAACATGACTCATTACGAGTCCGTTCACGTGGCAGAACGCGACTTCTACAAGAATCCCAAAGTTTACGCTCACCTGGACCTGCTCCGGGAGCGTCTGGACCTGCAGTCTGTAACTGGGACCAAAGAAGAGGTTCACGGCTACGACTTGAAGCCTCTGTTTCCAGACTCCAAGTACAAGCTTGACCCTGCACACAAGAAGCTGTACGACAGACTTGTGCATGAGCAGTTGTTGATCTATGAAGACGAAACTGTCATTGACGCATCCACTCCGCAGAGGTTGCAGCACGCACTGCAGCAGGCTGTAGTCAATTGGGATCACTTTGGTAACGACCCAAAGCTACGAAGTGCAGCATACGACATGCTGGACCTGATGATTGAAGAAACAGAGTGCGACCGCAAAGACAAGACCAAGTTGCTTGTCTGGACCAAGTACCAGCGCACAAGTGCCGCTGTCCTGCAGTACCTGAATGACAAGGGTATCAAGACGATGGCAGCTTATGGTGGCTCTGATAGCCGCAAGGCTGTTGACCACTTCGAACGTGACGAAAACACCAGGATTCTTGTTGCACAGCCACAGTCTGTTGGCGCAGGTTTGAACCCACAGTACGTGTGCTCTGAAGCCATCTATCTAGAGATGGACACTGTAGTTATCTATGCAAGGCAGAGTCTAGGTCGTATCGACCGCATGGGACAGACCAAGGTTCCACGCACACGAATCTGTATTGCACAGGGAACTGTTCAAGAGTATCTGTTCAAAATGCTAATGTCAAATGATGACACTGTTACCCAGATCGAACCGAGCAAAAAAGGCTTGCGGGAGATGCTGTTGGGGAGTGGTGCTTAATGTCATGGGTGCCTGTTTTTGGCACCCAAATCGTCGTAGAATCTGGGCTGGCGGGACGTAAAATCTGCACTTCCCATCAACCAGCCACCGAGGCTCTAGCCTCACAAATCAGGCTCACTAAGCCTACCAGACTATGCAAGCATCCAATCGCGTTCTCGACGAACGCTACGAAGCCGATAAAAGTTCCCTGAAATTGTCTGTCGAACAACAAGCACGTTGGAGTGCTTGCCGTTCGACACACAGGTTTATGGCTTTCCAAGACAAGAAGCTAGTTGCGTACTCACTGCTTTTTCAGCGCCCGCAGATCATTGATGTGTTCACTTGCAAGGGCCTTGATGTATCACTGAATACCGGCTTGTCCTCCTTGTGGGAGAGTCAAAACACACACAGACAGTTTTGGGTTTCTGCAACCCCGGTAGAGGTTGCTAACGGTTGCTTTCTGTGGATGCTGAAGTATTCTAGCCTGGAGTTCGTGGATTATCAAGACTCAAAAAGTCTGAAGTTTTCCATTGCATATCGTACTGTGGCGAACCCGACACAGCTGGTTGATGGGAAGACTTACCTACTTGAAAAGGCCGTGTTCGATCACTTCGAGTTTCCTGCATAACAATTCCCAGCTAGGGCGCCCATGACTATGTATCGTTACTACCAGCTGACTGGTACGGAAGAGTGGACTGCTGTGCAAGAGGGCACAGACCTGTCAACGATCAGACCAACCTTTGTGACTGTGTTGGCACTTGACACCCTCATTGATGATGACACTCCAAAAGAACTGAAGAACAACGTCAAGTACACAGGGCCAATGTACTTTGACGTAGACGCTGAGACTATCGAAGAAGCACTTGCAGACACCAAGTTGCTTGCCCAGAAGCTGCAAGGCTACGGGCTGACGGCAAATGAGATGCAGATTTTCTTGTCTGGTAAGAAAGGGTTTCATATCCTTGTGCCACAAGAAGTGTTTATCCAAGGTAAGATCACCCCTCTCAAGGGCCTGCCTGCCATCTACAAAGAGATGGCGTTTGTCCTGGCAGTGGACTCTTTGGACATGCGGGTGTACACAGCCAAGCGCGGACGCCAATTCCGTACTTGCTACAACATCCGAGAGAACGACAACTACAAGGTGCCGGTAACTCTGACAGAGCTAGAGAACCTGACACCAGAGACGTACCATGTGCTGTGCAAGACACCACGCACTGTTCCTGTAGGCACTCCCAACTTCTGCCCCCAGTTTAGCATCCTGTTTGCCAAGGGTCACCAGAAGGTTTCTAAGATACGGCCCAAGCAGGCAAAACCTATCACACCGGAAGCACTTGCAGCGCATACTGCTGTATTCAAGCAGATTGCATCTGGCGAGTTGAAGTCTCCCAAGGGCTTCAATCAGGTGGCTGTGCAGATTGTGATTTTTGCACAGACAGCGGGTTGGACATATGAGCACACCATTCAAGAATGCCAAGGCTTGTTAGCTCGGCACGAGAGTGACAGCTCTAGGTACAATACACCTAACAAGCGCCGCCGTGCCTTGCAAAACTTGTGGGACTACCTGGAAGACAACCCAGGTATGGAGTACAGCTACGAGGCATTGAAGGGCCTTGTTGAGGTACCTGTCAAGCCGATTGCACCACCAAGAGACTACGTTGAGGGTGATCCAATCCCTGAAGAGGAAGACACTGACGGTCGCTCTGACGCACCAACAGACTTTGCTGGTGTCACAACAGGTGCAAAAGAGTACATTGCTAGCAAGGGTGATGACGGCTACGCACCTATCAGCAACTTTGTGTTCAAGGTTGCTAAGGTTGTGAAGTCTATGAGTGACGACACTATCATCAGTGTCGAAGCCCATATTCGGGTGAAGGGTCGTGCAGCAACAAAGATCGTTGCAACGCCTGACCGATTCACCAGCAGTTCAGCACTGCAAAACTTGGTGGCCCGCCACGGCGGTGCCTTCTCTGGAACCGATGTGCAAGCTCGTGGAGTTTGGCAAGCCATGCTGCGTAACCTGAACGAGAACTTGTTTGCTCTTACCACAGAAGGTATCTCTGTTTTCACAATCCCCTCTAACGACAGGGACGTTGAAGACACCACCGGTATCGCATGGGCTGACCGCTTTGGTGTGGCGCACAACGCTGATGTGGGCAACCACAAGCTTGTGTACCGGTGTGACACTGACCCAATGGGAATCACAAAGACCGATCTGCTGCGGTGCGTTACGTTGGACGAGATGATCAAGAATGACGGTCCAGAGCGTATCATCTCCTGCATTGACCACTTCGTCAACGCACAGAACACAGCCTGTATTGGTCGTATGCTTGGTTGGGCAGTCTCTGCGTTCTACGCACCGTTGTTCCAGCGCAGCGTTGGTAAGTTTCCACTGTTGCACGTGTACGGTCCCGCAGGTTCCGGCAAGACGGAGATGACACGCGGACTGATGCGCTTGTTCTACTACAAGCAAGACCTGTTGGAGACATCACCCAACGCCACTGCATTCGCTTTGCAGTCTATGCTGTCTGCTACTCAATCCATCCCAATCTTGATGGACGAGTACAAGCCTCATGCACTGGGCAGTGAAAAGCTCAACGCTATCCGTGCGGTGTTGCGAGACAGCTACAACGCCAAGCCTGTGCAACGGGGCGGTGGCCGTGCCGCAGGGACGCACTACGCAGCCCTGCATACCACGCACCTGACAGCACCCCTGGTGTTTGTGGGGGAAGCGCCGGAGACTGAGACTGCTATCGTGGAACGCTCCCTGATGGTCAGCTTCAAGCGACTTGTCGGTCGGCAGCAACAAGAATGCTACCGCCATGCGTTGGCGTTCTATGCGGATACCCATCCTCTGACAGCCTTGGGACTAGAGATTGCAAGTCGCATCGTCTCTGCTGGCACCATCCATGCCAACATCGGCACGTTCAATGAGTTGCTGGCTAAGTCGGCTAAGAAGTTCTTGGCTGCACCTGAAGACGAAGAGAAGCTAAAGTCTGGTGAGATGGACCCAGAAACCTTCCGTGTGCGCCGTAACATGCGCCCACGTGTTGTGTTTGCAAGTTCTGTAGCTTACTTTGGTCTGAAAGTTGTGCAGGAGATACTGATAGAAAAGCTTGGGCAAGAAGCCTGGGACCAGCACTTTGCTACACGTTTTTCGCTGCTGTTCCGTGACTGCTTCCTGGGTAACGACTCTATGACACAGGCAATGGTGCCTGAGTACATCAAGGTGCTCAACGTCATCTCCGACATGAGCAAGTTGCCGAAAGAGCACAACTTCGCTATCGTGGAGGGTACAGACTACAACCTGACAGAACTGGGTGGCGAACTTGTGCTGTGCTTGGCAAGCGCGCAAGCTTACCGCAAGTACCGTGGCTACATGCGCAGCATGAACACCATGCCACTGTACCCAAGCGAAGAAGCTTTCGGTATTGCTATGCGAGATGTGCCGTTCTACTTGCGTGACGGTGACAACTTGAAGAACATCAATATCAACAACCAGATATTCCAATTGGAACCACTGTACCGATCCGGTATGTCAAATTTTGCTGGCAAGCCCACCATGTTTGCTTTGTAAAAAGACCTGACATTTTCGGAAAAGTCTGTGTTATACTACGCTTGCCTGACGCGACAAGTCCATCCTGGACACAGGCTGACCACCGGAGAAAGTTCCGGCCAACATCAACGAGGTACTTAAAATGGGTCTGATTAACAAAAACGCCGCCGCTTTTGAAACCGACACCGATGCAGCCCCCACTGCTACCGTTGCCGCTTCTCCAGCACCCGCAGCACAAGCTGACAAGCTTACTGCAACCGCCCCAGCGACCCAAGCCTCCGCAGCTGTCGCTGTGGTCAAACCGGCCAACACCGCTGTGGCCATCGCACAACACATGGAAAAGCTGACCGCCTACCGGGATGCTCTGCATGTGGACTACAACACCCTGGACCAAATCATCGCCACCAACGGTAACTTCGTGGATCGTGAGTCCAAGAAGGTGCTGGGCGATACCGTGGTGTTTGAACTGCTGTCGTACCAAGACAGCTATGTCGTGTCCCCCGAAGACGATGACGCCCCCAACGATGTGGTTCGCTACAGCGATGACGGCGTTACCTGCTCTGACGGCACCGATGTCCAAGAACACTTGGCGTGGTTGAAAGCCAATGGCTACCCCAAGGCGCGTCTGAAACAACGTGTGGTCGTCGTCGGTGGCGTGGAGTCCGCAGCCAAGTCTGCTGACTTCAACGACAAACTTGTCCAGTTCGATGTGGCGCCTTCTTCTCGTGTGCAGTGGCAGCGTTACCTCGCTAACACCGCATACCTGATGAAGAAGGGTACGCTTGTGGCTGGTGATTCCCAGCGTATCAAGGTGGAAGCTGTGCTGTCTAACAGCAGCAACAACGACACCTTCACGCTGATGAAGTTCACCGCTGCGTAATGAAAGTAGGACAACGTGGACAGTTACTACATCCTAGATACTGAAACCGCTTCTTTGCACGGGGGCGTTTGCGAAATCGCATACCTGGAGCTAGACGACAAGCTTGATGTTGTGTCTGAGTTTTGCACCCGCACAAACCCAGAGCGTCCTATCGACGCAGGCGCTACGCTTGTTCACGGAATCAGTGACGCAGATGTGGTTGACTGTCCAACGTTGGCTACTGTGGCAGACTTCTGCTTTAACGGTCCGATTCGGATGATGGCGTACAACCTGCCCTTCGACCGCCGCATGGTGGCTCCGCACATCAAGGTGCTGGAGGGCATGTGCGTCATGCAACTTGCACGCAAGCACATCACAGGGACAACCAACCACAAGTTGGAAGTCCTGCAAAAAGAGTTGAACCTGTCGGAGCAGAAGTCACACTCCGCACTTGGGGATGTGCATACGACACGTGAAGTGTTGCTGCACATTCTCAAGCTGTTGGATACAGATTTCAAAACCTTGTGGACCAGAGCGCAGGAGCCGCAACTTGTACACAAGATGCCCTTTGGCAAGCACAAGGGCAAAACCATAGCAGGCTTGCCTGCTGACTACCGCAAGTGGTTGCTGACTCAAGAAATTGACAACAACCTGCGCTTTACTCTCACCAAGTACATAGGAATGTAAATGACCGACCTGCCTATTGACGTTGCTATGCCTGATGTTGAGGATGTGCTGCCTCAGCTAGACATTGTTCAAGAGACTGAACGTTGGTTCAAGTTGGCTGTGCCTGCACCAACAGAGAAAAACAAGAACGCCCAGGCTGCGGCGCATATTGAGGAAGTGAAAGAGCAGTTGATGGAGCTGGAGTTCACTGACACAGAAGCACAAGCTTTGCAAAGCATCATGCTAGAAGCCATGACTGGGCTTCGAGCTATGCTGCGTGAAGGCAAGACTGGCTACACCATCAAAGATCGCAAGCTGTTCTTGGATGGTTGCGCTGACATGATTGTGACCAGCATCGGTATGTGCCACATGCACGGCATGAACGGGCCTATCGCGTTGCAACGGGTGAACACTTCGAACTTCAGCAAGTTCGGTGCAGACGGCTTGCCTATCTTTGACGAGACTGGCAAGATTGCTAAGAACAAGGCTACCTACAAGGAAGCTGACCTGGAAGGCTTGTACTGATATGGTAAACGACAACATGAAAATTGTTGTTGCTCTGACCGGCTACGCCGGTTCGGGCAAGGACTCTGCTGCTGACGTTTTCCGGGGCCACTACGGCTTTCGGCAAATGTCCTACGCCGCACCCCTGTACGCCGCCATGCGGGCCTTGTTCGAAGCGGCGCAGGTGCCACAAGCCTACCTGACAAGCCGGGACTTGAAAGAATCCTACATCCCTGTCTTCAAGCAGTCTGCACGGTTCATGCTGCAGCGCCTGGGTACGGAGTGGGGTCGTCACCTGTTGCACGAAGATGTGTGGGTTGATGTGATGCACGGTAACGTTACGCATCACATGAACAACGGTCCAGGCTTGTACAAGTTTGATGGCCTGCACGGTGGTCACGGTGTCGTGATTTCTGACCTACGGTTTACCAACGAAGTCAAAGCACTGCGCACCTTCTGTGATTTTCAGGGCTACACACTCTATGTTGTGCGTATGCAGCGTGAGATGGAGCGTATCAGTGACTCCAAGCACCAGTCTGAGCAAGAGATTGACAGCATCGTGCCAGACATCACGATTGTGAACAAGGAAGGCTTGGCCAATCTGACGGCCTCGGTGAAGAGTGTTGCAAGCCACATTCTAAGGATTAAAGATGAAGGTGCTAGTAGCCTGTGAGTTCACAGGCACAGTTCGAGACGCTTTCGCTGCAAAAGGTCACAACGCTTGGTCGTGTGACCTTTTGCCTTCTGAGCGTCCCGGTCAGCATTACCAAGGTGATGTTGGCGACATGCTGGATGACGATTGGGACTTGCTGATTGCGCATCCACCCTGCACGTACTTGGCAGGGTCTGGTGCCCGTTGGAAAGAGTTGGGCCGTTCTGACAAGCGTGAGAACGCTGCCAAGATGTTCCTGATGCTGGCGCACCACAAGCGCATTCCGAAGCGGGCGATAGAAAACCCTGTAGGGCGCATGTCCACGCTGTACCGCAAGCCTGACCAAGTGGTGCAGCCGTACATGTTCGGTGATGACATGAGCAAGAAGACCTGCTACTGGTTGTACGGCTTGCCATTGCTGCTGCCAACCGATGCCGTACCGCCAAGACTTGTAGATGGGAAGCTGCGCTGGGGTAATCAAAACGACATTGGTAATGTTGAAATGATCGCAGACTACGAGACACGGTGGCGCACACGAAGTGCAACACCACCTGGAATTGCAAAAGCTATGGCTGAACAATGGGGATCACTATGAAAGTTGCGTTTGATATGAACTCTATTCTGTGGACTGCACTGCTTGCCGGTGTAGACCCAGAACACATTGAAGTCTTTGACCCTGAAGAGAACAAGAAGGTCAAAGTTAACACTGCTGCTTACGGTTACGAGAACGCCGTTAACAGCATCAACTACAGCCTTGGCTACCTGTCAGCAACTCCGTTGGACATGCTGATGGTGTTCGAAGGCATGAACTCGAAAGCTAGGCGCTTGTTTATTGACCGGGACTACAAAAGCAAGCGTGGTAAACGTGTGCCAGAGCAGCTGTTCCAGTTCCAAGAACTGAAGCAAAAGATTGCAGAAACATTCCAAAAGCTGGGTGCCTGTATCGTGAGACAGGACAACGTGGAAGCTGATGACGTGCTGGCTGCACTTGCTACCAACTTTGAGCACGATCTGGCTATCGTGTCCAACGACTCCGACCTTGCAGCCCTCCACGGCAAGAATGCACACGGCGCCATGATCCGCTGCGTGATCCGCAAGAACGAAGACAACCCCTACGGCCCTTTCCCACACGGTGCCATCACAGTGTACAAGGCGCTTGTGGGCGACACTGCTGACTCCATCACTGGTGTGAAAGGCTTTGGCAAAGAAACCTGGATCAAGTTCGACGCTGCGTTTGGCGAAGACGGCATGAAGGAACTTGCACGACTTGGCGAGTTGGGAAGTCTGTTGGAGCTTGAAGAAGAAGCTGAACAGCATAAGCTGATCAAGATGATCTACGAAGGTCGTGACGACTTTCTCCGCAGCTACAAGCTGGCAAAGATGTACCCAGAGTGGGTGGACACCATGTCTGATCCGCTGGAGTGGATGCCTGGACTTGTGCAAGGTGCCGTGAACGATGAACGTCTACAGCAGTGGCAAGCCACCCGGTCGCTCGTCACATCTTCTAATTTCGACAAGTTCTTCGCCCGCTTCGAGGCCACGCTGAACGCTGCCAACCGTGATTGGCTGTCCCTGGACATTGAAACCAGCACCCCTGACGAGTCAGACGAGTGGCTTGCCGCCCAGGAAGACCCCGAGGGTGTTGACGTTATCGGCTCCGAACTGACCGGCATGTCGCTGACATTTGGCAGCAACATGCAGCATACGGTCTACATGCCGCTGAACCACACCGACACAGATAACCTGACGATTGACCAGATTGAGGCGGTTGTCAACGTTATCACCAAGTTGGGCTTGAAGATCGTTATCCAGAACGTTCAGTTTGAAGGTACTGTGCTGTACGGTATCTGGGGTGCCAAGTGGAAAGACAACGGCTACCAAGGCTTGCTCCCCAATTGGCTGGACACCAAGATCGAAGCCAGCTACGTCAACGAAGACGAACCTACTGGCCTGAAGAAGCTTGCTAAGCGCTGGTTCAATTACGACCAAGTTGAGTACAAGACCGTTACGAACATTGACGGTGTGCAGTACAAGATGCGGGAACTGCCTGCCAAGCATGTGTTTGACTACGCGTGTGACGACACTGTTGTGACAGCCTCGTTCCACAACTTTGCACAGTCGTTCATGGCGTTTGAGCGTACCTGGGCTATCTACGAGAAGGTTGAGATAGCCGCAAGCTATCTTCACTGTCAGTCGTTCATCCGGGGCACCAAGGTTAGCCTGTCTCGTCTGTCTGAACTGTCCGCCGAAGACGATGCGGTGTACGACGAAAACTGGGGCATCCTGCGGGACTTCCTGATCTCTAAGGGTTGGGAAGGTTCTGTGTGCCCAGTTTACACACAACTGACACCAAACATCATCAAGGACGCCTATGAGATTGTGACAGGTGTGCGGCCAAGCTTCACGGTTCGTGTGTGGGAGAAGGTAGCGGCAGCGATGCCAGATCACCCTCTCAAGGCTCTGATCGTACACGCCCACACCACTGGTGACTTTGGCCCCATGAACGATCTTGTGAAGTTGCACTTCGCAGGTGAGCCAGACTTCAACATTGACAGTTCAAACCAGAAGTGCAAGTTGTTGTACGAGATGCTGGAACTGCCTATTCGTGTGCGCAACAAGGTCACGAAAGAGATGAAGTCAGCAGGGCAGAAGGTGGGGAACCCCAAGGCCGATGCCCTTGCCATCACGTATGCGATGGTAGATGCAGCACCGGAACTCAAGCCTGTCTTGAATGCGCTGCGCTTGATGCAGATGGTGGGGACTCGTCGCAAGCTGTACTACCGGCCTTACCCATACTTCGTACACTGGAAGACTGGGCGTGTGCACAGTTCGCACAACCAGTGTGCCACCAACACACGGCGGGCAAGCAGTTCCAAGCCCAACGTTCAACAGGTGTCCAAGAACCAGAAAGTTGAAGGGTTCTCTCCCAAGATTCGTGAAGTCTTCATTCCGCACAAGAAGAACGCTGTGCTGGTGTCGATGGACTTCATGGCGCAGGAGTTGCGAGTCATTGCAGACTACTCGCAAGACCCTGGCATGGTTGCCTGCTTTGTGGGTGACAGCCCTAAAGACATGCACGCCATGACTGGGCTGGGCATCTACAACTCTCGCAATGCTACTTCAATGGCTTACGACGAGTACATCGGTGCTTTGAATGACCGTGATAACCCGTTGCACAAGGAAATCAAGAAGACTCGCGGTACAGGTAAGCAGGTCAACTTCACCACCGAGTATGGCGCTATGGCCCCCAAGCTTGCCATGACCCTGCTGGTGTCGGAAGAAGAAGCGCAGACCTACTTGGAAGCCAAGGAAGCAGCCTTCCCTGTAGCAAGTGCCTGGAAGAAGACGGTCATCGCGGAAGCGCTTGCCAAGGGTTACGTGACCACCAAGCTGGGTGCCCGCCGCCATCTGCGTGAAGCCTTGTGCTCACGTGATCGGTCTGTGTCCAGCAAAGCAGAACGTCAAGCCGTGAACTTCAAGATTCAGGGCTCCAGTGCTGAGATGACTAAACTCGCAGAAGGTCGTATGTGGGAAGCACAGTTGACTGCACGCTTTGACTGTGAAATTGTAGCGCCCATACACGACGAGGTCCTTGCATCAGTGGCTATAGAAGACCTCTATGACTTTATCCCTGCAATGCACGCTTGCATGATTGTACCCTACGCTGACATGCAGATTCCAGTCATGTCTTCTATTTCTTTCGGCAGGTCGTTCGGTCCCGCACACCAGATTGAAATTGGTGATTCCCCAACCAAAGAGGCTATCGACAGTGGCCTCGCACAAATGGAAGCAGCATGAGCAACGTTAAACTTGTATGGGTAACTCCCAACGTAGACCAGATTCTTGGCTACATCGCTAGGGTGTCTAACCCAGAGAACCAGGACAATCCTGATGTGGCCAAGCTACTGGCCTACATGGAGCGTGAAGGACATGTGTCGCCGTTTACAATGTCAAACATGTGTGTTGAAGTCAACACAACTCGTCGTATTGGTAGACAGTTTTTGCGACACTGGTCTATCGCTCCACAAGAGTTTTGTGTGACCGGAGACACCTTGGTTACAACTCTCACGGAGTCTGGCAATGTAGGAAAAATGAGCATAGCTGACATGTATCGTTACCAGTTCGATAACAGAATGAAGGTTGTCTGGGACAGAGGGGTACGAGTATATGACGAAGCTACAAAAACTTTTGTTCGAAGTACCGTAAAGGAAGTATTCAGTACAGGTCTGAAACCTGTATTTCGTGTCGAGCTAGAGGATGGTAAGGTGCTAACGTGTACGGAAGACCATAAAATTTTGTCACGCCTGGGTTTCGTACCGCTTAAAGACCTGAAGGTAGACGACTATGTAGGCGTTAACGGCTTAGAGGCTTACAAGTCAAAAGAGTGGCTAACCGAGACTAAAGCACGGTCTATGTTCAAGGACGGAGGTATCCAATACATAGCCAATCAAGCACAAGTGTCTTACCACACCATTCGCAAGTGGCTGCGTGTTCACGGCTTGAGCTTTACCAAGAAAGAGTCTGCTGTTGTGGCAGGCGCCCCCTGGAATAAGGGTCTAGCTGCCGAACTACAACCTATGTACGGCAAACTTCACTCTGATGCAACTAGGGATAAGATGCGAGATGCCTCACGCAAGGGAGAAGCTTCAGAGCTGTATACAGGGGGAGCTTACCGAGACTCACGCCAACTGGCCTGGGACTGGCAAACTAAATACAGAAACAGAATCATAACAGAGCACGGCGGTAAGTGCGCACAGTGTGCGTCTACTGAAGACTTACAGATTGACCACATAAAGCCTATAAGCACACACCCAGAACTCTCTATGGAGTTTTCTAATGTGCAGATACTGTGCAACAGTTGTCACAAGGTAAAGAGTGTAGCAGAGTCAGCTGCAGCCCGACAGACCGCAAGATGGAAAAAGATCAAGAGTATCACGCCTGCAGGTGAGCAGGAAACTTTTGACCTGGAGGTAGATCATGCAAGCCACAATTACGTGGCTAACGGTGTCATAACGCACAACAGCCAACGTTACCAGGATGTTAACTCGCTTGGTGAGTTTACTATTCTTGAGTGTCGGATGCAAGACACCAAAGATAGGCAAAACAGCCTTGAAGCTACTGACCAAGAAGTTGCAGACTGGTTTCAGTGGGCACAGCAAACGCACATTGATAATAGCAAGAAGCTGTACAGCGAAGCTCTGTCTCGGGGCATCGCCAAAGAGCAGGCTTGCACGTTCCTGCCAGAAGGTAACACGCCCTCTCGTCTGTACTTCAACGGCAACTTCCGGTCGTGGATTCACTACCTACGGTCCCGGCTGCACAAGTCCACACAAAAGGAACATCGCCTAATCGCAGGGGAAATTGCTGGCATCTTTAAACAAGTCGCTCCAATTACCTACAGCGCGTTTTTCCCGGAGGTCAGCAATGACCAAGGGTGAGCGTGGTCTTTTCATTGTGTTCATTTCAAGCATCCTCAACATACTTTGCATGGTGATTTGTTGGGGGTTTCTGCTAACCAACGCAATCTATGCCGGTGTGACTGATACTGATGGCTATTATCCACTACACTGGATCACAGCTATAGCCGTCTACTCTGTACCCAACTTCATCAACGGCATATGGGTCTTCTTGTTTAAGGACTACACAGATGCTCTCAAAGCAGCAACTGACGGACCTCGGAAAGGCAGCTGAAGACCAAGTAGCCAAGCGGTTGAAGGTGCTAGAGAACCTTCACTGCTACCACTACCGACTGCCAGACGCCAAAGCGGGCAGTCGCAAAGTAGCTCTTGCAGACTTCTTGGTCATGGGCAGGGGTGTCTGTACGTTGCTGGAGGTGAAAGAAGTGAGCCACGCTTACCGCTTGCCCTCTGGCAACTTTGACACCGGCCAGATCGCCAGGATGCGCCGACACGCCCTGGCAGGCGGTCAATCCCTAGTGGCTGTCTTCTTCAAGCCTGTACAGCTGTGGGCTGTCACCGACATCTCTTACTTCCTGTCAGAACAGCCAGTTGCAAGCTGGGACATGCGTGACAGGCTGTCGATTAACGTAACCATTGACCAAATCAATCATGACAGACTTAGTGGTAATCAATGACCTGCATATCGGTGTCGTCCGATCTGCCGGTACAACTCCAGAAACACAACTCAAGCTTCGTGAGTACGCAATCGCGCAGTTAGAAGCTCTGCTACCTAAAGACGGCAGCAACTGCATGATCCTTGGTGACCTGTTTGACAGCATCAACGTCCCGCTGCAAGACCTGTTCAAGACTTACAAAGTGCTGTCTACTTGGCTTGACACGCACAAGTCTTCCTTCTTGTACAACGTCATGGGTAACCATGACATGGCCAAGTCCAGCAACGTGACCTCATCGTTTACTATGCTAGGCTGGTTGCTGTCAAGTCACACCAACTACTATCACATCGACAGGCCTCATTTGCTGCCTTACGGCTACGTCATTCCTCATGTACGGAATCAAGACCTGTTTGACGTAGAGTTAGCTAGAGTGCCAGAGTGCAACGTGCTGTTCTTGCACTGCAACTACGACAACCACTTTGCTGCACAGTCTGACCAGTCACTGAACGTCAGCTACGACCAAGTGACTAAGCTGCCAGCCAAGACTATCTTCTTTGCCCATGAACACCACCCACGAAAGATTGGCAATGTCTTCATTCCAGGTAACCAATTCGCAACGTCTGTTTCTGATTGGCTCCAGCAAACTGACAAGACGTTCTCAGTTGTTACACAAGAGGGCGAAGTTCGATCCGTCAGCTGGGGCAGCAAGGCAGCAGCGTTCGCAGAAGTTGACTGGAAAGAACTGGCAAGCGCACAGCCAACTCAACACTTTGTACGTGTTGTCGGTACGGCGACTTCTGAAGAGTCTGCCGCAGTTGTCAGCGCAATTGCACAGTTTCGCAAGTCCAGCACAGCCTATGTTGTCGCCAACGGTGTGACGATCACAGGTGCTGACGGTGTGGAGCTTGGCAACTTTGCTGACACACTTGAAGCTGTTAAGGGGTTCTCCATCATGGACTCCCTGAAGACACTTGTGACAGAAGAAGAGTACAAAATCTTGGAGTCCCTATGCTGATTTCTCTCACGCTGCAAAACTTTATGCAGCACACTGATCTGACTTTGAACTTCTCAACAGGTCTTAACGTGATTCGTGGTAACAATGAAGCTGGCAAGTCCACCGTCATTACCGCCATCACCTATGCGCTGTTCGGTGCCCGTGCCCTGCCCATGTCTCTGGAAGAGACTGTGACCTGGGGTGTTCCGGCTGCACGGTTGAAGGTGGTGTTGGAGTTCGTTCTGGACGGCACAAGTTACAAAGTGACACGCAGCAAGTCGGGTGCAGCACTTGTTGGCACCCGCGAAGGTGCAGAACCTGTCACATCTGACGGACATGCGCCGGTAACAGCGTTCATCGAAAAGCTTTTCAACGCATCTGCAGTTATTTCACAAGCCACGCTGGTGACCAAGCAGAAAGGTTTGACGGCAAGTTTGGGGTCAGGCTCTGTGGCTCTGATTGAAGAACTGGCAGACATCAAGACGCTGGAGCGCTTGATTGAGCGTGTGGGTGCTACCTATCCAACAGGTTCGACCAAGGCGTTGGAACTACAGCTGGCTTCGATCAAAGACTTGGAAGTTCCAGTCAACAACACTGATGTGTATCTGCAATCTCGGCAGATTGCGGAAGAAGCGGTGCGAGTTGCCCAACTGGAGCATGACGGTGTGACACACGGGTTGTCACTGCTTGAGATGGCTGCACTGGAGGCTGGCAAAGCTGAGACTCTGGCTAACAGTCTCCGCGCAACTCACGACAGCCTTCGAGAAAAGCTTTCAGTAGCTGCCACTGAACGCAACAAGCTGAGCAAGCTTGAACTGCCTAACATCGCTGGGTTGCAAGCTCAACTGTTTCAGCTGAAGCTGGATCAGCAAAACCAGAAAGCAGTAGCGGCAGCCTGTAAGCGTTACGCAGCTTACACTCAAGCCTGCAACCTGCCACTGCCAGACGGCATTGAAGAAGCCCCAGCAGGTACAGCTGAACGGCAACAGAATGAGGCTCAAAAGCTGGTCAACGAAAGCGCAAGCTGGGGCAACGCCCTGCAACAACGGTTGGCTGTGCTCGACGCTACGCTGATCGTAGACAGCACCTGCCCACTGTGCGAACTTGACCTGACACAGGTGCCTGCTGTTACAGACAAGAACGCAAGAATTCGGCAGCAGATTGCTGACGTACAGGCTGAAATTGCGGACCTACGCTTCATTCACGCAGAGTTGCTTGCTAGATTGAAAGCTGCCAAGTCTTACACAGCGGCTGTGTCTAACCACAGCGCAACTGTTAGCAGCTTTGGCTTTCCCTGTGACAACACAGTGGAGCCCTGCAAGCTGAAGCCTTGGGAAGACAGCATTCCTGTAGCGTCAGAGATTCAAGACTTTGCGCAGGCGATTACTGAGACAGAAGCCGCTATCAAGGCAGCTCAAGTGCTGGAAAGCGACAAGCAACAAGCTGAGCTACGTTACGAGAACCTGTCCACAAGCCTCGCAGAGTGTGAGAAGCAACTTGCTGCTGTGCTGCCTAAGCTGAATGAGCGTGCAGTCGAAGACTACAACAAGGCTAGGACTGCACATGGTGAGAAGTACGCGACCTTGGTGGCAGCAAGCAAGCAGTTTGACGCTGCTAACGTTCAGTACCTAACGGCTCAACAGGGCTACGAACATGCGCTTAAAACCTACACTACGGCTGTGGAGCAGCGAGACGGACTTATCAAGCTTATTGGACAGCAGCAGTTTTTCAACGAGCTTATCCGCAAGTTGCGGGACGCAAGACCTGTTGTCAGTCGCAAGCTCTGGCAGATCGTGTTGGCCGGGGTCACAGTGGCTTTCAGCCGGATGCGGGGCGTCCAATCCGTTGTGGACCGTGCCACCGATGGCTTCACTATCGACGGTAAACCTGCTGAAGCGTTCTCGGGTTCTACCCAAGACATCTTGGGCCTTGCCATCAGGATCACGCTGCTGAAGACGTTCCTGCCTACCGTGGGGTTCATGCTGATTGATGAACCTGGGGCGGCGGCAGACGACGAACGGGAAACCGAGATGGTGGGTATCTTGTCAAGTTGCGGGCTGGATCAAGTGGTGATGGTCACGCACTCACCACTTGCTGACTCATTCGCTACCAACGTGATACGCATCTAGTACAGCTTTGGCTTTGTGGTAGGCTGCAACGCGCTCGTCCAAGCCGTTCAGCCCACCATTGATAGCCTTAGATAGACCTTCTAGGTTTTCTGTGTCAGCGTACTGGTGCAGCTTCTTGCTGCTCCAGTACCAACCTGCTGTCAGGCAGGCATTGAACGGCAACTTTACACGGTCAGGTTCTTCAACAAAAGTTTCGTTGAGTGCATCACTGGCTGCTTTGTAGTTTGCCTTACCGGTGAGTTGGAAGATGCCTCTACCACGAAACTTCCAGCCGTCACCAGACGAAACATCACCATTACCGTTACGGTTACTGTAGACGTAGTTTGCAAGTGGTTCAGGCTTGTTAGCCAGTGTCAGCGCGGCGTCATTGGGCTCATTCTTGCCCTTGTCGTCTTTAACGTAGTCACCGTTTATGTCTGTACGTGCAAACCTCTTGGGCCACACAATTGCAAGCCGCTTGGCAGAGTAGTTGAGGTTTTCCTCCATCTTGCTGAAGGCACCACTCTCGTGTGCAGCCTGCGACAGGAACGCAGCAATGCGCTGTGCAGTGTTGATCTCGTAAGCTTTCAAGGTGCCAAGCATGAACGGCAGCAGCAAGGTTGCCGTGTCAGGCCGTGCACTTGTGGCACGAGAAAAGATTTCAGCGTTTAAGAGCATCTTTTACACTCTGTGCAAGATCGGTAATCGCACCACTCTTGTTCGAAGAAGAGGCGCTTGTGCCAAAGAAAAAGTTGATGATGGTAGCGACAATCGTGCCAAGCAAGAAACCAAGCACAAGGTCTGCAAACCGCAAATTGCTTTCTGGAATGGTTGCAAACGTGATGGCAATGATGTAAGCCATTGCAAAGACGCTCCAACCTGTAGCCAAGAACATCACAAATCGTTTGCTAAACACATCAGACTGCTGCAAGGCTGCAACCTGCATGGCCCGTGCGTTGGCTGTGTTAGCGTTGGCCTGGGTGATGCGAAACTCTTCGTGCTTGTCAGCAGCTTCTGCAACGGCTTTGATCTCTTCAGCTGTCATCTCTGGTTTGAGTTCAACGCCAAGCTTGTCTTGGACGTAATCCAAACCTTTCTCAGTGACAGCTTGCGCTACCTTAGGCAGGTTGTTCTGTACCAGTGTGGTGACGATGCCCATGAGAAGTGCAGGTAACATTATTGATCCTTTCTAGGTTCTAAGACGCCGTGAGGGTTTCCGTAATACTCGCGTTCCCATCTGTCGATGCAGTAATCTTGACTGCAACTCTTGATCTGATTTGGCATCCAAGCTAAGTTGATCACGTTGTCACATCCACCTTTTGCAAGTGGGATGATGTGGTTTATGGCCCAGCCTGGACAAGCTCCACCTGACAGTCCGGTCACTGGACACGGGTGTAGCTTCTTGTACGCATTGAGCACAGCTGTGCTGCGTTTGATGCTACCGTCTTTGTTGCGCAAGGGTTCGCCACACTGTCGGTACTCTTTGAAAGCACTGATAGGGTCGTTAGCAGGTAGGATGCCTGTGGCAGCTGCGGTGAGAGGCAGGAGTAGGAGAGCTAGAAGTAGTTTCATGGCATGGGCCAGGGTGGTGCAGGCAGCTGGTCTATAAGAGCCTGTGTGGTGGTCGGCAACTCAGTTTGGCCACTAGCCACACTCTGCAACTGTGTGTAAGCAACCATGTTGCAGCTGTCCATCCAAGCTGCGAACGCCTGACCTTCAGCTTGGAAAGGGCCAGGGTAGCCTGCGCGAAGGGCGCAAGTGAACCGGTCGTTGTAGCGTTTGACCTTGGCTACACGATCCAGGTGATTGTCTAGTGCGCGTTCAAAGTCTGCAATGGTTAGCGGGCGAGGAACGCTGTCAGGGTCAAAGAAACTGGAGCCGTTCCACTGCCAGCCAACCTTAACGTCTGGTGTTGCTTCTCTAAAACCAGAAGGCAGTACCCATGTGACTTCTGCAGTGTTGACGTTGATAACGGTGTTACCGTCCATAAGGGCTACGTAGCGCATTATGCAAACTCCATCACGATCAGGTAGCCAGAGCCACCAGCACCACCCGTACCACCAAAGGCACTGCCACCACCTCCGGCACCTGTGTTAGCAGCAGCTGCGCCACCGTTAGCAGCTGATGATACGGCAGTATAGCCACCTACACCGCCACCATTACCGCAACCAGTTCCACCACTGCTACTAGTGCCGTGTGCACCGCCTGCAATATAGCGACCACCAATACCACCACCGACTGTCAGTACACCTGTAAGGCTTGTAGCCCCGCCAGCACCGCCATGCCCCCCAGCTGGAGCCCCTGTACCCCCAGTACCTACAGAGTACGTAGCGGACGATGGAGGACTTGCGGTGTACACAGTGGCGTAGTCACCACCAGCACCACCACCTCCACCTGGAGTACCAGAGTCAGAACCACCCCCGCCGCCGCCACCACCCATACCAATGACAACAATCTTCGTAGCAGATGCATTCTTAGTCCAAGTACCAGAGCCAGTCGTGTACTTGGTGAACGCAACAAGGCGACCTGTAGCTGCCAGCACCTGCCAAGTGAAGTCGTCACGCAAAAACTTGGTACCGTCTGGTGTACCAGTAACGTTTTGTGTGGCGAGGGTACCAAGTGCCAGTGTCGTCCTTGCTGCTGCTGCGTCTGCATCATCCAGCAGCGTCTGAGCCCAGGTACTGCCAGCAGTCGTAGCATAAGTTGCAGTAGCAGCACTACCACTGATGTTAATACCCCAAGTGCCAGTTGCCCCAGTACCACTTGTACTAGGTGCACCGATGGTGTTGTAACTCACAGTGATGGCTGTACCACCGTTGTAAGTCGTGCCAGATGCAGCACCCGTACCCGCACTGTTAAACGTTACAGCGTTGGGTGTGTTTGCCGTGATGGTAATATTAGCGCTACCGTTAAAACTTGTACCGTTAATGGTACGTGCAGTTGTCAGTGTGGCAGCTGACGTAGCAGTCGCAGCATTCCCAGTAATGCTAATAGCGTAGCCGGTAGACAGTTCCACCCAAGACGGTGACGCAGGTGTGCCGTTGTTGCGCTCCCACCGGTTGCTGGCCGCAACCCACCGCACTGTGTTTGTGGGTGGGTTGGTAACAGTGGCACCGTTCAGCTGAACAGCAACGTCACTGATCTTGGCATTAAGCGTGTTAATGACATCAGTGTAGAGACTTGCTGTGGTTGGTAGACTATGATCTGCCATCTTAACTTCCTCTTACGGTCCAGGAGATCGTGCCGCTTTGACGAACACCAGAGTTGTTGAACAAGTAGCCTCTTGCACTGTTAGGGTATTGGCTGATCGATGTGCTACTGGTGCTAGCACCAGTGTAAGCAAACGTGTACCTGTCTGCTGTCGGCACAGTCGCAACCGTGTACACCCCAAGAGGCAGGCTACCTGACACAGGCGCAAGGCGAACCTTTTGCCCCACTTTCAAGCCGTGGGCCGTGATGTCCACTGTAACAGTATTCGAAGTCAGGCTGTAGGTGCCGGTTCTGACAGTATCGTCAAACTCGTAGACAGCGTACAAGGCGGTGGTGCCCTGCGGCGTCAGCGTGATCGCTGCAACGTCCACGAACTCGGCCAAGAAGTTGATCGGCGTACCTGTGGTGTCGGTTGAGACAAGTGCGGTGGTGCCCGCATCGGTCTTCAGCTTGTTGTCCAAGCGCAAGCTCAGCGACTGCAAGTGGTAGACGCTGCCAGCAACGCTTGCACCAGTGACACGAACCTTGACATAACGGAAGTTGTTGGCAAACGTCTGTGAAGACGAACCTAGACTTGTGTAACTGCTGTTGTCAATACTGACGCTGATCGTGGTGCTGACGTTTGCAGTTGCACCACTACCACCCAGCACAGCGCCGCTGTATGCAAGTGTCAAGTTGGAACTGCCAATCACTGTACCACAGTCAAACACTTCCTCATAGTAACCAGTTGTGACCCCAGGCTGGATGTAGTACGGATAGTTGGCAGCGATCTGTTGTGCAGGTGTGGTCCAGCTGTTGCTTGTAAAGTGTGCAGCAAACGTCTCTGTCGTGTTGACAGGCATCAGTACACCAACACCACCGTTGTTAACAATAGCGTTGCTGTATACAGAGCTTGGCTCAACAAAGTCTGTGTTAAACGCAGAGTAGAACACAAAGTCAGGCGGCTGGTTGACAAACGCAGTTGTAGGTACAGATGTAGAAACGTTGTTGTCAGTGTCTACCACTTCGATGTGGTAGGTGTAGTTACCTGCAACAAGTTCGTTCAATACTGTGAACGTACCATCTTTTTCACCCACAACCTCAGCGGTTGCAAACACTGGGCCTTTCTTCAATAGCACGTGGCTGATCGGCAGGCTCGTCTTGTTGGGCAAGGTCCAGCGCAGCAGCACGTTGTTGTCAATCACCTGAGCACTAAAAGCTGTGACAGGGGCAGGAGGTGACAGGGTGGCCGTCACACTGACACCAGTGCTCAGATAGCCAAACCGGCTAACAGCCTTGATGACAAATGCTCTGTCACCCAGCCAGTTGGCGGGCAGGGTTAACGTGTTAGACTTTGTGGTGATGGTTATAGAACTGCCATCGGTGTAAGTCACACTGTAGTGCTCAAGTCCAAACTGTGGAGTTACAGCGTCTGTCCACTTGAGTGTCACAGTCGCAGCAGTCAAGCTGGTATCAGTAAATACGTAAGAGACACCAGTGACATCTGCAATTGCAGCAGGTGTAAAGGTGATGGTCGCAGCGGCTGCACTGTAGTTGCCAGTGGTATCATAAGCCTTAACGTACCAGGTTCCAGGGGAAGGATCGGTCACAGTGGACGTACCGTCACCCTTGAACACGTAGCTGCTGTTCACACCCCAGCCAGTGTTGGTGGTGCGAACTTCATAACCAGCAACATCAACGTCAGCAATCTCAGCCCAGGATAGGTAGAAGTCTTGGCGAACCACAGAAGCAGAACCGCTTGTAACGTTGCTAGGCGCTGCAGTCTTGCCAAGTACGGTGTGGTACTGCTGGACACCCCAGTCAGAGATAGCCACAGCGTTACGAGTGCGGGCTTTGACAATAATTTCCTTACCATCTGGCGCACCCAGAATGTAGGTAGAGGTTTCGTTGCCCTGCAGCGTGATGATGTTCCAGGCTTCCAGTGTGGTACTGATAGGCTTCCAAGCCACCTCAATCGAGCCAGCTTGGTTGATACGCTCGTCAGTCACAGCAGCAATAGTGACTTTTACACGTGTCAGAATAGTGCCATCTTGTTGTTTCACAAGGTGGGCGGTGCCAGAGTCCACACTGGTGATGACCGCAGGATCAATGTCCCAAGGTTCTACAAGGTCCGTATTCTTGGCGTAGCCTGTACTGTTACTGAACACAGCAGGGTTGAAGATTTCCGGTGTGGTTTCTTTCAGCTTCAGTCTGACAAGGCTCTCTGAACTGAAGGTCTTGTCAATGATGATGAATGCTTTGTTCGTCATGCCGTAGCGGCTGTTGGTGACCAGCACCGTGTCAAACAGCTGCAGAGGATAAGCCTTGATCTTGAAGCTGGCTTCCATGACAAGGGGATCACGCGAGTCCTTGAGCATGAAGTTCAAGATCAGCTTGGCGCGAGACTTGTTTGGAACCGCAGTGAGTTCAACTTCGCTTTCCAGGACTTCGCCGTCTGCAGTTTGGGCAGCAGAGTTAATCACAGGATCAGTAACAACCTCTTTGAAGTCTGCGTCAGCATCCCAGATTTTGCCGGTCAACTGATTGATCTTGTCAACGTGTGCGCGGTGTGTAGATATGCTAACGCTGTAGTTAGCTGATGTACCGCTGGTGCTGCGCACACTGGTCAGGAAATCATCGTCAGTCAGTGTCAGTTCTGGTGCGGTGTAGACACCAGCACGAATGGTGAACAGGCCACCAGCGTGAGCCCACATACCCGCCATAGCTTGCACAACATCGTCAAGCGCATCAATGGTTTGACTGCCAAACGGAACCACAATGCTACTAACGTACAGTGGGCCAGTGACACCATCAACTGTATGGTTGGTATCACACGCATTGGCTGCTGCGATGATGTCAGCATCTTCTTCAGCGTCCATGCTGGTGCGCCGACCAAAGTAATAGTTGGTCAACAGTTCACGAGCGTGCAAGGCAGGGTTGGTGGTATAGGCTGTCAAGCCAGTGCGAGGGTCGTAGCACTTCTTTCCTTTCACAATGGCTGTGAAGTTGGGCAAGCCGTTGGGAAATGCTGTCTCGTTGTATTGAAACTCCAGCACAGCGTAAGCCACACCTTGCAGCCGGTGAGCAGCTGTCCAGACTCCAGGAAAGAAGTCCATCAAACGGCTGTCAGCAGTCTGTGTAGTTGTACCTGTGTAGGTCCGAATACGGGCGTAGCTGTACAAGCTTGTGGTCTGCCAGTTCCAGTAACCGTTGTCGTCTTGATAAAGCGTACCAGGGTTGTAAGTACCTGCAGCAGGCTCTGTGTAGCCAAAACCTGTGATGGTTTGGTTGGTTGCAAACGGAGCAGTCTGGACATAGCCACCAGCGTCTACAGTCACTTTGACATCGTTCAGAAAGAAGCCGTCATAGCCTTCCACCTCATGACCAGCAAGTGCCACGACCATGAACATGATGGACTTGTTGGTGCCTGCGCTGTCACGAAAGATAACAGTGCCGCCTTTGCGAACACGGCCCAAGACAAGCTCACGAGGTCCGATAGTTGTCGGTACGTTGCTCAGCCGGTCAACCTGAGAAGCGTTGTAGGCCGCACGTGCCCGCTTCTTCTGCCGATTGGTAGACGAAATGTTGTACAGCAACAGGGCACCGTAAGCTACAACCTTCAAAATGGTTAGAAAGGTGCTAGCTGCCTGCACAGCGGCAATGAAAGCTGGAATAAAGGTTGGCATTAAACTCTCCAGGCTTTCTTGCAGAACTCACTAAGTGTTGGAATGCTGTACAGGCCGTTGTCAGTCACTACGAGTGTGTTACGTCCGTTACAGACACCAAGACTTTCACGGTCTTGGTATACCAAAACAATGTCACCAACGTTGGCCATGCGAACATCAATAGGCTCACCCAGCCAACGGGTAGGTAAGTTACCGATGCCGCCAAGGTTCTCCACGATCTTCACAGCTTCAGCAGCTGTGCTGTAGGTGGCTCGGAAGTCCGCAGCAGGGTCAGTGCCTGTGACGGCTTCGACAGCCGTTGCTGCCCACAGGCAGCAGTCGTGTTTGCCCCACTCAAAGGCTGTAAACCGCAGTTCGTTAACTTTGTCAGCCAGCCGTGTTTGCCAGTCAAGAAGTCTCATCTGTAGTACCACTCTTTAGAAGGCCAAACAACAGGCTTGTCAGCTTGCGACACCATGTACTCCATGCCTTTGTCACCAGGGTATAGACGTTGCTGGTCTGGATCGTTGTACAACAATGGGCGCTTGCGTAGCAGAGATGTGGCGCTGCTCTCCGCTGTGGCTGTCACAATGGTCTGGTCATTGGCTTCTTCAATCGTCATGGTATCACCCTCACCTGTCCAGGCAAGAGGCGCTTCTACGATTTGAAAATTGGAGTCTAGGATGGCGGTGCGCACTATGATGGGTGTGCCTTGCCAAGTGCCAGAGTCGTCCAGGGCCAGAGCCACCATGTCAGCAGAGTCACCAGCAAGCTGGAAACTCAAGCCCTTGACTTCTTCTGGGCTGTCTTCGATAGCAGACATCGTACCAAGACCGTAAGCACCCCGGTAAGTCACACCGCCGTACACAAAGTCCCAGTTGCTGGTGTTTAGACCAAGAGGTCCAGAACTGAACTGAAACAAGATCAGCTGTACGATGGTCACAGTCTCCTGTGACAAAGCTGTTAGTGCTGGTGCTGACAGTACAATCATGCGATATGCTCCTGTAGTGTCAAAGTTACAGGTTGTAGAACACCAGCGCGACCCCAGGTTGGGACAGCAGGCTCAATGAGCTTCATTCTAACACGTGGGGTCTGCAGCTGTACGAATGCACCAGCAGAAAAGGCTTTCCGTGCTGGAGGGAACACACTGACAGTCAACACGTTGGCAACGGCTGTCGCGTTGTCCGTGACCCTGAACAACAGGTTGTCAATGCCAAGGAAGTCACCAGCAAGCAGTGTCAAGCCTGTGGTGGACACGAGTGCAAGACTTGTTGCACCCTGTAACGATGCTGTTTGTAGAGTTGTGTTAGCAGTCTGCGTACCTTGTGGTGTCTGCCTGTAAAAGACTGGTACAGCTACTGTGTTTGCACCGTTGCGCAGGCCATGAACGAAGACCTCAGTGGCAGCAGCATCGTCACCACTTCGTTTATCAATAGTGGCTGCTGCGTTCCACAGGCCGTTTAGCGTGTTAATGCTTTTGATCTTGTGGGTGTATTGGTTACTGCCCCGCACAATGCTAGTTGACTCCTGCAACTCAAAGTCAATCGGGTAGCTGTTAGTAGGCCATGTCAGTTCAGCCATGTCGGTATTCCTTGAACGTCAGACTTGGGCCAAACATCTCAGTCATGCCGTAGCGCATAATAGCGAAGTCTTCTAGAATATACCGCAGTGTTGGTGTGTTCCACGTAACAGCTGTACCAGCCGTAACCGCTGCCCGCAGGTAGTTTACTGATGCAAACGACAAGACCCCAGCACCGTTGGCAGTGGCTCCAGACAAGGCCTGTAGTAGTTGTCCGTCAATGCTGATGTAGTCACCCGCTTTAACAGTTGCACCTGCTGTGGTCTGTATATCCACTGTGGTAGCGTACTTTAAAGCGTTGGCTGCAACAGTAGGTGTGCCTGCAAGTGTTCCCCTGGGTACAGGGTTCACAAAGTGTGGCAGCAAAACAACAGCGTTTTGACTTAACTTGGCAAGCAACGCTTCAAGCTCTGCTGCACTGCTACCGTACTGGTCAGAAATCGTCATGGTGACGCGCCAATACTCTTCCTTCAGGTCCGAAGACAGCCGCGCACCGCCAGAACTGGCCAACCTGACGTTGGGGACCAGTTCAAGGCTGTACGTGGCTGGGAAGAACTTGGTAGGCCAAGTCAGGTCAGGCATTGCTTGCGGCTCCGTTGTAGCGGTTGGAACGTGCCCAACCAGCTTGCACACTGCGGATTGTAGACGCTTGGTACTGGTCCAACATCTGCTTGGTGGCAATATCGCCAACGCTGTTGTTGATAACCACGTTCACGCCACCACCGCCGACACCCTGACCCTTGGTGTGATCCAAGACGGTTTCTTGAGGGTGCAGCATAGCCATAAAGCCACCCTTGCCGTCCAGACCGCCTGCACGTGCGCCACTGCCGGTGCTGCCGCCACCGTCGAAGCTCCAAAGGTCAAAAAAGTCGAACCCTCCAACATCAGTTCCGGCGCCAAGGAAGTCCATGACGCCACCGCCTCCCATGTCAGGGAAGAAGTCAGTGCCACCAGCGCCGAGGAAGTCCCCCATGTCAGGGAAGAAGTCTGTACCGCCTGCACCCAGGAAACCACTGGAACCACCACCGTTGAAGATACCCTTGAGCTTGCCACCCAGATCATCAAAGATTTTGCCGATGCCACCAAACAGATCAATACCACCAGCACCTTCTTTACCCTTACCAAGCAGGCCCATAGCACCAAAGATTTCTTTACCGATGATGTCCATTTGAGGCTGCAAGACCAAGCGCTTGAAAGTGTCTTTCAAGAAGTCACGGATGTCCAGTGTGCCTTCCATCATGCGGTTGGTGAAGTCTGTAGCGATGCTATCGGTGACTTTTTGCCATTCTTCTTTCTGGACTTGGGCTGTGACAATTGAAGTTTCTTTTGCACGATCTTTTTCCAAGTCCGCAAGCTTCTTGTTAGCTTGTAGAATCTTCCGGTTAGCTGCTTGGTAGTCTTCAATGCCGTCTTGATCTACTAGACCTTCAAGGTCTTTTTGCAGTTCCTGTTCAATTTTGAAGCGTTCTCCTGCGTACTTTTTCTGTATCTCGTACTGCGCAGCATAGGTAGCAGCGTCAGCAGGCGTCATGCCACGCTGAGCATCCTTAGCCTTAGCATCGTCCTCCATAACTTTGAAGCTACGTTCTTTCTCAGCACGTTCTGCTTCATACGCCCGTGTAGCTTCCCATGCTGCTCTAGCGTCTGCACGTTTAATCTCTACGACTTTAGCGGCAGCTGCTGCATACTCTTCAAGTGCTTTCTTTGTCTGTGCTACTCCGTAAGCGTACTCTGCGTCATTGCGTTTTTGTTCTGCAGCCATTCGAGCCATGAGCCTACCAAGCTCAAGCTTCTTGACTGCATCTGCGTAGCCTTCTGCTCCAGGTTTGAAGTTTTTAAGCTGCAGATCGTACTGTTCGTTGATCTTAGCAAGATCATTTTCATACTCTTTCAGGTGCGGCAACATAACAATGTAGCCGTCCATCAAGTCCTGCTGGTCCTTGGCTGCTGCTATAGCACTGCGAGAAGCTTCATGAAAGCTCTTGATCAGAGAGTCAAAGCTGTTTGCGCCTTGTTGACGAAGGCCGCCACCATTGGCACCTTCACCGAGTGTGAAAGTGCCTGGGCCTGTGACCGGACCCTTCTTATTAAGATCCAAGCGAGCCAGCGCAGCTTCTCGCTGCTTGACCGCAGCCTCAAAGGGTGCCACAGCCCGCTTGGCTTCTTTTTCGTCAGTATCAATCTCTGCAAGCTTTTTCTGAATCAGCCCCTCATACGTGTTGTACGCATTAGAGCCTTGAGGCAGTCGCTGCTGTTGCTCCCGCAGTCTAGCAACTTCTTCACGCTTTGGTTTTGACTTTTCAAAAGCATCAGCTTTAGCCTGTGCCTCTTTCAGGCTAAGACCTTCTTCTAAGAAAGCGTTAACAGCGTTCAGTGCCTTAGCTTCTTTCAGTAGGGCATCAACAACGTTGTTTTCTTTAATCTTAGCCGCACGTTCGTCAGCCTCACCAGCCTTAGTGGTCCACAGTTCGTAGAGTGACCATGCGGTTGTGGCAATACCGATTGCCCAACCTACGTAGTTCATACCCATGACAAGTCTGCCTGCCCAGGTAGCTAAACGGGCCATGCCTGCACCGTTGAGTGCTGTCTTCGCTGTATTCTCCACAATCGAGGCAGAGGTAGCGTCTACAGCATCTTTAGCTTTCTTTTGAGATGTGATGACGTTGCCAGCTACGTCTACAATGGAACCACCTACCATACCGGCCGCAGAAAGCGCTGCACCAGACAGTCCAGCTGTGCTGCCTGCTGTACCTCCGGGTGTAGGCATAAGCGTACCCGCTTTCGCTGCGTTAGCTCGTTCCTTAGCCAGCTGCTTCTCTGCAGCAATCATTGCATGTTTGGTAATCAGCGCAGCATTCTCTTCTTTGCTCTCTATGCTGATAGCTCTGCCATTCTCCAGCGTTACCTGTACCAGTTTGGCTTTAGACAGGCCAAGCTTATCGGTTGCGGCTGCAAGCAGCCAACCGGCAACTTTGGAAGCTGCATAGGCACCTGCAAGGGCAGTGAACACCCCAATATTGTCGCTAACAACACGTGCAACTGTTGCCATCAAATTGGTGATACCGACCATGAAAGACTTGAAAGTCTCGTCGCTAAACAGCTTCTTGAGGTTGTCAGCAATGATGATTAGCGAAGGTTCAACAGCTTTAAAGCTGTCCAACAGCACGGCACTGAAGGCAGCACCCACAGACTTGTACTGGTTCTGTACAGTCTGAGCAAGCTCAGCTGCCGTGCGGGCAGAGAAGCCAGCAGACTCATCAAGCTTGGCCCGCATCTCTTCCAGAGCGTTGGCAAAGCCCTTACCTGTGGTTGTAGCTTCCGTCTGAATCAGGCGCAGCATTTCCACAATACCCTTAGCACCACGCTCAGACAGCAAGGCCTGCATCAAGTTTTTCTGGCCAATGGCGTCAAGCTTGGTGAACTTGTCGTTCAACTCACCAACAACAGTAACAAGGTCGCGGAAACCCCCTGTGGTCTTGTCCCGAAGCTCTATACCTTGAGACTTCAAAACTTTAGCAACCTGAACAGATCGGCCAGACAAGTCAGCATACATGTTACGCACAGCCGTACCCGCCGCGCTGGCTTGAATACCCAACTGTGCAAGTGCAGATATGTTTGTAGCAGTATCCTTTAGGCTCACACCGTATTGTGCGTTGATCACAGAGGCTGTCTTCATAGCGCTAGAGAAGTTCTCCACGCTAGTCATGGACTCAGCAGCAGCCTTAGAAATAACGTCAGCCACTTCACGGAAACCTGCAGAGCCCATGTTGAAAGCTGTAGACACAGACATCAAAGTCTCAGCAGCAGTCTTCAAATCGGTCGTACCAGCCACACTGAAGTTCAGAACAACCTGGGTGGCTGACAGGATTTCGTTGGCCTGCATACCAGCCAAAGAAAGTACCTTCATTGCTTCGGCAACTTCAGTAACACCGAAGGGACCACTACGGGCCAACTCGCCAAGCCTGTCTCGAAGCTTGTTAACCTGCTCACCTGTAGCACCGCCAAGAGTACCTATGATCGCCAGCTGATGCTCAACTTCTTTACCAGTTTGTACGACCTCTCTGAAGTTGTTAGACAGTGCTGCAGTTGCAAGCAAGGGAACCATGTTACCCCAGGTCAGCCACAGTAAGCCGAAGCCAGAGGCCAGACCTCGTGCAGCCGAGTGGGCATCGTTGCCAGAGAAAGCAAGATCCCTAAATGCCTTGTTAGTCTTTGCAAGCTCTGGATTTAACTCTCGGGACTTAGCCCGAAGCTCAGCCTCTACACTTGCGAGTGCACGTGTAGCCTCTGCAGCTTCTGCATTGGCTAGCTTTCTCAGGGTTGCAGCCTCCTTCTTAGCTTCTGCAGCTTCGCGTCGTGCCACTGCACGTGCAGTGACTGCCTGCTGGTCGGCTTGTGCCTGAGCCAGCATGTTGGGAGAGTTAACCTCAATACCCTCATTCTTGCTACCAAACTGGCTGTACCACACACCAGAGGACTTAGCGATATTAGTTTCGCGGTTAACAAGCCCCTTGATCCGTTTGGCCTCGTTGGTGGTACGTGCGCTTTCGTGCGCAGTCCACATAGATTCTTCCTGGTCTAGCTTAGCTTTTTCTAGCTTAAGGTAGACAGCATCACTATTTTTCTTAATCTCGTTCTGTCGGTCTTCCATTGCCTTGAAGTTGTCAAGGCGCTCTTTCTGCGCAGCTTTTACGATCTGTGTAACAACCTTCTCGCGCTGCTTTGCGAAGTCTTCATCTTCTTTATCTGCAGCTTTCTTATAGGCGACTGCATCGTACTTGCTGTACTGCCCACCAAGCATGTCACCGCCAACTTCAGGGCGATAAAAAGGCTTAGCCGCTACGACTTTGCCAGACTCAGCACCGCCAAATTTGCTGTAAGTTGCTGCAGTTTGGTTAGCAGCCACTACAGCTTGCATAGCGTTGGTGTGTTGCTTAGCCTTAGCCAACTGGCCGTCGAGCATAGCTTCGTAGGCTGCAATTTCTTTAGCAGAACCTTCTGCAGCCTTCTTGTCGTAGAGTGATTTCTGTTTTTGCTGCCTCTCAAGATACTGAGTCAGCATAGTCTCTTTTTGGTCTGCTATCTTCTTTTCTTCAGCCAGAAAAATCTTATTCAGGTCTTTCTGCTGTTTTTCATAGGCTTCGAAGTTGTCTTCGCGCATCTTGCGTTCAGAGCGCATACGTGCAATCTGGACCTCTTCCCGCTGATCTGCAATCTTTTTGTCCTCAGCAAGGCGCACTGCCTCCACTGACTCACCCTTGCCAGAGAGCGTGTTAGGCTGGTAGACTTCTCTAGTCTTGAGAACAGAGTACAGGCCTTCAGGCTTCAGGGTAGCAGCGTTAACACTGTCTTTGATGACTTTAGCTTTATTTTTCTCAAAGTCTTGTAGCTGTTTTAACTGCAGACGATGCTCACCTGCAAGGCTTACACCAAGTGTCTTCCACGTGTCTAGCTCCGCCTTGTTAAACTTACCGCCTAGTGCAAGTCTGGCATCGTAGAGTTGCTGAAGCTCTAATTGGTACTTCTTGGTCAGGTTTAGATGCCCTTCCTGCCCTGCTTGAATAGACTTCAGAGCATCATCCTGCAGGTCTTTGATAGCCTTTACCTGCCCGCCAGCCATGCTCTTTACAGCCTTTAGCGTACCTTCAAGCTCAGTGTACGCACCCTTGTTGAAACTGCCGATGAACTTGTCCAGCTTTCCAAGCTGTTCCATGAACTCGTCAACCGCAGACGCACCGTCCCGCATACTCTTTTGCAGGCTCTTCGTGGATAGGTCGAGTGAAGTGTCGCTCATGTCAAGTTCCAGTAGATCGGCTACGCCGATTCTACAGTTTCAGCAGGTCAACAAGCCTGCCAAAACTGTAGAACTCAACGGCTCTTGGCCCTGGCCTTCAGCTTTTCGTCGTGCGCTTGCTGACGTTTTCTGTAATCTCGTAGCCAAGCGTCATCGACAACCCTTACGAACTTCCAACAACGGTTGGTGTCTTCTCGGGTGAACTCGTGGAACTGCGCAAATGTCAAGAAGTCCACGAAACGCAGTGGTCTTGGTTTGCCGTCACCTGTGAAGGGTCTTTCTCGTTCTACCTCTCTATACAGTGAGAGGTAGAATTGCAGGTGCGGACCAAGGTCTTTTGGCTTGTTACGCAGACCTTGAGGAATGATACCTGTGGACTCTGCCACATGCTCCATTGCCTCAATCTTGTCTGCGTACTCTAGCCACCACTCAAAGAAGTCAGTTAGTTTTTTGCGTCTTCTGCCTCTTGGACAGCTTTGTACGCATCGAAGTCTTCAGACTGAGAAGCAACCCAACGCCGGAAGTCTTTCACACGCAGCATCTCTTCTGCTTTCTCCACGCTGTAGACGCTGTAGTCTTTCTTCTGGAACTTGATGGGGCCTTCCCAATCCACAAGGATGGTCTTGGCAAACACCTTGGCCATCAGCTCATCAGACTTGGCTTCTGCAGCTTCGCCCTTGGCTTCCAAGACCATACGGTTCTTGGCGTACTCACGGGTAAACAGGCGACTGAAATGCTTGTTGCTGGCACGTGCGATCTTGAAACGGATGCCGGGGGCGTAATCGACCCAGCGACCTTCAATTTCCAGTTTTTCGTCAGAAGCAAAAGCGTCAAAAATATCCATTTTGTGTTCCTTGGGTTGCTGCAGAAAGCCTGCGGTGTGGATTCTAACACGCAGAAAAAAGCCAGGGAAGTGTTACCTTCCCTGGCTAACTGCTAAGTTTCCCAACTCAGCAACCCAACCATTACACCACAGCGGCGCCAACCCGGTCGATGAAAGCCACCTGACGCAGGGTAGCGTCAGCGTTACCCAGGTCACGCAAGGCGGTGAACTCCAGGCTCAGCATAAGGTCTTGATCCTTGCCGGATGCGTTCACACCCAGACTGGAGATGTTGACCTTGGGCAAGGTCACAACATAACCGTTACCGGCGTTATCAAGTGTGGAGAACGTGAAAGCAATGTTGGTGTTGCTGGCAAACTTGTCGTACAGCGTACCGTTGGCGAAGTACACTTCCAAGCTACCAGTGCAGTTGATCGTACCGGAACCGATACCAATAGCACCAATCTCACACACAGCTTCTTGGGTACGCAGAGCGTTGTCGTAAGTCATGCTCAACGACTTGACGTAAGTACCTGCAAGAGGTGCACCGTCAACCCAGATGTAGCAGGCAGGACCAGTACCACTGGAGTGGATGTCGTAAGCCAGCGAGTCGGTAGCAGTACCGGGCATGTTGGTAGTACCAGTCTTGCGAGTGGCCTTCTTGCCCATGAAGTCAAACGACATCGTGGAGCGTGCACCGGATGCCACGTTCATGGTCATCGAACTCAGGGTCATACCAGAGTAAGCCCAGAACTCAGTGATGTCAGGAGACTGACGCTCAATGGTGTAGCTGCGCTGTGTGGTGCCGTTGGTCAGACGCGAAGACTGAACAAAGCAGTTGGCAATCGACGTACCAGTGGTCAGGGGTGTGGAAGCTTCCACAGTGATGACAGTGCTAGTCGGTGCAGTGGTCAGACTGACACGGAAAATCTTACCATCGTTAGCATGAGTAGGCGCTACCAGACGGAAGAATTGACCTTTCTTCAGACCAGTGAAAGCACTACCACCTGTGGGTGCAACCGAAGCAGTGATGGTGGTGGCAGTGAAAGTTGCAGTAAAAGTTGCACCAACACCTGCAGTACCGTACACTGTGTAGCTCGACTGCAGTGCAGCTTCAAACAGCGGATCGTACTCGTTGTACGAAATCTCAGTCTCGATACCACCAGTTGCCGAAGCACTGATGGGAATCATGCTGGACACAGCGCGGGTGCTGTTGATTTCAGCAGAGGCTTCTTTGCTGATTTCGTAGTTCAAGGTTTCGCCGGTCACACGCAGGTACTTGTGGTTACCTGTGGTGGGGATGACGCCGAAGGTAGCCTCTTGAGCGTAGGCTATCTGGACAAGGCTGGATGATGCGTTAGGCATGGTGGACTCCAAATGGAACGTGTTTGCAGCCTGTAGTGTCGTCGCTTCTCCCTGGACTTGCTACAGCACAAACAACGAAGCCTGCTCAAATGGCAGGCTTCACATACGAGTTTAGGCTGGATGTCAGAACGCTTGCGTGTCCAGCCAGAAAGGGATCATGATGCTCTGACACCAAAAGCCCTTGACCTCGCGGCCTGGAACAAGCTTGGCAACTTCCATGTTGGCAGCCCCAAGCTTACGGCAGTGCAGTGGCTTGTACATGTGTTCCAGTAGTTTTAGCGCACCAGATGTACCTGCACCTACTTTGCACTTGACAGTCAAGATGACGAAGCCAAGTACACGTTGAGTACGTATGGGATTTAGGTCACGTTGGCCAGAGTCTACAAACTTCAACTCAACGCACAGATAAGGATTATCAAGTGCGTCTGGATTTACGATGTGACGGTTTTCGTAGTCCACAGCTAAGCTGTAGTCTGTGAACGTAGCCCGTGTAGCTTCAATTGCAGTGTTAACCGCAGCACGGAAGTTGTCTAAGTCTTGCATAGGTTAACCAATAGAGTTCGGCATCAGGTTGAACTTCAGCGCAGCAGTCTTGACTGCCATCACATCACCTGGAATATAGTTTCCTGGGCGCAGTGTTTCTTCAGCGATGTCACCACTTTCAAGGCCGTCAGCCACAGAGCTGACGTTCACGATACTAACGTTGGCGTTCCAGCGTATGGCTCTGAAGTGAGCTTCGTTCATTCTAAGGGCTTCTTTCCAGGCGCCTTCGTCTCCTATGAGTCGAAGCCCCTCTTTAGGCTCTTTGTAGCCACCTTCAGCAAATATCTCGTCCAGACTACCGTCATACAGGGCAGAAACGCTTCGGTTGGCTTCTTTGTAGTTCAGGTCAATACGCCAAGATGCCGCAGTATTACCGCTAAACTGTGGAGTGTTTAGAACAAGGAACCGAAGGACTTCGCGTGTGCGACGGCGAACAAGGTCTGTAGCCTTAGACTTGATCAAAGCCTTCTGAGCCTCAGTCTTCTTCTTGTAGGTGTTAAGTCCAGTAAAGCGGATCATCAAAGCCTCCGCAACTGCAGCAACCAACTGTCAAGTTCGGACATGACAGCTACTACAGACCAGCGACCTTGATAACAGCCAGTGGCAAAGCTGTATTCAGTACCCATTCCAGGGGTTGCACTGGACTTGCTGACAACCAGCGAGATGTCTCCAGGCTTCACCTTTTCTGAAGCTTCTGACATGTCTGCATAAGCTTTTGAAGCGTCAATGGCAAGTGCTTGGTATGTGACTGTGCTAGGCTTGTAGGTGTCTGTGACTGGATCGTAAACCCTGTTAGCTGTCATCGTGACACGCACAACTGGGGAATCAAGTTCATCACACTGTACTGTTCGAAAGCCATCAACATCTTCAAAACCCATGCGCACTCTGTAGAGAGTTGTCGCAGACTTGAGAATGGTGCCACGTGCGGGGTTCAGGCTCTTGGACAGGAAAATCCGCCACATCGGATCGAGTTCCGAGTCTGTGGCAGTGTTAATGGTTTCCCGCAAGAACTTCTTTTGACCGAAGCAAGCTGTACCGGCACTGCCAAGTGCGGCTTGGCCGGGGGTCAGCATAGAGAAATTGTCTGTGACTGTCTTAACCCAATAGGCTTTTCTAATCGCTTCGCCTGCCCACTCGTCAATGGTTTCACCACCCAACAGCATCAAAACGTTGACAGCTAGAATAGCAGAGTGAGTTGGAGGCGTCAAAGCTGGATCAAGAGACACCACACGGCGGGCTGCAGTCGAGCCCTCAACAGCGCTTTCCAAGAATGTGGAAGTCTGCATCTTGAACAGGTACGCACCACTGTACGCATCATATACAGGGCACGTATCAAAGTACCGGGCTGCGCTCTTGAGTCTCATTCGCCTGTTACCGGGTTGGTTAACAGGCCAGACGCCACGATGAAGTTCATTCGTGTGGGTGCTGGAGCCACATAGACAGTGTTCAAGTTCGTGAACGCAGTCTGCAGTCTACGGCGAAGCAACTCAAGATTGTCTCGCACATCTTTCTTGGTGTCTTCCCAAGCGTCTGTACGCTCGGCTTCAGCCTTGCCGTCTGTCAGCCGCTTGAACGAGAACATTGCCAGCGTGTTTAGCAGCAAGTTAGCAACCACATAAGTGGCGTAAGTTCTGGTGTACAAGTAAAAGCGCTGTTGAGCTTCTGTACGCTGGTGTTGCTGAATAGCATGGACTGTAGCATAGCTATCTGCCAAGTCTGGTGATAGGTCTTCCAGGCTCATGTCAAGCTGGGTGCCTATCGTTTCAAGACCGAGTGTTGCCTCTTCCAGTTCTTCAGAAGAGACGCCAAGTGCAGCCCGAACGTCATCAGATGTGGTGTAGTCATGTAGCGCCATGACCTAGATTGTAGGATTTAGCAAGGTGGTGGGCCTGACAATCCTAGCAACCTCGTAGATGTGTAGGGAAAGAAAAACCCCTCAGAGAGGGGCTTTTGTCAGGATTCTTGCTTAGTAGGCTTTGCAGGTTTTTCGGCCTGCTGGGGTTCCAGCACAGGCTGGCCCTTGATCCACTCAGTTTCCAGGGCCTGGGTCGGAGTCCCAGGGGTAAACCGGTTGCCTGTCGTGGGGTCAACGAAGTCAAAGCTGCCCTTGTTGACGTACCACTTACCGTTGCTATCGTAGATTTTCTGGATTTGCATAGAGTTGAAGTGCCTAGGTGTTTCCACCTAGGCTTCCGTCTTGTTGATTAGCTGATGGTCAGCACATCAAAGGGTCGCAGTTCACTGTCACCCAGTGTACGGAAGACCTCCTCTGCCCAGTCCATACGGACGGCTTGCACCCTGCGAAGCGCGAACTCTTCGACAGCATTGTACGAAGCAGCAGTGTTCGTGATCTTGGTTACAGCAATAGATGCATCCAGAGCCCACACAGTGTTAGCAGGCACAGGGCCACCTTCTGCAGCGGAGTCCACCAGGAAGAACTTGACATCGTTGCCGAAGCCAATGTTCATGA